>BNJU01005399.1_pt1 | contig 92143 bp, 132 predicted proteins | sample 8539281 | NCBI WGS metagenome assembly BNJU01 (sample SAMD00202456, study PRJDB9452) | human saliva metagenome | isolation source: human saliva | place: Japan
CCATCTTTGACAGTTTTTGAAATCAAAGAGCCCTAAATGCTGATATAACAGCTTTTTGGAGCTCTTTTCTCTTTTTGAAAAATGCGTACTTTTTATCTAGATTTGGTTTTTAAAAATCATATCGCTTATAATCTCAAAATCAGTTTGAAACCAAATGCTTGGTGGAGTTGATCCGTGAGACTTGTTCTGGTGTGAGTTGGAAGATATCCTGCTCCATAAAGGTGTTTGAACTTGTAATTGCGTAAGGTTTGGATGAGTTCTGAACAGGTAACGGTTTCTCTAGTCGTTTTTCAAGAGACGATAAATCATTAGTGCTAGGAAACAAATAGTGAAATGAGCTTGAATCCTATCTGAACGACTGAGATAAACGAGGTCTGGCTCGTAGTTCCTGCTTCATGATACGAAACTCTCTTCAATTTCCCACCGTCTTTGATTGATGGCTACAATTGTCTCAATATTTTTCATCTAGATTAGTAGCTACGACGTAAAGACCATCATATTGAGCCTCTTCGAATCCGTTCTCATCAAGAGTTAGAATCCTTTTCTCTGCGATTTCTTCTTTAGTAGTACTTGTTTCTTTCAGAAATCTCTTGAAATCGGTTTGTCTCTTTCTTGAGTAGCTTGATTGGGCTTGCCCTTAGTAACTGCTAACCCGTTCAATCTGTTCCTCTCGTATCGTTCGATGATAGTCTTGATATTTAGTAGAAAAGGTCAGAATCAAGCGTTGATTTGGTAAGTCTTCATCATAAAAGAGATTCTTTAAAGAAGAGCTGTTTTTAATTCTCTCTCTGTTCTAGCTCATCCAGATTGTAAAAAGATAGGATTCTTATCTCAACCATTCGCCAACCACTTTTATCCAAAGCCCAGTCTCTGTATTCTTTCTTTAACTTCTTGATAGATTGGGTTGTGACATAGGAACGTTCCCAAAAAGAATTGTAACCCTTATTGGCTTTTTTGATGAGGGTCCAGCATCTAGTACAGATAACAAATTTTGAAAGCCTTATAATCCTTGGACAATCTTTCTTTCTAATGGTTTAAGAGTTGTTTGTTCATTTGTATTTCCAGGATGGATACAGAAAGCTAGGGGAATTCCTTGTTTGTCCATAAAGAGTCCCATCTCAACAATTGGATTTGAGGATGTTCCTTAGAAGGACCGTATTGTCTCGAAGCTCCTCCTCGTCTTCAGCTTCAATTTCAAAATAGAAGTTAGTACAGTCATAATGAGAGAACTTCTGTCTGTCGTTGGGATCATCTTTTTGAAGTTTGATAGGTTTGTTCTTGTATAAACTCTGTTTCATTAGAAATAACTTCAAGAGCCCGATAAAAAGTGTTGAGTTCAAATTCTTTCGGTTCGAGTAATGTTTTGAAAAATTCTAGGGTAGAATCGTTTTGAAGCTAGAGCTAGAATCCGTCCATAAATCAAGCGAGATAGGATATCATCTAGAGAGAAATTAAACTGATGTCGTTTTTGGATTTCTTTATTAATTCTAGGCAGATCTAATTGATGATAGAGGTCTTGTAGGAAGAGATAGCCTCCATGATATTCGTTCAATTGATTTTGTTTTAATTGTTTGGTCTGACTAAAGGTAATGAGGAAATCTTTATTTTCTCTTTTTCTTTCTCTTTCTCAGTTAATTCCTTGGCACGCAAACGAGCCCACTCAAGAGGGTCCATATCAGGATGTTCTTTAAGAGTGTATGATTGCCTAGGTTTTTCTACGATAGTAGAAGTCCGTTTATTTCAACCTTGATATCTTTAATAATAGCGTAGTTGATAGTGTTTTTGACTTTGATTGTTTAACTCTCATCTTTTTCATACCTCACTCTATCATAACAAAGTACGGGAAAAGTACGTAAGCAAAAAGTGGTAAAATTTGACAAGAAAATACCCTTATACCAACGGCACTGCACCCCAATAATGGGACAAGAGAAAAACCCTCTTATGCGACCAGTTTCTGTACTCTACAGGAGACTGGTCATTTAATTTCTGTTGAATTCTAGTTTCATTATAAAATATGATGTAATTTTTGACAATATCTGTTATACTATCTTTGGTTAGTTTCTCCACTTATGGAGATAGAAGGTTTCAGACTTGAGAACAGAGTGGAACCATTCGATACAGGCATTGTCCGCTGGTGTTCCTTTTCGGGACATGGAGCAGGGTGATGCCTTTTTTCTCTACAAAGCCTGATAGTAGGCTTTTTGAGGTGTAGACAGATCCTGATCGCTGTGTAAAAAGCGCTCCTTGAGGTAGCTCAAGTTGATGAAGTGTATCGAGCACAAAGTTAGTATCTTGGCAATCGGAGATGGTATAAGCTACAATTTCGCGATTATAGAGATCCATTATTGAAGATAGATAAAGTCTACAGTTTCCAAAGTAGAGGTAGGGTGATGTCTGTGACAAGCTTCTCCATAGGCTTGTCTGCATGAAAATCACGATCTAGCTTATTGTCTGTTACATGGTATGGCTTCCTAATTTAGGGTCCCTTCTTAGGGACGGACACAGCAAAAGGCAGCCCTTTTCCTTCATAATACGATAGACCTTCTTGCGATTAACGACGAGATTATACACTTTCTTGAGCAAGCAGTGATGGTTCGATAGCCGTAAATAAAGTGATTTTTCCATACAGAGTTGTTCTATTTTATCTACTATTTCGTCTCTTTTCTGAGAATTCTTACACTCCTGTTTCCAGCGATAAAAAGGTTGAGCGTTTGACGCTGAAAACACTCTAAAATAATAGATACAGGGCACGTTTTCTTATACTCTTCCACTAGCTTGATAAGACTTACTTTGTCAATTTTCTTATCAAGCTCTGATACTTTTTTAGTAATTCTACCTGCAAACGTAACTGTTCGACTTCAGATAATTGTTTCATTCCTTTACCATAAGTATATTGTTTCCCCAACGGGTTGGTGGAAACGGAACAATTCATCATTCTGATACCATCGCCACCAGGTTTTCACCTGAGTAGCATTTTTGATACCGAGGGTATCCATGATAACCTTATTTGATTTACCTGCCTTCTTCATTTCGATACAGGCTAGCTTAGTTTCTACTGAATATGCTTTTTTGACCATAACAAAACACTCCTGTTTCTATTTTACCAGATTTCAACAGGAGTGTTTTCTTGTGTCTCATTTTATGGGTGCAGTGCCAACCTTTATGAGATTTTTATTTCACAACTGTCAAAGTCCCGAACTAATGGTTAAAAACAAAAATAATTGACAATTTTTGATAAATTGATATAATAGTTATATCTGGTACAGATAGATGGTCCGTTGGTCAAGGGGTTAAGACACCGCCTTTTCACGGCGGTAACACGGGTTCGAATCCCGTACGGACTATTTAATCCGCCATAGCTCAGTTGGTAGTAGCGCATGACTGTTAATCATGATGTCGTAGGTTCGAGTCCTACTGGCGGAGTCGAGACGAAAAGGAACACTAATTTGGTGTTCCTTTTTGATTCTTTGTCCGATGTAATGAGGGGAGGCATACCTAACATACGGATAGATAATGATTTGTGTCCGAAAATAAAACTAAGGAAATTGTATTGCCTTAGCCTAATAAGAATAACAAAATAGGCTCCATAATATTCATAGGGAGGTGATTTCTATAAATATTATAGAGCTTTTTATTAATTTGTATCCCCTAACATTTTCATTAAAAAAAGTCCGTGATTTCTTGTGGACTTTCTTTTTCCGTGGGCAATCCAGGTTTGACAGACTCCAAAGAGAGCATTTGTCAGATAGACGCTACTGTATTCTAATTCTACTTTCATTTAGTTTGAGTTGCATAAAAACGTTTTTTGAAGGTCAGTGCTGAGTAGGATGTGAAGTTTATTTCTCAGGAAATTTTGAATTTCCTTGGTTCCATTTTTCAGATAAAAGAGCTGCTAGAAGTGGTTCTGATTCCAAGTATTCAAATACTTCTAGAATAGCATCTCGTTTGTGATTAGCATGTTTTTGAAAGATATATTCGAAGGTATGAAATAGTTTACTTTTGGTAATGTTCAATCATGTCGTATTTATCTTTGTAATGAGTATAGAAACTGGAGCAGCTAATTCCAGCTTTTTGCGCTAATTTAACAGTTGTAATCTGATCGAATGGTTGTTCCATCAATAATTCTACCATGGCATTTTCGATAATGCGCTTTGGTTTTTTTAATCGTTTATTACTTTCTTGCATGTTCCCTCCAGATGAACAATTTTTAGACAATGTGTTTAAAAACAGATTTTTTTATCTTGTCTTTTTAATTTTTTATGTATAATCTATTATATCAAAAATTTAGACAAGTAGTTTAAAAAGGAGACAATATGTTTAAAGAATGGAAAGCAATCTTTAAAAACCGACATTTATTATTGTCATGATAGGAATTTCCTTAATTCCAGCTCTTTACAATATCATTTTTCTTATCATCAATGTGGGATCCATACGGTAAACTTTCGGAGTTACCTGTAGCAATTGTTAATAAGGATCAAGCTGCTACTTATAATGATGAAAAACTCACTATTGGTGAAGACATGGTGTCTAATTTAAAAGATAGTAATAGTCTGGATTTTTCATTTTTGTAGATGAAGGTGAGGAGAAAGAGGACTGCGGATGGAGATTATTACATGGTTGTAACGTTGCCAAGTAATCTTTCTGAGAAAGCTTCTTCTATCCTTACAAATCATCCTGAACAGATGACGATTGACTATCAGACATCAAGTGGTCATAGTTTTATTGCAAGCAAGATGAGTGATTCTGCCATGACACAAATCAAACAGACTGTGGCTACTAATGTTACTCAATCTTATACCAAAAGCTTTTATTTGATAAGATGGGTGATTTAAAACTTGGTTTATCTCAAAGCTGCAAATGCAAGTTTACAGTTGTCTGATGGTTCGAATCAACTTTCGGATGGGAGTCAAACCTTAACAACCAATCTTCAAACCTTAGCTCAATCGAGTCTCACATTTTCTAATGGTGCTGATCAATTATCTACAGGTTTAGGAACCTATACAGCTGGTGTAAATCAGTTAAATCTTGGTCTTGGTAATTTTAATACTGGTTTAAATCAATATACCAGCGCTATTTCACAAATCGACAATGGATTAAACCAACTGAATTCACAGACACCGGCACTGGTATCAGGATTGACTCAACTTGATTCAGGCACACAAGCCTATACAGGTGGTGTTTCTCAATTAAATTCAGGATTAAATCAATTTTCACTTGGTATTGATACTTATACAAATGGAGTTCAAAGTCTATCATCAGGTGCAAATCAGATTTCTAAACAATCAGAGACCTTGCGTACAGGACTTACCCAACTTAATCAAGGAATTCAAGAACTGTCTAGTCAATTAAGTTTATCAACTCAACAAAGAGATCAGATTAAACAATTAGTTTCTGGCTTAGAGCAATTGAATCAAGCTATTCAAACGTCAGACACAGGAGACATAACAGAGTTAACAACTCAGTTTTCTAGCAGTCTATCAACGATTGCAAATTCAGCACAAAGCATCATTACTTCAAATCAATCTGAAAAAGAAACTACTTTATCAGCTATTCAATCTACTAGTGCTTATCAAAGCTTAACTCCTGACCAACAGGCAGAGATAACTTCTGTGGTTTCTAATCCATCATCTTCTACTAGTGAGTCAGCACGAACAATTTTAACTACAGTTCAAACGTTACAATCTTCTTTAGAGAAATGTAAATAATCAAGCAAATAGCCTTAGTCGCTTAAAAACAAGTTCAGCGCAATTGTTACCAACTACTACTGCTACCTTGACAAGTTTGTCAAGTGGATTAACACAGGTTCAAACAGCAATTGATGGTCAATTATTGCCAGCTAGTCAAACTCTTGCATCTGGTATTGACAACTATACAAAATCTGTAGACCAAGTAGCTTTAGGAGCAAGTCAGTTGAGTTCGAAAAATTCGAACTTGACAGGAAGTTTCAATAAGTTGCTACAAGGTTCTAATCAGTTGACAGAAAAATCTTCTACATTGACAGGTGCTACTGCTAAGTTAGCAGAGAATGGACCAGAATTAGCAACAGGAATTGATAAACTTGCATCAGGTGTCAACCAAGTAAACAATAAAACATCAGATTTAACTGCTGGATTTAATCAATTACAAGCGGGTTCTCAACAATTAGCTGATAAATCAGACCAGCTAGTTTCAGGAGCAAATCAACTGGCTAATGGTTCTGAAAAAATAGCTAGTGGAGCAGATCAACTTGCTCAAGGATCAGAAATTTTACAATCAGGACTTGGAAAATTAAGTGATGGTTCAAGTCAACTAAATCAAGGTTTGACAGATGCTGAGGGGCAATTGCAACAGGCTTCAACTGAACCAACAAATGCAGACTTACTGGCTGATCCTTTAAGTCTTTCAAAAACTGATACGGATCAAGTAGCTGTTAATGGGATTGCCATGGCTCCGTATATGATATCAGTTGCTCTTTTTGTTGCTGCTATTTCAACTAATATGATTTTTGCTAAATTGCCTTCTGGGCGCCATCCAGAAAGTCGCTGGGCTTGGTTTAAGTCTCGCTTTGAAATTAACGGTATCATTGCTGGTTTGGCAGGATTATTAGTTTATGGTGGAGTACATTTAATTGGATTGACTGCAGTTCACGAATTCAAAACCTTTGCTTTGATTATTTTTAACCAGTCTTGCTTTTCATGGCGATGGTAACAGCATTGACAACCTGGAATTCTCGCCTAGGCGCCTTCTTCTCCTTTAATTTTATTACTCCTTCAATTAGCATCAAGTGCAGGAACTTATCCTTTAGCTTTGACGAATCAATTCTTTAAAAACTATTAATCCCATGGTTACCAATGAGTTATTCAGTTTCAGGTTTACGACAAACCATTTCTATGACAGGTAATATTCATAGTCAGATTATTTTTCCTTATCTTTACAGTAATGATTTTTTTGTTGCTTTTAGGAATGCTAGCCTATCAACCTAAAAAAAGCTGAAGAAGATTAAAAAAACTATCGACCGATTTGGTCGATAGTTTTTTTATCTAGAATATTTTTTTCTTTGAATATCATAAAAAAATAAAGACAATAATGGCTATAAGAGAACAACTTGCACCATCAACAAATCCTTTTGGAATAAAGGAAAGGGTAATAGTTCCTTCACCTTCAGGAACATCAATTTTCATAAATCCAGTTTGTGCCTGTTGAATTTGTAATTTTTTACCATTTTGGTAAGCAGACCATCCTTGGTCGTAAGGAATTGTGAAAAAAAGATTGATGTCTCATTCTTTACCTTATAATTTACAGTGACTTTATTTTTATAAGAGCTCACTTCTACTGGATTTTCTTTTATTTTGCGTATAGCCTCCGTATATTTCTTAGTATCTAAGCGATAGAAAGTTGGAGATTCAAATGATACTTGAGCATTTCCTGGGAAACTTAACCTGGATATCAAAAAGTTTGTTTTATGTTCTGTATATCCAAGATTAAAAAAATGTAAAAAGCATTATCTGTGGTAAAGGATTTTTTCACCATTGACAATGATGTCAACTTGCTTTTTTTCTTATCATTTGAAAAAAATTTAGCTTGGTCATGGAAAGGTAAACCTGACTATTATCAGGTACTTCAATACTGTAGCTGATAGTTGCATCTTCAGTATCAGTTCCGTTTAGATTGACCACGTTGTCACCAGAGTCTGTATGATGATTTATCGGATAAAAAGTACTCTTCATTTAAGCCAGCAATTTGATTTAAAAAAATTGAGTTTGGTTATCAAGAGTATGGTCATTAAAAGTGACATCTTTGTAAAGAGACTGTGTAGCAAAAGCAATTGGGAGAGCGAATTGATTTTTATAAAGGGTTAGATTATCTTTTTGATAGCTTGGATGAAAACCATATTTATCTGGATAGGTTTCAGAAATATTGTAGCTGATTCCAAATAAACTATCTGCAATGATAGTATTATTTGCATAACGAAGATTAAGGTTGGTACCTGAAGATTTAAAACCCAACTTATCTAACGTTGTACTTGCAGAACGATTACGAACAGATGAAAATTGTGAGATGCCATTGTAGTTAAATTTCATGCTATCGTTTCCAGTTTGAGTTTGTAACTTTTCAGTTCGTGTAAATGTATCTGGTTGCTGTTTGGTATACTCCAAAATAGCTTCCATACTTGGAATATCTTTATCATAGGTACTACGAGAAGCAAATCCCCATTCTTTCGTAATTCCATTTAGTTGAGATGAAGCATTAAAACTAATTTCACTTATTGTAAAGATCAAAATAAGAATTGAAAAAGATTTTTAGAGAAATCATTTTTTAATAAGTGCTAATAGTAACAGTAAGTATACCACTAAGAATTCAAGCGTTAAGAGTATATTTAATTTAGTTAAAAAAACGAATAATGATTTTTTTAAAATAAATGGTTGCCAGATAGCCAAATAAAAGGAAGGTCATTGAGAATAAAAATATTCCATAACTTTTAATATCCTTAAATCTATTTAAAAACTTCTGCTGAAATATAAATCAAGAGAGTAGAAAATCCACGCATAGCGATGAAGAAACATATTTGGTGCGTGCATTCCTTGCCAAAAATAAATCTAAAGGCTTCTAGATAAAAAAACTAGCAATGATGATAATGAGTAGAGTTGCATAGCATAGTTTCACGTGAAACTTAATTGATTTTAATGTAAAGAATACAATTGTTAAGATAAAAGGAAGGAGGCCAACAAAAAAATCATTGGGATAGAACCATATTTAGTTGTATCGAAAGCACCAATAAATTGTTTAGCGAATAGATCTAGATACCAACTGGCATCTGTTTTTTTATTTTTTTGTAATAGCGGTTAGTTTTTTTCACCATGAGTTCTTAAATCAAACAAGGTTGGGAGTGTCATGATGAAACTTGTTAAACCAGCGAGTAAGGATGTTAGGAAAAAAATCAAGGAAAGAATACTTGCGACTTTTAAAATCCCAGGAAAGTTGGCAAAAAAATACCAAACTACCAAAAAAACAGGGCAGTCATATAACCAAAATAGTAGTTTTGGATAAATAATATTGACAAACTTGTAAAGTATAGAATACGTTTTTTTTCCGTTATGAGTAGATGTAAACCAGTTAAAATTAAGGGGATTAAAATAAAAACATCTAACCAGGTTTTAATCTCAAGTTGACTAACTGTAAAGCTCATTAAAGCATATGAGGTAGATAAAGATAATCTGAGTGGGGCTGGTAGATTTTTGAATATTATACTCAAGCTAAAAAAGGTTGACAGACCTATCAAGCCAAATTTCAACAAGGTTGAAAGATAAACTGCATCTGGCATGCTTGATACATCAAAAAAATAAACAAGAGGAGATAGAAAACTACCAAGGTAATAACTGGACAAGGCATAAAAATTGAGACCTAGACCGCTGGTAAAAGTATAAAATAGACTATCACTCCCATGTAAAATATTACGAAGATTAAGATCAAAAATAACATATTGATGAAATCCATCCCCTAATAAAGGTGAAGTATCACTATTCCAGTAGATACCTTGAGAAAGATAGACTCCGAACATAATCACTAGGGGAATGATGAAAGAAATAAAGATAGGTCCAATAGTTTCTGAAAAATGTTTTCATGTTACCTCATAGAATGTTAGAAAACTCAGTTGGTTAATCCAACTGAGTTTTAAAGTATTATTTAGTCTTTCCAAAGTTCTTTGACTTTTGCTTGTACTTCAGCATTTTCTAAGAATTCATCATAGGTTTCATCGATACGGTCGATTACACCGTTTTTTTAGATAGGACAATAATGTGGTTAGCCAATGTTTGAATGAATTCATGGTCATGACTGGCGAAGATGATTGATTCTTTGAAGTTTTTCAATCCATCGTTCAAACTTGAAATAGATTCCAAATCTAAGTGATTTAGTAGGATCGTCAAGTACTAGAACATTTGATTTCAAAAGCATGAGTTTTGATAGCATCACGCGCACTTTTTCTCCCCCTGACAAGACATTTACAGGTTTGTTAACCTCATCTCCAGAGAAGAGCATACGACCAAGGAAACCACGCAAGAAGGTATTGTCATCTTCTTCTTTACTTGCAAATTGACGGAGCCAGTCAAGGATAGATTCACTCCCAGCAAAATCAGCTGAATTGTCTTTTGGTAAGTAAGAGCGACTAGTTGTAACTCCCCACTTGACAGTTCCTTCATAGTCGATATCACCCATAATCGCACGAATCAATGCAGTTGTTTGGATATCGTTTTGTCCGATAAGAGCTGTCTTGTCACCTGGACGCAAGATAAAGCTGATGTTGTCAAGAATAGTTTCACCATCAATCTTGACAGATAGATTTTCTACTGTCAAGAGATCGTTTCCGATTTCACGTTCAGCTTTAAAGTTGATAAATGGATATTTACGACTAGATGGCACAATTTCTTCAAGTTCAATCTTATCAAGCATTTTCTTACGTGATGTTGCTTGTCTTGATTTAGAAGCATTAGCAGAGAAACGAGCAACGAATTCTTGGAGTTGCTTAATTTTTTCTTCTGCTTTTGCATTACGGTCTGCTAGCAATTTAGCAGCAAGCTCAGAAGATTCTTTCCAGAAGTCGTAGTTTCCGACATAGAGTTTGATTTTTCCAAAGTCAAGGTCGGCCATGTGAGTACATACTTTATTTAAGAAGTGACGGTCATGGGACACGACAATAACGGTGTTATCAAAATCAATCAAGAAATCTTCTAACCAAGTAATAGATTGGATATCCAAACCGTTGGTTGGCTCGTCCAAAAGAAGAACATCTGGTTTACCAAAATAGAGCTTTTAGCAAGGAGAACTTTCACTTTTGTCTCCATTTGCTAGTTCACTCATATTTTTGGTAATGAAGATCTTCAGGATATTCAAGTTTTGCAAGAGTTGTGAAGCTTCACTCTCAGCTTCCCAACCACCTAGTTCAGCAAATTCACCTTCAAGCTCAGCTGCACGAACTCCATCTTCATCAGTAAAGTCTGCTTTCATATAGATAGCATCTTTTTCTTTCATGATGTTGTATAGTTTTTCATTACCCATGATAACAACATCAATAACACGTTCATCCTCATAGTCAAAGTGATTTTGACGAAGAACAGAAAGACGTTCATCTGGACCCAAGAGAGATGTGACCAGTTGTAGGTTCGATATCTCCCAGCTAAAGATTTTTTTAAAAATGTTGATTTTCTGCACCGTTAGCACCAATTAAACCATAGGTATTTCCTTCTGTAAATTTGATATTGACATCATCAAAAAGTTTACGATCACTAAAACGTAGTGAAACATCAGATACTGTAAGCAATGTTTTTCTCCTATTATATGTAATACTCTAATTCTACTAGAAAATCAGCAAATATTCAAATTTTTTTATCTGTCAATTTTTTGTAAATTAGATTTACAGATACGTTTACAGATTGAGATAGTTGAAATCTGATTTATTTTGATAAAAAATTATCTGTCTTTTATCAAAAAAAATGCTATAATTGAAAGGACCATATCGAAAGGAGAATAAAATGAATAAACCCATTATTTTTAACAGGAGATCGTCCAACAGGGGAAAATTACATATTGGGACATTATGTTGGAAGTCTCAAAAATCGAGTCTTTATTACAGGAAGAAGATAAAGTATGATATGTTTGTGTTCTTGGCTGACCAACAAGCTTTGACAGATCATGCTAAAAGATCCCTCAAACCATTGTAGAGTCTATCGGAAATGTTGCTTTGGACTATCTTGCAGTGGATTGGATCCTAATAAATCAACGATTTTTCATTCAAAGTCAGATTCCAGAGTTGGCTGAGTTGTCTATGTATTATATGAATCTGGTTTCATTAGCACGTCTAGAGCGTAATCCAACTGTCAAGACAGAAATTGCTCAGAAAGGATTTGGAGAAAGCATTCCGACAGGATTCTTGGTCTATCCAATAGCTCAAGCAGCTGATATCACAGCTTTTCAAGGCTAATTATGTTCCTGTTGGGACAGATCAGAAACCAATGATTGAGCAAACTCGTGAGATTGTTCGTTCTTTTAACAATGCATATAACTGTGATGTCTTGGTAGAACCGGAAGGTATTTATCCAGAAAATGAGAGAGCAGGGCGTTTGCCTGGTTTAGATGGAAATGCTAAAAATGTCTAAATCACTCAATAATGGTATTTATTTAGCTGATGATGCGGATACTTTGCGTAAAAAAGTAATGAGTATGTATACAGATCCAGATCATATCCGCGTTGAGGATCCAGGTAAAATTGAAGGAAATATGGTTTTCCATTATCTAGATGTTTTTGGTCGTCCAGAAGATGCTCAAGAAATTGCTGACATGAAAGAACATTATCAACGAGGTGGTCTTGGTGATGTGAAGACCAAGCGTTATCTACTTGAAATATTAGAACGTGAACTTGGGTCCTATTCGTGAGCGCCGTATTGAATTTGCTAAAGGATATGGGAGAAGTTTATAATATGCTTCAAAAAGGTAGTGAAAAGAGCGCGTGAAGTTGCGGGTCAAACCCTATCTGAGGTTAAAAGGAGCAATGGGACTTCATTACTTTAACTAAGTTTATTTTACAAGAAACTATCATTTCTATCTCAAAAGAAAAAGATAGTTTTTTTATTTACTCTGTAACATTTGACAAATTTTTTTATAGAATGGTATGATAGATACAATATAAAAAGAGTCAAGCTCAAAAAGAAAGAAAAGAGGAAACTTCGAATGTCTAATTGGGACACTAAATTTTTGAAAAAAGGTTTTACCTTTGATGATGTATTGCTTATTCCAGCTGAAAGTCATGTATTGCCTAATGATGCAGATTTAACAACTAAATTGGCAGATAATTTGACTTTAAATATCCCAATTATTACCGCTGCCATGGACACAGTTACAGAGAGTCAAATGGCCATTGCTATTGCTCGTGCAGGCGGTCTCGGAGTTATCCATAAAAACATGTCAATTGCTCAACAAGCAGACGAGGTTCGTAAGGTAAAACGTTCTGAAAATGGAGTTATTATTGATCCGTTCTTCTTGACGCCTGAACATACAATTGCTGAAGCAGATGAGCTTATGGGTCGTTACCGCATCAGTGGTGTTCCAGTTGTTGAAACACTTGAAAATCGTAAATTGGTTGGTATTTTGACAAACCGAGATCTTCGTTTTATTTCAGACTATAACCAACCAATCTCAAATCATATGACCAGTGAAAATCTTGTTACTGCTCCTGTGGGTACAGATCTTGCAACAGCTGAGAGTATTCTTCAAGAACACCGTATTGAAAAAAAGCTTCCGTTGGTAGATGAAGAAGGTCGTCTTTCTGGTTTGATTACTATCAAAGATATTGAAAAAGTTATTGAGTTTCCAAATGCTGCTAAAGATGAGTTTGGTCGTCTTCTAGTTGCAGGTGCAGTAGGTGTTACTTCAGATACATTTTGAACGTGCAGAGGCTCTTTTTGAGGCAGGAGCGGATGCGATTGTTATTGATACTGCACATGGTCATTCTGCAGGTGTCTTGCGTAAAATTGCTGAGATTCGTGCTCATTTCCCAGATCGTACTTTAATTGCTGGAAATATTGCTACAGCTGAAGGTGCGCGTGCTCTTTATGAAGCAGGTGTCGACGTTGTTAAAGTTGGTATTGGACCAGGTTCTATCTGTACTACTCGTGTGATTGCTGGTGTTGGTGTTCCGCAAGTAACAGCTATCTACGATGCTGCAGCTGTTGCGCGTGAATATGGCAAAAACAATCATCGCTGACGGTGGAATCAAGTATTCTGGAGATATTGTAAAAAGCACTTGCTGCTGGTGGAAATGCAGTTATGCTTGGATCAATGTTTGCTGGAACTGATGAAGCTCCAGGCGAAACTGAAATCTTCCAAGGACGTAAAGTTTCAAGACTTACCGTGGTATGGGATCAATCGCTGCTATGAAGAAAGGTTCAAGCGATCGTTACTTCCAAGGTTCTGTCAATGAAGCAAACAAACTCGTTCCAGAAGGAATTGAAGGTCGTGTTGCTTATAAAGGAGCGGCAGCTGATATTGTCTTCCAAATGATTGGTGGTATTCGCTCTGGGTATGGGTTACTGTGGTGCAGCTAATCTTAAAGAATTGCATGATAATGCTCAATTTATCGAAATGTCTGGTGCGGGTCTAAAAAGAAAGCCATCCACACGATGTGCAAATCACAAATGAAGCACCAAACTACTCAATGTAACAAAAATCTCCTGTTGTGACGACAGGAGATTTTTATTATGTGACTATAGTTCGTCTCGCTCCGTTAGGTGCGAGACAAAAAACCACCCGCTATGCGGGTGCGCGTCGAAGGTTATACCCAAAAAACTCCAAACGCGATACAATAAAGGTGTTCAAGCCAAATGTAAAGCGAAAGGAGAAAAATATGGCACAAAAGGCACATAGTTTATCACACACAAAGTGGATGTGTTCTATCACATTGTGTTCACCTCAAGTATAGACGAAAAGTGATCTATAATCAATATCGAAGTAGTTTAGGCGAAATATTTCATCGCTTGTGTAGTTATAAAGGAGTTGAAATTATCGAGGGTCACTTAATGCCAGACCATGTACATATGTTAGTAAGTATTCCGCCAAGGATAAGTATTTCTAGTTTTATGGGTTATTTAAAGGGTAAAAGTGCACTCATGATGTTTGGCAAACACGCCAACCTCAAGTATAAGTTTGGGAACCGGCATTTCTGGGCAGAAGGTTATTATGTAAGTACAGTAGGGCTTAATGAAGCCACAATAAAGAAATACATTCAGGAACAAGAGCGAAAAGATATTGCTTTAGATAAGTTGAGTGTAAAAGAATATGAAGATCCCTTTAGGGATAGTGGTAAGTAATACTCACGCCTCTTTAAGAGGCAAGTGACGAGTCAAGAGCAATAAGGCTTGAACAAAGTGAAAGCCAGCGTCTTTAGGCGCTGGCTGGTTATATGGGCTTATAGCCTGGTACAAACCACCCGTTTGACGGGTGGTCATGATTTACAACATTGTGAATATTAGTTTACAGATAATTGACCATTCTTTACAGTAAATATACTGAGATTATCTGGTAAGTTTTGAAGATGCTCTAAACTAGTTGTCGTAATAAAAGGTTTGAATGTTTATGAGATATAGTTTCTAATAATTTAAGTTGACGAGTATTGTCAAGTTCACTCATAACATCGTCAAGCAAAAAGAATAGGGAGATTCCTTTGGTAATACTCTCCATCAACTCGATTTCAGCTAGTTTTAATAGAAAGAACAAGGCTACGATGTTGTCCCTTGACTTCCAAAAGCTTGCGTCCATTCCATTGATTAAGAAAAATCATATCATCCCGATGAGGACCAACTCCAGTATTCTTTCTTAAATAAATCTCTTGATCTACTTTTTGAAGTGCTGTATGAAAAGATTCAGCTAGATTTTTCCTTGTCAGTGAAAGTTTACAGATGGTTGATAACGAATTGACAACTCTTCTAATTGATCCGAAATATCAAAAGTGTTTTTACGACCAAAAAGATTCCATTTTTTTGATAAATTCTTCTCTGATGAACCATTACTCGACAACCATAGTCTACTAGCTGGTCATCCAGAACAGATAAAAATGTTTCGTCAATATGATTTGCTGACTTTTAAGTAGGTATTTCTTTGTTTGAGCACATGGTTTGTAGCTTGACAAGTCTGACAAGTAAATTGGTTTAATTTGCCCTAGTTCCATATCTATAAACTTACGTCGGATAGCTGGTGCTCCTTTGACAAGTTGTAAATCTTCGGGTGCAAATAGAACAACATTCATATGTCCAATATAGTCAGATAGCCGAGCTTGCTTTTAAGTGATTGACTTTAGTAATTCGACCCTTTTTGGAGTTAAGTCAATCTCAAGTGGAATAGTAGCCGTTCGTTTTTTGAAGAATTCCAGAAACTTGAAGTTGTTCTTCTTCAAATTGAATTAAATTTTTGTCTGTCTTTGTCCGATGACTTCTAGTTAAAGCTAAAAAAAGTAAATACTTTCCAGAAGATTGGTTTTTGCCTTGAGCATTTCGACCAACAAATACATTCAATTTTAGGATTAAAATTCAATCTCGAGTATCCTGATAGTTTCTAAATTGCTTGATGGATAAGTTTTTAGCCACATACTTATCTACCTGGGAAACGTGGTGCAGTTTTGTTTTTGGATCCTGAGTCTTTTTTTGTTGGCTTTTTGTTGACCGTCTTATTCATTTCTTTGACAAGTTTAGCCACACGATCTTTCTCAAGTTTTTCTTGAAGATATTCTTCCTGTTCTTCTTGACTAGGTTGAGTCAGAAATGATTTGGATTTTTCATGTCAGGAATGTCGATAGAGTCTCCCGATTCTTACTTTTTTTCCCACGACGATTTTTCTAATTCCCCATTAAAAGTAGACAAGATGCTCAGCTAAAAAGGATTTAATAGCTCCGCCACTGTGTATAATACCAAGTTCTTTCAAGAGAGCTTGGAGAGTGATAAATTCTTCAAATAATTTGTATTCCATAGTTCACCTCAATCTTTGGTATTATACCATATTTTACCTTGAAATGGCAGAGGTAAATTCGTTAGAAATGAAAGCGATTTTTAATTTCTAAAAGGGGTAAAGAGAACAAGAAAAATTTTTCTCTTTTCATGGTATAATAGAACTCTATGTAGAAGGAGGTAAGAGATGGAGTTAGTACCTGGAATTGCAGTGCATTTTATCCAATCAAAAATTTAAAACTAATAAAAATTACTGTGCGTTTCACAGCTCCATTGTCTTTGGATTCAATTTCAAGTCGCATGTTAAGTGCCAGTATGCTTGAAACTGCCAACCAAAAGTTATCCAACTGCTCAACTGTTTAGAAAAACGTTTAGCAACCTTGTATGGAACTGATTTGTCAGCGCACGCCTATCGAAGAGGACAAAGTCATCTTGTGGATTTGAGTATTTCCTATGTGCGTGATGAATTTTTTTAAGTAAGAAAAAAACGTATTAACTTCTCAAATTTTTAGAATTACTGCACCAGGTTCTGTTTACTCCATTGTCGGATGAGGATGGATTTGAGAAAAATGCTTTTGACATCGAGAAAAAACAGATCTTATCAAGGCTAGAATCAGAATTGGAAGACCCATTCTTCTTTGCACATAAAGAGTTAGATCAATTGTTTTTCCAAGAAGAATCAATGCAGCTAGTTCCAAAAGATTTGATTTCTAGAATTTCAGAAGAGACTTCAAAAACATGTTTTTCAAGCTATCAAAAAATGCTAAAAGAAGACCAAATAGATATTTTCTTCTTGGGTGATTTTAATGAAATTGAAGTTTTAGAGTTTTTACATAAATTTCCTTTAACAGGTCGTAAATCAGCTGTAAACATTCAATATCAGCAACCCTATTCTAATATTCTTAGAGAAGGTATTGTTAGAAAGAGATTAGGACAGTCTGTTTTAGAGATGGGCTACCATAGTTCAGTGGCATATGGTGATGAAGAACAGATGGCAGTGCTTCTTGTAAATGGTCTTTTAGGAGCCTTTCCTCATTCGAAACTATTTACCCAAGTGCGAGAAAAAGAAGGACTGGCCTATACGGTATCAAGTCATTTGGATCTCTTTAGTGGATTTTTACGATTGTTTGCTGGAATTGATCGGCAAAAATCGAAAACAAAGTAAGAAAAATTGATGAATCATCAGTTGCTTGACATAAAAAAATGGCAAGTTTACAGATAAGGAAATTGATCAGACCAAACAAATGATTCGTCGATCCTTACTACTAGCTCAGGATAATCAAGATTCTATTGTCGATAAATATTATTTGTCAACTTTTTTTGGGAAAGTCGAATCTTGACACAAAAACTTTAATCGATAAGCTTGAACAAGTTGATAGAGAAGCAATTTGTGAAGCAGCAAACAGTTTTAAGTTGCAGGCTATTTATTTTATGGAAGGAGCAGAATGACCAGACCTACTTTTCAAAAGAAATATTATCCTGCTGTAAAAGAAACTTTGTATCAAACTAGCTTAGAAAATGGTTTGACAGTTACTTTACTACCTAAAAAGGACTTTAACGAGGTTTATGGCGTTGTAAGTGTCCAAGTTGGTTCTGTTGACACAAGGTTTACAGTGGATGAGTAATGACTTACAACAATATCCACAAGGAATCGCTCATTTCTTAGAACATAAGCTTTTTTTGAAAGAGAAGATTCTGGAGATGTTATGGCAGCTTTTACAGAGTTGGGTGCTGAAAGTAATGCCTTTACGAGCTTTTACGAACACTAACTATCTTTTCTCGACTTCTGAAAATGTTCTAGAGTGTTTAGATTTGCTAGAAGAACTTGTCACTACTTTCAATATGACTGAAGAATCTGTGGAGCGCGAAAAGGATATCATTCAACAGGAAAGAGATGTATCAGGATGATCCGGATTCTTGTCTATTTTTTTCAAGACTTTGGCAAATCTCTATCCAGAAAGTCCTTTAGCTTCAGATATTGTTGGTAGTGAAAACTCTATTGATGCTATTTGTTTGGATGATTTAGAAGAGAACTTTAAAGAGTTTTATAGACCTGTCAATAGTAATATCTTTTTAGTGGGGAATTTTGATTTTGAACTGCTTGAAGATTATTTTGCTAAGAAATCTCATCCTCAAGAAAAAAAACATGAGTTTAAGAGAGAACAAATACCTTTACATCCTGTAAAGACTACTGAAAGTTTACGGATGGACGTGGCTTCTCCAAAATTAGCAATCGGTATTAGAGGAAATAAAGATATCGGAAATCGAGATCAGTATCGTTATCATCTTTTATTGAAATTGTTGTTTACAATGATGTTTGGTTGGACTTCACAAAGATTTCAAAAATTATATGAGACAGGTAAACTGGATGCTTCCCTGTCTCTAGAAATAGAAGTTGATCCTCGTTTCCATTTTGTGATATTAACAATGGATACAAAGGAACCTGTGGCACTTTCTCATCAATTTCGTAAAGCTATTCGCAATTTTATGAAAGATGAGGATGTAACTGAGGATCACTTGGATATTGTAAAAACTGAGATGTATGGAGAATTTCTTCATAGTATGGATTCCCTAGAATACATTGCCACTCAGTATCATCCAACCGATACAGGTTCTACCCTGTTTGACCTTCCTAAACTTTTGCAGGAAATTACTTTAGAAGATGTTCTAGAGGCTGGACATGATTTGATAGATAATAGCGATATGGTTGATTGTACAATTTTTCCCCGATATAATCGCTAGAAAATACACTAGAAAGAAGGAATGTTAAGTATGAGAAAAAAAACAATTGGTGAGGTCTTACGTCTTGCAAGAATTAACCAAGGACTGAGCTTAGAGGAATTGCACAGAAAGACAGATATTCAGCTGGATTTGTTGGAGGCAATGGAGTCAGATGATTTTGACAAACTACCGAGTACTTTTTATGCTCGTTCATTTTTGAGAAAGTATGCTTGGGCTGTTGAATTAGATGAAAATATCGTTCTAGATGCCTATGATTCGGGAAGTATGATTACTTATGAAGAAGTTGATGTAGATGAGATTGAACTTTCAGGACGTAGACGGTCTAATCGAAAGAAAAATTCATTTCTCCCGCTATTTTACTTTGTTCTTTTTTCTTTATCAATTTTAATTTTTGTAACCTACTATGTGTGGAATTATATTCAAACCCAACCAACTGCGTCTTCTGCGGCAACTTATAGTGTTGTGAGTTCAACAAGTAGCTCTAGTAGTGTAGCATCAAGTAGTAGTCAAGCTACTAGTTCATCAAGTTCGAGTGAGGCAACTACTTTGACTGTTTCAGGTCAGGGAGATGCTTTGTCAGTGGAATATAAGACATCTAAAGATTCTGCGGATCTTCAATTATCTGTAACAGATACAACAAGCTGGATTAGTGTTTCGGATACTGATTTAGCAGGAGGAGTGACTCTTGAACCTAATAATAAAACAGCCAAAACAACCATTTCTAAAGGATCTCCAGTAACCATAACATTGGGTGTTGTTAAAGGAGTGTCGGTGAAAATTGATAATAAGGAAATTGACACTTCAAAATTAACTGGTCAAACTGGTTGGATTACTCTAACATTAAGTTCAAACTAAAGGAAGGATAACATGAAAAAAGAGAATATTCCTAATATGCTTACGCTTGGTAGAATTTTATTTATTCCGATTTTTATTCTCCTTCTATCAGTTGGACCATCTCCTGTGTTACATAAAATAGCAGCAGTTATTTTTGCTATTGCCAGTATCACTGATTATCTAGATGGTTATTTAGCTAGAAAATGGCAAGTGGTTAGTAATTTCGGAAAGTTTGCGGATCCAATGGCTGATAAATTATTGGTCATGTCAGCCTTTATTATGTTGGTTGGTCTAAAGATGGCACCAGCTTGGGTGGTAGCAATAATTATCTGTCGTGAACTTGCAGTCACTGGTTTGCGCTTGCTCTTAGTTGAAACAGGAGGTACCGTTCTAGCTGCTGCTATGCCTGGAAAAATCAAGACATTTAGTCAGATGTTTGCGATTATATTCTTGCTACTTCACTGGACTGTGCTGGTCAGATAACTCTTTATATTGCCTTGTTCTTCACAGTTTATTCTGGTTATGATTATTTCAAGGGAAGCGCATATTTGTTTAAAGGAACCTTTCGTTAGATATGGAATCGATTATTGAGATAAAAGACCTGTCTTTTCGATATCAGGCAGATCAAGAACATTATGATGTTCATAACATTTCGTTTCACGTGAAACGTGGAGAATGGTTGTCTATCGTTGGTCATAATGGTAGTGGAAAATCAACGACAGTTCGCTTGATTGATGGTTTGCTCGAGGCTGAATCTGGAGAAATTTGGATAGACGGTGATTGCCTAACTCCAGAAAATGTCTGGGAAAAAAGACGTAAGATTGGTATGGTCTTTCAAAATCCTGATAACCAATTCGTAGGAGCAACTGTTGAAGACGACGTTGCTTTTGGACTGGAAAATCAAGGAATCCCACTTGAAGAGATGAAGAAACGTGTTTCTGAGGCTTTATCATTGGTTGGGATGGCTGAATTTGCTAAAAAGGAACCATCTCGTTTATCAGGCGGTCAGAAACAGAGGGTAGCTATTGCAGGAGTTGTTGCTCTGCGACCAGATATTTTAATCTTGGATGAGGCTACAAGTATGTTGGACCCTGAGGGACGATTAGAGTTGATTAAGATAGTCCAGAAGATTCGCAAAGACCATCAGATGACAGTCATCTCCATTACGCATGATTTGGATGAGGTGGCCATGAGTGACAGAGTTTTAGTGATGAAAAAAGGAGAAGTCGAGTCAACAAGCGCGCCTAGAGAGTTATTTTCTAGGTCAGATTTAGATCAAATTGGCTTAGATCAACCCTTTGTCAACCAATTAAAACAATCACTGCGTGATAATGGCTTAAAATTACCAGAGCACTACCTGACCGAGGAGGAGCTCGAGGAGGCTTTATGGGAATTATTCTAGACAATGTTAGTTATACGTATCAGGAAGGAACACCCTTTGCCTCAGCAGCCTTGTCAGATGTGAGTCTGACCATAGAAGATGGTTCCTATACGGCCATTATTGGGCATACAGGTAGTGGAAAATCTACTATTTTACAACTTTTGAATGGTTTGTTGGTTCCCACAAAGGGAAGTGTTCGTGTCTTTGATACATTAATTACACCAACATCCGTCAATAAGCAAATTCGTCAAATTCGCAAACAAGTTGGGTTGGTGTTTCAGTTTGCAGAGAATCAAATTTTTGAGGAAACTGTCCTAAAAGATGTGGCTTTTGGCCCTCAAAATTTTGGTGTTTCTGTAGAAGAGGCAGAAGCTATTGCGCGTGAAAAACTAGCTTTAGTAGGAATCGATGAATCACTCTTTGATCGAAGTCCATTTGAACTCTCGGGTGGACAAATGAGACGGGTTGCGATTGCTGGAATTTTGGCAATGGAGCCAAGAATTTTGGTCTTAGATGAGCCAACAGCTGGTTTGGATCCAATTGGTCGGAAAGAGTTGCTGGCCTTGTTTAAAAAGCTTCATCAAGATGGCATAACAATTGTTTTAGTAACCCACCTTATGGATGATGTGGCGAATTTGCTGACCAAGTTTATGTGATGGAAAAAGGGAAACTAGTTAAGGGTGGGAAACCAGGTCTTGTCTTTTCAAAATGTCGAATTTATGGAAAAATCCAATTGGGTGTTCCTAAAATCACGATTTGCTCAAAGGCTAGCTGATCGAGGAGTTTCTTTTAAACAATTGCCGATAACGATAGAGAGTTTAAGGAGTTTATCAATGGATAATATGATTTTTAGGTCGATACATACAGAAATTCGATTATTCATCGTCTAGATCCTCGTAGTAAGTTAGTAGCAATGATTTTATTGATCATCATTGCTTTTTTGGGCCACTAATCCGATAACTAATCTCATACTCTTCATTGCAACGAGGCATATTTGTCGTTTTATCAGAAGTTCCCTTATCTTTTTTTATAAAAGGATTGCGATCTATGTTTTTTCTGATTGCTTTTACACCCCTTTTTCAACTGTTCTTTATCTCTGGTGGTCAAGTCTTGTTCGAGATGGGATTTATAAAAATCACAAGCTATGGTATTGAGCAGGCAGGAATTATTTTTTGTCGTTTTGTGTTGATTATCTTTTTCTCAACCTTGCTAACCTTGACGACCATGCCACTTAGTTTGGCAACAGCAGTTGAATCCTTGCTTGGACCTTTAAAAAGATTTAAAGTTCCAGTTCATGAGATTGGGCTCATGTTGTCCATGAGTTTGCGCTTTGTACCAACCTTGATGGATGATACGATTCGTATTATGAATGCTCAAAAGGCGCGTGGTGTTGATTTTGGAGAAGGAAATGTAATTCAAAAGGTTAAGGCTATGATTCCTATTTTTGATTCCTCTATTTGCTACGAGTTTGAAAAGAGCAGATTCTTGGCTACTGCTATGGAGGCTAGAGGTTATCAGGGTGGTCATGGACGCAGTCAGTATCGACAGTTGAATTGGATGAACAGAGACAGTATAGCGCTATTATTTGTTTGTGTATTGGGTGCAATTCTATTTTTGCTAAAATCTTAGAATGTAATATGGGGTAGAGTATGAATCGTTTTAAAAAATCAAAATATATCATTGTTCTATTTGTCGTTATACTAGTAGTTTCTGTTTTTAGTGACAACACAATCCAGTGCAGTTGTGACAAAGGCGGGAGATGGAATTTCTCTTGTAGACAGAATTGTTCAAAAGCCATTTCAATGGTTGTCTTCAGCGAAATCTGATTTAGGCATTTAACCAGAGCTTATAATGAGAATGAAACTCTCAAAAAAGAACTCTATCAGATGAAGAAGGAAATGAATGAAGCAGACAGTCTGAAGGAAGAAAATGAGCAACTACGTCAGTTATTGGATATGAAGTCAAAATTGAATGCAACAAGTTAATTGCTTCTGATGTCATCAGCGAGAATTCCTGCAACCTGGAGACAAGAGTTGACAATTGATGCAGGTTCTCAACAAGGTGTGACAAGCAATATGCTTGTTATAGCTGGTGGGGGACTGATTGGAAGCGTGGGAAAGGTTGAAGATAACTCTACTGTGGTCAACTTATTGACCAACGCGGAAAATACGGAGAAAATCTCCGTTAAAATCCAACACGATTCTACTAGTATATATGGTATTATCATTGGCTACGATAAGGAAAAAGATTTACTGAAAATTAGTCAGTTAAACAGCAGTAGCGACATTAGTAAAGGCGATAAGGTCGTAACTGGTGGTCTTGGTAATTTTAATGCTACTGACATTCCAGTAGGTGAGGTCGAATCTGTGACGCATAGCAATGACTATCTGACAAGAGAGGTGTTAGTCAAACTTCAGTCTGATTCAATGAATACCAAAGTCGTAGAGTTAGTGGGGAATCCATCATGAGACTGTTGAAGCAGATAGGGATGTTTTTACTCTTGCCTATAGTTGTCTTAATAGACAGTCATTTAGGGCAATTTGTAAATAGTTTTTTTCCACATTTTCAAATTGTGAGCCACTTTATCTTCATCTTCTTGTTGTTTGAAACAATAGAAGTATCTGAGTATCTATTTTTAGTTTATTGCTTATTTATTGGTCTTATATACGATATTTATTTTTCCATTTAGTAGGGATTGCTAGTCTCTTTTTGTGATTACTAGTGCAATCATTTATAAAAAAATAATGCGATCATTTTATCAAATAGATGGACTAGACTATTAGCTATTTTAATGATGACTTTCTCTTTTGAGTTTGGCAGTTTTCTTCTAGCGCAAATGATTGGATTAACTGCTGAAAAGTATAACAGTCTTTATCGTTTATGGTCTAGTTCCGTCAATGATATTAAACTGTCTATGGATGTTAGTTTTTCCAGTTTATTTTTGAAAAATATATCTATAAGAAAAAACAAAACTGTAATAAAGGCGTAATATTTATTAGGCCTTTTTGATACTACTAGTATTGTCTTAAAAAGAGGAGTATTCACACTTATGAAGAAAAATCCTAGCATCACTTTTTGTTAAGTACAGTATTAGTTTCACAAGGAGCTGTTCTTTCAAGTGTTCAAGCAAATACAACAGATGAAAAAATTGCTGCTCAAGATAGTAAAATTAGTAACTTGACAGCTCAACAGAAAGAAGCTCAAAAACAAGTAGACGAAATTCAAACTAAAGTTTCAGCTATTCAATCAGAGCAAGAAAAATTACAATCTGAAAACGAAAAACTTCAAGAAGAATCTAAAAACTTGAAGGTGAAATCGCAGAGCTTTCAAAAAACATCGTAGCACGTAATGCATCGCTTGAAAACCAAGCTCGTAGTGCACAAACGAACGGAACTGCTACAAGCTACATCAATACGATTATTAACTCTGACTCAATCACAGAAGCTATTTCTCGTGTAGCAGCTATGAGTGAAATCGTATCAGCAAACAATAAAATGTTGCAGCAACAAAAAGAAGATAAGAAAGCTATCTCTGAAAAACAAGTTGCAAACAACGAAGCAATCAATACAGTCATTGCTAACCAACAAACACTTGCTGACGATGCTCAAGCTTTGACAACAAAACAAGCAGAATTGAAAGTAGCTGAGTTAAATCTTGCAGCTGAAAAAGCTACAGCAGAAAAATGAAAAAAACTAGCTTGTTGGAGCAAAAAGCAGCAGCAGAGGCAGAAGCTAAAGCGGCAGCAGAGGCAGAAGCAGCTTATAAAGCTAGACAAGCAAGTCAACAACAATCAGTTGCAGCATCAGCAAATACAAGCTTTGCTGCACAAGTGCAAGCAACTTCAAGTTCTTCATCATCAGATGATGATTCAAGCTACACACCTGTAGCTACTCGTACAACATCACGTCCAACATATAGTACAAATGCTTCAAGTTATCCAACTGGTGAATGTACTTGGGGAGCTAAAACGTTAGCACCTTGGGCTGGAGATTACTGGGGTAACGGAGCGCAGTGGGCTACAAGTGCAGCAGCAGCAGGATTCCGTACTGGTTCTCAACCACAAGTTGGTGCTATTGCATGTTGGAATGATGGTGGCTATGGACACGTAGCGGTTGTTACAGCTGTTTCATCATCATCAAGCATCCAAGTATCAGAATCTAACTACGGTGGAGATCGTACCATTAGTAACAAACGTGGTTGGTTCAACCCAACAACAACTTCTGAAGGTTATGTTACTTACATCTATCCAAACTAATGAAAAAAATTGAGACTCAGATTGGGTCTTTTTTCTTATTTATAAGATGGTGAAATCCCAAGTTTGAGTTTTCGCTAAATACCCAAACTAAGTTCCACCGCTAGTACGAGTGGAAGTTAATCTGATAAAAAAATTGCAAAAAAACAGTGAATTCCGTGTCAGAGTAAGTTCCACTATGGTAGAAGTTAGTCTGAGACGTTTGAGTTTTCATTGAAAAACTAGCAAAATTACTTGAAAAAAAGGCTCAACTATGATACAATGTAATTTGTCGTGTAAACGATAATACTCATTCTTGATGAATTGTGAAGCTGTTGCCTTCAGGTCGTTTTGCAAGCTGAAATCAGAAGAGGAAAAACAAAAGGAGAAATACTCATGGCAGTAATTTCAATGAAACAACTTCTTGAGGCTGGTGTACACTTTGGTCACCAAACTCGTCGCTGGAACCCTAAGATGGCTAAGTACATCTTCACTGAGCGTAACGGAATCCACGTTATCGACTTGCAACAAACTGTAAAATACGCTGACCAAGCATACGACTTCATGCGTGATGCTGCAGCTAACGATGCAGTTGTATTGTTTGTTGGTACTAAGAAGCAAGCAGCTGACGCAGTTGCTGAAGAAAGCAGTACGTTCAGGTCAATACTCATCAACCACCGTTGGTTGGGTGGAACTCTTACAAACTGGGGAACAATCCAAAAACGTATCGCTCGTTTGAAAGAAATCAAACGTATGGAAGAAGATGGAACTTTTGAAGTTCTTCCTAAGAAAGAAGTTGCACTTCTTAACAAACAACGTGCACGTCTTGAAAAATTCTTGGGTGGTATCGAAGATATGCCTCGTATTCCAGATGTAATGTACGTAGTTGACCCACATAAAGAGCAAATCGCTGTTAAAGAAGCTAAAAAATTGGGAATCCCAGTTGTAGCGATGGTTGACACAAACACAGATCCAGACGATATCGATGTAATCATCCCAGCTAACGATGACGCTATCCGCGCAGTTAAGTTGATTACAGCTAAATTGGCAGACGCTATCATCGAAGGTCGCCAAGGTGAAGATGCTGTTGCAGCAGTTGAAGCAGAATTTGCAGCTTCAGAAGCTCAAGCAGACTCAATCGAAGAAATCGTTGAAGTTGTAGAAGGCGACAACGCTTAATTCATATAAATAGTAATTACCTAGGAGGCGGGGCTTAGCCCGGCTCTCCTATTTTTAAAAAATATAGGAGAATCAAAATGGCAGAAATTACAGCTAAACTTGTTAAAGAGTTGCGTGAAAAATCTGGTGCTGGTGTTATGGACGCTAAAAAAGCATTGGTTGAAGTGGAAGGCGATATCGAAAAAGCGATTGAATTGCTTCGCGAAAAAGGTATGGCAAAAGCAGCTAAGAAAGCTGACCGTGTTGCTGCAGAAGGTTTGACTGGTGTTTATGTTGACGGTAACGTTGCAGCAGTTGTTGAAGTAAATGCTGAAACTGACTTCGTTGCGAAAAATGCTCAATTTGTTGAGTTGGTAAATGCAACAGCTAAAGCAATCGCTGAAGGAAAACCAGCTAACAACGAAGAAGCTCTTGCTTTGACAATGCCTTCAGGTGAAACTCTTGAAGCAGCTTATGTGTCTGCAACAGCAACTATCGGAGAAAAAATCTCATTCCGTCGCTTTGCTTTGATTGAAAAAACAGATGCACAACACTTCGGAGCATACCAACACAACGGTGGACGTATCGGTGTTATCTCTGTAATCGAAGGTGGAGACGAAGCACTTGCTAAACAAATTTCAATGCACATCGCTGCTATGAAACCAACAGTTCTTTCATACAAAAGAATTGGATGAGCAATTTGTTAAAGCTGAGTTGGCACAATTGAACCACGTTATCGACCAAGATAATGAAAAGCCGTGCTATGGTTGGTAAACCAGCTCTTCCACACTTGAAATATGGATCAAAAAGCTCAATTGACTGATGAAGTGATTGCTCAAGCTGAAGCTGATATTAAAGCTGAGTTGGCTGCAGAAGGCAAACCAGAAAAATCTGGGATAAAAATCATCTCAGGTAAAATGGATCGTTTCTTGCTTGACAACACTAAAGTTGATCAAGCATACACACTTCTTGCACAAGTTTACATCATGGATGACAGCAAGACAGTTGAAGCTTACCTTGAATCAGTTAACGCTTCAGTAGTTGAGTTCGCTCGCTTTGAAGTTGGTGAAGAGTATCGAAAAAAAGCTGCAAACGACTTTGAAGCAGAAGTTGCAGCTACAATGGCAGCAGCCTTGAATAACTAATAAAAAGTAAGGCGTAATTTGCTTCCTTTTTCATTATGTGACTATTAGTCCGTCTCGCTCCGTGAGGTGCGCGTCGAAGGTTATACCAAAAACTCCAAACGCGATACAATTCAAGCCAATTGTAAAGCGAAAGGAGAAAAATATGGCTCAAAAAGCACATAGTTTATCACACACAAAGTGGATGTGTTCTATCACATTGTGTTCCCCTAAGTATATACGAAAAGTGATTTATAATCAATATCGAAGTAGTTTAGGCGAAATATTTCATCGCTTGTGTAGTTATAAAAGGTGCTGAGATTATCGAAGGTCATTTAATGCCTGATCATGTACATATGCTAGTAAGTATCCCGCCAAGGATAAGTGTTTCTAGTTTCATGAGTTATTTTAAAAGGTAAAAAGTGCACTCATGATGTTTGACAAATACGTCAACCTCAAGTACAAATTTGGGCTTATAGCCTGGTACAAACCACCCGTTAGACAGGGTGGTTATGATTTTCTCTTAATTATGATAAAAGAGGCTGAGCAAAAACCCACTTAACTATCAAAAAACGAGCATTTTCCGTAGTTAGAGATGCTCGTTTTTCTATATCATGGTTTATAATTAAAATAAGAACAAAACAATTAGAAAGCCATGACAATGTATAAAGATTATAACACAAATCAGTTAAGTTTGGAAGTAAATCTTGCCTACGATATTCCATCAAATCACGAAGCGAGAATGATTAGCCTCTTTGTTGACAGTATCCCTAGTCAAGTTCTATTGGAAGAGACCTCTCACACTGGTCGCCCTGCCTTTCATCCAGCCATGCTCATGAAGATGACCCTATTCGCTTACGCTCGTCAAGTATTCTCTGGGCGTAAAATCGTTCAAATGAACGAAGAAGTCATTCCTATGAAATGGTTGAGCCAAGATACCTATGTTAGCTATAAAACGATTAATAACTTCCGCTCCAGTAAACATGCCAACAACCTAATCAAAACTGCTTTTATTTACTTCACCTTACTCATGCGTGAAAACGGAATGATTGAGGATGATGCCTTGTTCATTGATGGAACAAAACTAGAAGCTGATGCCAATCTCTATTCTTTCACTTGGAAAAGAGCTATTGACAAATATGAAGCAGCCTTGAATGGAAGAATTTCCCAGCTCTATGACCAGCTGATTCAAGAAGGAGTAAATCTCGCCTTGTCTAAAAGAAGAACGGGAGACCAGTCAGGATTGGAGGAGCTACTAGAAAAAACGGAGGCTGCCTTAGCTGAAATAGAACAAGCTATTGAAGAAGAGCCTAAAGTGATAAAGGGTGGATCTGCCAATAGACAAAAACGTCGTCGGATAAAGAAAATCCGTAAGCAATTAAGGGATGATTTCCTTCCTCGTAAAAACAGCGCTATGAAGAAGCTAGAAAAAATTTTTAGAAGACCGCAACTCTTTCTCAAAAGACGGATCATGATAGCCACTTTTTATGAGAATGAAGGAAGACCATATGCAAAAATGGGCAACTGAAACCTGGGTATAATGTCCAAGCGGCTACCAATGGTCAGATGTCCTTGATTTTGATATCTTTTTCCAAATCCGACAGACACTCACTCTGAAACCCTTCTCCAATCAATTCAAACCCCTAGACTTATTCAGCTATATCGTGGCGGATGCTGGTTGATGGTAGCGAAGAAAAATTATCGTTTTATCATTGATGAATTGGAAAAAGACACCTCTTATTCCCTGATACCATGTATCAGAAGGAATTGACCAAAAAAGTACCAGACGAGCACAGATAATCCAATAAACTGGGAATATCTTGAGGACACGGACCAGTTTATAAAGCCCGATGGCCTAGTTTATTCCTTTTAAAGCACTACTCTAGTCGAGACTGATAAGTATGGCTTTTCAACGTGATTTCAAGATTTATGAGGCGGATAAAGTTCAAGATACTCCTGAGTTAGAACAGTTGGCTAAAACGGATAGTGGAAATCAGAAACAAATCCATTATAATCCAACTTGAATTACTTTAAGGAACTCCTTAAGCAAACATTACATAGTGAAGAAGGCTCTCGAATCTATGCCAAACGGAAAAATCGATGTTGAACCCTGTTTTTGGTAGATTGAAGAGTGTTTTTGGCGTGCAGAGTGCATGTCAGAGGTAAACAAGCTGTCGCAACAGAGATAGGATTCATCTTTATGAGCATGAATCTCACTAAATTGGCCAAGAATCTAGCCTCTAAAACATCAACTATTCAAAAACCACACAATGTTTCTTTTCAGCTTGATTATATTCAAGACTGGAATCACTGTGTGGTTTGATTTTGAAGAGAGTTTTTGCCAGCCTTAGTGCATTTAGGAGACTACACTTCGAATTCATAGAGTGCTGTAGATAGGTAACGTTCTCCGTTATCTGGTGCAAGTGCAAGGACTTTTTTACCTGCTCCAAGTTTTTTAGCGACTTCAATTGCTGCATAGATAGCTGCTGCAGAAGAAATACCGACTAAGAATCCTTCTTTTCCACCGATTTCACGGCCAAGTGCAAGAGCATTATCTGATGTTACACGAACGACACCATCGTAAGCTTTTGTATCAAGTGTATCTGGAATGAATCCAGCAGAGATACCTTGAATTTTGTGAGGACCTGGCTTTTCACCAGACAAGATAGCTGACTCGTCTGCCTCAACAGCAAAAACTTGAATGTTTGAGTTAGCAGTTTTAAGAGCATGAGAAACACCAGAAATAGTTCCTCCAGTACCAACACCAGCAACAAAGGCGTCTAAACCATCAGCTCCGAAATCAGCTAGAATTTCAGCTCCTGTTGTTCTTTCGTGAACCTCTGGGTTAGCTTGGTTATTAAACTGTAATGGTAGGAAACCATCACGCTCAGCAGCAATTTCCTGCGCTTTTGCAATCGCACCTTTCATTCCTTCGCTACCAGGAGTGAGGACTAGTTCAGCTCCATAAGCTTGGATAATTTTTACGACGTTCCACGCTCATTGTTTCAGGCATAACGATAACAACTTTTGTAACCTTTAGCGGCACCAACCCGACGAGAGACCAATACCAGTGTTCCCACTAGTTGCTTCTACAATGGTAGAACCTGGTTTCAATTTACCTTCTTGTTCTGCTTTTTCAATCATGCTTAGGGCGATACGGTCCTTAACTGACGATCCTGGGTTAAAAGCTTCAAGTTTTACATAAACATCTGCTGCACCTTCTGGTACAGTGTTATTCAATTTAACAATCGGTGGTTCTACCGATGAGTTCTGTGATATTGTTATAAATTGCCATATAGCACCTCTTTTTATAAGATGCTACTAGTATAACGCTAACTTTAACTTTTGTAAATATAGAAATCCTATCGGAGTGATAGGATTTTTATATCAGTGATTCAAACCATTAATATTCAAACGATTATGATAAGCTAAGTCAAATAGATAGGGTGTAAAAGAGGTACAATATCAGTTTTCTTTGGAAATTCAAATTTGTGAGAATTAAAATGCTCATTGTGAGATTTTAAAAAGGCATTTTCTAAATAAGTAATCGTAATCTCACTATCATCAATCCCAAGTCCAGCAGTTTCCATTTCAACATTGACAATGATTTCATGAGGAAAAATTGATTTGATAGACATCTTACGCCCTGGTTGCACCCTGTTTATCTGTAAAGATGATACGTATATTAGTAAAGATAATTGAGTCACGAATGAGTTTATATCCGCTTTGAATTTCTTCATTTTCTAATAAATATTGTCCAAACTCCTTGGTAAGAGCTTCTTTACTTTGCTCACTGAAGTTTCCAGCGAGTCCCTGAATTAATCTTCCAAAAGCCATATGATATTTCCTTTCTTTACGATAGGTTTACAGGTACTTCAACTTCACGTAAACCTTTGTCAGTTAGAGTAACTTTTCCATTGAAAAATTCAATGAGATCAGCCTTGATACCGTCTTTCTTTTCTTTATCAATGAAAATCATAGTGTCAACTTGATCTGTAAAGTTTGTCTCTAATTCTATAAGATTATTCTCTTTAAGAAAATTACCGTATTCTTGATATTGGGCATAAGACATTTGAATGGAGATGCCAGCTTGCTCTTTGATTTCGACAATCCCAATTTCCTTAACTGCTAGGGCAACACTACCAGCATAAGCGCGAATCAAACCACCAGCTCCTAGTTTGATACCACCAAAATAACGAGTAACTACAACACAGACATTAGTGAGGTTTGTGATTCTCCAGAACTCTAGCATAGGAACGCCAGCAGTTCCCACTAGGGTTCTCCATCACTCAGTTCGTTCAGCATTTCACTACGCTCACCGACATCAAAAGCAGAGCAGTTGTGGGTAGCTTTATAGTGTTCTTTTTTGATAGCTGTGATAAAGTCACGAGCTTCTTCCTCACTATAGACACGTTTGGCATGACAGATAAAGCGTGATTTTTTGATTTCTTCTTGGACTTGTCCGTCCTCTTTTATAGTTCTGTATTCCATATTTTTATTGTACTAAAAATAGCGTGAAAATTTCTACATTTTTACGAATAAAGAAATAGGAAAAGTAAATCAAATTATCTCTTACCGCCTTTTTACTGAGCAAGAATTAAGTCATGGAGAGACAACAAGCAAAACAAATTTCATCCATGAAAAAGAAAAGAGGGTCAACAATATTGTCAGCGTTGTGGTAGTCAGATAGAAGAAGAATGGTATTTGCCTATTTCGGGTGCTTTTTATTGCCGAGAATGCTTGATTATGAAGCTGAATCAAGAAGTGATCAAAATCTTATTATTTTTCCGCAAGAAAGGTTTCAGCAAGATGTACCAAAATGGTCAGGTCAACTGACTCTATTTCAAGAGTGGTATCACAAGGACTCCTCAGGCGGTAGATAAGAAGGATGCCACGGGTACATGCAGTGACAGGAGCTGGTAAGACTGAGATGATCTACCAAGTTGTTGCTAAGGTGATTGATCAAGGTGAGCTGTTTGTCTGGCCAGTCCACGAATTGATGTTTCGCTTAGAGCTACATAAACGACTACAAATGAGTTTTTGCATGTGAGATTGCGCTACACATGAGTCGGATCCTATTTTCAGTACTCCTTTGGTTATAGCAACCACTCACCAGCTATTAAAATTTTAGGAAGCTTTTGACTTTATTGATTGTGGATGAAGTAGACGTCTTCCCTTATGTTGATAATCCTGTACTTTACCATGCTGTCAATAATTGTGCAAAGGAGACTGGATTGAGAATATTTTTAACTGCAACGTCAACTGATGAGTTAGATAGAAAAGTTAAACAAGGGGAGTTAAAGCGTCCAGTTTACCTCGTCGTTTTCATGGAAATCCTCTCATTGTTCCTGACCAATCTGGTTATCGCATTTTAATAGATATTTAGAAAAAAATGGCTTACCTCCAAAATTAAAACTTTACATTGAGAAACAGAGAAAGACGGCCTATCCCTTACTAATCTTTGCCTCTGAGATTAAAAAGGGAGAAAAGCTAAAAGAAATTTTGCAGGAGAAGTTTCCGAATGAGAAAATAGGCTTTGTATCCTCAATTACGAAGACCGATTAGAGCAGGTACAGGCCTTGAGATGGAGAGTTGACGATGTTAAGCACAACTATATTAGAGCGTGGAGTTCATCCCTCGTGTAGATGTTTTGTGGTGGAAGCTAATCATCAACTCTTTACCAAGTCAAGTTTAGTACAAATTGGTGGGCGAGTTGGAAGAAGCATGGATCGTCCTACCGGAGAACTGATATTTTTCCATGACGGACTCAATCTGTCCATTAAGAAAGCCATAAAGGAGATTAAGCAAATGAATCAGGAGGCAGGAGTATGAAGTGTTTATTGTGTGGTAAAAGCTTGCAAACAGAGATAACTTTTACTAACCTGCTCTGTTTTAAAAAGGAGGAGGAACTAGTTTAGAATCCTGTATTTCGTCTCGAGAGCATTGGTGGAATCATTGTCCTACTTGTTTTAGAGGAATGTCAATCATCTGTCAAGATTGTCAATTTTGGTGTAGGTGTAAAGGTTGATCTGCGGCTCGTTTATTCCTATAATCAGGCCATGAAAGAATATTTTAGTCGCTATAAATTTGATGGTGATTATCTTCTTAGAAAGGTATTTTCTGAGATATTGCAAAAAGAGTTAAAGAAGTATAAGGACTATCAGATTGTGATTGTTCCTCTGAGTGACCATCGTTTAAAAAGCAGAGGCTTTAATCGTTGAAGGTTTGATAAAGGATACTGGGTTAGCATATCTGGATATTTTGGTAAAAAACGAAGTCGAAGCTAGCTCATCAAAAAATCGAGCAGATCGTTTACTTACAGAGTTTCCATTTTTCCTTAAAGATGGTGTGAAGCTCCCAGAAAATATCTTACTCTTTGATGATATTTACACGACGGAACTACTAAATCGTCTTAAAAATATGCTTTTTAGGAGTTGGTTGTCAGAATATTAAAACTTTTTCCCTCGCAAGATGAGGAAAAGTTTGCAATAATTTTCTTATGAAAGCGTTATAATATAATTAGAAAAACAAATATGTTTAGAAAGAAGGTACTTATATGATTAAATATAGTATCCGTGGTGAAAACCTAGAAGTAACAGAAGCAATTCGTGATTATGTAGTTTCTAAACTCAGAAAAGATCGAAAATACTGCAAGCAGACCAAGAATTGGATGCGCATGTTAACTTGAAAGTTTACCGTGAAAAGACTGCTAAAGTTGAAGTAACCATTCCGCTTGGATCTATTACTCTTCGTGCAGAAGATATTTCTCAAGATATACGCAGTTCTATTGATTTGGTGACAGATAAGATTGAACGTCAGATTCTGTAAAAACAAAACTAAAATTGAACGTAAGAACAGAAATAAAGTATCAACAAGTCAACTCTTTACAGATGCTTTAGTTGAGGACTTAGATGTAGCACAACCAAAAGTTGTTCGTTCAAAACAAATTGATTTGAAAACAATGGATTTGGAAGAAGCTATCTCACAGATGGATTTATTGGGGCATGACTTCTTTATCTATGTAGATGTTGAAGATGAAACAACAAATGTTATCTATCGTCGTGAAGATGGAGATATCGGTCTTCTAGAAGTTAAATAATCTTAATAATTAGTCTTTAAAAGTGGTTTACACTAGTGTAAACCACTTTTTAGTTTTAGATATTTTACGATTATCTGAATATAGGGTTCCCTCTTTAAAAGTCGCTTTTTGGCTACATTTGTGGTATAATAATGCGCAAGAGGTTTGTAATGATGAAAATAAATCCCTTTTTATGTATCTGATTGCATGGTAACCTTTACGATTATGACCATTTTGATTGTGTTAGTAGAAAGGATAATCTTATCACTATAGCAAGTCTATTTTTATTTATTGTATTCTATGTTTTGCTATTTAATTTCCAGAAAAAAATATTACAAAAACAGATATCGAGCAAATCCAGTATGTCAATCATCAGGCTACTGGATAGTTTGAGTGCCCTCCTAGAGCTAATGCTGTCAAGGGTTAGTCAAATTAAACATGAACAGCAGTGAGATTGAATGGTTCAATCCCTATGCGGAATTAATTTTGACAACTGAGGATGGAGAAATTGATTTTCCTCAATTTCAAAAGATTTTAAAGAGTTCGATTTCTACTCCAGGGGCTTATGCCATTGTTGGGGAGAAACGTTATGCAGTGCATTTGGATAGAAATTCAGGTGTCTTATACTTTTTTGATGTTTCTGGTGAGTATGAGGCGACTGCTGAGCTTGTGACAAGTAGACCGGTAATCGGGATTATCTCAGTTGATAACTATGATGATTTGGAAAATGAAACGTCTGAATCAGACATTATCATATCAATAGTTTTTGTTGCAAATTTTGTTTCAGAATTTAGTACGAAATATGCTATGTTTTCGCGTAGAGTGAGTATGGATCGTTTCTATTTATTTACGGACTATACCGTACTTGATCACTTGATGCAGGATAAGTTTTCTGTAATTGATACCTTTCGTGAGGAAGCTAAGCAACGGAATTTGCCACTAACGATGAGTATAGGAGTTTCCTATGGTGATGGGAATCACGATCAGATTGGGAAGGTTGCTCTTCTCAATCTCAACTCAGCCGAAGTTCGTGGTGGTGACCAAGTAGTTGTAAAAGAGAATGATGAAACCAAAAACCCAATCTACTTTGGAGGCGGTTCAGCAGCATCAGTTAAACGTGTACTCGGACACGAACTCGTGCTATGATGACAGCTATCTCCAGATAAACTTAAAAAGTGTCGATCGAGTTTTTGTTGTTGGTCACAAGAATCTTGACATGGATGCTCTTGGTTCAGCAGTTGGAATGCAGTTGTTTTCGAGTAATGTACTAGAAGATAGTTATGTGATTTATGATCCTACACAGATGTCTCCAGATATCGCTCGAGCGGTCAATTATTTGGAAGATGAGGGTGTTTCAAAACTTCTTCCTTTAAATCAAGCGATGACAATGGTTACCAAACGCTCCTTACTGGTGATGGTTGACCATTCTAGAATGACTTTAACCTTATCCAAAGAGTTTTATGACTTATTTACCCAGACGATTGTCATTGACCATCATCGTCGTGACCAAGATTTTCCAGATAATTCGGTCATTACCTATATCGAGAGTGGAGCTAGTAGTGCTAGTGAACTTGTAACTGAGTTGATTCAATTTCAAAACTCTAAGAAGAAACGTTTGAGTCGTATTCAGGCTAGTGTTCTTATGGGGTGGAATGATGTTGGATACTAAAAATTTCACCTCTCGGGTAACTAGTCGAACTTTTGATGTTGCAAGTTATCTCAGAACGAGAGGGAGTGATAGCATTGTCATTCAGGAAATTTCAGCCACTGATTTTGAAGAATATCGATTAGTAAATGAGTTAATTTTACAAGGGCAAATGGTGCAGCCATCAATCCTGGTTGCTCAAGCTTTGGAGGATAAAGAGTACGATACAGTTGTTATTAGTAAGGCTGCTGATGCTATGCTTGCCATGTCTGGTATAGAGGCCAGCTTTGTACTTGCTAAGAATAGTCAAGGAGCAATCTCCATTTCTGCGCGAAGCAGAAGTAAGATCAATGTCCAGCGAATTATGGAAGAGTTAGGTGGCGGTGGTCACTTTAACTTAGCTGCAGCGCGGTTGACAGATATGAGCCTGCAAGAAGCAGGAGATAAACTAAAAACAGTTATTTTTAATGAAACAAAAGAAAAGGAGTCAGAAGAATGAAAGTAATCTTTTTAGCAGATGTTAAAGGTAAAAAGGAAAAAGGTGAAATTAAAGAAGTGCCAACTGGATATGCACAAAACTTTTTAATTAAGAAAAACCTTGCTAAGGAAGCGACAGCTCAAGCTATTGGTGAGTTGCGTGGTAAACAAAAATCAGAAGAAAAAGCACATGCAGAGATGCTTGCAGAAGCTAAGGAAATTAAAGCAAAACTGGAAGCAGAAGAAACAATCGTTGAGTTTGTCGAAAAGGTTGGTCCAGACGGTCGTACATTTGGATCTATTACCAACAAGAAAATTGCAGAAGAATTGCAAAAACAATTTGGTATTAAAAATTGATAAACGCCATATTCAAGTTCAATCACCAATTCGAGCAGTTGGTTTGATTGATGTTCCAGTGAAGATTTATCAAGATGCTGACAAGTGTAATCAATCTGCGTGTCAAGGAAGCTTAATTTACGATTAGTTGACAATTTTGTAAAAGGAAGGAAAGTCTGATGGCAGAAGTTGAAGAACTGCGTGTTCAGCCTCAAGATATCCTAGCAGAACAATCTGTTTTAGGAGCCATTTTTATTGATGAGACTAAACTCGTTTTTGTCCGAGAATATATTGATTCACAGGGGACTTCTTTATATGCTCACCGTTTGATTTTTCAGGCTATGGTTGATTTGTCTGATCGTGGAGATGCTATTGATGCAACCACAGTTCGGACTATACTAGATAGCCAGGTGATTTACAAACCATCGGAGGCTTGTCTTATCTGGTTGAGATTGTCAATTCGGTGCCAACCTCTGCCAATGCGGAATACTATGCTAAAATTAGTAGCAGAAAAGGCTATGCTTCGGCGTCTGATTTGCTAAGTTGACAGAGTCTGTAAAGCCTAGCCTATGAAGCTTCTCAACCTGCGGACGAGAATTATTGCTCGTGCAGAAAAAGGCTTGATTGATGTCAGTGAGAATGCCAATCGAAATGGCTTTAAAAATATTCGCGATGTATTGAATATCAGCTTTCGGAAATCTAGAAGCTCGTTCGCAACAGACTTCGGATATCACGGGTATTGCGACAGGTTATCGAGATTTGAGATCACATGGCGACAGGTCTCATGAGGAAGAATTAATTATTTTTGGCAGCTCGTCCTGCGGTTGGTAAGACAGCCTTTTGCTGGAATATTGCGCAAAATATCGGAACCAAACTAGAACAAGACAGTTGCTATTTTTCTCTGGAAATGGGTGCTGAAAGTTTGGTCGATCGTATGCTGGCTGCGGAAGGGTTGCAGAGTCGCATTCTATCCGTACAGGTCAATTGACAGAGGAAGAATGGCGCAAGTATACGATTGCTCGAGAAACCTAGCAATAGCAAAGTATTTACATTGATGATACACCGAGGATTCGGATCACAGAAATTCGTTCTCGTTCCCGTAAACTGGCTCAAGAAACAGGTAATCTAGGCTTGATTTTGATTGACTATCTTCAGCTGATAACAGGACTGGTCGAGAAAAATCGTCAACAAAGAAGTATCTGAGATTTTCCCGTCAGTTGAAAATCCTAGCAAAAGAACTCAAAGTTCCAGTTATAGCTCTTAGTCAGCTTTCTCGTGGTGTAGAGCAACGTCAAGATAAGAGACCAGTTTTGTCTGATATTCGTGAATCTGGATCTATCGAGCAAGATGCTGATATCGTAGCTTTCTCTATCGTGATGACTATTATGAGCGTGGTGGTGAAGAAGAGAAGGCATTCCAAATAATAAAGTAGAAGTGATTATCGAGAAAAATCGTAGTGGTGCTCTTGGAACGGTAGAATTGATTTTTCCAAAAGAATATAATAAATTTTCAAGTATTTCGAAGATGGAGGAACCAAGATGACAGACGCATTTACAGATGTGGCTAAAAATGAAAAAGATCAAAAGAAGAAATTAAGGCGCATGAGGGACAAGTGGTGAAATGACCTTAGAAAATGGTCGTAACGCTAAAAGAATCGATTAGGAAGACTTATCGAAGTTTATCCATCACTCTTTTTATCGTTGAATTTGGAAATGTTGAAGGAGACAAACAAGCAAATGTCTATGTTGAATCGTTCACTTATTCAGATATTTTAACAGAAAAGAACTTAATTCATTATTTGGATTAAGGATAATCATGAAAAGTGGAAGTACTCTCACTTTTTTCTTTTTCTTTCGAATGATATAGATGAGGTCAACCTCAAAAATCTAATTATTTGAAGGAGAATGAATGACATTTACTAAAGCAGGACATAAAAAGGGAACTTTTCTCAGAAAGACAGCTGTAGGATCAGCTTCACTAGTTTTAGCAGGTATTTTTTTATTTAGTGGAGGAACTGTTCATGCCAACCAGGCAAACAATGGATCACTGGCACGAGGAGATGATTATCCCTATTATTATAAAAATGGAAGTCAAGAAATTGATAAGTGGCGGATGTATTCCAGACAGTGTACATCTTTCGCGAGCCTTTCGTTTGAGTAATGTCAATGGTTTTGAAATTCCGGCGGCTTATGGAAATGCTAATGAATGGGGATATCGTGCTAAACGAGAAGGTTATCGCGTAGATCAGCGCCCAGCAATTGGTTCTATCGCTTGGGATACAAGTGGACAGTATGGTCATGTCGCTTGGGTATCCAATGTTTTTGGTGATATGATTGAAATTGAAGAATACAATTATGGAGTCAGAGAAAGGTACAATCGACGAACGGTAAAGGCCAATTCTATGACTGGATTCATTCATTTTAAAGATGTGGGGAATGCTAGCTCAGGAAATTATCAGTTATCACTCGTATCTAGTGGGACACATATTTTTACAGAAAAAGCAGCCATTATGGATCAGCCATCACTAACAGCAACGATTATCGATTATTACTATGCGGGAGAAAGTGTTCATTATGATCAGACTCTTGAAAAAGATGGCTATAAATGGGTTAGTTATATTTCACGAAGTGGGAACAGACGTTATATCCCGTTAATTAAAACGGAAACCTCTAAGAATGGTTGGGAAAAAGAAGGAACTGTTTGGTATTATTATGAAAATGGTCAGAAAGCAGTCGGTTGGAAGAAGATTAATGGGAACTGGTATCATTTGCAAGCTGATGGTAGAATGACGACAGGCTGGTTAAAAGATGGATCTACTTGGTATTACTTGAAGTCGTCTGGCGAAATGCAGACAGGTTGGTTAAAAGATGGATCTACTTGGTATTATTTGAACTCGTCTGGTGAAATGCAGACAGGCTGGTTAAAGGATAATGGAACATGGTACTATCTTGAAAGCTCAGGTGCTATGAAGGCTAGCCAGTGGTTTCAGGTTTCAGGGAAATATTACTATGTGAATTCATCGGGAGCTTTAGCAGTCAATACGACTATCGATGGTTTCCAAGTTGATAGCAGTGGTGCGCGAGTAGAAAATCCAGCATCATAAGTGTTATTCAGCATTTGGGCTCTTCCTAATGGTATTTTTCCCTGCTTTCCTTTATAATGGGTGTATGGACAAGAAAAAATTATTACTAATTGACGGCTCTTCAGTTGCTTTTCGGGCATTCTTTGCACTTTACCAGCAACTGGATCGTTTTAAAAATGACAATGGACTTCATACCAATGCAATCTACGGTTTTCATCTGATGCTAAATCACCTACTGGAGCGTGTTGAGCCTAGCCATATCTTGGTGGCATTTGATGCGGGGAAGACGACTTTCCGTACAGAGATGTATGCTGATTATAAGGGTGGTCGTGCTAAGACTCCGGATGAGTTTCGTGAGCAATTTCCTTTTATTCGTGAGTTGCTAGACCATCTTGGGATTCGTCATTATGAGTTGGCCCAGTATGAGGCGGATGATATCATTGGTACCTTGGGTCGTTTGGCTGAAAAAGATTCATTTGATGTAACTATCGTCAGTGGAGACAAGGACTTGATTCAGTTGACAGATGAGCATACTGTGGTTGAGATTTCTAAGAAAGGTGTAGCTGAGTTTGAGGCCTTTACGCCAGACTATCTCATGGAAAAGATGGGCATTACACCGACTCAGTTTATCGATCTCAAGGCCCTCATGGGGGATAAGTCAGATAATATCCCTGGGGTGACTAAGATTGGTGAAAAGACTGGGATCAAGCTTTTGCTTGAACATGGCTCGCTTGAAGGCATTTATGAAAATATTGATAGCATGAAGGCCTCTAAGATGAAGGAAAATCTCATCAATGATAAGGAGCAAGCCTTTCTGTCTAAAACACTGGCGACGATTGATACGAAAGCACCGATTGAGATTGGACTGGATGATTTGGTTTATAGCGGTCCAGATGTGGAAAATCTTGGGAAATTCTACGATGAGATGGGCTTTAAACAACTCAAGCAGGCTTTAAATGTATCATCAGCTGATGTGGCTGAGAGTTTGGACTTTACCATCGTAAATCAAGTGAAGGAAGATATGCTGAGTGCAGATTCTATCTTCCACTTTGAACTCTTTGGAGAAAACTACCATACAGATGACTTGATTGGCTTTGCCTGGTCTTGCGGAGATAAACTCTACGCCACAGACAATCTTGAACTTTTGCAAGACCCGATTTTCAAGAACTTTCTAGAAAAACAGCTCTGAAAGTGTAGTGACTTTAAGAAAGCAAAAGTCCTTTTAAATCGCTTTGGCTTGAATTTGCAGGCTCCTGCTTTTTGACAGTCGTTTGACTAATACCTTCTCTCTACTGTCGAGAATAATGAAATCTCACCATCGCTAGTCTCTACGGCCAAAACTTACTTGGTAGATGATGAATCCTTCTATGGTAAGGGTGTCAAGCTATCCCTGAGCGAGAGAAATTCTTGGAACACTTAGCTCGTAAGGTTGCTGTATTGGTTGAGACGGAGCCTGTCTTACTTGAAAAATTAAGCGAAAATGGGCAATTAGATCTCCTTTATGACATGGAGCAGCCTCTGGCCCTTGTTCTAGCTAAGATGAAATCGCTGGAATTAAAGTTAAAAAGAGACCTTGCTTGAGATGCAGGCCGAAATGAGCTTGTCATTGAAAAGCTGACGCAAAGAGATTTATGACCTAGCAGGTGAGGAGTTTAATATCAACTCGCCCTAAGCAGCTGGGGTACTTCTCTTTGAAAAATTGGGACTTCCTCTAGAATACACTAAGAAAACCAAGACCGGTTACTCGACAGCAGTAGATGTCTTGGAACGTCTAGCCCCTATTGCACCAATCGTCAAGAAAATTTTAGATTATCGTCAAATTGCTAAGATTCAATCGACTTATGTGATTGGTTTACAGGACTGGATTTTAGCGGATGGCAAGATTCACACGCGCTATGTGCAGGATTTGACTCAGACAGGGCGTCTGTCTAGTGTGGATCCAAACTTGCAAAATATTCCTGTTCGCTTGGAACAAGGTCGCCTCATTCGTAAGGCTTTCGTGCCAGAGTGGGAGGATAGTGTCCTTCTCAGCTCGGACTATTCACAGATTGAATTGCGTGTTTTGGCGCATATTTCTAAGGATGAGCATTTGATTAAGGCCTTCCAAGAGGGAGCGGACATCCATACTTCGACAGCCATGCGTGTCTTTGGAATTGAACGTCCTGAAGATGTGACTCCGAACGACCGCCGCAATGCCAAGGCTGTAAACTTTGGAGTGGTCTACGGAATTTCAGACTTTGGTTTATCGAATAATCTGGGTATCAGCCGTAAAGAGGCTAAGACCTACATCGATACCTACTTTGAACGCTTCCCAGGGATCAAAAACTACATGGATGAAGTGGTTCGTGAAGCGCGTGATAAGGGTTATGTAGAAACTCTCTTCAAACGCCGTCGTGAGTTGCCGGATATCAATTCGCGTAACTTTAACATTCGTGGCTTTGCAGAGCGTACAGCTATCAACTCACCTATCCAAGGATCGGCTGCAGATATTCTCAAAATCGCTATGATTCAGCTAGATAAAGCCTTGGTAGCAGGTGGTTATCAAACTAAGATGCTGTTACAAGTACACGATGAAATTGTTCTTGAAGTGCCTAAGTCAGAATTGGTAGCTATTAAAAAACTTGTCAAACAAACTATGGAAGAAGCCATTCAACTCAGTGTGCCCCTGATTGTTGATGAAAATGAAGGCGTAACTTGGTATGAGGCCAAGTAGCAATTGATCAGTCTATCAAGCTAGCATAAAATCTTCATAATAATAAAAACGCATAATGTCAGGTAGTTATAAACCTTGGTATTATGCGTTTTATATAGAAAGATTTTACTGGATTTTTCTCTTATACTCTTCGAAAATCTCTTTCAAACCACGTCAGCTTAACCTTGCCGTACTCAAAGTACAGCCTGCGGCTCGCTTCCTAGTTGCTCTTTGATTTTTATTGAGTATAAGGAACTACGCTTTCGCTCAACCGATTCTTGTTAGAATCACAAGTTTATATTTAAAAACATTAAAAATTTAAATTAGAATGAGGTTTTACTCATGGAAAATGTTGTTGTACATATCATCTCTCACAGTCACTGGGATCGTGAGTGCTATCTACCTTTTGAAAGTCACCGCATGCAATTGGTGGAACTTTTTGACAATCTGTTTGATCTTTTTGAAAATGACCCTGAATTCAAAAGTTTCCACTTGGATGGACAAACCATCGTCCTCGATGACTATTTAGAAATTCGTCCTGAAAACCGTGACAAGGTGCAGCGTTATATCGACGAAGGCAAGCTCAAGATTGGTCCTTTTTACATCTTGCAGGATGACTACCTGATTTCAAGTGAAGCCAATGTCCGCAATACCTTGATTGGTCAAGCTGAATGTGCCAAATGGGGCAAATCTACGCAGATTGGTTACTTCCCAGATACCTTTGGAAATATGGGGCAAGCACCTCAAATCCTTCAAAAATCAGGCATTCACGTAGCAGCCTTTGGTCGTGGTGTTAAACCAATCGGATTTGACAACCAAGTCCTCGAAGATGAGCAATTCACCTCTCAATTTTCTGAAATGTACTGGCAAGGGGCGGATGGTAGTCGTGTACTCGGTATTCTCTTTGCTAACTGGTACAGTAATGGAAATGAAATTCCAGTGGATAAAGACGAAGCCTTGACCTTCTGGAAACAAAAATTGGCAGATGTGCGTGACTATGCATCGACCAATCAATGGTTGATGATGAACGGATGTGACCACCAACCAGTTCAACGAAACTTGAGTGAAGCTATTCGTGTGGCCAACGAACTTTTCCCAGACGTGACCTTTATTCACAGTTCTTTTGATGAATATGTCCAAGCAGTGGAAAGTGCACTTCCTGAACACCTATCAACGGTTACAGGTGAGTTGACTAGCCAGGAAACGGATGGCTGGTATACTCTTGTTAACACCTCTTCTTCCCGTATTTACCTCAAACAAGCCTTCCAAGAAAATAGCAACTTGTTAGAGCAGGTCGTGGAACCATTAACCATCATTACTGGTGGACATAACCACAAGGATCAATTGACCTATGCTTGGAAAGTGCTCTTGCAAAATGCACCACATGATAGTATCTGTGGATGCAGTATTGACGAAGTTCACCGTGAAATGGAAAGCTCGTTTTTGCAAAGGATTAATCAAGTCGGGAATTTTGTTAAGAGTAATCTTCTTAACGAATGGAAGGGTAAATTATCTACTCAAAATGCGCAAACGATCACCTCTTCTACGTTGTCAACACAGCTTTACATGACAAGGTTGATACAGTTAGTGTTGTAGTGGATGTTGTGACTTGTGATTTCAAAGAATTGCATCCAACAGAAGGGTACAAGAAGATGGCGGCTGTGACCTTGCCAGATTACCATGTTGAAGATTTGGATGGCCATGTCCTTGAAGCCAAGATTGAAGACTTGGGAGCAAGTTTTGGTTATACCTTGCCTAAGGATAAATTCCGTCAACCATATATTGCACGCCAGTGCGTGACAATCAGTCCACCTTGCTCCGCTTTCTTGGGCAAGCTTCCAATTGGTCGAAGGTCAAGTAGATCACCGTGATGGTATTTAGCAAAATGGAGTCATTGACACACCATTCGTAACAGTGAGTGTAGATGAAGGAATTACAGTCTACGACAAGACTACTAACAAGCCTACGAAGATTTCATCCAATTCGAGGACCGTGGAGATATTGGTAACGAGTACATTTATTTCCAACCAAAAGGAACTGAACCAATTTATGCTCAACTGAAAGGTTATGAAGTCTTAGAAAACAATGCTCGCTATGCCAAAATCTTGCTCAAACATGACTTGACTATTCCAGTTAGCGCAGATGAAAAATTGGATGCTGAACAAAGAGGTATCATCGAGTTCATGAAACGAGATGCAGGTCGTTCAGAAGAGTTGACAACCATTCCTCTTGAAACAGAAATGACTGTCTTTGTGGACAATCCACAGATTCGCTTCAAGACTCGCTTTACCAATACAGCCAAAGACCACCGCATTCGTCTCTTGGTCAAAACTCATAACACACGCCCAAGTAATGATTCTGAAAGTATCTATGAAGTTGTGACAAGACCAAATAAACCGGCAGCTTCTTGGGAAAATCCTGAAAATCCACAACATCAACAAGCCTTTGTCAGCTTATATGATGATGTAAAAGGAGTGACCGTGTCCAATAAAGGATTGCACGAATACGAAATCCTTGGAGACGATACTATGGCTGTAACCCTTCTCCGTGCTTCAGGTGAGCTAGGTGACTGGGGCTACTTCCCAACGCCAGAAGCCCAATGCTTGCGAGCTATTGAAGTTGAATTTGCAGTAGAATGCCATCAAGCAGGGGAACGCTTCTCAGCTTTCCGTCGTGCCAAAAGCCTTCCAGGTGCCATTTACAGCTCTTCAAGTTGCAAAAACAAGAGGGTAGTATTGCAGCAACAGGTAGTCTCTTCAACCATCCAGCGCTTAGCTTGCCACAAGTCTGCCCGACAGCCTTTAAGGTGGCTGAGAATGAAGAAGGCTACGTCCTTCGTTACTACAATATGTGTAGTGAAAATGTACGTGTACCGGAAAGTCAACATCTCTTCCTGGACCTACTGGAACGCCCATACCCAGTTCATTCAGGACTATTGGCACCACTGAAAGTTCGTACAGAATTCATTAAAAGAAGAAATTTAATTTCAAAAAGTAAACATAAAAAGAAAGGAGGGGCGAAAAAGTAAGAAACCTAACTGCTGATTCGCCCCTTTTTATAGTAAAAACAATGACCATTGCAACGATTGATATCGGAGGGACTGGTATTAAGCTTGCTAGTCTGACTCCTGATGGGAAAATATTGGATAAGACAAGCATTCCAACGCCAGAAAGCTTAGAGGATTTACTAGCTTGGCTAGACCAGCGCTTGTCAGAACAGGATTACAGTAGGGATTGCTATGAGTGTTCCAGGGGCGGTCAATCAAGAAACAGGAGTGATTGAGGGAATTAGTGCCATTCCTTATATCCATGGTTTTTCATGGTATGAGACTCCTTGCTCATCACCAACTCCCTGTCCATCTAGAAAATGATGCCAACTGTGTTGGACTAGTGAACTGCTAGCTCATCCTGAGATTGAAAATGCAGCCTGTGTCGTGATTGGTACAGGAATTGGTGGGGCCATGATTATCAATGGTAAGCTACACCGTGGTCGTCATGGCTTGGGTGGTGAGTTTGGTTACATGACCACTATCGAGCCTGCAGAAAAGCTCAACAACTGGTCGCAACTCGCTTCTACAGAAAACATGGTTCGTTACGTCATTGAAAAGTCTGGTCAGTCAGACTGGGATGGCCGTAAGGTTTATCAGGAGGCTTCAGCAGGCAATGCTCTTTGCCAAGAAGCCATTGAGCGTATGAATCGTAATCTAGCTCAAGGATTACTCAATATCCAGTATCTGATTGATCCAGATGTGATTAGCCTAGGTGGCTCTATCAGTCAGAACCCAGATTTTATCAAAGGGGTTCAAAAAGCAGTAGACGCCTTTGTGGAAAGATATGAAGAATATACAATCGCTCCAGTCATTCAAGCCTGCACCTATCACGCAGATGCCAATCTTTATGGTGCCCTTGTCAACTGGTTACAGGAGGAAAACCAATGGTAAGTTTTACAGGACTTAGTCCCAAACAATCCCAATCTATCGAAGTATTAAAAAATCACATCTCCCTACCGGATGTAGAGGTGGCAGTCGCTCAGTCTGACCAAGCCTCTATCTCTATCAAGGGCGAGAGTGGACAGTATCATTTGACTTACGTAAAACCTCATCAACTCTACCGTGCTTTTATCTGTGCTAGCATAGCTTTGGCAGAAGGTGACAAGGTGAGATTGAAGAACAAAGCAGCTACGAAGATTTAGCCTATATGGCGGATTGTTCGCGCAATGCGGTGCTCAATGTCACATCAGCCAAACAGATGATTGAAGTCTTGGCTCTCATGGGTTATTCAACCTTTGAGCTCTACATGGAAGATACCTATCAGATTGAAGGGCAACCATACTTTGGCTATTTCCGTGGAGCATACTCAGCTGAAGAGTTACAGGAAATTGAAGCCTACGCTCATCAGTTTGATATGACCTTTGTCCCATGTATCCAGACCTTGGCCCACTTATCAGCCTTTGTCAAATGGGGTGTCAAAGAAGTCCAGCAACTCCGTGATGTGGAGGACATTCTGCTTATCGGCGAAGAAAAGGTGTATGATTTGATTGATGGCATGTTTGCCACCCTGTCTAAGCTACAAACCCGCAAGGTCAATATCGGGATGGACGAAGCCCACTTGGTTGGTTTGGGACGCTACCTCATCTTGAACGGGGTTGTGGATCGTAGTCTCCTCATGTGCCAACACTTGGAGCGCGTGCTGGATATTGCAGACAAGTATGGTTTCCACTGCCAGATGTGGAGCGATATGTTCTTCAAACTCATGTCAGCAGACGGCCAGTACGACCGTGATGTGGAAATTCCAGAGGAAACACGAGTTTATCTAGACCGTCTCAAAGACCGTGTGACCTTGGTTTACTGGGATTATTATCAGGATAGCGAAGAAAAATACAATCGTAACTTCAGTAACCACCACAAGATTAGCCAGGATATCGCCTTTGCAGGTGGTGCTTGGAAGTGGATTGGTTTTACGCCCTACAACCATTTCAGTCGTCTTGTGCTCTTGAAGCCAACAAAGCCTGCCGTGCCAATCAGATCAAAGGAAGTCATTGTGACTGGCTGGGGAGATAATGGTGGTGAAACAGCCCAATTCTCAATCCTACCAAGCTTGCAAATCTGGGCAGAACTCAGCTACCGCAATGATTTAGAACGTCTGTCAGCTCATTTCAAGACCAATACAGGATTATCCGTTGAGGACTTCATGCAGCTTGACCTGGCTAATCTCTTGCCAGACCTACCAGGTAATCTCAGTGGGATCAACCCCAACCGTTATGTCTTTTATCAGGATGTTCTCTGTCCAATTCTTGACAAGCACATGACACCTGAACAGGACAAACCTCACTTTTGCCCAGGCAGCTGAGGTTCTTGCTGACATTAAAGAGAAAGCGGGTGTCTACGCCTATCTCTTTGAAACTCAGGCTCAGTTGAATGCTATTTTAAGTAATAAGGTTGATGTGGGACGACGCATTCGTCAAGCCTATCAAGCAGATGATAAAGAAAGCTTGCAGGAAATTGCCAGAGAAGAATTACCAAAACTCTGAAGCGAGATTGAAAACTTCCACAAGCTCTTTAGCCAACAATGGCTAAAAGAGAACAAGGTCTTTGGCTTGGATACAGTGGACATCCGTATGGGTGGACTCTTGCAGCGGATCAAGCGAGCAGAAAGCCGCATCAGGGGCTTATTTGGCTGGTCAAATTGACCGCATCGAAGAATTGAAGTCAGATTCTGCCCATTTACTGATTTCTACGCAGACAAGGACTTCAGCAGCAACGACAGCCAACCAGTGGCATACTATTGCGACAGCTTCGACGATTTATACGACCTAGAAATAAGAACACTGTGTCTTATGCAAGGTGTTTCGCGTGAAACAGAAGAATTATCTAGTTTCAAATGCCACAGTTAGACAAACTTATGTTAAAATGAATGAGAAGGAATGTTTCCTAAAACAATCCTGTCAATTAGCTATTGGAGGTATTATGATGGTACATTTAAAATTAGTGAAGCAAGAAATCGAGGCTGAAAAGCCAGCATCTGTAGAAGCTTGGATCATTTCCGTCAAATTTAAAAAGTTGCTACCAGACATATACAGATTCCAAAAAAACAAAAACGTTAGCGGAACTAGCAGATGTGATTTTATGGAGTTTTGATTTTGTAAATGATCATGCTCATGCATTTTTCATGGATAATGTTGCTTGGAGTCATGCAGATTCTTACTTTCTTAGCTTTGTCAGTGACGATGTTGAAGAACGTTACACAGAAAATGTCTATCTGGATATCCTAAGTGTCAAACAAAAATTTAAGTTTATTTTCGACTTCGGTGATGAATGGCGTTTCGAATGTCAAGTGCTGAGAGAAATCGAGGCGGAAGACGAAGAAGCTTATCTCGTACGTTCGGTTGGAACGCCACAGAACAATATCCAGATTATGATGGTTTGACTATGAAGAATGGTAAGAAAATTGATTGTTAAGCAATCTAAAAACAATTGAGATCAGTCTGTGTGAGCTAGTATTTCAATTGTTTTTGTGATAGTTTCAGATAAGAGAGCTTTTTAAGTTTGTTGAGGGAATAGCTATAACAGATTGAACTTAGAATAGTAGAGCTGTAGTTTCTAAAAACATTGTTAGACATTGGTTTGAATTCCCAATCAATTTGTTCAGTTTTATTCCATTTCACTATAATACTCTTCTAGAATCTCTTCAAACCAGGTCAATTTCGCTTATCGTAGATATGTTGGGGTTGGGCAAAAATTCAATTTCAGGAGAAAATGAAGTCAATCCTCTCACAATATAGTAGATTGAATTTAGAATAGTACGTTATAGATGTTAAAAATATTTCTAGAAATAAAATTGACTTTTCCTAATCGAGTTTGTTCACATCTTGTTTCAATCTACTATAAAATGCATAATATCAAGATTTTTCAATACCTGATATCATGCATTTTTAATTTTAAACCTTTTTCTCAGCCTCCTTATCTGCAACCTCAGAGTTATACTTTGAGTAGCTTGCAGTTAGCTTCCTAATTTGGTCTTTGATTTTCATTGAGCATAAGATGAAAAATGAATCATAGCTTCTCTTTTATTAGTACTCCATATAAAATAATTTGTGGAGTTTTTCTATAATTAGGAGTTTAACCTAACCTGTAAATAGGATTATAATAATAATGTAATCGTTATCAAAAAGTCTAAAAAGGGAGGAAATTATGAATAGACTTCCTGCGAAACTAAAATCCTAGTTCACGGTTGATAATGCCAGCAATCAAATTTATTCGTAATCCAAACCGTTTGCGTCGATTTCGATAGGTTGTTGAAAATATTTTAAACGTTTTTACTTTGGCAAAAATATTCTCAACCTTGATTCTCTCTTTAGATAGCGCATGGTTATAGGCTTTATCTTCAAGAGTTAGGGGCTTAAGTTTGCTTGATTTCCTCGGAGTTTGCGCTTGTGACACATCTTCATGAGGCCATGATAACCACTGTCAGCCAAGATTTTACCAGCTTGTCCGATGTTTCTGCGACTCATTTTGAACAACTTCATATCGTGGCAATAGTTCACCGCAATATCAAAGAAACAATTCTCCCTTGGCTTGTGGCAATCGCCTGAGCCTTCATAGCATGATATTTCTTTTTACCAGAATAATTGGCTAGTTGATTTTTTTAGGACGATTGATTTTTACCTCTGTTGCATCCACAATCACCGTATCCTCAGCACTAAGATGAGTTTTTGAAATCGTAAAACCACTTTGAATAAGAGTCGATTCAACCCATTGACTCCGACGGATTAAGTTGCTTTTCGTGAATGCCAAAATCAGCTGCAATTTGTTCATAAGTGCGGTATTCTCGCATATATTGAAGAGTAGCCATGAGGATATCTACAGCTAACTTAGGGGTCCGATCCACCTTTTTGCGTGTTTACGTTGATAGCTGTTTTAACACAGCTAACATCTCTTCAAAAGTAGTGCGCTGAACACCAACAAGGCGCTTAAAGCGTGCATCACTAATGGTTTACTTGATTCATAATTCATAGTTTTATTGTATCATATTTTTGTTTCGCAGGAAGTCTAAGATCTGAAAATGGATCTTGTTTTCAATTTTCGGTCAAAAAATTGCATTCGCTTTCTTGGGAGAGTATACTGAGTATAGTTGAATGAAAAAAATTCTGATAATTTAATCTTAGAAAAAGAGAATCAATCTTATGTCAAAAGATATTCGAGTTTTACTTTTACTATAAATATGTTCCAATCGAAAAACGCGGAACAATTTGCTGCGAGACCACTTGGCTTTCTGTAAGTCAATCGGCCTCAAAGGTCGTATCCTAGTCGCTGACGAAGGGATTAACGGAACCGTTTCTGGTGACTACGAAACAACGCAAAAATACATGGACTATGTTCACAGCCTTCCAGGTATGGAAGATCTCTGGTTCAAGATTGACGAGGAAAATGAGCAAGCCTTCAAGAAGATGTTTGTTCGCTACAAAAAGGAAATCGTCCACCTTGGTTTAGAGGATGATAACTTTGACAACGACATCGACCCACTTGAAACGACAGGCGCTTACTTGTCTCCAAAAGAATTCAAAGAAGCTCTTCTAGACGAAGATACAGTTGTCCTTGATACTCGTAATGACTATGAGTACGACCTTGACACTTCCGTGGAGCTATCCGTCCAGATATCCGCAACTTCCGCGAGTTGCCACAGTGGGTCCGTGATAACAAAGAAAAATTTATGGACAAGCGTGTCGTTGTTTACTGTACAGGTGGGGTTCGCTGTGAGAAATTCTCTGGTTGGATGGTTCGTGAAGGCTACAAAGATGTCGGTCAATTGCACGGAGGAATCGCGACTTACGGGAAAGACCCAGAAGTTCAAGGGGAACTTTGGGATGGGAAAATGTACGTATTTGATGAACGTATCGCAGTCGATGTCAACCATGTCAACCCAACAATCGTCGGAAAAAGATTGGTTTGATGGAACACCATGTGAACGTTATGTCAACTGTGAAATCCATTCTGTAACCGTCGATATCTTGACATCAGAAGAGAATGAAGACAAGTACCTCCGTGGTTGCTCACACGAGTGCCGTGTTCATCCACGTAATCGCTATGTTTTAGAGCATGAATTGACGCAAGACCAAGTCATTGAGCGTTTAGAAGCGATTGGTGAGAACCCTAGATCATTCTGAAGTTATATAATAGATATTAACAGCCTTTTAGGGCTGTTTTTCTATGCTTTTGACCAAAAATCTTAAATTTGTTTCTGCATCTTTCAGGAAAATGGTGTATACTATATGTAAACGATTTCAAGGAGACCATTTATGGTGAAAAACATTTTTATTCCAAATAAACAAAAGTATTTTAGGGACAACAGGAGATTTTAACAGCTAAGTCAGTCTTGGCTTGGTAGATGGCTTAGAGTCACATAGTTATGATGCTGTCTATCTCCGTCAACCACTTAATCGCCTCGAGTATATTGAGTGTGGAATCGTAGGTAAGTCTCAATTTCTCTTTAAAGTTCGTTATGCAGATTCTCAAAAAGGCTATCAAGTAATCATTCCTGACTTGATTACAAGAGCTGACTGGGAAATTGTAGAAGGGCTCTTGCGGGCTTTGTCTAGCAAGGTTGGTGAGAACAGTTGAAGGCTTTAGCAGACTTTTGACTTGGAAAAACTATTTCCAAGAAACTGTCAAGAGCTATCTAGCGGATAAGGCTGCTCGTATGGCCTTCTGCCAAGGAATTCTTTCCCCTGTTTACTTTGATAAGAAGGATTTAGAAAGTTTCCTAGAAGAAGATGGCTTGGCACGTTTTGAAGAGTTAGTTAAGAAGGTTCAAGGGTCGGATGCATATCCAGCAAGTGCTAAATTCTACCCAGATAGTGAGGGTAGGTTCATGAGAATCTACCACCCTAGCTCAAGGTAGAAGACTATTTTGCCAAAAGGGTCCTGTTGTTCCTGTGCCTTATGTTGAGCAGTTGGCTGGTGAGGACTCTTGTCTGGGAGATTGACTTGGTGAAAATATCTGGAGATGGTTCTAAGCCTGAAGACTATGAAGCAGTAGCTAGACTGGATTACCAGCTAGAAGCTCTTCCAAAGGGACTTTGTCAGGATTTGGACGCCAACCAAGTAGAGGTAGGACCAGTTTTAGGGAAGATTTTGAAGCTTTTAGCATATGCGAAAAATAGGTGAAAGCCAAAGTCTAAGTTTTCGCTAGAATATCTTAGAATGAGACCTCATTTTATTGATAGAGTAGCATTTCGTAATACGAGATTCTAAACATTGTTTATCTTAATGAAAAACAGTATAATATAACAAAATAGAGATGTTGTTAGTTTGTCAATAGGACTATCAGAGATCGAGGATATGGATATTAAGAAAGAAGTAGGTAAAAGAATCCGAATGTTGCGAGAGATGAAACATATCACTCGTGAAACTCTTTGTGATGATGAAACTGAGATAACGGTGCGCCAATTAGCACGGATTGAATCAGGCCAGTCTTCCCGAGTTTATCCAAGGTAGAGTATGTAGCTTACAAACTAGGCTGTCCAATTTCACATATAGTAGATATGGATCATATGATTTTACCCTCAGAGTACTTGATCTTAAAAGATAAAACTCATTAAAGTTTCAAACTTATGGAGATGATGACAGAATCCAGCTTAAGGAAGAGTTGTTTGATAGAGTTTACGAACACTATTATGACAGTCTGCCTGAGGATGAGCAGATTGCAGTTAGTGCCTTACAAGCTAGTTTTGATGTCTTTGTAAGTGAAGATGCAGGTTTTGGCGATGCTTTGCTGGATGAATATTTTGAACAAGTAAAGATAAGGAAAAACTATTCGGTGAATGATTTGCTTCTCATAAAATTGTACTTTGTTTCGTGTTTGGCAAGACCGATTGGGTATAATCATAAACTATTTTGGATGCTTTCTAAAAAACTTATAAGAGAAACAAATTCATCAGATTTAGAGACAGCTTATATGTTAAAGAGAACAGTGCTTGATTCTTTAGCTGTTCAATGGATGGAAAAATCTTACTCCACTTTTGAGCCTTATGTTAAGGCGATGAACAGGCTGATGATTTTATCGCAGGATTTTCAAAACAAGCCAATTGTCGATATGCTTGAAGCTATGTGTACCTTATTTCATAAACGGGATAAGGAAAAAGCTATCCGCTTATATGATAGAGCCGTTATTTGTGCTCAAGCATTTGGAGACTCAGTATTAGAAGCGCGTATATTGGGAGAAAAAGAAAGAGATTTAAAAACTTTTGAGGAAATGAAGAGCTGACATGACATTTTTGTCATGTTTTTTTAATTTTTGAAAGCGCTATACTATGATCATAAAGAACAAGAGATAAGGAGGAAAGAAACATGTTTGGATTTGCAGTATTCTTAAGTCTTAGTTTTTGGTTTTCTGGATAGGAGATAGAAATGGAAGATTTTTAGTATCTCACTCGAGACTTTTACACAAACTCGCCACAGTTTGGTGTTTCGAAATAACACGACTGAGCAAAAAGTTGGTACAAATAGAGTTGAACAAGGAACCATTCCGTTTAGCTATTTTAGATGCAGGTGAAGAGCGAGTTTTAATCTTACCAGAAGAATTATCTATTATCGAAAATTTTGAAATTTCAGAGTGGAGGACAATCCATGATGCCATATGTTGTAGAGACAATGGTTCTTCTTGTGATAGCATCTTTATTTTTAGCAGGATTTTACTATCAAAACCAGGAATCTCATCATCAGAAGAAACAACGCAAGAGCTACTTTTTAAAAAGAGGAGGAAATAAAACAATATATTTCAAAAACTAAAAATACAACATTCAAGAATGCATTGTTAACCTCCAATGAGGAGAACAGGTTCAACTATCAGATTATAAGTTTAGACCAAAGGTTGTGGTATTCTGGGCTAGTTGGTGTCCTGATTGTCAAAAGAGCTCCCAATCATCCAGCGAATTTATGATAAATATCAAGATAAAGTTGACTTCTTTATGGTGGATATAGTCGATGGGGAACGTGAAACACTTGAAAACTCTCATCAATTTTTAAGGGATCAGGGTTTTACCTTTCCAGTTTATATAGATCAAGATTTACAAGCTTTTTAAGTTTTTTTGATGTAAAAGCTATTCCAACTATCTTTTATAGTGGATAAAGATGGGATAGTGAAACAAATTTATGTAGAACAAGGAAGCGAAGAAATGTTGTCTAAAGATTTAAAACAGTTAATAAATGACTGAAATGAGAATCTCATTTGGTTATTATAAAAATTTTTAAAAGGAGGGTTTTCTAATGAGAAACTAACTGGACGTGTCAAAAAGACACATTGTAGCAGGTCGCTTTTTGTATTATAGGTCTTCCATATGGAATAGGTCTATTATGTTGGGATTAAATAGGAGGATGAAGTAATGAAAAAACTTACTAAACATGATAAATTGCATATTGTAGCAGGTCGCTTTTGTATTATAGGTCTCCCATATGGAGTAGGTCTACTTTGTTGGGATTAAAAGGAGGGTAAATGATGAAAAAAACTGAGTAATAAACATAAAAACACATTGTGGCAGGTCAATTTTGTGCTGTTTCACCACTCGGTATTTATGGAATGCTCACAGGTATTGGCTTCTTCTGCTGGAGTTAACGTAAGCTAAAAATCTCTGGCAGGGTTCATTCCTTGTCAGAGACTTTTTTAATATAATGAACGGAGAGAAACTATGAATCGTGTGATTTTAAGTCTTAAAAATATCGCTAAAACATATGGGAAAGAGCAGGTTCTCCATAATATTTCCTTTGATATTGAACAAGGAGCAATATGTGGTCTTATAGGTGAAAATGGTGCAGGAAAAGACGACATTAATGAGAATTCTCCTAGGACTAATTCGAGCTGATAAGGGAGAAATAAAGAGTGTTTCTCAGCATAAGATCGGCAGTATTATCGAATCACCTGCCCTTTATCCAAACTTGACTGGACGTCAACACTTGCAATATTATAAAACCAGATTTGGTTTAAAGACAGACATTATAAAAATGTTGAAATTAGTTCACTTGCCTGAATCGTCATGGGATCGAAAAGTCAAAAACTATTCTCTTGGAATGAAGCAGAGGTTATCAATAGCGATTGCGCTTTTGGATAATCCAGAGCTTATTATCTTAGATGAACCAGTGAATGGTTTAGATCCTCAAGGGATTTCAGATTTAAGAAAAATGATTCTGAATTTAAGAAATCAGTTGGGAGTTACCTTTTTGATTTCAAGCCATATCTTATCAGAATTGGAATTTATAACAGATAAGTATATCATCATGAAACAAGGAAAAGATTCTAAATGTGATGAGTTCAAAAGGGCTAGCAGAATGATTTATCTGAAAAAATTTTCCTAAAGACAAGTGATAATCAGATTCTAAAAATGTTTTTAAAAGAAGAGGGCATTGTTCATTTTGAGCAGGATGACTATTTGGTTGTGACAGAAAAGGAAAAATTAATGGCTATCTTGGAATATAGTGTTGCTTTCAAATCTAGTGATACAGGATATTTATATTAAGAAGGAACGCTTTGAGGATTACTATTTGCGTAATATTATCTGATGATTTAAGAAAGGAGGAGAGTCATGAATTCTCTTAAGGCAGATATGTATAAATTTTACTGGGAAAAAGAGGAGTGCTTCCCTAGTTTGTTGATAGGATTATTAATTTTGTTATTCTCCTTATTTTTTTAAGTCATCGAATGAAGATGAACCAGCATTTCGAGTATTAATTTCAAATGTGAGTGGTTTTTATTCCTTTGCTTTTCATCTCTGCTAATTTATTTTTTTCTGGGGAAGATTATAGTTTCCGTACAATCAATATTCTGCTCACAAAAGAAAAACAACGTTGGAAGTTATTTTTATATAAAACTTTGGGAACCTTTTTGTTTGTCTTTCCTGTATGTGACTATTTTTTTATAGCTTAACAGCTCTTGTCTATTTGGAGGGAGACTTGGTGTTGATTGTTTCGACATTTTTACATCAGCTTCCATACTATCTAGTCATTATCAGTATCTCATATTGATTTTTCAAATATTTGATAAGGTTTATGAATCATGTATGATTTACACACTCTACATTTTACTGTTTGATAACCTATTGGTTTATGTTCTTCCAAACTCTGGTGAGAGTGTGAGAGACTATTTATTAATGACTTTAAATTTGAAAACTTCCCCTGGAGTAAGTCAATTTACCCTTACGAATGTAGGCTATCCTATAGTGGTAAGTATAGCAGTGATTGTACTTGCGTTTGTTGTATTCAGTAAAAAAGAATTTAAGTAGGAGTACTAATGATGAAAAAAATAGGAATTGTAATTGGGCTGTTGTTACTGTTTGTAGTGGCTGGAATTTTATTAACCTTAAAACGAGGAGAGACGACAATCAGTGTAAAACAATCGTGGACTCTTTCTTCTAAAAGTATTAAAACGTTAGAGTTTTATGGTTCAAAGCAAGCAATTGATGTTAAAGTTGTCAAGAGTGAATCAGATGAGACAAGTGTTCAAATAGAAGGAAAAGTTTCCGAAGAATCAGTGAATAACATAACTAAAAACGTTAAAATGAGTTCAGATAGTCTATATATTCCATTTTCACAACATGGCTTTAATTTGGCTTTGAGTTCACAAGGGAAAGACAAGTTATATGTAACCATTTCCTTAGGGAAAAATGCAACTTTCGAAAAAATTTTTGTAGATACTCTTGTTGGCGATGTATCTATTACAGTTCCTAAAGATTTTGATGGAATCTATACTTTGCATACAAATAATACAGGAGAAGTTTTAAGAGTTCCTACGACAAACCAAACTTCAAACAGCATCATTGAAGTTGATGGTTATAGTAAGATAAGTGTTGAAAAAGGAGAAAATGATGGTTAGTCACTATAAACAAGCAACTTTGCTGGATTGTGGAATGGCTTGTAAAGACAATCATTTCTTACTATTTTTCCAAAAATTAGAACATTTAGATAGTCTCACAATTTGATAATAATAACCACCAAGGACTGTCTTTGTTTTGATATAGAAGATATACTAAAAAGCTATGGTATTAATGCGGATTCTTATCAAATTGAGACTCCTAGTTTGTTAAATAACGTATCATTTCCTTATTTACTAGTAGTAGAAAGAGCTAGCTTGCCTCATTATATCGTCGTGTTGGATGGAGACAGTAGTTCATTGATTGTTTCTGATCCTGCAAATGAGGAAATTGAGAAAAATTTCAAGATTAGAACTTTTTAGTCAGAGTGTAGGAATTGTTTTTAATTCCTCAAAGAATGAGAATGTTAATTTAGAAGATAGAAAAAGATGTTGTTACGATAAGCTATGCAGATAAGTTATATCATAGATTTCTAGCTTCACTTGGTTGGAAGAAAAAGTTTGCAATCTTTTTCTTGGGATTAGCTAAAAATTAGTTTACCTGTTGCTATTGCTTTTTTACTACAAATAACAATGTCTGGTCTACGTAATATTCAGTTTAGTATTCAGTTATTTACCTAGCTTCAATAATATAGCTTCATATTTGTATTGCAGTTCTTCATAATAGAAACGAGAATAAAAGTAAAAGATTGATGATTTTTTAAATGATATTCTGTCCTCTTTTATAAGAACCAATTAAATGATTTTTCTTAACTAAGAATTATGAGTACGTTAGTAGTTATTTTGGAATTTGTTATTATCAGCAACAGGTATTATGCAAAAAAATTCTACTTAAAGGCAGCTTTTAGTGTTTTGTTTGCCATTGTTATTGTTATTAAAAGTGAATATCATTATTTTCGCAGTTACATGCTTATCTATAGTTGGTTCTGGTTTATATGTAATGTTTGAGATACGAAAGTTGTAAAAATCAGCGAGAATTCATTAAGAGTTCTAACTTTAGCTCTTTGTAGAAATACAATTTATGGTTTGCAAGATATTATGTTTCCAAAATCTAGCGACTTTATCAAGAATTTAATGAAAGACTCAATGAACTGTTGGGAACGAACTAGATAGTACACATATTACTAATAGATTATTAGCTTCACGTGATATTTATCGGTTTAACTGGTTCATTTTTGCTTGCTACTGTGAATATTATTAGAGATTACGCACATATATCAGAGTATTCAAATAGTATTTTGATTCTATTACTGTTATCCAAAGCATTTTAAATTCTTTAATTACATCTTGGGTAGCATTGGAAAAAGTTAATATTCCTTGAGTTTATTGGACTAGAGGAAGTAGGGATGGAAAGTAATCTTGCTACCATTCCAGTATCTAAAATTGAACAATTGTCATGTCGGAATTTGTGTAAAATGGATGAAAGATTAATATTTAATGAAATTAAATTTCGAGTTTAATAGTGGTGAATTAACCGTTATTACAGGCGGTAATGGAACTGGGAAATCATCTCTTTTGAATATTATTCAGGGATTATCTTCTCCAACAGAGGGTGATATTGTACTGAATGGAATGGAAAGATTTTTCTACTTTAGAGAACTAATATTTTGGATTATTTAAGCGTGTATTCATCTGAATTTCATGTGTTCCCCTGAGTGTTTCAAAAAAATATTAATTTCACCCTATTTAATAAGGAAAACTATGAATCAAATAATCTTGATAGTCTGAATCTCAATATAGCTCTGAGTCATCAGATTGATGGGAAAAGGCACCAATATTTCATAGGTCAGAAACAAAAATTCTACTCATGAGGAGTTTATCGCAAGAAAAGGATATCTATCTATTCGATGAGCCTACAGGAAATTTGGACAGAAACTCAGCTGAATTATTTCTAAATGAGGTTGAGAAATTAGTGAACGAGGAAAAGATTGTTATTGTTGTGACTCATGATAAGGATGTTATTGACTAGAGCAAACAAAGTTATTAATATGGATGAATTTCATTAAAAGTTAAAAATGGAGATTGGTGGTTTTTAATCTTAGTTTGACATATAACTAGTTTGCATAATATTTGGAATAACGAACTTCTAGCAACGTTATCATACTACTGAAGTCTAGGAATACAACCCATCCTTAAAGCATTAGCACAAGAAAACGTAAAAGCAGGTCAATCGACTTGCTTTTTGACATAGAAAAATCCTGTCAAGAGCTGACAGGATTTTTATCTTATAAAAAAGCTAGGATTCGGAGATAATCAAAAACCAGTGCCATTTCTGCTGGGAAGAAGAGAAATAGGACGCTTCCGTTGACGAGGACAGCCAAGAGCAGGCGATAGAAAGGGATCAGTTTGGCTATCTTTATTTGGTCTTGAGATGGTATAGAGGTTGGCAAGTACCAGACCAATGCTAATGAGGGCAGAGAAGAGCCGCAAAGCGTGGAGGCCATTAAAGAAGGCAAAGAAGCTAGCGACGCCTGTCAGTAGGATAGGAAGGGCGAAGATGCTGCCATACTCTTGAAAGGCTCTTTCCAATGTCCAATCGCTGTCCTGATCGACAAAACGTTTGACTACGAATCCACCCATGAGGATTGAAAAGAAGAATAAACTTGTCGCTTCTGAAAATGGAGAATACAGAAGAGATTGAGGGACGGAATTGTTCCACAGTGTAGCATCGATACTTGCCATCGGCCGTAGTAGCTATGTTTGGCATGGTAAACAGTAAAGAGGAAACTCGTAGTAGAAAAGATAGTTAGGAGTGCAAAGGCATTATAACTATGTTTTTTATCTGTATCAAAACGAGCTGTCGGCTCTTTAAGAGCACCTAGTAGCCAGGTCCAAAAATCAGCCAATTCTTCTTTGAAGATTGCAGTTTTTGTAGGTGTAGGGTCTGGTAAAAATGGGCTTTCCAAAGATTTGCTGGTTAAAGGTTTGCTTGTCTGAAAAACTTCTTTAACAGGTTCTTCTGACTTGTCTATCTTTTCTGATTTTTCAGCGAGTTCTTCAGTCTCTACAGTTTTCCTCACTAGTTTCCTTATCTTCTGGAATAGCTTGGGAATTTTTCCTCGACTACTGGCAACTCTTCTTTTTCTTTTTAGTTCTTCCTCAGGAATGACTGGGTCAGATGGACTTTCTTTTTATCATTGATGGCTGTTTTCTCGAAAATCAGCACTTTCAAACCATTCTTGAGTCATGATGAGACCTCCCTTTTGATTAGTAACTTTTTATTCATGATGTCTATAAGAAGGCGAGCGAACCTCCTCTTTTGGTAGATTGATGTCTTGACCAGCTTTTGCGACAAGTAAATCTTGTGTATCTTTTTTCTCTGATTTGTAAGGATTAGAGAACTCGTCATCTTCCTTGTTTTCCTCGTTTGGATTATATCCTTCCCGACTACGATGATAGATGGAACCATGGTCAGAAGAAAGTTCTACATTAATTCTCTCAAGTTCTTTTTTAGCTAGCTTGATGACCATATCTTTTTTTGACTCTAGCTCTACCTTACCATGTACTTGAATATCCTCAGCAGAGATATGTTCATGGTCTGCTTGGATGCGGCTATCTGTTAGACTGGTTTCAAATACATTGACAATTCCAGTTGTGATCAGTTGGCTATTTTTAATCTCGCTATCAGTGATACGAAGGAGATATCCATTTGACAGAATCTTGGCATTGCTGAGTTTTGCATTAGCAATTGAAAGGATACGATGGTTTACCTGGGCAGTTAGATTTTTTAAGTCTTTTCCTCTTGGTAATGAGAGAACAACTTCATCATTGCGGCTAGAAATTCCGCTTGCGATAAAGAGAATACCCTCGATACTAGAACCTATAGAGCGACGTGTAGTTGACTTGGTGTCAGTTATTTCAAGGCTTTTCTCTTTGATAGAGTGTTGAAGATTTTCTTTTTCAGAGATGGTCGGGTGATACTGAAGGTGAATCTTATCATCGTTTGACTCCGTAATGACGAGCGAATGTTCTGTTAGTGAGATGTTTAGATTTTCAATATCTTGATCAAAAACGAGTTCTTCCATTCGACTTTCAAATACTGGATTTTGAGACATTGCAGGAGGCTTCTGACACCATCTGTTTTGGATCCGATGATCATCATTGAAAAACCAATGATACTGGTAACAACACCAAAGATAAGAAATCCTTTTGTCCATTTACGCATGTCTTTCACCTCTCTTTCCTCTATTAAGAATCCATTGGATAAGTCGAAGGACTAGTAATCCAAAGAAACGTGCTACATAGGAAGTTGCTAGCAAAACTAGGGACGAAGCTCCGATTGCCAGTAAACCTCCTCCAAAAATCAGCACAAAAGCAGATGTCGATTCAGCCAGAATATAGAAGCTTTCAAATAGGAGAACGCCTCCTAGGATTAGTCCAGCTACTGATACAGCAAAGAAGGCTATAAGTACGCTGACAGCAGCGATAAAAATCCCGATGATAGCCACGAGAAGAGCAATTCCGACTGGAATTCCGATAGGAGCTGCAAGAAGGGCTAGAAGAGCGATGCGTAAAATATAGCGGTCGTTTTGCTGGAATTTTCTTCGTTGATTTTCTTATCAAGAAGTGTAGTCAGGACATCATGGGCAGCTTCTTTTGGACTTCCCAGGCTAGCTATTAGGTCTTCCTCACCTTCTGGACCAGCATCATCAAAGAGTTCTTTGAAGTAGTCCATGGCTTCAATGCGATCAGATTGAGGAAGCTTCATCAGATAGGCTTCAAGCTGATTCAAATATTCAGTTCTTGTCATGGCGAATGCTCCCTTCTATGATGCCGTTGATAGTGTCAGTGTAAAGTGTCCATTCTTCTCGAAAGGACAAATAGTTGTTCCTCTCAATGTCTGTCAAGGAGTAGTACTTCCGCATCCGACCTTGGTATTCGCGAGTATGTAGTCAGATAGCGGTTGGTATCCAGTTTTTCAAGATGGGGTAGAGGGTAGATTCCTTGATTTTTGGCAATGAGTTTAATGGTTTGGCTAATCTCATAACCATAGGAATCCCTCGTTCTAGGATGGCCAAGATGAGAAATTCAATCAAGGCCGATGATGTTGGAAAATACATGGGGCACCTCCTTTTTAGTATGTAAAAATTTTATATATAATTATTCTACACATACATCATACATCTATTTGTAAGCCCTGTCAAGCAATATGTGAAAATGTATATATAAAAATCTTCTAGTAAAAACTAGAAGATTAGAGGATTTTTATCTGCTCGATCCACTCATAAAGAGGGCGATTGTCATGATAATATCAATTACTAGAAGAATCAGTACCGCTGGAACCCAAGATTGGAAAAGGTTAAAACTGTAACCAAAGAGGGTTGGGCCGACAGCTGCCAAAAATGTAGCCTCCGGTCTGGGCAAGTCCAGATAATTGGGCTGTTTTTCAGGAGAGCTGGTTTTTAATGGAGAAGCAAACCATGAGATAGGAGAGAGAGCACTACAGGCTGTACCAATTAAGAGGTGGGTTACCAGCCAGTAGAGAAGTTATTGCTCGGGTATAGAAGCATGGCAATTCCTAACATACCAGCGACAGAGATAAGGGCTAGCATGATTTGACGGTAACGATTTGATAAACGAGTTGTGAGACTTGGGATAGTCATCGAGAAGGGAATACTAATCAGTGAAAAGATAGAAGCCAGAAGTCCAGCATCTGTGTAGAGAGTCCAGCACCGATGGCCATGGTTGGTAACCAAGTCATGCTAGTATAAAAGAGGAGGGATTGAAGTCCACCAAAAATGATGATGGCCCAGACATTTTTATTTTTAAGATATTCTCTTTTTCCTTTTTATCTTCATGCCCTTCTAGGAAATGATTGTGGCCATGGTTAGGAAACCAGACCAATAAGGTTAGCAGGCAGACCATGGACGAGGCAGAGAATCAGCCCTTCCAAGATGTTGCCTGAGTAATGGGTACAGAGAGGTAGGAAGCTAGTGCTGTCGCGATTCCCATAGTCGTCACATAAACCGTTGTCGAAAACTGATTTTTGCGGATAGTTGGCCTGAATCAGGCTAGGAAGAAGTACGTTAAAAATAGCGATACTTGCTCCGATGAGTAAAGGTCCCTAGATAGAGTAGAGGGAAGATTAAAGATACGAATCGCTGAACCCATGGTCAAGACGATAAGACTATAGATGAAAAAGGTGCTCAAGTCCAATCTTTTTGAGCCAAACGCGTCGCAAAAGAGGAGAAAAGAGCAAACATCAGGAGAGGAAGGCTGGTCAAAAACTCAAGTGAGCTGACCTCAACTCCTAAACCTTTGAGCAATATCTCCTAAAAATAGTCGGTAAGGCCGTAAAAAGGAGCTCTTAAGATCGCTCCGATTAAGATAATTCCTAGAATAAAAAGAGTGATCGTTTTTCATGCTGAACCTCAATAAACTGATTTTTGATAACAGCTTATTTTTAAGGCTTTTTCCAAGAGATGTCAAGATGGTGTGAGGGAATCAGCTATTTAGCTCAGCGAAATCATGGGTAAAAAGAATGAGAGATTTACTAGTTTTTCTGGGATTCAAATAAAAATAGGAAAAGTCAGGAAATTTGTGATAAAATAGTGGGAAAGAAAAATATTTAGGAGACTATAAGTGATTCAACAAATCGATAATTTAATCGTCTCTATTGTGATTAGTGCTTATAATGAGAGAAGTACTTACCGGACTTAATTGAAGATTTAAAAACAGACATACAATAAAGAAAAATATTGAAATTTTATTTATATGCAATGTCTACTGATAAGACAACGGATATTATTCAGCGATTTATCTCTGAGAATACCGAATTTAGGTCAATTAGATTGTATGATAACCTAAAAAGAATCAAGCAAGTGGTTTTTAATTTAGGGATTAAGAACTCTAATGGAGACCTTGTTTTGAAGATTGATGCGCATTCCAAAAGTCACAGAGGTTTTGTGAAGAATAATGTTGAGATCATCAATCAGGAGGGAATATGTCTGTGGGGGGCCTAGACCAACGCTTGTTGAAAGTGAGGGTAAATGGTCAGAAGCTTTACATATCGTTGAAGAAAATATGTTTGGGAGCAGCATCGCAGATTATCGAAATAGCTCTCAAGACAGATATGTTTCTTCTATTTTTCATGGCATGTACCGTCGAGAAGTTTTTGAGCAAGCTGGTTTAGTCGATGAACAACTTGGAAGAACAGAAGACAATGAACTTCGTTATCGTATCAGAAATCACGGATATAAAATAAGATTTAGTCCCAACGTTTTATCTTATCAATATATTCGACCAACATTTAAAAAGATGCTCCACCAAAAGTATTCAAACGGGCTATGGATTGGATTGACAACTCATGTTAAACCAAAATGTCTATCTATTTTTCATTATGTTTCCCTTTGCGTTTGTGTTAAAGCATTTTGTAAGATACTATATTACTACCTTTTTCTCCCTTGTTTTTAATGTTTCTATTAGCGATTTATGGCCTGTTGTTATATTATTGACTATACTCTCCTATTGAAACATACAAAAATGAGAGTATTACTGTTAATACCTTTTATGTTGTTTTCTATCCATTTGCTTACGGTATAGGTACAATAGTTGGGATTAATCAAAGGTTTTAAATGGAGAAAAAGTTATAAAAACGAAAATTCAGTATTTAAATTAAGATTTCTTAAGCATGTTTGAAAACATTTTCTCTGTGTGAGGAGGATGCCATTCACATGAATATGACAGATTATGTAATTGATCTGGTTGAAGTGTTAAATAAAACAACAAAAACAAGTCTTTTGGGGATTTTTGATGCTGCCAGCATGATTTCCTCAATCATTGTTTCTTACATCTTGTTTTATGGATTGATCAATCCAGCTCCTGTGGACTATGTCATCTATACAAACATGACTTTCCTTTTCTATCAAATCATGATTGGATTCTGGGGGCTCAATGCTAGTATTAGTCGTTATAGCAAAAATCACAGACTTTATGAAGATATTCATCGGAGTAAGTGTCAGCAGTGTCTTGTCTTATCTTCTTTGTTATGCCTTCTTGCCCCTCTTCTCCATCCGTTTCATCATTCTCTTTATCTTGTTGAGTACCTTCTTGATTTTATTGCCACGGATTACTTGGCAGTTAATCTACTCTAGACGTAAAAGAGTGGCGATGGAGAACACCGTCGAACCTTCTTGATTGGGTGCTGGTGATGGTGCGGAGCCCTCTTTATGAGATAGTTGCAACATCCAACCAGTGATTTGGAACTTGTCGGTATTTTAGATAGGATGCTAAGAAAAAGGGTCAAAAACTTGGTGGAATCCCTGTTTTGGGCTCTTATGATAATCTGCCTGAATTAGCTAAACGCCATCAAATCGAGCGTGTTATCGTTGCGATTCCGTCGCTGGATCCGTCAGAATATGAACGTATCTTGCAGAATGTGTAATAAGCTGGGTGTCAAATGTTTTAAGATGCCTAAAGGTTGAAACTGTTGTTCAAGGACTTCACCAAAACAGGTACTGGCTTCCAAAAATTGATATTACGGACCTTTTGGGACGTCAGGAAATCGTCTTGATGAATCGCGTCTGGGTGCAGAACTGACAGGTAAGACGATCTTGGTTACAGAGCGCTGGAGGTTCAATCGGTTCTGAAATCTGTCGCTCAGTTAGTCAGCTAATCCTGAACGCATCGTCTTTGCTCGGTCATGGGAAAACTCAATCTACCTTGATTTTATCATGAATTGATTCGTAAGTTCCAAGGATTGATTATGTGCCGGTTATCGCAGATATTCAAGACTACGACTCGTCTCTTGCAAGTCTTTGGGCAGTACAAGCCAGCTATTGTTTATCATACGGCTGCCTATAAACACGTTCCTATGATGGAGCGCAATCCAAAAGAAGCCTTCAAAAACAATATCCGTGGAGACCTACAATGTTGCTAAGGCTGTTGATGACCAAAGTACCTAAGATGGTTATGATTTCGACAGATAAGGCGGTTAATCCACCCTAATGTTATGGGAGCAACCAAGCGCGTGGCTGGAGTTGATTGTCACTGGCTTTAACCAACGTAGCCAATCAACCTACTGTGCAGTTCGTTTGGGAATGTTCTTGGTAGCCGTGGTAGTGTGATTCCAGTTTTTGAGACGTCAGATTGCTGAAGGTGGTCTGTAACTGTGACAGACTTCCGTATGACTCGTTGCTATGACCATTCCAGAAGCTAGCGTCTGGTCATCCATGCTAGGTGCTTATGCTAAAGATGGAGAAGTCTTTATCCTGATATGGGCAAACCAGTCAGATTTTACGACTTGGCTAGAAAATGGTGCTTCTAAAGTGGGCACACTGAAAGTGAAATTCAATCGTTGAAGTTGAGATCCGTCCAGGTGAAAAACTCTACGAAGAACTCTTGAGTATCAAACCGAGCTTGTTGATAACCCAAGTTATGGAATCAAGATTTTTCGTTGGTAAGGTTAATGTCATGCCTCTAAAAGCAATCGACCAAAAGATTGAAGGTTCAGAACTCTCAGTGGAGACTGAATTGAAGCAAGCCATTATCGCTGCCAATATGAAACAACTCACGTTGAATAAAAACAAAACTAAGGTATTATCCCTAGAACTCTTTTTGATAGGGAGGGAAGGGATAGTATCTTTTCTAGATTTGGATGAGACTTTCAGAGTTTTTGAACAAACTTGTTATTAGTGAACAGATGATGATAAACTATAGTAAATAGTTAGGAGTAACTTACTGATTACGCTTATAGAATTTCTTTAAAGGTTATGTAGATTTTACAGGCCGTTCAACACGTTCAGAGTTTTGGTGGGTTTGGTTAACAAACATGTTACTTCTTATCCCTCTCTACTCAGCATACTTTAATGTTATATTTAGCGAAGGAAGCGAGGGTGCTTTTCTTGCCTTGGGTGGCCTTGCTATTACATGATTTTTGGTCTGGCACTTTTCTTGCCTTTGGATTGCGTTGACAGTTCGTCGTCTCCGTGACGCTGGTTTCATTGGGCTCTCATTTTTCGTTGGCTTTTATCCCAATGGTTGGAGGAATTGCTTTACTAGTCTTGTTAGCTATGCAAGCAAGGGAAGTAGAAATAGTAACAATCAATAGACCTAAAGAAGTTGAAAGCGAAGAAGTTTCCCCTTTTGAATAATTGGATGAATACGTGGAATGTCATTCTCCTCATTATGATCAGACAAAAAGCTCCCAAACCTAACTTTTAGGCTGGGAGTCTTTTGTTTAACGTTTTAATTGTAGATGGTGTAAAATGTCTGTTGGGTGGTGAGCAATCCAGTCAGGATTATAGCCCATGAGGTCTTTCTCCTCACCGAATCCCCAGGTTACCGCTAATTTTTTAATGCCAGTTTCTTGGGCACCAATCATATCAAACTTGGTATCTCCGATAATAACGACTGTTTCGGGGGTTAGATGATGAGTTTCCAGAGCCTGACGAATAACATCTGCCTTGTGTAGGGCTTGAGGGCTTGAACCATAAATGCCATCAAAGAAGTGATCAATCCCAAAATTGCTAGTCATGTCAACTGCGGTTGGTGTATTCTTCGTAGTAGTGATATAAAGAGGATAATGCTCAGCTAGTTCTACGAGTAAATCTTTGATATGTGGAAAGAGTTGGGCTTCGTAAACACCCTTTTCCTTATAATAAGAACGATAGAGCTGGATGGCTTCCTCTATTTGCTCAGCTGGTAAACAACTAGCAAAGCTGGTTTCTAGTGGGGGCCCCATAAAACCTCGAATGGTTTTGGCACCAGGACTAGAAACTCCAAGTTGGTCAAAGGTATAGGTGAAACCATTATGGATACCGATAGAACTATCAACTAACGTTCCATCTAAGTCAAAAAAGATAGCAGATATAGATGACATTGATTCTCCTCATAATGATGAATTTATTCGCCGAAGATTTCTTTTTGAAGGCGACGACCTGTAGGTGTGGCAGCGAGCCCCCCTTCAGCAGTTTCACGAAAGGCAGTTGGTAAGCTAGATCCTACTTGATACATGGCGTCAATGACCTCATCAACTGGAATTTTTGATTCGATACCAGCCAGAGCCATGTCGGCTGCGATGAAGGCAAAACTTGCTCCCATGGCGTTACGCTTGACGCAAGGAACTTCAACCAAGCCTGCAACTGGGTCGCAAATGAGACCAAGCATGTTTTTGATAACGAAGGCGATAGCCTGGCTCGCTTGATAAGGTGTTCCGCCTGCAGCTAGGGTTAGGGCAGCGGTACTCATGGCTGAAGCTGAACCGACTTCGGCCTGGCAGCCACCTTCGGCTCCCGAGATAGAAGCGTTGTTAGCAATCACGAGTCCAAAAGCACCTGCAGCGAATAAGAAGTCTAGTTGTTGTTCATGAGTTAAATCCAACTTTTGAATAGCAGCAGTGAGAACGGCTGGAAGGCAGCCTGCACTACCAGCAGTAGGTGTTGCACAGACCAGCCCCATCTTGGCATTGTGTTCATTAACGGCGATAGCATTACGGGCTGCAGACAAGACAGTGAAGTCTGATAGGGTCTTTCCTTTTTTGATGTAGTGGTCGAGCTTGGCAGCATCTCCACCTGTTAAGCCACTACGAGATTTTTTTTCACTAAGACCAAGCTCAACTGAAGCTTTCATGACTTCAAGGTTGCGTTCCATGAGAAGGAGAACTTCTTCACGTTCACGACCGGTTAGTTCAAACTCGGTCGTAATCATGAGTTCCGCAACATTTCCTTGTAAAATCAAGTTCGGCTTGTTGGACTAATTCTTTGATAGAGTAAAACATATTTTCTCCTATTGAAAGAAATTGACATTATGCAAATGAGGAATTTTACGAATCTCTTCGATAGATTCATCACAGTTGCGACTATCAACTTCGATAATCATAATGGCTTTCTCACCAGCTTTTTCTCGGGTTACATTCATTTGGGCGATGTTAATGTCAAAGCGAGAGAGGGCCTCTGTTACGTGAGCGATCATACCAGGAACATCCTGATGAACGATGATAATGGTAGGGGTGTTCATGTTGAGGGATACGGCAAAGCCATTGAGTTCTGTCACCTGGATGTTACCACCACCGATTGAAATTCCTGTCACACTGATGGTCTTGTGCTCATTCTTAACAGTGATTTTCGTAGTATTTGGGTGAGGGGCGTTACTGTCTTTCTGGATGGTCCAGACAATTTTGATGCCACGCTTGTGGGCAATTTCTAAACTATTTGGAATTTCTGGATCATCTGTGTCCATTCCCAAGATTCCAGCGACAAGGGCTAGGTCAGTTCCGTGCCCTCGATAGGTTTTTGCAAAAGAATTAAAAAGCTGGAACTCGACCTCGGTTGGAGTATCGTCAAAGATAGAAGAGACGATTTTACCGATACGAACAGCTCCTGCCGTGTGACTACTAGATGGGCCAATCATGACTGGCCCAATGATATCAAAGACAGATTGAAAAACGAAGTGATTGCATCTGTTTTCCCCTTAAAAAGATTCTTAACTCTATTATATCAAAGATTAGATGCAAGCGCTCAATTCCATGATAAAATATCTAAAATCCCCATAAAGCCTATAAAATCAAGCCTTTTGTAACAAAAAGAGGCTGTTTAAGTGAAATAAAACATAGTCTTGTAACATTTCTACATAAAACCGTCAAGAAACAGTAATAATAGTAGGGTATGATGGAAATATAAGAAAGAAGGAGAATCTTTTTAATATGAAATCAACAACTAACAAAATTAAAACAGGACTTGTAGGAGTAGCAGCGCTTGCTTTCCTTGCACCATCACTTACTTTTTGCACAAGAAACAACAACTTACACAGTAAAATCAGGTGACACTCTATCAGGAATCGCTGAAAAAAATACAATACAACTGTTGAAAAAAATTGGCAGAAAAAAATAAGATTAAAGATATTCATTTGATCTATGTAGACCAAGTATTGGTGATTGATGGTGAAGAACCAGCAACTGCAACTACTTCAGCTGCGACAGCAGAAGCTCCAGTAGCAGCACCTGCAGCTACTGAAACAACAACTTATGAAGCACCAGCAGCAAGCGTAACTGTTGCAGAAGAAACTGTTGCTACAACAGAAACTTCAGCATCAACTTCAACTGTAAACGGATCTGAAGCAGAAGCTAAAGAATGGATCGCTCAAAAAGAATCAGGCGGTAGCTACACAGCTACAAACGGACGTTACATCGGACGTTACCAATTGACAGATTCATACTTGAACGGTGACTACTCAGCAGAAAACCAAGAACGTGTAGCAGATGCTTATGTAGCAGGACGTTACGGTTCATGGACAGCTGCTAAGAACTTCTGGCTTAACAACGGTTGGTACTAAGAACTGACGAACAAAATAAGATGCAAAAGTCGAGGGATTTCCTCGACTTTTTTTATATTTCCTTTGCTTGATAACAGGTCTCTACTTCCTTTTTGAGGTGAGATAGCATTGAGGTTTCATCAGTTAACTCCAGAAGGGAGAATCCCTTTTGAATAAGATGTTCATTACTAGTACAAATACCTATTCGAACATAAGTGATAGCCAAAAATATCGTATCTTCTCTTTTTCTTAGCATCCTCTAGTAAGGTGTAGCAGATTTGTTGACAGGTATTTTTTTATCTTGATTGTACAAGTAGATGGTGGACAGATTGAGTAGGATTGTCATTCGTAATTCATATAAATGTTGATAGTTTTTATATTCTTCCAAGCGCTGCAAAGATCTTTTTCAGTGATGAGGTGGAGGTGTTCGATGGGAAAGCTAAAAAAAGTATGGTGTTGAGTATTTTTAGGTCGCTTTCATACCATGTATCTTGTTTTTTTCAATTTTTTCCCAAAGCTTTTTGATCGTTTGTTCCACTTGGATTGAAAGCTGTCCTGTTCCATGTTGACGGATATAAATGACAACTTCCAGCATATCTCTGATTTCCTCTATAGGGAGATCGTGATGGATCTTGAGATAGTCTTGGCATGTTTCAAATAAATTGACTAGACTACTGGTACCAAAGATGGAACTCGTATTGAGATAGGTTTGCATGATTTCTGTTCGCTGGCTTGGCTGATAGAGATGGCAGATGTATTCAAACTCTTCAAAACTCATATTGATTTGACGGAGAAGAAACTCCATGTTTTCATATTTGGGAGTTGCCTTGCCACTTTCAAACTTGGAAAGGCTGGTTCTTGAAAGGACCTTTCCACAGACCTCTTCTTGGGTCAATCCTTTTGACTCACGTATGTCTTTATATACTTTTCCGAAATCATAGCGCATGATGTTCTCCTTTTCGTGAAAAAAGTTAACAATAAATTGAATTTTATTAAACATATTGTATCATAAGAATATAGAAAATAAAGTGGATATCATGAGAAGAAAATAAGAAAGGTGATTTTTATCTATAGTAGGTAGAATCTAAAAAAATAAATTATGACTCATTTAAAATTTTTATATCAAATCCGTTCTTTGTTCATTGGTATTGTTTATTCTGTTAATTCTTTTTATTAAAAAAATATATTACCCTGCTCTAAAGATAACTATTGAAGTTATTCTGTCATTTTCGATAGGTAGTCTTTGTTATTCCATTTTTTTGTAAAAACAAATCGAGCTGCTTTTCCTGCCAATTTCGGTTGTTTTTATTTTTGCTGACTCTCTATTTGCTGGGAGGATAGTGTTTTAGCAGGAACTTTGTCAGTTTGCATTTTTTTCTTGGAGAAATTCTGACGCTTGAAATCTTAGTGGCATTAAGTGGAGTAAATTTATTATTAAGATTTTTTTCAAAAAAAGAGAAGTCAATAGATTTGTTAGTTGATTATAAAGATGAAAAGGTAAAATTGGGATAGTTAAAATGAAACATTTTTTTGCAGGAATTGGTGAAATACATTTATTAGTTATCTATTGTATCTATATGTAGGACTAGCCCCTCTTTTTCAATTATATGACTAGTGATTGGGTTCTGAAATAAAGTCTTTGTGAAAATAGTATTATCTATTTTGGGAGTGATATTTGTTTGTATTTTAACTATTGCATCGAATTGTATAGAGAAATATTTTTCTATAAAGACGATGAGTTTGAATGAAAAAGTTTTCTATCAATGTAAGAGGTTGGTAGATGATCAGCCTCTTCCTTGTCTTCTCTAACCAAGCATGTTATAATGAAAACTGCTCAAACGACCTTCAATCGTGAAGCACACACGACCTTCAATCGTGAATAAACGAATAGATGGGAGAACTACCATGAGTGATAACTCTAAAACACGTGTTGTCGTGGGGATGAGTGGTGGTGTCGATTCGTCGGTGACGGCTCTCTTGCTCAAGGAGCAGGGCTACGATGTGATCGGTATCTTCATGAAGAACTGGGATGACACAGATGAAAACGGCGTCTGTACGGCGACCGAAGATTACAAGGATGTGGCTGCAGTGGCAGATCAAATCGGCATTCCCTACTACTCTGTCAATTTTGAAAAAGAGTACTGGGACCGCGTTTTTGAGTATTTCCTAGCGGAATACCGTGCAGGACGTACGCCAAATCCAGACGTTATGTGTAACAAGGAAATCAAGTTCAAGGCCTTTTTTGGACTATGCCATGACCTTGGGAGCAGACTATGTAGCGACTGGGGCACTATGCCCGTGTGACGCGTGATGAGGATGGCATCGTTCACATGCTTCGTGGCGTGGACAATGGCAAGGATCAGACCTATTTCCTCAGCCAACTTTCGCAAGAACAACTCCAAAAAAACCATGTTCCCACTGGGGACATTTGGAAAAACCTGAAGTTCGCAGATTAGCAGAAGAAGCAGGCCTTGCGACTGCTAAGAAGAAAGACTCGACAGGGATTTGCTTTATCGGAGAAAAAGAACTTTAAAGAATTTCTCAGCAACTACTCTACCAGCTCAGCCTGGTCGCATGATGACTGTGGATGGTCGCGATATGGGCGAACATGCTGGTCTGATGTATTATACGATTGGTCAGCGTGGGGACTCGGTATCGGTGGGCCAACACGGTGGTGACAATGCTCCTTGGTTTGTTGTCGGAAAAAGACCTGAGCAAGAATATCCTCTATGTAGGCCAAAGGATTCTACCATGATTCGCTCATGTCAACCAGCTTAGAGGCCAGTCAAGTCCACTTTACTCGTGATATGCCAGAGGAATTTACGCTAGAATGCCGGCTAAATTCCGCTATCGTCAGCCGGACTCGAAGGTGACTGTACATGTCAAAGGAGACAAGGCAGAGGTCATTTTCGCAGAACCGCAACGCGCCATTACACCAGGACAGGCAGTTGTCTTTTTACGATGGTGAAGAATGTCTCGGTGGTGGTTTGATTGATAATGCCTACCGCGATGGCAAAGGTTTGTCAGTATGTCTAACTGGAGTTAAGTAAAAAAACGATGAGTTCTCAATTTTTATGCATTTATGGCATTTTTTTCGCTATAATGAACCCAATTTCAAATCTTCCTGCTTACATGGCTTTTAGTAGCAGATGATAGTCAAAAAATTTCACGAAAAATTGCTTTTAGGAGTCTTTTGATTGCCTTTGTTATTGTAACTGTTTTTATCTTTTCAGGAGATTTCATTTTTAAAGTATTTGGAATTACAATTGTTTCTTTCAGAATTGCTGGTGGAATATTAGTGGCCGTTATCGGTTATCATATGATTAATGGTAATCATTCACCCAGCTATAAAGGAATGGAGCAGCAAGCAGTAAATTCAGATCCAATGTCTATTGCTATTTCTCCTCTTGCAATGCCACTTTTTGCGGGACCAGGTACAATTACAACTGCTTTAAGTCTGGCTAATGGAGGTTTGCAGAATCAACTGATAACCGTAGTTGCTTTTGCTCTACTATGTGTCATCACTTATCTCCTGTTAAGAAGTGCAAAACAAATTGCAGGCTTCTTGGGAGAAAAATTTGATGAAAAATTATAACGAAAAATGATGGGACTTTTACTATTCTCGATAGGAATACAGATGATTATCGTCAGTGTGCAGACCTTGCTCAAACAGTGATTTGCATTGACAAAATGATTTGATTTGATAAAATAACTTTAACAATAGTCATGATGGTCAAAGCTCATGGATGTTGCAGGCTTTTTTTGTCCTGCACTTCTTACGAGTTTTGACTGTTTTTGTGTCGTTTAAGGGAAAGGACAAAAATGACTCAACAAGACTTTCGGACAAAGGTGGGAAATACGGTTTTTGGTGTTCGGGCGACAGCTTTGATTCTCCAAAATCGTAAACTTCTAGTCACCAAAGATAAGAACCAGTATTACACCATTGGTGGCGCTATTCAAGTCAATGAAAGAACGGAAGAAGCGGTAGTCCGTGAAGTGAGGGAAGAACTGGGTATCAAAGCTCAAGCTGGGCAATTAGCTTTCGTGGTTGAAAATCGTTTTGAAGAAGACGGCGTTAATTACCACAATATCGAGTTTCATTATCTGGTGGACTTACTTGAGGATGCCCCATTGACCATGCAGGAAGATGAGAAATTGCAGCCCTGCGAGTGGATTGACTTGGATAAGCTTGCGGATTTCCAGCTAGTCCCAGCCTTTTTAAAAACAGCCCTACCAACTTGGGACGGACAATTACGACACATCCATCTTAACGAATAGGAGAGAAAATGATGGTTAAGCTTATTGCCCATGTACTTGTTCATAGTGGTGGTGATTATTTGCTCATTCAGCGTTCGGAAATTAAAAGAGGACAACCCAACGTTTATCCAACTTACTGGGATATTCCTGGTGGTGGGGTTGAAAAGGGTGAACTTCCGCGAGATGGAGCTCTTAGAGAATGTGTTGAAGAAGCGGGAGTTAGGCTAGACAGCAGTTCGCTCAAACTTCTTCACGAAGATAGTCAACTGGATACCTCTAAGGATACTGTCTTTACTCGCTTAGTTTATAAAGCAGAGTGGGTTGGGGAGAAGCCAATTATCAGATTAGATCCTGAAGAGCATACGCACTTTAAATGGGCTACCATGGATCAAGCTCTAGAGGAAGAGAAGTTAGTTCCTTATTTGCGAGAAATTTTTGAAAGGTTAAGAAATGACTTATAATTTTACGGAAGAATACGATATTATTGTAATTGGTGCGGGACACGCTGGGGTCGAGGCTTCCTTGGCTGCCAGCCGTATGGGTTGCAAGGTCTTGCTTGCGACTATTAACATTGAAATGTTGGCTTTCATGCCTTGTAATCCCTCTATCGGTGGTTCTGCCAAGGGGATTGTCGTGCGCGAAGTCGACGCTCTCGGTGGGGAAATGGCCAAGACCATTGACAAGACTTACATCCAGATGAAGATGCTTAACACTGGGAAAGGTCCAGCTGTTCGTGCCCTTCGTGCGCAAGCTGACAAGGAGCTCTACTCTAAGGAAATGCGCAAGACAGTTGAAAATCAAGAGAATCTCACTCTTCGTCAAACCATGATTGATGAGATTTTGGTGGAAGATGGCAAGGTTGTCGGTGTTCGTACAGCGACTCATCAAGAGTATGCTACCAAGGCTGTTATCGTGACCACAGGGACTGCCCTCCGTGGGGAAATCATCATCGGAGATCTCAAGTACTCATCAGGACCAAACCATAGCCTAGCTTCTATTAATCTAGCTGACAATCTCAAGGAACTTGGACTCGAAATCGGCCGTTTCAAGACAGGAACCCCTCCACGTGTCAAGGCCTCTTCTATCAACTATGATGTTACAGAAATCCAGCCAGGAGACGAAGCGCCTAATCACTTCTCATACACTTCACGTGATGAGGACTATGTTAAAGACCAAGTACCGTGCTGGTTGACTTATACCAATGGTACTAGTCATGAGATTATCCAAAACAACCTCCACCGTGCGCCTATGTTTACAGGTGTAGTTAAGGGTGTAGGACCTCGTTACTGTCCATCGATTGAGGACAAGATTGTGCGTTTTGCGGACAAGGAACGCCACCAACTCTTCCTAGAGCCAGAAGGTCGCAATACAGAAGAAGTTTATGTCCAAGGTCTCTCAACCAGCCTTCCTGAGGATGTACAACGTGACTTGGTTCATTCCATCAAAGGTTTGGAAAATGCAGAGATGATGCGTACAGGTTATGCTATCGAGTATGACATGGTTTTGCCTCATCAATTGCGTGCAACGCTTGAAACCAAGAAAATCTCAGGACTTTTCACAGCTGGTCAGACAAATGGTACATCAGGATATGAAGAAGCTGCTGGCCAAGGGATTATTGCTGGTATCAATGCGGCTCTGAAAATCCAAGGCAAGCCAGAGTTGATTTTGAAGCGCAGTGACGGTTATATCGGAGTGATGATTGACGACTTGGTGACCAAGGGGACCATTGAACCCTACCGTCTCTTGACCAGTCGTGCTGAATATCGTCTCATTCTTCGCCATGACAATGCCGATATGCGCTTGACTGAGATGGGACGCGAGATTGGGCTTGTTGACGATGAACGCTGGGCTCGCTTTGAGATCAAGAAAAATCAATTTGACAATGAGATGAAGCGTTTGGATAGTATCAAACTCAAGCCGGTCAAGGAAACTAACGCCAAGGTCGAAGCGATGGGATTCAAACCATTGACTGATGCAGTCACTGCTAAGGAGTTCCTCCGTCGTCCAGAAGTCTCATACCAAGATGTGGTTGCCTTCATCGGACCTGCTGCTGAAGAATTGGATGACAAAATTATCGAATTGATTGAAACGGAAATCAAGTACGAGGGATACATCTCAAAAGCCATGGATCAGGTTGCTAAGATGAAACGCATGGAAGAAAAACGTATTCCAGCGAATATTGATTGGGATGATATTGACTCTATCGCGACTGAGGCTCGCCAGAAGTTCAAACTCATTAATCCAGAAACCATCGGTCAAGCCAGCCGTATTTCGGGAGTAAACCCAGCAGATATTTCTATTTTGATGGTGTATCTGGAAGGTAAAAATCGAAGCATTTCAAAAAACTTAGAAAAAAAGGCTGACTAATACTCAATGAAAATCAAAGAGCAAACTAGGAAGCTAGCCGCAAGCTGTACTTGAGTACGGTAAGGCGACGCTGACGTGGTTTGAATTTGATTTTCGAAGAGTATAAAGACAAAGTGCTGAATTCTCTTTTAGGGAATTCAGCTTTTTTGATAGAATCGTCCTCTATTTTCGAATAAAGAGAAAAAGGAGAAATGATTATGCTGACGGTAGAAGAAAAAAAATTTTTTTAGACCACTATAAAAAAATGCTTCCTATCATCGTTTTTTTATGAGATTGAGCGCTTTACTAGTCTCTGTCAAAAAGTTAGACAAATGGCCACCACAGGCTGACAAGCTTTAGACTTTTTGATATACTAGAACAAATTAAAACATAGGAGAGAATGAATGAACGTATATGGCAGATTAGAAGAGGAACCAACTCCAACTTGGACTGGAAATCAAGAAAAATTCAGCTGGAGGAGAGGAGCGAGAAGAGTTTGAAACACGACAATCGGCTCGCTTACCATTGTTTAAAAATCTTAATTTGGAGCACTTTAGCGGTACTTGTGTCTGTAGTTCTTCCTTTTGTACTAGGACTGATCAGTCCAGAGCAGGCTCAGGATTTCTATATTGGATGGGCAATGCACCAAGGAGGAGAAATCTACACAGACTATTTTTGGAACGAGTGGTCTCTCTATTATTTCCTACAGTATCTAGCTAAAGGTAGCCTTTTATTTGCGGCCTTTAATTGGCTTGCTTTAGTGGGCGCTGGAATTTTTCTTTTCCGTTCAACCTATGACTTGACGAAAGAGGACGAGCAGTCTCGACAAGTATTGACGATTTTTTACCTTCTTGCAGGAGGTCTTAGCTTTGGTGGTGGCTATGCCACAATTCTTGCTCTTCCATTTTTATTCTACGCCCTAAACTTCGTCACAACCTATTTGGCAGAATCTAATCATGATAAAGGTTTCTTGCGTATCGGGATGAGTTTGGCTCTAGCATTTTTTTCTTGGCGCCTCTAGTCACAGTTTTATATACTCTTGTCTTGTTTTTAGCCTTACTAGCCTTTAATATCGGACGCGGTTACTTGGCTCGTGGCTTTTATCAATTTCTTGCGGTTTGTCTAGGATTTTCACTCTTCTTTTATCCAATCGGTTACTACACAGTTTATAAAGGGAGCTTCGGGAGTGCTATTAGTCAAATTCTCTATCCAGTAGATAGTTTGAAATTTTATGTCCAACCCAGGTCTGTTAGATAATCTCCTCTTTTATGGATTATTAGCAATCGGTCTTGGAGGATTGACCCTTGTGTTTGCAGGCTTTTTCCAGTCTAAACCAAGCAAGCAATACGTCCTATCTATATTTGCTGCGCTTGCTCTTGTACTATCACTAGGCTTGGAAATTTTCTCTACTGAACCGATCCATGGAAGTCGTCTAGCTGAGTTGCTTCCTTTCATGTCCATTTTGTTATTGACTCGAATTCGTGCCAATAATGCAGAGGGAGTGAGTCGTAGTAGAAGATATAGCGAAGCCCCTTCAGTATGGGCAATCTTCCTCAAAGGAAATGTTTACCTGCCTATTTTGGCCCTTGCTTACCTATTCTTGGCCCCTCTAGTAGCGCGCTATGTCCTTCACTCGGAACAATATCAAGAACGCGCTCGTATCGAAACTATTGTCAAGGGGCAAACGCAAGCAACAGAAAGCATTTATGTATGGGACAATTCGGCTAGTGCTTATCAGGCCAGCGAACGATTAGCAGCTAGTCAGTTACTAACACCGAAATTACATACAGCTTTATCTGAAAATCATACCAAACTGGTAAATGATTTACGTGATAACCAGCCCTAAAGTGATTGTGGTCAATACAAAAACAGCCCTCTGGACGGAAGTAGAACAGCTTCTAGCAGAAAGATATCAACCAGTTCAAAGTGAATTCAAAGACTTTAAAGCTTTATAAATTAAAATAAAATAATCAATATCTTGTGTATTTTTAAAAAAATTTTAGGATTTTTTTAACACAAGATATTGATTTTTTTCTTTTAGAGTGGTATAATACTTTTTAGAAAAGAACATTTTTAGAAAAGAGCATGCATATGATTGCATTAGAAGAAAAAAATTACAACTTTTGCCAACTTCTTCGTCGAGAAAACGAGATGGGAGACGTGTTGTATTTGATGTGGACAAGATTGACAAGGCTCTCCACAAGGCGGCAGACAAGGTTATGGATGTGACACCCTTGGTCGAAAAGCGCCTAAGTAGTTTGATTGAACGTATTGTAGAAGAGATTCATAGTCGCTTTCCTCAAGGTGTAAAAATTTATGAAATCCAAAATATCGTAGAACACGAGTTGTTGGAAGCTAAAGAATATGCCTTGGCAGAGGAATATATCACCTATCGAACTCAAAGGGATTTTGAGCGCTCAAAAAGCAACAGATATCAACTTTCAGTATCCATAAACTTCTCAACAAAAGACCAGGCAGTTGTCAATGAGAATGCTAATAAAGATAGTGATGTTTTTAATACCCAGCGTGATTTGACTGCGGGGATTGTTGGCAAATCAATCGGCCTTCAAATGCTTCCTAAGCACGTAGCTAATGCCCACCAAAAAGGGGATATCCACTATCACGATTTGGACTATAGCCCTTACACCCCGATGACCAACTGCTGTTTGATTGATTTCAAGGGCATGTTGGAAAATGGTTTTAAGATTGGGAATGCTGAGGTAGAGAGCCCCAAGTCTATCCAAACTGCGACAGCGCAGATTTCACAAATCATCGCTAACGTTGCATCAAGTCAGTATGGAGGCTGTTCAGCAGACCGTATTGATGAAGTCTTGGCTCCTTATGCAGAAAAAAATTACCAAAAACACCTCAAAGATGCAGAGGAATGGGTACTACCTGACAAGCGTGAGGAGTACGCCTGGAAGAAAACTCAAAAAGACATCTATGATGCCATGCAATCTCTAGAGTATGAAATCAACACTCTCTTCACTTCAAATGGGCAAACACCCTTTACTTCTCTTGGTTTTGGTCTAGGAACCAATCGTTTTGAACGCGAAATTCAAAAGGCTATCTTGAACATTCGAATCAAGGGCTTGGGATCAGAACACCGTACAGCTATCTTCCCTAAACTCATTTTTACTCTTAAAAGAGGGCTTAACTTGGAGGAAGGTTCACCTAACTACGACATCAAGCAGTTGGCGCTCGAATGCGCAACTAAACGGATGTACCCAGATGTCTTGTCTTACGATAAGATTATCGAATTGACAGGTTCCTTCAAGGTTCCGATGGGATGTCGTTCATTCCTTCAAGGATGGAAGGATGAAAATGGAGTAGAGGTCAATTCTGGTCGTATGAACCTAGGTGTGGTAACAGTCAATCTTCCTCGTATTGCCCTCGAATCAGAAGGCGACTTGAATAAGTTCTGGGAAATCTTCAATGAGCGTATGAATATTGCAGAAGATGCACTGGTCTATCGTGTAGAGAGAACCAAGGAAGCAACTCCAGCTAATGCTCCTATCCTTTATCAATACGGAGCTTTTGGCCGTCGTCTTGGGAAAGAAGAAAGTGTTGATCAACTCTTTAAGAATCGCCGTGCTACTGTTTCGCTTGGCTATATCGGGCTCTATGAAGTGGCGACAGTCTTCTTTGGCAACAATTGGGAAACCAATCCAGAAGCTAAAGAATTCACCCTTGATATCATTCGAGACATGAAACATCGAGTAGAAGAGTGGTCAGACCAATATGGCTATCACTTCTCAATCTACTCAACTCCATCTGAAAGTTTAACAGACCGCTTCTGTCGCCTGGATACAGAGAAATTTGGTTCTATTCCAGACATCACAGATAAAGAGTATTACACAAATTCCTTCCATTATGATGTCCGAAAAAATCCAACTCCGTTTTGAAAAAAATTGGACTTTCGAGAAGGTTTATCCCAGAAGCAGGGTGCATCAGGTGGCTTTATCCACTACTGTGAGTATCCCAGTTCTTCAACAAAAATCCAAAAGGCCTTGGAAGCTGTTTGGGATTATGCTTATGATCGTGTAGGTTATCTAGGAACCAATACTCCGATTGATCGTTGCTACAAGTGTGATTTCGAAGGAGATTTTAATCCAACTGAGAGAGGTTTTGCCTGTCCTAACTGTGGCAATAGTGATCCAAAAACAGTAGATGTTGTCAAACGGACCTGTGGCTATCTTGGGAAATCCCACAAGCGCGTCCGATGGTTAATGGACGTCATAAGGAAATTGCTGCGCGTGTCAAACACATGAACGGTTCTACTATTAAAACAGCAGGGACATGAAGTAACAAATTAGAAAGAGATAGAATGGGAAAAATATCAGTTAGACGATAAGGGTAAGGCCTTGGTTCAACGATTCCACGAGAAAACATTCAAAAGGGTGGAGTCAATAAAAAAAGACCGAGTAGCTGGCCTTAGAGAACAATTTTTAAATAAGAACAAGAAAAAGTGAGAGTCCCGCTCTCGCTTTTTCTCATAGTTGGAGGTAAATAGATGATATTACGCAGACCAACATTTGCAGACAAAGAAAGCAGTTTTAGAGATGATGGCAGAGTTTGAGCAGACTCAATCAGCCCACAATGGAGGATTTTTGGGATACTGAGAACTTTGACTATGAAAGAGTGGTTAGAAACTAGCCATAATAAAGAAATGGGAATAGGATTGCTGGAAAATCGCGTTCCATCAATTCAGTTCGTATTTGTTTGATGAATCAGGCCATGCTTTTAGGGTTTTTTGAAATTTACGGTTGAGACTGAAATGAGGGCTTGCTGAATCATGCTGGCCATATTGGCTATTCCATCCGCCCTTCTGAAAGAGGCAAAGGATATGCCAAAGAGTCTCTCCGTCAAGGTCTACAAGTGGCTAAGAAAAGAACATCAAACGAGCGCTGGTGACTTGTAGCGCGGAAAATCCTGCCAGCCGAGCTGTTATCTTAGCTAACGGTGGTGTCTATGAGGATGTTCGTAATGGAACGGAGCGCTATTGGATAGAGTTGGAGTAGAAGGATGACATGGAATACACCAAAACCAGGCGAGTGGAAGAGTGAGGAGCTCAGTCAAGGGCGTATCATTGACTATAAGGCTTTTAACTTTGTCGATGGAGAAGGGTGCGCAATTCTCTTTATGTAGCAGGCTGTATGTTTCACTGCGAGGGCTGTTACAATGTAGCGACCTGGTCCTTTCAATGCAGGAATTCCTTATACGCCAGAGTTGGAAGAACAAATCATGGCAGACCTAGCCCAACCCTATGTTCAAGGATTGACCTTGTTGGGAGGAGAGCCTTTCCTCAATACAGGTATTCTCTTACCTCTCGTAAAACGCATTCGTAAGGAATTGCCAGATAAAGATATCTGGTCCTGGACAGGTTATACTTGGGAAGAAATGATGCTGGAGACGCCCAGATAAACTAGAACTCTTTATCGCTGATTGATATCCTGGTCGATGGTCGCTATGATAGAAAGCTAAAGCGAAATCTCATGCTTCAGTTCCGTGGCTCTTCCAAACCAACGGATTATCGATGTGCAAAAAGTCTCCAAAGTGGAAAAGGTAGTCATTTGGGACAAGCTTAACGATGGAAAAGAAAGCTATGAACAGGTAAAGAGAGAATGAAGAAAAAAGACTTAATAGAACAGACTGGTCTCAGAGATAGAAATCTGGAAAAGTAAAAACGCTGGGTATCTACGGCCATGGAGCTTCAGGAAAATCAACTTTTGCTCAAGAATTATACCAAGTATTTGATTCTGCAAAAGGTAAATTTACTAGAGACAGATCCCTATATTACTTCGGGACGACATTTAGTGGTACCTAAAGAGACACCAGACCAAAAGGTGACAGCATGTTTACCGGTAGCGCATGAGCTGGCAAGTTTACAAAGAGATATTCTTGCTCTGCAGGCAGGGTATGGATGTCTTAACAATTGAGGAACCCTGGAAGGCTAGTGAGGTCTTATCGGGAGCAAAACCAATTCTGATAGTCGAAGGGATGTCTGTGGGTTTTCTACCCAAGGAACTCTTTGATAAAACTGTTTGTTTCTACACAGATGAGGAGACTGAATTAAAGAGACGACTAGCTCGAGATACGACTGTGAGAAATGGCGATGCATCCATTATATTGGCTAGTCAGCAGATGAGACGAGAGCAGTATCTACAATACTATAAAGAAACCGAGTCAAGAGCTGATATCTTGGTAGCTCAATCAGATGATAAATTTCAAATTAAAACTAACAATATATAGAAGAAAAAGTCAGATAAATCCAGCACTTAAATATGCAAATTTCATTAAAATGGAATAAGAAAACAGTTTCATTCTAAAAATTTAAAAACCTGTCAAATCCCTTGCAATCGCAGGGGCTTTGTGTTATTCTATTATGGTGCTGTAAATTACAGCTTTAGCTTTGATGCAAGAGTTTGTCGATGGAGAGGGGTGCAATTCTCTATGTAACAGGTTGTATGTTTCACTGCGAGGGCTGTATAATGTTTATGGTGCTTTCAGCTCTGGTATCCCGTATACGCCAGGTTAGAAAAGGGGCAAATGTGGCAGATCAGCCCAGCCCTATGTTCAAGGATTGACTTTATTGGGAGGCCTTTCCTCAATACAGGTATAATCCTCTCGTAAAACGCAATGAGATTGCCAGAAAAAGATATCTGGTCCTGGACGGGCTACACTGGGAAGAAATGATGCTGGAGACTCCAGACAAACTGGAACTCTTGTCGTTGATTGATATCCTGGTCGATGGTCGTTATGATAAAGCGAAACAATCTCTGCTCCAGTTCGAGGCTCTTCTAATCAGCGGATTATAGATGTGCAAACTACACCAGTGGAAAGTAGTTATTTGGGACAAGCAATGATGGAAAAGAAAGCATGAACAGGAGCAGAAGAGAAGAATGAAAAAAAGTTAAATGAAAGATATTATCAGAAATAGAGTCTGGAAAAGTAAAACGCTAGGTATCACAGCCTACATGAGCCTCAGGAAATAGCTGCTCAAGAATTGTACCAGAACGATTCCCAAAAGGTAAATTTACTGAAACGAATCCCTATATTGCTTCGGAACGACATTTAGTGGTACCTAAAAGCACCAGACCCAAGGTGACAGCATGTTTACCAGTAGCGCATGAGCTGTAGGTTTACAAAGAGATATCATAACTTTTACAGGCGGGTATGGATGTCTTGATAATGAAAAGAACCTTGGAAGGCTGGTGAGGATCTTATCGGAGCAAAACCAATTCTGATAGTCGAAGGGATGTCTGTGGGTTTCTACCAAAGACTCTTTGATAAAACATTTGTTCTACACGGATGAAGAGACAGAATTAAAAGAGACGTCTATTCGAGATACGACTGTGAGAAATCAGGATACAAAATTTATATTGAAGCTAGTCCAACAGATGAGACGAGAGCAGTATCTACGATACTATAAAACAAAACCAGCAGTCAATGCTTATGAATGTCTTGGTGAATCAATCAAGAATCAATTTATCGTGAATATTGACACTATGTATGAAAGAAAAACTGTAAATTCACTTCCAAACAGAGAATTTCGCCATTCATAAAAGAAACAGTTTCATCTAAAAATTAAAAAAATCCTGTCAAATCCCTTGCAATCGCGAAGCTTTGTGTTATACTGGTGCTGTGGTGCAGCCTTAGCTTTGATACCAAGAAGTTGCGTGCTCGGTTGCATTACCACACCAACATCGGTTTTTCTTGTGAACTGGCCTATTATCTAAATAGACGAAAAGGAAAAAGATGGCAAACAAAAATCATCCGTTTGAAAGCTTTACACGAACTTTGTTTGCCGGCACAACGGCTGCTAAAATCGTGAGATCCTTCTCGTACGGGTGCAGAAGTTGCAGGTCAATCCACTTCCAACTAGACGTAGCCTCTACCTACAATTATTCGTGCGACTCACAAATAGACTCTCGCGGGTATTCAATGCGTACACAAACGTTTGATCGATATCATCAGCAACTCAAAACGGTTGACGCTTTGATGAAATTGGATCTTCAAAATTAGTGTTGTGAAATCGACTTTAATCTAAAATATAAAGGCGACTGGTGTTTCGTTAGATTAGACACAGGCTAAACTCGGTGTGAAAAGATAAACTTCCTAGTGTCTGCGACACGCACGTCTGATTTCCTATTTTTCATAGAGTTTGACGCCTTTATCTTGAACTTGAGCATAAAAACGCTCGTTAAGCTTTTGAATAAAAATATGAAAAGAACTATTTTCTCATGACAAAAAGGAGTCTTAGGGAAAAAGTGGGAATGACTCAAATCTTCCTGGGCTGGCGAATTGATCGCAGCAGTTATTGAGCAACTCAAACGTTGTTCTTCAAGTTAAAACTGTTGAAACAATGAACGGATATAACATATCAAGTTGGTTTCGATGACAAACGCAAGTATTGGTAACAAACGCTAAAGGACATGTATGGCAGCTACTAACACGGCTCCTAAGCGCTTCATTCGTGGTCAAAAACGTTGAAGGCTTGAAGTTGGTGTGAAATCACTGTTGGCTGTTCGCAGCTGGAGACGTTGTTGACGTAACCAGGTACTTCTAAAGGTAAAGGTTTCAAGGTATTTATCAAACATACGGACAATCGTGGACCAATAGCTCACGGTTCTCGTTACCGTCGTCCGGTTCTATGGACTACTGTTGCTTCTTCGTGTTCAAAGGTAAAGAAGCAACGCAGGACATTATGGAACGGCGACCGCGTAGTAATTCAAACCTTGAAGTTGTACAAGTTGTTCAGAAAAAGAACGTCCTTATCAGGTAACGTACCAGTGCTAAAGAAATACCTTACTATCAAATCAGCAGTTAAAACTGGTAAATAATAGGAAGGGAATACAGTCAAAATGGCAAATGTGGCATTATTCGACAAACTGGTAAACAAGCAGGCGAGTTGTTCTTAACGATGCAATCTTTGGTATCGAACAAACCAATCTATTGTGTTTGATGTGATCATCCAGCCAACGTACTGGCCTTCGTCAAGGAACTCACGCGGTTAAAAACCGCTCGGCTGTTTCAGGTGGCGGACATAAACCATAGCGTCAAAAAAGGAACTGGGCATTACTCGTGTCAAGGTTCTAATAAAACCTCACAATGATGATGGTGGAATCGTCTGGACAAACTCCACGTAATATGCGTACAAACTTCCTCAAGTTTGTCTTGTAACCGTCTGTTTACTCGGAAAAAGTTGCTGAAAATAAATTGTAGCCGTTGATTCTGCTGAATTTACAGCTCAAAACTGCTGAATTGCAAAGTTCTTGCAGCTTTGAATGATTCAAAGTCCTTATTCTTGAAGAAGGAAACGAATTCGCAGCTCCTCTCAGCTCAACCTTCAAACGTGAAAGTTGCGACTGCTACAACTCCTAGTATTCTTGACATCGCAAACAAACACCATTACTCAAGCAGCTATCTCTAAAATCGAGGAGGTTCTTGCATAATGAATTTGTATGATGTTATCAAAAAACCTGTTATCACACAAGCTCAATGGCTCAACGAGCGAGGCAAATATGTATTTCTGAAGTTGCTCGCTGCACCTGAAACTTTGATCAAAGCAGGCTGTTGAGCAGCGTCATTCGAAAGAGTGTTAAAGTTGCGATCTTGAACTTACTGTCAAACGTAAAACCAAAGAAAGCTAAACGCGTTGGACGTTACACTGGTTTACTGACAGCTACTAAGCTATCATCACTCTTACAGCTGATTCAAAAAGCAATGGAGTTGTTTCGCTGCTGAAGCTGAATAATCTGAGAGGAAATATCGATGGGAATTCGTGTTTATAAACCAACAACAAACGGTCGCCGTAATACAACTATGACGCTTGGTTCGCTGAAATCACAACAAAGCACTCGAGAAAATCTTTGCTTGTTGCTTTTGAAGAAACAGGCTGGTCGCATGCTAGCTGGTCGATATCACTGTTTCGTCACCAAGGTGGTGGACTAAAACGTTTCTACCGTTTGGTTGACTTTAAACGTAACAAAGACAACGTTGAAGCAGTTGTGAAAACTATCGGTGACGATCAAACCGTTCTGCAAACATCGCTCTTGTACTACATGACGGTGTGAAAACGCCACATCATCATCAAGGTCTTAGAAGTAGGTCAACGTATCGTTTCGGGTCCAGAAGCAGACCTCAGTCGGAAACGCTCTTCCACTTGCTAACTTATCAGTTGGTGCTTTGGTCCACAACTTTTGTCGTTGAAAACGAGGTCGTGGTGGTGAAGGTGGTTCGTGCTGCTGGAGCTTCTGCTCAAGTATTGGGACATGAAAGGTAAATACGTTCTTGTTCGTCTTCAATCCAAAGGGCAGTTCGTGTGATTCTTGGAACTTGTCGTGCTACAGTTGGTGTTGTCGGAAACGAACAACATGGACTTATAAACCTTGGTAAAACAGGACGTAGCCGTTGAAAGGTATCCGCCCAACAGTTCGTGGTTCTGTAATGAACTAACGACCACCCACACAGGGTGGCGGTGAGGTATTAGCGCTCAGTTGGTCGTAAGAGCACCATCTACTCGCGAGCCTGCTAACTTGGTGCTTAAAGGCTCGTGACAAAGCGAAATCTGAGCGAAAGCTTGTCGTTCGTCGTCGTGACGAAATGAACCCAAACCGTCGGCAAGCAACTAGAAATTCTCACTCGAAATGCGATAGCGCTCGCTTTGTGAGCGCAAAGCCGCTATGGTACAAAATTTAAGGAGAAAATATAAAAATGGGAGCGCGGTGCTAAAAGGACCTTTTCGTCGATGAGCGTTGATGAAAAAGTTGAAGCTCAAGCGGTGAAAGAAAAGTTACTGCAAAACTTGGTCACGTCGTTCAACGATCTTCCCAAGTTTCATTGGTTTACCTATCGCGTTTATGATGGACAAACATGTACCTGTTTACATCCAAAGAGAAGACATAGTGGGTCCTGAAAGCGGTGAATTCGCGCAACTCATTGCTTACAAAGGTCACGCCGCAGACGACGAAGACACGTAGAAAATAAGGAGAACATAAATGGCGAAATTACTTCAGCTAAACAATGGCTCACAGTACATTCACCTCGTAAATCACGTCTTGTTCTTGACAACATCCATATGATAAGCAGCCAGCCGATGCAATCCTAATTTTGACATTCACTCAAACAAAGCTGCTGAAATCATCTTGGTTTGAACTCAGCTTGGCTGGCTGCTAAACAACTTTGGTTTGGATCAGCTAACGGCGACATCTGAAGCATTGCAGACCAACTATGGGCGTTTTCCGTCACGTGCAGAAAGGTTCCTTCACTAATCAACAAACGTACAGCTCATCACTGTAGCTTATTTGCAGAAAAATAAGGAGAGTAAAATCGTGGGTCAAAAGTACATCCAATTGGTATGCGTGTCGGCATCATCCATGATTGGGATGCCAAATGGTATGCTGAGAGAGAGCGCGGATTACCTTCATGAAGATCTTTGCAATCCGTAAATTCGTTCAAAAGAACTTTGCTGACACAGCAGTATTCGCTCGTGAAAGTGAACGCAGTAAACAAAAGTTAACGTTTCGCTTCACACTGCTAAACCGGGTATGGTTATCGGTAAAAGGTGATTGCTTAACGTTGATGCACTTCGTACATTAAACTTAACAAATTGACTGGAAAACAAATCGCACATCAACATCATCGAAATCAAACAATCTGAGTTTGGATGCTCACGCTTCGATTGGTGAAGAATTTAGCTCGTCAATTGGGCAACGTGTTGCTTTCGGCTCGTGCACAAAAAGCAAAGCAATCCAACGTGCAATGCGTGCTGGAGCTAGAGGAGTCAAAACTCAAGTATCAGGTCGTTTGAACGGTGCGAGATGTCGCCGATGCTGAGAAAAGTACCTCTGGAAGGAACTGTTCCACTTCACACGCTTCAGTGCAGATATCGTGTCGCGTGAAGAAGCAGACGCTACATACGGTAAACTTGGTGGTAAAGTATGGATCTACCGTGGTGCAGTTCTTCGGCTCGTCAAAACACTGGAGGAAATTAAATAACCAAATGTTGGTACCCCAAACGCGTACAAACACCGTCGTGAATTCCGTGCGTAAATGCGACGGTGAAAGCTAAGGTGGAAAGAAGTAGCATTCGGTGAGAATACGGTCTTCTTTAAGCTGCATGTAGCCACTGGATCACTAACCGCCGAAATCGAAGCTGCTCGTGTCGCCGCTGACTCGTTACGCATGAAAGCAGTGGTGGTAAAGGTTTGGATTAAAATCTTCCCACACAAATCCTGCACACAGCTCAAAGGCTATCGGGGGTTCGTATGCTGGATGCTGGTAAAGGAGGCACCTGAAGGTTGGGTAGCACCAGTTAAACGTGGTAAAGTAATGTTTGAGATTTACTGTCTGAAGATCGCTTTCATGAAGGCACCTCGTCTTGCAAGCTTCAAATTTGCCACAGTTAAATGTAAATTCGTAAAACTGAAGCAGAATAAGGAGAAGGCAGCAAACTTAATGAAGTAAAGGGAATACATTTAAAAGAAACTGTTGGTCTTTCTCAAGAAGAACTCATAAACTATGAAAACAATTGAAAAAGAATTGTTTGAGCTTCGTTTCCAAGCTGCTTTACTGGTCAATTAGAACAAATGACTCGCTTGAAAGAAGTTAAAAACAAATCGCTCGTATCAAACAGTTCAGTCTGAAGCAGAAATAATAGACTAGGGAAGGAGGGAGAAATGGAACCCCACTGCAATAATCGTAAAGTTCTTGTTGGACGTGTTGTATCTGACAAATGGACAGAACAATCACAGTTATGTAGTTGAAACAAAACGCCAACCACCAGTCTATAAGTAAGCATTAACTACTCTACAATACAAAAGCACATGATGAAAACAATGTGTTGCCAAAGAAGGCGATATCGTACGTATCATGGAAACTCGATCGCTTTCAGCTGCAAAACCGTTTCCGTCTTGTAGAAGTCGTTGAAGAAGCGGATTGGCATCCTCTAATCAAACCTGAGAGGAAAAGCCTGATGAGTTCAAACAGAAACTCGTTTGAGTCGCTTGAGACAACAGCAGTGCGCAGAAATCACCCGACTATCAAAGTTCTTGGTGGTGTAAACGTGATTTGCGAACATCGGTGATGTTATTGTGGCATCTGTGAAAACCAAGCTACTCCCTGTGGTGCGGTTAAAAGAGGTGACGTTGTTAAAGCAGTTATCGTTCGTACTAAATCAGGTGCTCGTCGTGCTGATGGTTCATACATCAAATTTGACGAAAACGCAGCAGTTATCATCCGTGAAGATAAAACTCCTCGCGGAACACGTATCTTTGGCCCAGTTGCGTGGATTGCGTGAAGGTGGCTTCATGAAGATCGTGTCACTTGCTCCAGAAGTACTTTTAATTGATTGCTCAAAGAAAATTAAAACAAGTCTGAGGAAGTGAAGACGAAAGCACTAACTAAGTTAGGTGAGTTGAAACTGACAGAAGGATTGCTTTAATTTTTCACAGAGCAAAAAACAAACAAACACAGTCCCCTGGCTTAGCCAGGGTGCCCATTGGGCGTAAGAATAAAAAGGAGATGTTTGTAAAAAAGGCGACAAAGTTCGCGTAATCGCTGGTAAAGATAAGGGAACAGAAGCTGTTGTCCTACTGCCCTTCCAAAAAGTAAACAAAGTTATCGTTGAAGATGTAACATCGTTAAGAAACACCAACGTCCAACTAACGAACTTCTCAAGGTGGTATCATCGAGAAGGAAGCAGCTATCCACGTATCAAAACGTTCAAGTTTTTGGACAAAAACATGGTGTAGCTGGTCGTGTTGGTTACAAATTTGTAGACAGTAAAAAGTTCGCTACAACAAAAAAATCAGGCGAAGTGCTTGATTAATCACGAAGGAAAGGAGAAGTATAATGGCAAATCGTTTAAAAGAAAAATATCTTAATGAAGTAGTTCCTGCTTTGACAGAACAATTCAACTACTCATCAGTGATGGCTGTGCCTAAAGTAGATAAGATCGTTTTGAACATGGGTGTTGGTGAAGCTGTATCAAACGCTAAAAAGCCTTGAAAAAGCTGCTGGAAGAGGTGGCGCTTATCTCAGGTCAAAAACCACTTATCACTAAAGCTAAAAATCAATCGCCGACTTCCGTCTTCGCTGAAGGTGTGTTGCGATCCGGTGCAAAAGATTACGCTCCGTGGTGAACGTATGCGAATTCTTGGATAAATTGGTTTCAGTTCACTTCCACGTGTAC
>BNJU01001042.1_pt1 | contig 92092 bp, 137 predicted proteins | sample 8539281 | NCBI WGS metagenome assembly BNJU01 (sample SAMD00202456, study PRJDB9452) | human saliva metagenome | isolation source: human saliva | place: Japan
GGGGGTTAGGCTTGTGTTGTTGACACTTCGTTAAGCGGGTGTGAGTGCCTGCGGAGAGTGAGGTGCCTGTTATGGGAACTCGTCGTCGTTTTACACCGGAGTATCGTCGTGATGTGGCGAGTCTGGTGTTGGATACAGGGTCTTCGATCGCGTCTGTGGCCCGGGATTTAGGGCTGGGTGAATCGGTGGTGGGCCGGTGGGTCAAACTCGAGCGCGAGCGGCGTCAAGCCGCCGCGTGAGGTCGTCCTGATCCACGCGAGCTGGAAGCTGAGATCACGGCATTGCGTCGGCGGGTGCGTGAGCTGGAGAAGGAGAACGAGTTCTTGGGAAAAGCCAGCGCCTTCTTCGCGTCTCGGCACCAAAGTACCAGCGCTTTGAGCTGATGGACGCGCAGAAGGCTTCCTACTCGATCACCTTGATGGCCAACGTTCTAGGGGTCACGCGCGCGGGCTAGTACGCGTGGAAGAGCCGTGCACCCCAGCGGGGTCGGCGTGCATCGGCGCGTCGGCGTTTGGATGAGGCGGTGGCCTGGGAACACGAGGTCTCGGGCGGCACCTATGGGGCTCCTCGCATCCGCCATGCTCTGGCGCGCTCGGGCGTGGATGTGGGTGTGCGGGCGGTCGCCGCATCGATGCGCCGCCAGGGCCTGACAGGCCTGAACACGCACCCACGACCGGCTAGGCGCGGCGGGCGGGGCCCTGTGGCCCATGAGGACCACTGCGTGCGCCAGTGGGATCAAGGCGCCCTGGATCGGGTGTGGATCACGGATTTGACCTACCTGCGGTGCGCCCAAGGCTGGGTCTACCTGTGCGCCGTGCGTGATGCGCACTCGCGCCGAGTCCTGGGATACGCCATGGGCGAGCAGCAAAGCACCGACCTGGTCATCACCGCGCTCGACATGGCCGCCACCACCCGTGGCGGCTTCCCCACTGGGGTCGTGCTCCACGCTGATCGGGGAACACAATTCACCTCCGAGAAACTGGCAGCCTACATGCGCGCCGTCCAAGGAAAAGTGTCGATGGGGCGGGCCGGAGTGTGCTGGGATAACGCCATGGCCGAATCCTTTTGGGCCACCCTCAAAACCGAGTACTACTACCGGCGTACCTTCACCACCCGCGACCAGGTCTACACCGGGGATCGCCACCTGGATCGAAGACTTCTACAACCGCCGCCGCATCCACACCAGCCTCGGCGGCAAATCCCCCATCGAATACGAACTACACCAAGCGGCCTGGACAAAAGCCGCATAAACAAACCGTCAACAACGCACCCCCAGGGTTCCGCGGCGTTGATGGTTCGACGTGGTTGGTGGTGGCGCGTCGGGTCGCTGGTGTGCCGTCGTGGGGCGAGGCGGGAGCTGCGCGTGGGGGCGAGGCGGGAGCTGCGCGTGGGGACGAGGCGGGGGACACCTGTCGGGAAATCAGGCGCGTGAGTGTGGCGGGCGCAAGCACCAGGCCCGGCCTGGGACTTTGGCGCGCCGAGGGTGTGTGTGACGCATTCATTCGGAATTTCCGCGTCATCCTCGTATGATTGCTGCGGAATAAAGTCCCACGTGTCTTCGGAGTGAATGATGAGTGACCCTTCAAACCCCTACGGTGCGACTAATACAGGTAGCGTGGCGCCCTACGGCGCTCAGGCCGACTACACGGGTTAAGGGTCAAAATGTGTGTCCGGAATCGCGGATTTTCACGGATTGACCTGTAGGTTTCCGGAAAGTATATGCTCCGGAAGCATATATCTAGCCCCCGACGGGAAATCCTCGGTGTGGCAGCCGTGATGTGCTATGCGCGGCGTGGTGTGGTGTCGCAATGTCGAAGAACCAACCACGCTGCCACTGCGGCGGTGAAATGAAACGCAACGGCACCACCAGCAAAGGCACCACCAGATGGCGCTGCAAACAATGCGGCGCCTCCAGCGTCAAACGTCGAAACGACATCACCAACGCGGCAGTGTTCACCCAGTTCATCGAGCATTGCACCACCGCAATATCACTCGACGACCTAGCCAAACGAAACGGTGTTAGCCGCGCCACCATGAAGCGGCGCTTCAAGTGGTGCTGGCTCGTTGATGTGCCTGACCCCACCGCCGGCCACCACAAGCGGATCTACGACCAGGTATTTCTCGATGGCACCTACACCGCCGGTGGCTGCCTGATCGTCGCGGCGACCATCGACCACGTGATCGCCTGGCACTGGTGCAAACACGAAACCACCCGCGACTACCAACTGCTGCTTGAACGCATCGAAGCCCCACTCATCGCCGTCATCGACGGCGGCCAAAAGCACTACAGCGCAATCAAAAAGTGCTGGCCGACTACGAAAATTCAACGCTGCCTCGTCCACGCCCAACGCGTGGTCCGCCGCTACACCACCACCAACCCACGCACCGATGCCGGGCGCACCATCTACCGACTTGCGCTGAAACTGACCCGGATCACCACACTGGATGAAGCCGCCGCGTGGGGTGTGCAACTGCACGAGTTTTCAACGATCTACCGGGAATGGATGAACGAGAAAACCATGATCAAAGACCCCCAAAACAGGTGCATGGACCCGCGTGTGGACCCACCACAACGTGCGCAAGGCCTACAACAGCCTCAACCATCTTTGGCGGTCCGAGATGCTGTTTGTCTACCTCAACCCGCCAGCAGGAGTCCTTGCGCCCGAGCGGATCAAATCCACCACCAACAGCTTAGAAGGCGGCATCAACGCCCAGCTCAAACTGCTCGCCAGAACCCACCGCGGCAGATCAGGCGAACGACAACGCCGCATGCTGGATTGGTGGCTCTACTTAAAAACGGAACTGCCTGACGATCCAGTACGAATCGCCAGGCAGTCCGACTGGGGCCAGGGCCAACTCGCCAAAGTATCCACCCTGACCCAAACCGAGAACCAAGCCGACCACGAAACAGGACGCCCAGCCCTCTACGACAACGCTATCGACACCGACTACACCCACTCAATCGGCATTCAAAAAGGCCAAATCTAACCCCCGCGACACGCCGAGCCAGACACACATTTTGACCCTTAACCCGACTACACTGCGCAGACTGGCTATCCCGGCGCACAGGCCGCTTACGGCGCACAGGCCGACTACGGTGCGCAGTACGGTTACGCTGCGCAGGCCGGTTACGGTGCGCAGTACGGTTACGGTGCGCAGGCCGGTTATGGCCAGCCTTTGTACGGTCAGATGAGTTACGCCATCAACCCCGCGGTCGAGCGCCTGCGTTCGAATGCAACCACCGTGCGCATCATGGCGTTCATCAGCCTCGTCACCCTTGGCCCGCTCCTGGCGATCCCCGCATGGATTTGGGGCAGCAGTTTGCTCAACGAAGCGATAGGCCAGGGCGCCCCCATGGACGTTGTCAGCGACATTCGCAGTGCGCGTACGACTGCGATGGTCTGTACGATCATTCAGGTGGCTGGACTCGTGCTGTTCTTCGTCGTCCCCTTCCTCCTCCTCCCTGCCTTGGTCGGTTTGAGTTCATACTGACGTCCCGCAAGGAGACAACGCTAGGCGCCGCGGCGGTGAGCGACCGTCTCACGCGTGTGCGGAGCGCGTCGATCCGCGTCTCGTTCATCGGTGACCGGACGACGCGCACGTACAAATATGAAATCAGTGACAGATGATGTGGAGCAGCGAGTGGGCGATACCATCAACCCCAACACGCAGCAGGAATCCACTCCCCAGGCGGTCGATGCCTCGTTCGGGCAGGGAACGGACCAACACTTTAACGCCCAGCCCACGTATGCTACGACTCCAGCGGCGGAGAAGCTTCGCTCGGATGCATCGACGGTGCGACTGCTGTCATTCCTCAGCTTCCTGTTCGGCGGTCTCCTGCTGTCGGGCGGCATGTGGTTTTGGACGAGCAAGATGATGCAGGAGGCGTCGGAACTCGACGCTCCGCTGGACGTCGTGGAACAAGTGCGAAGCGCCCAATCCTCGGCTCGGACCTGCTCGTTTATTCATATCGCCATCGTCGTTGGAGTTTTCCTCCTCGTTTTCTTCTTCATCATCCTCGGTCTGTTGGCCAGTCAGTGATGAACGCTCACCAGGGTGAGGCTCGGGTCCGCCCGGGCCTCACCTTTCTCTTCGTTCGACTCGTGCGCTGGTATGAGTCGCGCACCGGTGCAATTTTTTAGGAGCACACATGAGTGACCCCGTCAATCCCTACGCGCAGCTCGAATCCGGCAATCAATCCGCCTATGCGCCCCAGCCGACCAACGAGCCGCCAACGTTTGCGCAGTCCGCGTACGCGCAGTCAGGCTACGTCCAGCCCGGGTACGTCCAGCCCGGGTACGCACAGCCTGTTGGTCAACCCATGCCCGGCGATTCACCCGTCGGTCCTGTCTACGGAAACCCCTCCTCCACGCCACCGCGCACCTACGAGTATGAATCGATCGCCTCCAGGGCGGTGACGATCATGGTGCTGAGCGTCTTCAGCTTCCTCACCATCGGTCCCCTCTTGTCGGTCCCCGTGGCGATCTGGGCGTCAGTGCTCACGTCGCAGGCCAAGTCGATTGGCGCTCCCGACCGTGTCCGCTCACGCGCCCGCGCGAGCTTCGCCGTGTCACTGATTAGCGCGATCATCCAAGTTGTCGGCCTGATTCTATTCATTCTCCTGGTCGTATCGGCGGCGAATCGGTGATCATTCCCCTTGGCCTGCGGACGCAACCTCCACCATCCCACTCAGCAGAGCGGCGAATCGGTGATCATTCCCCTTGGCCTGCGGGTGACGAACAGTGTCCCGAATCATGCACTTTTTCGGGGGTGCGTGTGCGCTACGATAAACTCTGACCACCCGACCCTCACATCTGGAGCAGCGTATGAGTGACATCCGCACCCCCTTCACTCAACAGCCAGCCCGCGGAGCCCCCATGCGACAGCAATACGGGCAGTTCGCGTACGCGCAGCCGAGCGTGCCCGTCGGATACGCTCAGCCCTTCCCGCAGGCCACGGGCCCGCAACGCGCCTACGCCACCGCGTACCAGCAGGCGTTGCGCGCCAGAGCGGCGAATGGGCGGATCACCTACGGAGACATACTGACAGACCAAGCCATGGCCTCGTACACGGCCCGCGTGAACGGCGTCTCAACGATAATCATCATCATGTCCGCTCTCAGCCTGTTCTTCGGCGTCATCATTTTCTCTTCCCTCGGGGTCTTGACGGGCTGCCTGCAGCTCGGTACCGCCCGAGCCTACGGCGCCCCCGAACACACCGTCAAAAGGGCAACAATCGCCCGCAATATCGCGGTGGCCTGCCTCATCGTCGACTCACTCATCCTCGCCGCCATCATCGCCATGGTCGCCAGCTAGAACAACACACCCGAACCGCCAGGCGACAGAAGTACCACTGGGACGCGACGAAAGTGCCGCAGCGGGAGGCCACGCCGTAGGCGTGCTCGATGAGCGCGTACGCTCACGACACCGGCGTTCTGGCCGACGCCACCTGTAAAATTGCAGCATGACTCCCCGATACGAAGCCCCCTCGCGCTCGATCACCGGAACCGACGCCAACCTGCTCGACCAGCTCCGCCACGCCGACGGACGCCCCTACGGCTTCTACAAAACGCCCTGGGCGCCTGGGATTACGGCGACTTCACCTCGCGATCGACCACGTGCAGGCGACCCCTACGCCCCACCCTCGTCCCTGCGCGCCTGGGCACGGCCCGAGGCCATGGGACTCGCCCGACGCCGCCCTGGCCTCGTCCGACGCCCGCCTCGCCGCAGCGGACTTCATCGCCCGCTCCTTCGACGAAGCTCATCCGCGCCCGCGGCACGCGCTGACGTGACGATCGCCCGCGCCTAGCGCCCTCATCCTCCAACGCTCCTACGCGACCGTCCCTGCCCGACCGCGTCGAAGTGCGCTTCCAGGTCAAGCTCCCCGCACGCGGACGCACGATCCTCGGGCGCAGCGCCGCCCGCCTCTTCGACGTCGACTTGCTCAACATCGTCATGGACTGCTTCGACTACGTTTCCGAGGACCCGGCCACCACCCGCAAGCGCTCCCGCCTCCTCGCCCACGTCGCCGCCTACGAGGACTACCGCGCCCTCCAAAGGGATCCTCGAGAGAACGCGGATGGGTGTCCTTCGTCGCCGACGAGGCTCACTGCTCGCGCGCCGCTCCGGCGTCGTCGAGCGCCCCTGACCGGTGACGGCGTCGTCGCCTCGCCTCCCCCGAGTCCCCTGCGCGCCACCGTCACCCTACCCCAGCTGCGCGGGTATCCGGCATGGCGATCCCCGGGCCTCACCCTCATCGTCGGCGGCGGCTGCACGCAAATCCACGCTCCTCGAGGCCATCGCCCAGGGCGTGTACGCCCACGTTCCCGGCGACGGGCGCGAACTCGTCGCCACCGACCCCACCGCCACGAAGGTGCGCGCCGCCGACGGGCGAGCCGTCACCGGCGTCGATCATCTCACCCTTCATCACCCACCTGCCCGGCGGCGCCGACTTACCACGTCCTTCTCCACCGAAAACGCCTCCGGCTCAACCTCGCAGGCCGCCTCCATCGTCGAAATCCCTCGAGCTGGGCGCGCGCACGCTCCTCATCGGCGAAGACACCTCCGCGACCAACCTCCTCGTCAGCGACACCCGCATGCGACCTCGTCGCCGCCGAGGAGAGAACCCATCCGCCCCTCGTCAGACCGCGTCACCTCCTCACCGAGGCTAGGGCGTCTCCTCATCATGGTCGTCGGCGGCTCCGGCGCCTTCCTCGACGCCGCCGACCGGGTCCTCATGATGGACACTTCTAGCACTGCCTCGACGTCACCTCCGCGCGCGCATCGGTCGTCGCCGATCTGCCGCGCCCGCCGACGACCCCACCAGCTGGGAGGCGGCGCCCGCGTGCCCGCCGCGAAAAGCCCGCGTGGACCGCCCGCGCACCAAGGGCCCGGGCACGTCCGTGCTGACCATCGACCGGTCGACCGTCGACATTTCCGACGTCGCCGCAGTCGTCGACCCCGGGCAGGCCGAGGCCATCGCCTGGTGCGTGCGCGGCGTCCTCGAGGAGATGGCCGGCAAACAGTCGATGCCCGAGCTCATGGCTAAGCTCGGCCGGCGCCTCGCATCCGAGGGCCTGGACGCCGTCTGCAAGTTCGGCGCCCGCTCCCCGGCGTTCCTGGCGCGCCCGCGCCTCATCGACGTGGGAGCCGCCATCAACCGCTACCGCGGCCTGTCCCTGCGCGAGCCGCGCGGCGCGGTGTCCGTGGACGAGGCCGGGGCGGAGCTTTCGGGTGAGTCGCGCCCTGAGGCCGCCGAGTCCTAATCGCTGTCGGTCTGGCGGCATACTGTCTGTCGGCCTGGCGGAGCTTTCGGGTGAGTCGCGCCCTGAGGTTGCCGAGTCGTCATCGTTGCCAGTCTGACGCATCGTCTCGATGACGACATCCAGGCCACGCTGCCTCCCACGGGCACTCCAGTCGGCCCGGCATACTGTCTGTCGGCCTGGTGGTGACCTGTGTCTGGCTTCCTCGATGCGCGGGGCGGCCTAGCTTTCGGCTGCCCGCTCTGCCCCTGCCTCGGCATGGTTCCCCAAAAATGTCGCACGTAATTCCCCCGCGACTCATTTCAAACTTTGAATTCAGACCGTTGGAGTTGCAACGTTTGTGAGCCAATTAAAACTGACCAAGGAAATTACGGCGACTTAGTGATGTGTGCTCAGTGCAGTCCACTTCGGTTGAAATGCGCATTTTTGGGGCGTTTTGGGCGAGGTGGTCTACGGTTTGGGCAAACTGCGGTTGAAACTGGAGCCTGGGGCGGGCTCGGGCCGGTCTCAGGGACCTATACGCTCGACTGAGGGGTGGATGGAGCTGCAAACCTTGCCCAGGCCTCGTCCTTGGGTGCATGACGTATTCTTCCCGACCCCGGACCCCGACCCCAACCCCGGACCCCGGACTGAAGCTTGTGCGGTGCGACAACCAGAGCCGTGCGGCTTACTGGCTACCGAGGCGTGCGGATCGCCCGAGATCTCATCGGGATGTGCGAGCTCCTCCCACCGAAATCGTCGGATTTGCCACCCCTGGGCTTCGAGCAGGCGCTGGCGGCGCTCCTCGGCCTCGATCGACCGGTGGACGGAATCGACGTCGGAGCCGTACTTGCCACGGCCGTCGAACTCGATGCCGATGCGCGCCTCCGGCACTGCGATGTCGATGAAGTACCACTTGCCGGATGCCGACACCGGATACTGTGTCTCCAACCCCGATAGTCCCCCGCAGATCAGGAGATAGAGCAGTCGAGACTCTCCCACGCTGTCGCAGCCCGCATCCGCGTGGGTGAGCACCACAGCGCGGAAGTCACGTTCCTCGTTCCTGACCCGAGGAACCGATCATGCGCTGCAAACGGGCGCGGTTAACCTCCTCGCGTTGGCGTGAATCGTCCCGGTAGAAACGCCGGTATCGCGCCAGTTCGTGCAGGCCCGCGCAGGCGACGACAAATGCTTCCTCCTGGTCGAGTGCTAACGCGCAGTCAATGATCGTGTCCTCGAGCGTCGCCCCCATGAGGTCCCCGTCGTAGCGATTCATCGCTGGTGATCGTCCTCCTCGTGGCCGGTGCGGGCGGACCGTGACGGCCGGAACATGGAGGTGGCTCGCGTGAATCTCGGGAAGCGTGACCGGACGCGAGTGATGGTCCGAGGTCGTGGTGACGTGCGGCGGATGCTCGCGCGAAGCGGTAGTCTCACGGACCACGCGGCGGTGGGGCCGGATGCGATCGGTGCGGGTGCCTGTACCCGAGGGCCAGCAGCCGCGCCAGATCGACGGCCACACTCGGGGCAGGATGCGTGGTGATTGCCTCGGAGTCGAGGTAGTAGCCGGGAGCGATCTCACGAGTTCGCCTCGTTGCGCGCGACGAGCCGGTTTCCGGCGCGCCGTTATCCTGTTCGCAGTTGTGTGTGCGATAGTCCGCAAGTGCGGACCGGTGATGCATCGTGGTCTCTGACTCGCCTTCGAGTGCAGGGTGCGTGCTCAAAGTGCAGTCCCGCTTCGGTGGAAATGAGCATAGGGTGTTTCAGGCGAGGTGGTCTACGGTTTGGGCAAAGCGCGGCTGAAATCGGAGCCTGTGGCTCAGGTTTGGCGACGCGGGCTGGTCAGCGACGCGGTGGGGCGGAGCTGGGGCGGGTATGGGTCGCTGATGCGGCGTGGTAGACGAGGCTGGCCCGGATGTGGGCGAGGTGCGCGAGGCAGTCGAGTCGTAGTCGCGTCCCGGCGGCTGCTTTATGAACCAGGGCTGTTTGTTGCATCGTAGTCGCACATGTTCCATGTAAACCTTTCAAACATTGGGTGGCATCGTTAGGTGCAACGTTTCTGAGCTTTGTTGAAGGGTTGTACAATCGAATTACGTGCGGAAATTTCTGGGAAATGTCTCCGTCGTCACTTATGGGCGTCGGGCCGGACTGTTTGGTGTGCATCAGTATCACCTGTAATTCCATGTAAACCTGAAACATTGAGATTGGCGTCGATTGGGAGTGCACGTTTCTGGGCTGTTGAAAGTTCACCGTCAATTCGAATGCGTGACTTTTGTGAGTGAGGAGATGTGTCGTGGCCCTGCAGTCGTGGCGAGCCCTGGAACACGGGAGGCGAGCTTCGAGACGACGGGTGGCCTCGAGGGGCGAAATCAGGGAAAGCCTCCGTGCGCGATGACGCGCGCCCGCAGGCGCTCGATGGATGCATGAACACGAAACACAGCAATCCACGGCCCTGCGTACGCGCCAGCCTCGTCCATCGTCCGACTCCAGGGCGTCTCGAGATCTACGGAGAGCGGCGGCGCTCGGGTGCGCGCCCTCGACGGCGTGACGTCGGCTCGGCAGCCGGCAGTTCCACGGCCATCGCGGGTCCCTCGGCTCCGCTTAGAGTCCACGATGATGCATCTCGCGGGCTCGAGCCGCACCGCGGGCACGTCTTCGTCGAAGGCACCGACATCACCGCCCTGAAGGCCGCGCTGACGTAAGCTGCGCCGCGACCGCATCGGCTTCGTTTTCCAGTCCGCTTCAACCCTGGGTGCTGCCACCCTGGACGCGCGCGCCAGCATCACCTCCTGCCAGCCGCCTGGCTTGAAAAGCGAAAAGGTGGTTCGACCTCATGAGCGTCAGCTCCTGGGCGTGCGAGCGCGCTGAACCATCGCCCTCGAGATGTCCGGCGAAGCCAGCAGCAGCGCGTCGCCGTCGCCCGCGCCGCCCTCGCGACGCGCCGTCATCGTCGCGCGAGCGCACCGGCAACCTCGGCTCCCACTCCACCGAGCAGGGTCGCTGGGCCTGCTGCGCCGCGCCGTCGACAAGAACTGGGCAGAGCGCGTCATCATGGTCACCCGCGACACCGCCACCGCCGCCACCGCGGACCGCGTCTCGTGTGCCGAGACGTCGCATCGTCTCCGACCTGCGCGACATCACCGCCGACAACCTGACCGCTGCGCTGCGCTGAACGCGCGCCCACCCTAAGGCTCATCTCATGTCTGCAACAAGACACTCTGAGCGCCAGCCTGCGCTCCACGGCCCGCCGTTACATCTCCACGGGCCTGGCCGTCGCCATCTCTCGGCTTTCATCGTCATCACCCTCATCGTCATGACGGCGATGACCTCGGGCCTGACCTCTAGCGTCTACGGTCAGTACCGCGGCGGCACGATCGTCGTCTCCCAAAACGACGACGCCCCCGAAGGCGCCATCGAGAACGCCGAAAAGACCCTGATGCAGCGGCGGCGACCGCACGCCATCAAACGCATGGCTGATGGCCCGCGAGCATGGTTTCGAGGCTGACGCAGCCTTAAGCCTCCACGTCTCGCCGGTGGCTCCCAGCCCTTCATGCCGGCCTCGACTGAGCGCCGGAACCGCCCCGACCGCCGACGACGGGATCGTCATCCCGGGCACTGCCTTGCCTCTCCCTGAAAGGTCGGCGATACCGTCCGCGTGCGCGCCGGATTCAGCGCGGGCGACCGCACCCTCACCGTTGTCGGCACCACGCACACGAACACCATCAGCATGGGAGTGCCCGCCAGTTACGTGACCGACGGCGGATTCTCCGCGATCTTCGGAACGACCGCGTCCGGCCAAGCTCATCGTCGCGGCAGCGGCGGACACGGACAGCGACGCAAACCGCAGCGCCACCCGGGACGAGGTGGAGTGTGCAACAGCAACTCCGCGCTCCAGCGGCATCTCGGGCGTGTGAGCGTGACCAGCGTGCACCCAGGCGGTCCGGACGACCTGAACCAGGCGCGCCTGGGGCATCCATGCGATGGGGAATCGTGCTGAGTCTTCCCGGCGATCGCGGCGCTCGTGGCCTCTATCGTCGTCTCCTCGAGCGTTCCGCGTGGCGTTTCTCACGCAGCGCACGCGAACTGGCGCTGTTGCGCGCTGGGAGCGACCGGGCGAGCAGGTCCGCTCGCTCGCATTGACCCGCGAGCCCTCGCGATCGGGCGATCTCGTCGTCGCGTGGCGTCGCGGTAGCTGGCGTGATTAAGCGCGCTCGCGGAGGCGGAACCGGCCTGGCCTCTAGCGATCCGCGCAGCGCTGGCAGGTGCCTCCATCTGGCTAGCTGGGCCTCACGTGGGCGGGTGCCACCCTGTTCACGACCCTGGTCGGCGTCTTCGGCCCGCGCGGCCTCCGCGTGGCGCCGTCGCCCGCCCTCGCCCCGCGAGGCAGGCCGGGGCCTGCCTCTCGCAAGCACACCGTCCGCTTCGTCATCGGCATCATCTTGTGGCCGGATGCGGGGCTGTGGCCCTCGCGGCGGCGGTCGGACGGCGGCGGCACGAAGTTCCTCAGGGCTTTCGGCGGGTCGCTCTGGCGCGCTCCTCCGGTGCGCTGCTCGTCGCGTCGGTGCTGCTGCCCGCCTCACCCGCGCCTTCGGCTCGGCCTTCGCACCCTGTCCGCCATGGCCCGCGAGAACACGATACTGCGCGCGCGCACCTCCGCGACCGGCACCGCGATCATCATCGGCGTGGCCCTGGTCGTCACCATCATCGTCAAGCGCCGCATCCGTGCGCACCTGACCGCGCGCCGTGGCGAGCGCGCGCCCGCTTCGACCTCGGCGGTGTCCACTGATGGGGCGGTGACCACCGACGACCAGCGCCCGCCATCGCGGCCACCGACAGCGTCGCCGCCACCGTCGCCGTACGCCGCAGCACCGGCGACGGCTCTTCGGGCGCGCCCGCTTACGCGCGGAAGGGAGGCGGGTTCAGAGACGAGGCCCGAGGCCTCGTCGGTCATCGACTCACCGGAGAACGACTACGGCGATCACCCACTCGACCGTCAAGCAGATGGGCGAGCGGGCAGGGTACGCGTCAGGGACGAAGGCCTGGCGGAGCAGACGCTTGCGCCTGTTGCGCGGGGTCGTGCGTGGACCTGAGCGCCACCTACGACAAGAACGGCGGTGTTGGGGAGGCGGGTTTCGAAGAAGACCCCTGCGGTCCGTCCGCGACGTCGCTCCGGGCGTCGGGCGATCATCATCAGAAGCTGGCCGACCGCCCGACGCCGCGAAGCCGGGCGTGCAGGCCGCGCTGCTCAGAGGACTCGCACACTGGTGTCAGCGGCTCCGCGCGCTGGAGCGCCAGATGTACCTGAGGTCATTGGCAAGCTGATGCTCGTCGTCGGGAGGCTGCTGGGCGTGTCCGTCCTGGTGTCCCTGGTGGGCGTGGCCAACACGCTGTCCCTGTCGGTCGCCGAACGTACCCGCGAGCAAGGCTGCTGCGGGCCTCGGCCTGACGCCGCGCGAATGACCTCCCTCGCCCTCGAGGCTGTTCCTGTCACTGACGGGTGCGCTCATCGGCGTCGGCATGGGCGTCGCTTTCGGTGGTGGCGTCATGCGAGCTGCCGGTCGAGGGCCACTCCCGTGCTGAGCGTGCCGTGGCTGCGCTGGTCAGGCGGTGTGCGTCGTCGCCATCGTGTCCCGCGCTGATCGCCTCGGCTGCGGGACGCGGGCCGCGAGGTCAGCCCTTTCCGAGGCGCTGGCGCGACGGAGTGATCGCCGGTTGACTGCGATCACAGACCGGGCGATGAGCAACGGGTGGGGAGAAGCTCCCCACCGTTTGCGCGACACTAGCGCGGTTTGGCCCTGGCCTGCCTGGCCTCCGTGCGCTCGGGTACCGGGCGTGGCGGCCCAGGATCATGGCGGGTGCGGCGAGGTACCGCGGGCGTGGCGGCGCGGGATCGCTGGGTGCGGCTGGTGCAGGATTGCAGTGCGTGCAGGCGCGGCGGCAGGATCGCCGTGCGCTCCGGGTACCCGGGCGTGGCGGCTCAGGATCGCGGGTGCAGCAGGTCTCCGGGGACGCCGGGCGTCAGGCGCGCTTGCGGGTCACGCGGCAGATTGCCAGCGCAGGCGATCAGGAGCATGCCACGCGCCGGCCCGTACGGTAGAGTCCCAGGCGCGCCGGATTTGGGCAGGGTCGGCATTTCGTGCCGGCGGCGATGGTTGAGGCCTGGTAGTGGCCGTCGCGATGATCGCGCCTGTGCAAGGTTCGGCGAGTTGTTATCGAGTCGGAGTTATGAGGGGCTGGACGGCGGCTTTCGCCCCACCGCAAATGGGCTGCTCATTTCGGCACCCATCGACACGTTTGTTCGGAGCCGTCGGCGTACCTGGAGGTGAAGTGTGAAGGGGATCGGCACGAGCAGGTGTCCAGCGGGTGCCTTCGTTTCGACAGGCAGTACTGCTTGCCATTTTCAGCGTGGTGGTCTTCAGTAGTAGGGCGAGTAGCGACGTTGGTTGAATTCAGCGAAACGATGATTGTGGCGGGCGCTCACGCGCGGGTCTACGTCGTAGATCGCAATTTGGAGCCGGACAGTGGGTACAGTCCGTTTGCGCGATCGTCCACGCCACTCGTTGCTGATTCCAGGCCACGCAGGTTTGTACTGGTGACCGGCACTGCGATGTTGAAGCGATGTGGACCGGGGACAGGCCTGGCTATTTAACCGCGCCGTCGACATCGCGGTGGCGGCGACGGAGATCAGCATCCGTGAGGCACCCGCTTTGTGGGTGTGCCGCCGATGTTTGTTTGTTGGTTGGAGATGGTGACTGCCGGCCTCGGGCGGGTGACGTTGGCGCGTACCGGTATTCGCGCGTGGTGTTGGCGGGCGGTGGTTCGGAACCGGTGATGTGTAGTCATCGACTGCGGTTGGTGTTACCTTATGCGAGGGCGTCTGGCTCAGGCCGATCGTGGCGGAGTTGATGGGTCGGTCCATGGGGGAGTTTGGCACGGATTGGATGGTGCCAGTGTATTGAGGGTTGTTGGATGCGGTGGTCTTGTAATAGCGTCGAGGTGGTAGCGCCGTCAGGCCGCCGTTGGTGGCGACCGTGTTTGAAGCGACGGATGCGGTGGCGTGGGCGGTTCGTGTGGGTGCGGTCGATCATTTGGGCGGCCGCTGCGCAACGCCCACGCCCGCGGTTGATGGTTGGTGGCTTTGTTGAGTGGGTGGCGCCCATCGTCGCCGCCGTTGGCAGGTGATGTCCGTCGATTCAGCTTGTTCGTTGGGGTCGTCTGTTGGTCATGCCTGTTTCGGTGACGGTGGTCTGGGTGTCGACGAGACGCTGGTACGAGTATGGGATCGTTGTTGGCTGCTTGGGTGGTGATCGTATAGCTGAGGGTGTTGCCGTATCGGACAGTGCTTCCCGAGGGTTGTGGGTATGAGGCTGTAGCCGGTGGGTCGTCGATGTTGTCCTGGGTGGCGGTGGAGGTGAAGGTGGCGGAGGTTGGGTGGTGTAGTTGCGTCCGTCGTCGGTGGTGTGACTTTGTGGATGCTTGCATGGCGTTCCTGGTGATGGTGGCGTTGGGCACGCGAAAGTCATGTTGAGTTCTTGCGTGCTCATGGAGTGGGGGGTGGCGTGGGCCGGGGCAACGCAGGTGGAGGCGCTTTGTCAGTTGTTTGTGGATCCCAGATGGTTGTGCGGTGGCGCTGCCGTTCTTTTTGACGGTGTCGGGCAGGGTGGTGGTTGAGATGGAGACTTGTCGTTTCGAGGGCGGGGTGCGCGGGGAGTATCGGCGGCGTCAGGCGGTCGTTCTCCGCGCGCGCGCCTTCGGTAGCCGTGGTATGGTTGATGGTTCTGCCTTGTTGTACAGGTCGTGGCGCGTTGCCGCGCCGACGTGCTGGGCGCACACGGCGTGCGTCTATTGTTGGTCAGGTCTTGCGTCCGTCCGGGTTGTGGCCTGGCGCGCGGGTCCGTAGTTTGCGCCGGTCGCGGCTGCCGTGGCGATCTCGATCCGTGGGGTTGGTGTCGCACACGGGTTGGCAGCGATGGTGTAGGCGCCGCCGGGCGCGGCTGGCGATGAGTCTCCGTGTCGTCCTGGGACCCTCAACGTTCACGGGATCGCCTGCATCGCGAGGCCGTCACCCTGAATACGCGGTTGGTCAGTTGGAAGAAACGCTGAGGACCCACATCGGTCAAGCGTTTTCTGTTGCCTGCGTGCCTCGTTCCAAGTTATTTAATCAGGAGGTTGTTGTTGCTCTGGCAGGAAGGTTTGGCCTGTGGAGACCGTGCCGGGGTTGTTGGGCTTAGGCCATCGCCGTCTGCTTCCACGCGCGATCTGCCCTGGACTGTCGTTTCGTTGTTGTGAGAATAACGCCGTTCTCCTCCGGTTTTTGCCCGGCAGCGAGGCGTCGTGCTGGCTCAATGGCCCTGCGATGCCAGGAGACTCAACCACTGGGCGCGCTCAGCTGTCCCTCCTGCATGGATCCGGCCGTGGGACCCCACTGTTCGGGGTTTTGCCAGCGTCGCGTTCCATGTTTCGCCTTGGGTCCGTAGCAGGCGTATTGGAAGGCCGAGTTCTTTGTCTTCGACCGTGCCGTAGTAGACCAGGCGGCGGAAGTTCTTGTCCTACGCATGGCCGGTTTTGGTCGGTCAGGGCAGAATGCCGAGTGGGGTGCGTTGGGTGGGCGAGATCGTGAACGAGCAGGTCGAAAAATCGAGGGCGGCGTTGCGAGTCGATGAACGTGTCGGACCCGGCGGGTTTTCCTGTGCGGCGTTCGCGGGTTCGGTATGTTGAAGCGGTGCGGTGGTAGGCGCGCCGCCGAGGCATGTAGATCACGGCGGTGGCGGTGCAGGCGATTTTCGGAGCAGCGTGTTGGCCTGCGACTTGGCGTGGGTCGTGCGCCTGAGTGAAGGCTGCTCAACGATCGCATGTGTACCTCCAAAGTGTGTCTTCCCGGTAGTAAGCGTGCGTGATGGAGTGCAGGGTTTTCGTTTCCAGTTGTGTCGTCAAACCTAATTCGCGATGCTGCGCGGACAGGAGTGCCGATCGCAAAGCGTTTGTCACTAACATCACAGTTTGCAAGGATGTCAGGATGTCAAAAGTAAGCGCAGAAATACTACTAGTTATGCCAGAAGTCGACCTACGAGAATCTATGTTCGATGGTAAATGCCCGACAGTTCGTGTGACCGGATGGTCTACAGGGTGAGCGTGGGCCTTGTTGCAGCGTCGCATGGGCTGTGGTCCTATGGCGTGGGTGCGGGTGGCTGGTCTTAGAGTTTGCCGAGACGAGGGTGGCGGACACACTTGCGCAACCAGCAATCGGACACTCTTCGCACGCTGTAAGGCGGTTGTGTGCGCCTCAGCATTCGGCGACGTTGGCGGCCGGGCGCCCTCGGCGTCTCTCTGCCACTTCAGCATGTCATTGCCGGTCTGGCATCGCCGATGACGACGTCCAGGCACCACCGCCGCGTCCCCCACAGGGCCATGCGCGCCGCGTTGATGGCCTTGACCGCGGCGATCGCGTTGCGTTCGTTACCTTTTACGAGGCCGCCACCGGGTCACGGTCAGCCCAGCAGTGTTCCATCGCGATCTCGGCCGCGTTCTCCACCGCTGCGGGTGCGCGCCGAGGACTGCGCCAGGCCCGCCGCCGCCATCGCCGAGGCCGACCTGACCTCGCTGGCAGCCGACCTCCGCGCCCGCGATGGATGCGTTCGTCTTGATGAGGGCGCCGATCGCCGTGGCGTGTTGTGAACCTCGTGCACGAGGGCACGACGCTGAACGCTTTTGTGGAGGCCTGGGCGGCGTGGGAATCCGTGTCCTCGCGGGTGGGGTGTCGGGAGGGTGGCGTCGCGGATGTGGCACGGCGCGCGCCCGTCCTGCGTCGCCGGGCCTGTCGCGCTTCGGCATTGGGGGCCTGATTTCTGGGCGGTGCGTCGCAGGTAGCCCAGGACCGCCGGGATCCTTTAAGCGCGCCGTTCGTCATCGCGGTCAGCACGCTGATGTCCGGCGCGTTTCTTCGTTCAGGCCGGGGAAAGGTTCACCCAGTCCATCGCGCGCATGGGTCGGTCGTCGACGCCCGCAGCCCGCGACGCGAGTGGTTTGGTAGGCTGGCCTCGTCCGTGGGTCGCCGGGGACGCGGTTGGCGCTGGGCGGGCTGCTGCGCGAGCGCGCGGGCGCGGCGCGGCACGTCGAGGCGCAGGAGGATGCCTGCCGCCGAGGTGCGCGTCCACGCGAGTCGAACATCCGTGTCGGCGGTGCGGTCGAGGTAAGCGTTGACGGCCTCGCGCGCGGACGCACCGCCTCCTCGTTAGCGCGCACGACTTGGGCGATGGACCTGCCGGACGCCTCGCGGTGGGCGACGCTGCGCGCCCGGCGCGGAGGGTGTGCCTGGAATGTCTCGGTGCCGACAGCCAAAGCCTGGCTGGATGCGAGGAGGACCTCGGTTGCTGTCCTCGTTGGTCTGGGCGCGGCGGCCGCCGCCCACCGAGTGGTAGGTGCGCTGCGGATCGTCATACGTCGCCGCCGCTCGCGGTGATCGTCAGCGCAGTTCACGTGGTAGGGCGGGAACCGTGCGCGGGATGAAACGGATGTCGTCAGTGACGCTGAGACGCGTGCCCGACAGCAGCGTGAGCGTGCCGGTGCTGGCCAGGGTCGGCCGGATCGCCTCGACCGTGTCGATGTCCACGGTCTCCGGGTCGCAGCCCGCCAGGCCCAGGGCAGCAGCGCGGTCAGCGTCAGTGTCCGCGGCCCCATCGCCGCCGACGGGCGGCCAAGTCAATCGTGATGTGCGACGGCGGGTGGCGCCGTCGGCTCTATCGTGAAGGCCAGGCCTGCGCGCATCCGGCCCCACCGTGTGCGACGAGAGGTCCAGTCGATGCGGGTACATGTCGAAGACCGACGGGGGTGCGGCGCGTCGTGCGCGCGGCGACCCTCGCCGGAGACAATGGCGGCGGGCGTGGGGCGCGTCGAGTTTCGTAGGCGGTCGCTGGCGCGTCGAGGTGAGCGGGGCGTCGATCCATGCGCCCTATTGTGCGGCGCTGGCAGGGGTGGGCGCGTGACGAGGCCGCAGGTGGGCGTCACTGTGGTCACTGGTTGTGAGGTTGTGGTGAGGTCTCACATTGTCAGAAGTGGCCTGCGTGGTCACCTCGCAGAGTCTTACTGAGCAAACCGTGTGAAGAGCTGCAATAAAGGCAATTTTGGTTACTTGCCATCCGTTAAAAATGTCAAAACGTGAGGCATGGTCATCTAGTCGGTAACTAGACGTAATGCTATATAATCGTGAAATGTCGTAGAAGGAACTTGACTGTTTGTCTGTCACGCCTGCATACCATGTTGGGTCAGATTCGTTTGGGTTTCAGAGTATACGGCGCCAACTAAAGGGTACATCAAGGTTTGGAACAACCGCGCAGGCAATGCTGAACAGCTCGCGCAGGACGACAGGGCAGCCGTCAAGGGAGAGACTATGAGAAAGAGCCAGCCGCAGCAGGCCGGACACGTGCGCCACGGGCGCGAGGGATCCTTTGCCCGCGCCATCGCCGCGCTGACCGCTATGGTCAGTGTTGCACGGGCGTGTTGGTCACCTCTCAGCTCACGCCCAGGGCGCACGCCGCCAGAGCCCGCCGCTACGGTATCGACGTCAGCGCTATTCGTGGTAGCCAACATGGGCACGGGCTCGTCGCGCTTCTGGACCGACTGACCACCAGCCTCCCGACGCCATCCGCTGGCATCGTGCCGGGCATGTGAACACCTTTCCGGCTTGGAGTTAGTGGCAGACCGATTGGACAGCAAGCCTGTCGGCACGGCCTGGGTGGGACTGTCTCCAAAGCAGGATGGACCTGTGGCCACTTTTGGCTTTTCGATGGGATGAATAGCAACAATACTGGTCAAGCATTGTGGAAGGATGAAGTTGGATGGATGCCCACACATGGTTCAGTGGCACGTGGGCGGAACCAGGAAGATCGGTGAACGTGAAGCGCATGGTCAAGCCGATGATCCGGTACGGTTGGCGGTCGGTTCCTGCTCGGCGATCCGCGCGCTTCTGTTCAGGCGGGGTAGTTGTCATGCACTCGGCCCTGCAGCGTGACGATCCGGGCCTACGCAGGCCTGTGTGGCGTATCCTTCGTCAGTTGGTCTTACAACCTCTCTCGGCGATCGTGCCGCAAGGCTGGTGCTACATCAACGCAGGATCGTTGGCACTGATTTCTGCTGGCATCATCGGCGGTAAGTCTGCGTGACCTGCCTCCCGCGTCGGCGTTCAGTTCACTGCGACGCGTCATGGACGGATCTACGGCGCTCTCGGTGGCTGAAGAATGGACGGTTTGTCCTGGTTGAGAATGGACGACGTTTTGGCACGGCCTTGGGCGGATCGATTCTGTTCTCCGACCGCTCGAGGTTGCGTGAGCGTGGGTCTCAGGTGGGACGCTACTACTGCGTCGTGGCGAGGGCGGCGGCTGACCTGTAGGCGTGATACAACGAGGGCGGGCAGTGGCGTACGTTACCGCTGAGGGGTGGCGCCCATCGGTGGGCTGGCGGGGTGTCGAGGGAACTCCGTCACATTTCCGTCGCTGGAAGGCGTACTCGGATGTTGCTTGGAAGATGCGCGTACGTAGGCTGGGGAACCGGCGGGCGTGCTTGTTGGACGCTTCATCCGGCCGCCGACTGCCCGGCGACGCCTCATGCGGACTGTAAACATCGAACGCTTGAGACGCTGGAGCTCTGGTGCTTCGGCTGCCTGCGGCGTATGCTAGGTGGCGCATCGTAAGTCGTAGGACCCTGGGTTTCAACGGCAGTCCAACTTCTTCGCGATTCTGGGTTCCTGGGCCAGACCTTTGAGCGCACCCGGCGACTGGCAGCGTGTCGGTCACGGTACAGTGTCTCACTGACCAGACCTCGTGCATCTCGGATGCGGCGGTGCGGTATTTACCCGGCTTCCGGTGTGGGAGGGCAAGTACGTCGACCTTCATCACCGGTCAGCAGCCGGCTTCCATCACGGAAGGACATCTCGACCGGCGGAGACAGGTGGGATATCAAAGGACATCATTACGTCAACGGCGATTTGGTGGGGTCGCGCGTTGCACCGCGCGAGGCGTCAACTGAGAACGTTGGCGCGGCCTGGGGCGGCCCCATCAGCCTGTACATTTTCGTCAGATACAGGCCCCAAGCTGCGGTCGAGAGTCCATCGAACAACAGCGTGGCGGCTTTCTGGCTTCTGGATGGACTACGAGATGTCGCTTTCAACGACGGTAATCTGGCCATAACGGCGGCTACCGACAGGCGACGCAAAGGCCGGAAATCCAGTCGAAAGTTCGCTGATACGCAGGGTGAGCTGGTAATCCGTGGCACCACGCATGCTTGGCGTCCACGCGGTGACGGCGTCAGGCTGGCCCCAGTGCCTGGGGAATCTGGATCGCTTCGGTGCCTGTACGGCGTACAGCTTTCTGTGGTAACCTATCCTGCTCGTTGGACGTAGGCGGCGTCTACGTAAACACGGCCTCTTAATGAGGTCTGGCTGGAAGCGGACGCGACGGCACGACAGCAAGCAAGGGCCTGCGGTACGTCCCCCGGCTTGTGTGTGAAGGTGGCACGCGAACTGGGAACTTCGTTCACCGGCGACGAACAGGTACTACGGGGCTACAGCGACGCGATGCTTGCCCTGTCGGGCGCAGGTTCTCGCGATCTACAACGCATACCCAGCACGGACTGGCGCCACCAGTGGTCAAAACTGGCCAGGCCAGCGCGACCGACGGATCTACTGGAGCGTGGGCGCGGCCTGAACATCGGCACCCGCTAGCTACAGTCAGGAGCCAAAACCGGCGCTGGGACGCCACTCGCTGCTGCTGACGCTCAGGTTTCACCCTCAGGCCGCCCGAGGCCGAGCGGCTCCCAGGAACGACAGTTGAGCTTGCGTCCGGCCTCAGCGGCCTCCCGGTGAGTGAGGCGCCATCCATTACCTCCTCCGAACTCAACACCAGCTCCGTGGAACGAGAGCGCTCATCATCAGCGCAACAAAAGCAACCCTGCGTCAAAGGCGCGGGGTTGGCAGGACTGCCAGCTAAAGCAGCTACCAGGATCTTCCCTACATCGGCGTCGCGCGGCGCTCATGTGTCCGGGGCGATGGTGATCGCATGTACGTCTAGCGGCACCAAGGCACTCGCCTGGGCCTGCGCGATGAGCACGTGCGACCCACCATCAAGAATAACTCCGACCTCCACGCAGGAGAAAGAAAGTACCTACAGCTGCACGGTACCCGCCGCAGCTGGGCTCTCGCGCGCGTCGCCGTCGCAGCTGGCGCACTTTAGCCTGCCCGCCGCCACCTCCCCGACGCAGTGCCGCACGCTTCCGACTGGCCGCCGCGACGCGCAGTCGCTGGTCGTACCTCGACACCACACAGGACCGGCTCCCTCACCATCGTCACGCGTGAGTCAGGACTCCACGCACGGCGCCCTGGCAGCGCGGCCTCGGACGCCACCGCGACCAGCACGCCGCTGGACGGAGGCCAGGATTCACCGGTGCGCGCCTGGCCAACGTCGGCACTCCACCGCACGCAGAGTGGCGTGGGAAACCCTCGCTACTAGCGGCGACGTCGCTGCCACGCGAAGAACGGCACGGCGACATTTCTCAGTAAGTACCATGGCTTTGGCCTGGCAATGGGTTGTTGGCGCCACCTCAGGCGCCTGCGTCAGTGGAAAGAAACCATCCGCGGCTAGCATCGGCTCCGAGCCTTCATCATCACGGTTCCATGGCGCGCCCGACCGGCCTCCAGCAGAACGGTGGATCGAGCGTCCCGCCTGCCGAAGAACACAGGTGAGCGCTGGAAGACCGTCAGGCGGCACCTTTCTCTGCCGTCCGAAACCACGATCTCTACTGCATGGGTCAGGCGCGTGCCCGCAGTCAGGGCACCTCGACTACGACGTCGTCGACCGTACGACGGCGCGTACGCGGCTGCGAGGTAAGCGTACGCCGGCTCATCAACGGCGAGACCGGCGACGTCCGCACTGACCAAGGACGTCGACCTGACGGCTGATCGCCGCCGAGCGGCGCACGGACGAAGCGAGAACCAAGTTCTGGACCGCCAGAGTACACAGGCCGGTCGCGGGAAAAACTGATCGACAGCCGCACGGACGGCTTCCCTACAAAGTTCAGATGGGACCTGTCAGGCGCACGTCAACGAACCGGTCCGGCGCGACGGCATCTACGAGAACGCGGTTGCCTGCACGCCCAGCGCTCCAACATGCTGGACCCGCAGCTCCGGCGCGTCGCCGGAACAGAGTCCGAGTATCGTCCGATGACCATGGTGGGAATCAGCAAGACCTCCGCAAGGCCAAGGCCGGCGGCAGCCTCGACTGGCTCTCAGGCGCCAGAGTTTCGCGGGGTCTACAAATTGCGTCTCAGTCCACTGCCGAGCTTCCGGCGACGGTGTGACGCGACCTCGGTACAAGAAGCTGGCGTCAGCTGGCGCCACAGAGTTCTGCCACCGGCACCGGCGGCACGCGTCACCATCGACGGCCTGCGCAGCAACGACTGGGAGGCCGACGGGGCCGTCCACTGCTGGCAGCAGCTATGCACTCACGATTGGGGCCCAGGCGACGACTGCACGAACTCCAGGCGCCGCGAGTCGCCTTCCAGATCCTGCGGTCAGCTCCAAGGCCGACGCGCGCGCACCTCAGGACGACCGTGAACGACGTCCCCACGAACGGCGGCTTCAAACCTGCCCCGTGCGCCGGTGCAGCTAAGCATCCAGCGTCCTCATCGGGCTGGCACTCCTCGTGGGCGGCGCCGGCGCGATCTGCCCTGGCTAACCAAAGCGCCGCGAGGCCAGGCCGACTCCTGCCTCGCTGCTGCGCGGCACACGGAGTGTGCGGACCGCAGGTCCCACACGCATTCGCACCCGCCCACGGCCGTACTACCTGTCTGAACAAGCCACCTGGCCTCGGCAACGAACTGCAAGGCGTAGGCACGCGAGCGCGCCAGCTTTACAAGGAGGCCTCAAACGGCGTCTCCTCACCATCGCGCTTCCCATCCTGCTGCTGCTCCTTCAGCGTCTGGTCCTCCTCTGCACGTCTTGCGACCCAATGTGGCACTGCTGTATACTATGCCTACTCCAGGAGTTTCGGCGCTGCGTCGCGCAGGACCTTGCTTTCGCCCGAGCGCCGTCGCCGAAGAGACCCTAGCGCGCCGGCCAGATACCAGCGCCACCGCCGCCGAGATCTCGCATCACCCGGCCCTGGCTGGACGCTCAGCGCCCCGGCGCGCGCCCGTGCGAGGACCTCAGCGACTCAGCATCAGCGGCGATCGCGGCCACCATCCGAAATCCCGCCATCGACGTCAGCGCGCATCTACCTACGCTTTAGCGCGACGCTCGGCGGCGCCTAGGCACTCAGCCTCTTGGCGCCGCCCTACCCGTCAGCGGCGACTCAACGCTTACACACCGTCACTCGCAGACGCGGCCTCAGCACCGCCACCATGTCAGCCAACTCACGCAGCGCAAAAGGCGGCGTCTTCTACGTGAGGTCCCGACGCCACCTCACGTACCAGATCACCCGGCGTCGCGTCGTCTGCTAACTGGAGCAGAACCCTCAGCAGAGTCGAAGGCGGTACCGGCCACCCTCATCACGCACCCCTACGCGCAGCACCCACCACGACTCCACGTCGCGGCGAACTGCGTCCCCATGGGCGAAGCCACCCGCCATGCGCAGCGGCCCGTCAAAGGCGCGCGCGATCCTCAAGCCCTGGATAGTCGCCATCCTCATCGCCAAATCATGCATCAGCCTCCTGGTCTCCGCCATCATCAGCGCGCTCTCCGCCTGCCAAGCGCAGAGGAGGATCCCGCAGGCAGTTAGCGCTGCCAGCGCTGCTCACGCTGATCCAGACAGAGACCCGTGGCCCAGTCCGCCGCCGGGCGGTGTTTCTATGGGGCTGGGCGCCACGCCCGCTGAGACCTCCTTGCAAAGCACGCGATCCAGGTGCGCTCCCGACGCGGTGCGGCTTCGCCCAGGCACTTGCACGACCTGCTGGCGCGCCGGGAGTCGGCGGGGAGAGTCGAGCGCGGGCCGGAGCTGGCCAGCGAAAATACTAGAGGGCGCATGCAAAAGCAGTAGCGGGCAGGCGAGCCCGCAACCTGACCGCCATGTCCTGCGGGAGCCACCGCGCACGGACTCGCGCGCTCGGCCCCGGCCTCGTGTTTCCCTCGACAGTGCTCGCACGTCCCCTGTGCGCCTGTCAGCTTTTGAAATTGCATCTGTTGGAGTACAGCAGTCTATGAGCTATGTCCGGCATGACCGTGTTAGAGTACGTGCGACTCTAGGAGTGCCAGAAGAAGCCGCCCAAAGCGGTGACCCGCAGACGCTGCAGTGCCGACATTAGCAGCCCTGTCCGGCCCGCTGGTTCCTCAACAATGTCGCACGTAATTCTGGCCGTATTTCAGACTTTCGTACGTCGTTAGATTTGCAACGTTTGGGCTATGTCAAAAATGACCGTGTTAAATTTACGGCGACTTTAGGGGACCCAAGAAATGCAGGCCCGACAAACCTGCCTGGCCTCGTGCATGCACCCCCACGCGCGCCGCGGCCAGCCTGATCCCTACCATGGACGCATGAACCTCGCCTTCGCACGCGCGCGTCGAACGCCCATCAGCCAGCACGCCATGGACGCGCGGTACGCGCTCTCACGCTCACACGGCGACAAGGCTCAGGCCAAGTCTGGTAAATGCGCCGCCGAAACCCAACGTTTTGCTCGGCCTCCTCGGCGGACGCGCACCGTCCTGGTCGTCACCTCCGGCGCATCGGACTGTGCGCGCCGCTTCCGCCACCGCGCGCGCCTCACCCTCGTCGGCGACGCGCCAGTCGTCATCCGTGGCACGCTTACGGCAGACTCGCCGCCGCCATCCAGCGTCGGCGGCAGCGCCGCCAGGCATGCAGCGCCATCTGCGGGCGGAAGCGGCGCTACCCGCCTCAAAAGCTACGCCGCAGGTGCCAGTCGGATGCCCGTCGACCACCTCCCTCCGAGGCCGCTTCATCGCCTCAGCTCAGCAACTTCTTGAGCTCGTCCTTGTACCGTGCGCTAGCCGGCGGCATCGTCTCACTCTGAACTCCTTCTGCACCAGAGGCCAGCGTCATTGCGCGCATGTGAACGCTTCTCCGGCGCCAGCGGCGCCGACGCTGACCTGCGATGGCCTGAGTGCGCTGGTCCTCCGGCATCGGCTGGATCTCGCTGCGAGGCCGTCTCCGACCTGTTGCCGGACCCACGCGCAGATGCAGCGCTTCACGCACGGGCCTTCGCCGCCGCCCACTGGCGCGCGCCGCCGTCGCGCGCCGCACCCGGCGCTCCTCGTGCGCGGCACGCGGCACGCGTGCGCCTGCCGCGCTGCGCGGCGCGCAGTCCTGACGCCGCGGCGCCACTGCGACCAGGCCGCGCTCGCTGCAGCGCCAGCAGCCTCATCACCCTGCGCGCGCGAACGAGACCGACCGCGTGTAAATGCCTGTCCGATGCGCACCGGCAGCATCTGCCGCTCCACGATGGCCACGCGTCCTCGGCCAGGCCGCCCGCGCTCCTGCGGCGTGAGCGTCGTCGTCGCCTTGTGGCGTCTCCGGCAGAGGCGCGGAAGCCCATCGACCCGCCGCGCCGCCCGCGTCACTGCGCGCGCGCCCGGGTACGCCGATAGCGACCACGCGCCCGCCAGGATCCGCGGCGAGCACAAACTCGGTGGGACCTGATCCTCTGCCAGCGGCCTCGCGGCACCTGGGCGTCCTGGGCACCTCGCCACGATCGCGCGGGGTTGTGCGCAGCGCCCACGTCCGCTGCGGCCTGGAAGCCGCGCACTCTGCCTAGCCTGCGGCGACCTCGGTCGAGGCGGCGGCATTGTCTGAGCCGTGGTACGGCCACGGACTTCCTCCAGCACCTCGAGGTCATCAGGCTGGGTGCGCCATGCAATCATCAGCTTTCTCAAGCTGGCGATTTCAGCCGCGCTTGGCGGGCTTTACCGTCTGCGCGTAGTTCCGGGCAGGTAAGTTTTGCGGGTCCTCTAGCGCAGAATCCTCAACGATGCGGTTTCAAAGTTGGACCAGCGGTGGGAATTCGCGACATCGATAAGCGCGTGTGTGTGGCGTCAAGATGTCGTCGAGGCGGAGTTCCGTGATGAGGTCCGCCGAGATCTGCAGGGAAGCCGATGTTTTCGCGGCGCGCTCTTGAGTCTCCTCCTTCGCGTGCGACACGCAGGCCTCGATGACCGCTATCACCGAGTTCAGGGAAACCTCCCGCGCAAATCTCTGTGTGACGTCGTCGTGGAAGTGCGGGCGCAGGACCGCATGCCGCGCCGGAGAAGCTCGCGGTCGCGCCGGGTCCTCGCGCTGCTCCTTCGATGGTGGACGCGCACTCCACTCGATGACGGTAGAATACCGAGGATAGATCGTGTCTAGACCTCGCCGACCTCGATCCAGACTCCTGCCTCAGAGTCAGCAAAAGTATCGAGTCAGTTGCAAGCGGGCAACGGTTTCGAGATCCGGCGGGGCGCGGTCGAGTCGACAGCGATTCTGCCTCGCAGCACAAATGAACTCTGCTGCAGAAATCGGCGATGTGAGGTCGATATGTCAATGCAAGCCGCGGTTGCGCAACCATCAGCATCGGCGGCGGGACTGGCGGGCGGCGTGCGGATGGCGGCACGGCGCGCCGCAAAATACACGGCCGCGTGTAGCGGCACTCTCTTCCTCGCTCGCGATTCGCTACCTGGACGCGCCCGTCGTCGGAAGCGGCGCGTAGTTTCGACGTGCATTCCTCGTTTATGCACGCAAACCGACGGTGGGTCTTCATGGGCGTTCACTCCAGCAGAAGAGGTGGCCGTATATCTGGGCGGCACTCACGCACGAGGCTGGCGATGTGAACGAAACGCTCGGACTTGGTCCGGCGTGAGGCCTGCTGCCTGTCGTGAATCAGCCCCGATAGTGTCCGATGGATTGCTGGCAGCGTGCCGGTGTGAGGCTCCGCGTGGTGCAGATTCAATGGTTTCGGCGCGAGTTCCATAGCGTTTACGTGGCTCTTCAGTGGTCGTGCTCCTGTGTGCGTCACCTGTTCGTTGCATGCGTGTAGTTTGTAAATCCTGTGGATAGCTCCGAGATTTGCGCAATTCTAAAATTGTTAAATTTGCGGTCCGCTAGAAACCATGGAATTTCAGCAGTGTGGATTCAAAGTTGAAATAGCAGGTGGGGAATACATTGCGACATTTTGGGTAACTTAGGGTGTGGAGGTGTGCGCGAGGCGCCCAGGGTGCGCGAGGCTGGGGAGCCAGGGTGCGCGAGGGAGCTGCCAGGTGCGCATGAGGCTGCCAGGTGCATGAGGCCTGGGGCAGGGTGCTGCGCGAGGCTGCTGGTGCACTGAGGCTGGGGCAGGTGTGCTGCGAGGCCTGGTGTGCACGCGAGGCGCTGGGGCCGGGTGCGCAGAGGCCGTCGTGGCGTGCGGTTCGAGGCGCGTTGTGCAAGCGTGTCTTGCCAGCAGGAGACGGATTGTATGTTGCTATGTCACGGACCATAGTTGAGGCCAGCATGACTGGTCAGCTACGGTCTGTAGTGTGCATGAGCCAACAAGACCTTGTGTACATGTCGCGCGGTGCCAACATGCAGTATTGGTCGCGCTCTGACGACATGAGCTGAGCCTGCAATTTTCACAATAACCCGAGCAGGGTTAGAGGTGTGATTCGGTCGAGGTAGGCGGTGGTGGAGTTGGGCGGGCGCTTAATTTCCAGTTCGTTGGTGGTGTGTGCTTGGATGAGGCAGGTGTCATCCTGTTCGTTTTGTACGCAGGTTTGCAGCATCTGCAGGGACATCAGACGCTCAGCATCGTTCGATGTTGCAGATGGCGAGGCACAAAAGGTTGACGTGCGGCTGCGCTGATATGCCCGCAGTTCTTGGCGATTTTACGCAGCTGGTGGTTCAAGGACTCGAGTAGCGGTGGTGGTGTGCACGACCGCATGGCGCAGCATCGGAGGAGACGCCAAAACGGCGTGAAGCGCTGCCAGGCGCGCTGCCGGAATCGCAACAGTTTGAGTATAGCGCGCTCCCAGGTCATGGCGCCGCGGAAGTCCTCCAGCAACGCTCAGGCGAGTTCTCCTCGTTGGAGCGCGCTTCGTTTGGCACCCGCTTCGTACGGCGGCCTCTTTGCGTCCTTAGGACGCAGAAACGCATGGACGCGCCCGGATTAAAGTGGGCGACGCAGGTTGGACCGCGACAGACGCCGGTCGCTGTCGTTGGCTGGGCAGGCCAGCCAGCCCGTCGCAGCGCACGATCAGGACATCGCGCGGCCTCGGTTGGCCAGCTCGGCTGCTACGTGGGCCCAAAAGCGCCTTCGCCAGCGGGCCCGGAGTGCGCGCATGCTGAGCTCGCGTCCCTCCTACACGCCAGGTGAGGCTGGCTGATTCCTCACACGTCAGTCGCATCGGACTTTGATGCGGATCGCATCAGGTAGATCTCGGTAGAAGAGACGCTTCTGAGGGCGGTAGTGCCTCTCAAGACGGCCTCGCACACGTCAGTCGATCCGTGGAAAGTCGTCCGGCACGCAGCCTCCACGCCAGAGGTGGAAGCCAGGTGATGACGGATCGCCATTACCGTGCGCCCGGCACTGGCTGGCTAATCATCGATCCAGCCATCAAAGGGCGCCGCTGCCCTTTACCGCACCAAGTTGCGCGGTGAACGAGGCCGCTGTCCCGGGGACCTCAATCTCAGGCAGCACACCTCGACATCGCATGTCACTGCTTCGTCATCGTACCGTTCCTCGTGTTCGAGGCGCGCCACCGCCCGCTGGTCTGGCCACCTCTTACAAATGCTCCGAGGCTCCACGCTTGCCTTTGCGCTCCGGGCCTCGCTCGGCAACACGGCAGCAGGCTCCTGGCTTGCCCGTATCGTGCGAGCCCTCGCCCGGCACATCAAGACACTCCAAGGCGGCGCATCCAACGCGGGCGGTACGGCTCTCCGCAGCCTGCGCCCACTGCAGCGCGAACCTGACAGCATCATCATTGTCATCGGCCGTCAGTCCCTTTCCAGACAAGAAGACGGATACGGAACAATTAAAGCACGCCGCTGGCGCGCACGCAACAGGCGATTGCGCGCACACAGCGGAGACTGAGGACGCGTAGACTTGCACTGAGTCGCGCGTGGCAGGCGGACGTTGCTTAATCATCGTCCATTACGCCCCTTCACCAGCGCATCCAGCTCCGGGTCACTGGGCGTCGGTGGCCTGCTTCACGCGCGGATCCTGGCTTAGCACGCGGACTCCGGAACCACGGCCGCCGAAGCGAGTTCGATTCAAACGGAGGAATGGTGGCTGACTCCTCGCTCAGCGAGACCCACAGGCGCGACACCGCTTGCGCACCGCAGTGCAGCTCCACCCGGAGGCCACGGCCTCAGGCGCACGATGTTGTGTACGAGGACGGCACCTCTGCTTGACGAACCTGCCTGCACCCAGCATCGGTTCGGTGGCTCGACGATTCCTCTGCGACCGTCTATGCCGTCGGTCGCAAGAGCTGACGCGCGTGTGCTCCCGCCTGCGTCATCACCAATCAAACGTGGGTTACGCATCGCGCGACATCCGCAGACGCGTTTCATCCATCCGCGGCAAGCATCGCGAAACGCCCGAGCTGCAGCGTCGTGCACCGCCGAGCGAGGCTGGGTGAGGGCAGGTGATTCCACCCGCTGGTGCCGTCCGCTCACAGCTAAACTGCGGTGATGAACACTCGGCGTCAGAGCAGCGAAGTCGACTACCCGCCGAGGCAATGAAGTCGGTGGAAGATGACCAGTCAGCTTCACGCCGCTCGCAGACGGCTCGCGCGAGCCAGTCACGAGCTGGTGTTGCTGGCCCTCGTCGAGCAGGAGCCAGCACCTGGGCTGTCCGAGTCGCGCCGAAGTGGCGCTGTGGCGCGAGGCGCGTGGGACATCGGATCTGTGCGCGGCTGTTATGCGTCTGTCCGCCATGCTCAGCGGCCACTCGAAAGTCGCATGCGAATTTCCTTGGGGTCTTTGGTGGACCTGCAAAAGACGCATGAGTTTCCACGATCAGTTTTCAAATCTTGAAAGAGTTGCTAGAAATTGCATGCGGCATGGGTAACACTAAGTAAGTCAGGGTGGAAGGTGGGCGGATGTCTGCAGGGGCGGAAGACCGAGTGGCGGAGGGCGACAGGCGAGGCGGTATAGATACGCAGGCTAGCACTGCGCCCGCGGCGCGCCCGCGGAAATGCCGTCACGGGCCTCAGCGCCCCCGAGAGGTATTGGCTGCCGCGTGTGCCGTCGCAGGCCTCAGCAGAGGTGGCTGCCCGTGTGTGCCGTCGCGGGCCTCGCCGCCCTCAGTCGGATCCCTCGAGTCGGCCGACTCAGTCGGGCGGGACACTTCCGCCTCCCGGTGAGGAGGAGCGCGAGATCTGCTCCTCTGACGCCAGCGATGCCGCGGCGAAGCGAGGCGCAGCTGCCGTCCGCGCCCGCGATGCGTGGTGCGTGGGCCACGCGGACCCGCGCCATGCGTCTGGATCAGTCGTCCGGCTCCGGATCACAGGCGACCGGATGCATGATGCCAAAGCGTGACACGGCAGCCGGACGCGACAGCCAGGTCGCGTTCGTCAAACCTGCTGGGGCCGTGCGCAGTGATCGGCCAGGCCGTAAATCGCGTGCGCCTCAGCCTGGCGTTCCCGGCTCAGGAATCTCACGCTGGTCGTGCACGAACTCGACAGAAGTCCACGAGTCACCGTTCCGGTCGGCTGACCAGGCGCATTAATCCACTCCGGAGGTGGTGGCGGGGTCCTGGTCCTTCAGTGCCTCGCGCGCGTGCGCAGTCGCCGCGCCTCGACCACGTCTCAGGGTCGCAGGCGCCAGTGTCACAAGCCTCGCCATCGCCGCCTGGGCGAGGCCGTGATAGTCCAGGGATGATCCGCTGCAGCGTCGCGGGAGCGTCGGTGTGAGTACCGAGGCAGTCGATCATCGGCGACAATAAGCGGCGATGCGCAAGGGCGCCGCTGGCGGGACTTCAAAGCTCGCTGCCGCTCCTGGGCCGCCATGGCGACGCGCCAGCAGTGGGATCGGCAGGCCCGCACCGCGAAGAGCGCTGGGCCGCGATGGCGCCACGTGAACTGGCCGTTGTTCGCGGGCGACGATGACGGAGGTGAGGACGGGCCCCGCGCAGGGACACGAACGCAGCGCCGAGCACGCAGGCAAGGCCGAAGCCAGACTGTCACTCGTTGTGCGCGGCGCCAGGCGCCGCGAAGACCCGCTCCAGGATTTTCCATGACTTTGGGGACGATCGTGCGACGCCAACGGCTGCCAGCGCCACGATCACCGAGCGGATCGCGGTGTGCGGCGGGTGGAGGTCAGCAGCGCCAAACCAGCGATGGTGATCAGCATGAACGGGTGACAGGTGGCGACGATGGCAGGAAGTAGGCGCGCGACGCTCGGCGAGTCGTCGGCGGTCTTGCGCGCGGACAGCGGGTGTCACGCCTCCCCAGAAACGCCCGGCGCGACGCCAGAACAAACTGCCGGTCCAGAGTGTTGGTGTCACCTGAGGACAGAGGCCGTGGCGGCGTTCGCGATCTCCTCGCGCGTGCGGCGCGCCGAGGAGAGGACCGTGACGGGCGGGATGCTGAGGGAGATGCCCGTGACGGAGCCGCCGAGGCGGCCAAGCACGAGAAGACATAGGTTCTGCTGCGGGAAGTGGTTGAAATACGCGCAACGCGGGTGCCTGAAGGTGTAGCACCCCTGGGGCTTGTTAGTATTAGTGGCCGGCAGCTCGAGTGCTTTGTAGTCCCTTCCGGAGGTTTCAAACTTTGAGATTGAGCCATTAAATCAGCACGACTTTCCGGTAGCGCTCTAAAACTGACCCGAGGTACATTGCGTAAACATGTTGCGCAGGGGACTGCGACGACGATTAAAGTCCGCGCGGGCACCGGCGTGCGCTCACAAGGCGTCATGTTCGCCGCGTCACCGTCGCGCACCCAGTGTGCCGCGCGTCGAGGCCCGAGTCGCGACCAAACGGCGTAACGTGCCTGGTCGGTGAGGCGAAGGCTGGTTCCTCGAACAGCGTATCAATGTAGACGAGCGAGTCGTGAGCGCGCGCATCCGCCCGCGGCGCTCAACGAGATGGTTGCCTCTGTGTGACGGCGCCGTCAGGCCTCGACGCGGGAGGCGGCGACAGGTTCCAGCGAGGTCGCGAGCGGTGAGTCGGGCGAGCACCACGCCGATCCGCGCGGCGCACCCGCCCGAGGAGGCCGCAGTACGCCACGCATCGAGGTGTCGGGCGCGCCCTGTGGTCAATGATCAGTCGTGCGCGACTGGCAAGGCGTTGGACGGGCCTTAAAGCCATCCACAGGAGCCCTGCCCGCGACAGCGGGCCGCCTCAGGGAGGCGTTGGCGGTTCACCGCTGATCGTGCTCTTCGATCAGGCGGACCGTCAGCCCGTAGCGCGCGCTGGTCACCGTGCGTACGCGCTGGCCACGGCCTCGGCAATGCGCTTACGCGGTCGACGCCTGGAGTGCGTTCAGGGGACGCCGCTGCGATCACTAAGTTCTCTGTTTCGTGCTCGGCTGGATGACGGGCAGGAATTTGACGAGGTCAATCGACATCGGTGAGTGCCACGTCATTGGCTCGCAGCTCAATGATGACGGGCTTCTTGTGAGATGACGGCGCTGCGGGCATCGACGCGGATGGAGGAGGCCGTCCAGCGACAGGCCGTGCTCATCGATGAGGTCCATGACCATCTTCAGGGTCTTGCCGGAGTCCGCGACATCGTCGACGACGAGGACGCGTTTGCCGTCCATCGCGGAGACGTCCATGAGTGGGGGAAGGAGGATGGGTTCGGTGAGTGTTTCGCCGATGCCGGAATAAATTCGACGTTCATGCGGTGCCGATCGCATGACGTCCATCGCGTGAGGCGATCGCGCCCGCAGGAGATGCGGCCGCCGCGTCGATCGCGACGATCAGGTCAGGATCCACTCGGACAGGCGATCTGTCGCGTGAGTTCGCGGGATGCGTCACAAGACCTACCAGGTGAGGAGACTTCGCGGTCGGGTGCGGTGCTGGCGTCAGGGCTGGCGGTGGTACCCATGGCTTCCTTCTCTCGGGGGTTGTTGGGAATAAGGGTATCGCCGTCGGGCGGGTGTGTGCTTGCGTTTAGGCTTGTGGGGGCCTGTGACGTGGGCAGATGCACGCGGCCGTGGCCGGATCCGAGGCCGGGTCCGAGGCCGGAGCTGAGAGGCCGGGTCCGAGGCGGGCTGAGCCGGATCCGAGGCCGGACCTGAGAGTCCCCTTCCCCAAAAGTTCGACGTAATTTAACGGTCAGGTTTTGGTGTAGCTCAAAACGTTGCAATTCAACGGCCAGATTTCAAAGTTTGAGAAAAGTGGAAGGGAATTACGTGCGACATTTTTGGGTAGCCGGCACCATGCTCGGACTCCGTTGGCGGCGGGCGAGGCGTAAAGCCCTAGCAGGCGCGGCGAGCTCGCGCTCGTGGGCGCAACCAGGCGAGCCGCCTTCCCCAGTGCTCCACGTGAGGATCAGCGCGGGGTCGAAGGGCGCAGACAGACCCCGCACGAGAGACGCGCCGCAGCGCGCGGTAGAGGCGACGCTGGCGCCGCAGCGCAGGCACGTCCCGACCAGGGCGCGTCCGGTGAGGGGCAGGGAGGAGGATGGCCGCGCAGAGTCAGGCGCGCCGAGGGCGCGTGCGGCCGCTTCCACGCGGCGTCGTGCCCGTGGGCGAGGACCGGAACGAGGGCGTGGGCGATCTCGTGCAGGATGACGCCCGGATCGTGGTCGCGTCGTACAGGGTCGGTGAGCGGTCCGGACAGGCTGATCGTGCGCGTGGGTGCGTGCACGCCCAGCCCGCCGCTTGGCGTGGTCGAAGCGGAAACGCCAGTCAGCCAACCCGCCGCGTCCATGAGGGCGGGCGAGGATGCCCGCCTCCTCCGCTTCATCGCACCCCGCGAGCACGCCGAGCGCTCGGGCACGCCAGAGCGCGCCGAGGCGGGCGCCTCGTGCCGAGTTCGCCCAGGAAGGCGCACAAGGGAGACGCTGGCTGTCCCTTCATCGCGCCCCCGCGAGGCGCGCCGAGCGCTCGAGGCACGCCGAGGCAGGGCGCTTCATGGAGACCTTGTTCGGCGTGCCCAGGGTCTGGGCGAACATGGAGACCGCGCAGCTCCTCGGCCATCCACCGCGCCTGCGTGAGCGCGGCGGCGCTGCAGGCCTCAGTAGGGACCGCCGCTCGAGAGCTTGCCGCCGGAGGCGATGTCGGCTTCGGCCTGGTGGATGCGGTCCATGTCCTCTCAGGTCGCGCCCGAGCGCCCCCGGCGAGGAGGCGGCGCGCTCGATGCGCACGGCCCCGGCGCGCAGGTAGCGCCCCAGGTGCGGCAGCGCGGAGGCGGGAGTGGCCGACACGAAAGCCCTCGTGAGGCAGGGTCCGCCCGTGCGCCGCGACGTCGCGCGTCGTCTCGCCAGGCGAGGCCTGGGGGTGGGAGCGTACGGCGGCGTCGGCCTCAGCGCTGGCCTCCAGGCGCGCGCGCGACGTGGGAAGGATCTGGTGAGACGCGGTCCTCGTGGGCGTCGCGCAGCCGCGACGAGGTTTCGAAGGCCTCGGGGTTTGCGCACGTTCGCGGGGTGCTGAGTTCGTCGACGAGGGCGAGGGCCGAGGCCAGCTGCGCGTCCGCGACCAGGGCCGCCGTGTCCGCGTAGAGGGAGGCCGCCAGCATGAGGGCCTCGCGGCCCGTCCACCGCGTGGTGACGCGGTTCGTCGCCAGGGCGACGCGGGTGAGCAGCAGGCGGGCGAAGTAAGCGCGGTGCTCGCGGTCGGCCTCAGCAGCGCTGGCCATGACGCACGCGCCCGCCGAGGGGCCGCCGCGCTGCCCTGGGGACCCAGCGCAGGGAAGGCCCCGCAGGGTCATCGTGCCCGAGGTCTGGGTGATCGAGCGAGGCAGCGTCGGCATCTGCGTGACGCCGTCCGCGTGGAAGGTGGGGTCCGGGGACGAGGCCTGGGCCGCGTCGCGGGGGCCAGTGCCCGTCGCGGTCGCGCCGTGAGCCAGGGTGGAGGGACTCTCCCCACCGGGCGATCCGTGGAGGTGTCGGTGGGGAGGGTGCTCCACTCGCGGTGTGTTCGCGCCGGTGGCGGCCTTCGCTGGTGCCGCGCCCGCGCCTGTTCCTGCGTGCCTGCTTCTCGCTGGCCTCCTCGAGGGCGGCGCGAACGGCCATGCGCACCGCCTTATTCGCGTCGCTGGCGAGGGAACGCTGCAGGTAGAGCCGGGTCCTTGCCCGCGCCCAGCTCGCGCCCCGAGGCGTCCGTGACGACGAAAGTCATGCGCAGGTGGTCGGGCAGGTGGGCGCGCGCGTGCGCCAGGTCGGAGTCGGACAGGTCCACGCCGCGCAGGACGCGCACCGCGTGGGCGAGGGCCTCCAGGACGGGGCCGTCGGTGAGCGTGCGGCGCGTGGGGGCAGCAGTGCCGGAGGCGTTGGCCGACGTGGCCGCGCCGAAGCTGAGGCTCCGCGTGACTCCCAGTGCCGGCGGCCGCGCCGGAAGCTGTGGCCCGCGCGTGACTCCCGGTGTCGGTGGCCGCGCCGGGCGCGAACGCGAGGTTCGTCCCGGTCGGATCGCCCGCGTCGGGCGCGGGGTTCACGCCCGGCTGCGCCGCTGCGCCCGGCTGCGTCGCTGCGCCCGTCGCGCCCGCGCCGGTCGCGTCACCCGCGCTCGCGGCCGCCGAGGCCTGCTGTGCGGTGGCCTTCTGCGCGCCCTTCTTGGAGGCCTTGGCGGGAGAAGTGCGCGTCGAAACCCGGCCCGAGGACGCGCCCCACGCGGCCAGGCGTCCCATCGCGGCGTCCAGGCTCAGCGGGTCCGGCTCGTCGGCCAGGGCGGCCTTCTGGCCGCGCTTTCCAACGCTGGTACCCCTCCCGCGCCGCCCGCACCTGCCGCCGCCCGCGGGGTTGTCTTCGACGCCACCACGGCCTCCGGTAAGCTGGTCGCCCGCCTGCTCGATCCACCGCGCCACCGACGCGGCCACGTCCGGCGCGCGGGGCCAGGGAGGCAGCGCACGCCCCATGGGCAGTGCGCGGATCGCCTCGGTCAGCAGGTCCTCGCGCATGCCGGGCACCAGCCAGTCAGTGCCCGCATCGCTGACGCGCTCGAGCACCTCGATCAGGATGCGCATGGAGACGCCGTCGCGCGGGCTGCCAGCGCGAACTCGTAGCTGAGCGCCAGCGACAGGTCGCCACACTGCCACCGGTCCGGGAAGCCCTCGCCGAGGTCGCCTCGCGCGGCATCAGCAGGGACGCCGGGTAGATCAGCGAGATCCGGGTGAGGCGGCGCTCGTCCTTCACCAGCGGTTGAACGCCGCCGCGCTGGTCACGTGCTCGGGGATCAGGTCATCAAAGAAAGCGGAAGCGAGCCTGCTCGTCGCGACAGGCCGTGGGTGCGGCTGCGGCGCTCAACCTCGCAGGGCCTGCTCCACCCAGGGCCTCGTTTCGGCGCTGGAAACCGTGCCTCTCCCTCCACTGGCCATCCACCAGGGCGTTACGAATGAGACATCTCGCGGAGCTGGCTCGCGGGCCGTCATCCCTCGCGCGTGGCCGCGAGCTCCTCGAAAATGACGCGCTCAAACGGCCCCGACGACAGCGGATCGCTTCGACGCCGACGCCAGCCCGGCCGCCAGCGCCTCCAGCGACCCCGCGCGGGCAGCGAGGCGTGAGGCGGCCTGGCCTCGTCGATGACGAGGCCACCCAAAGCGACCCAGCAGCACCTCGCGGTCCGCCGCCAGCGTCGAGACCGTGAGGGTCACGCGCTCGCGGACCATCGCCGCGCCCTTGCCGACCGACCAGAACGGCTCCGAATACGAGCGCCCGGGCGGGCCGCGCGCCGCAGCTCCACCCACTCCGGGCGGATGCGGGCCACCGTGCGCGCAAACAGGCGCGAGGTCTCCACGGCTCCGCCGTCATCACCCAGGCAGGGTGCCCGCTCACGCCCGAGCCCGGCCAGATCGTGAAGTGCGTGCCGCGCGCTCCCTCGTAGTCGCGCTTCGTCTCATCCCATGAGCCCAGGTAAGACAGCAGGCCGACCAACAGCGAGGCGGTGCACCTGGTCCCGCGTCCACGGAGCAGGCCCCTGCCCGTGGGCCAGGACCGCGCGCACGGCCGCATCCTGCGCGCCGCCGAAGCGGGCGGCCTCCACGACGTCGCCCGTCGACGGCTCGCCCACCGGCCCGACGCCGATCCCCAGCGCCCGGGCCATCTGGCGCAGCTGGCCGACCACGTCGCGCCACTCGCGCCACCGCAGGTAGTGGAAGAACTCCGCGCGGCACAAGCGCCGGAACGCCGACCCCGACGGGTCGCGCGCCTGCACCGCCAGGTAACGCCACAGGTTCAGGTAGGTGATGAAGTCCGAATGGGGGTCCGCCAGACGCGCGTGCGAGGCGTCCGCCGTCCCCTGGTGTTCGGCCGGGCGCTCGCGCACGTCCTGGATCGACAGCGCCGCCACGATGACGAGCACCTCCGAGGCGCAGCCCAGGCGCTCAGCCTCCAGCAGCATGCGCCCCAGGCGCGGGTCGATCGGCAGGCGCGCCAGGTCCCGGCCGATGCCGGTGAGCCTGTACTGGGACGAGGCCGGGGCAGCGTCCGGCTGCTCAGCGTCCCCGGCGGTGGGCGCGGTGCCCGAGGCGTCCTGATCCGCGCGGGTATCCCGCGCGTTGCCTGTGTCGTGTGTGCCGCGTTCGTCGCGTGTGCGGGAACGGTCGCCACGGCCTCGGCGCTCCTGCGGCTCGCCGGACGCGAGCGCGCCGATCTCGACGAGGAGGGCGACGCCGTCGCGGACCGCGCGCCGATCCGGGGCGTCCAGGAACGGGAAGTCCTCGACGGCACCCAGGCCCAGGGACGCCATCTGCAAGATGACGCTGGCCAGCGACGTGCGCAGGATTTCCGGCTCCGTGAAACGCGGGCGCGAGAGGTAGTCGGCCTGGGAGAACAGGCGGATCGCCACGCCTTCGGCGACTCGACCGCATCGGCCCGCGCGCTGGTTCGCACTCGCCTGGCTGACCGGCTCAATCGGCAGGCGCTGCACCTTCGTCTTGTTGGAATAGCGGGAAATACGCGCCAAACCCGGGTCGATGACGTAGCGGATGCCCGGCACCGTCAGCGACGTCTCCGCGACGTTCGTCGCCAGGACCACGCAGCGCAGCCGGTGCAGCTCGAACACGCGATGCTGCTCAGCCGCCGTCAGCCCGCGCGTACAGGGGCAGGGATCTCGATGTCGCCGGGGCGTGCGCCCTTGTCGTCTCCCGCGCGTAAAGCCTCGTCCCTTCAAGTGGTCGAGGAGGGCCGCCTCCGTGTCGCGGATGTCGCGCTCACCCGGCAGGAAGACCAGGATGTCGCCGTCACCCTCCGCGCTCAGCTCGTCCACCGCGTGGCAAATCGCGGTCTCCCACGATCAATGTCCTCGCCCATGCCGTAGCCCAGCGTCGCCAGCTCGTCGTCCGGGTCCTCCAGGACCAGCTGGAGGGGCCGGACTCAGTGACCTCGGTGGTTTCGATGACCTCGACGGGCTCATCCGCCTGCGCGGGCGAAGCCTCCGACGTGTGACGACGAGGGCGTCGTCGGGCCGAGGGACGGTAGCGGATCTCCACAGGGGTACGTGCGCCCCGACACCTCGATGACCGGCGCGGGCTCGATCAGGCGACCCGAGGCCGGGCGTGCCCTCCACGTACCGAAATGGCGCGCGAAACGGTCCGAATCGATCGTCGCCGACGTGATGATGACCTTCAGGTCCGGGCGCGCGGGCAGTAGGCGCGCCACGTACCCCAGGATGAAGTCGATGTTCAGGCTGCGTTCGTGAGCCTCGTCGATGATGAGGCGTGTCGTAGCGGCGCAGCATCGGATCCGACTGGATCTCCGCCAGCAGATGCCGTCCGTCATCAACTGACCAGGGTCGTGGGGCCGACCTCGTCCGTGAAACGCACCTGGTAGCCCACCACCTGGCCGCTCTCGCGGCCCACGGTCTGGCCCAGCTCGTCGGCGATGCGGTCCGCGACCGAGCGCGCCGCGAGCCCTGCGCGGCTGGGTGTGCCCGATCATGCAAAGCCACGCCGCGGCCCAGCTGCATGCAGATCTTCGGCAGCTGCGTCGTCTTACCCGAGCCCGTCTCGCCCGACGATGACCATCTGATGGTCGCGGATGGCGCGCGCGATCTCGTCGCGCCGGGCGCTCACCGGCAGGTCCGGGAATTCGATCACCGGGATAGCTGCGGCGCGCTCGGCGAGCTGCTCCGGCGTGAACGGCGAAGGGGCGCGCGTGGTCGCGCGGGCGTCGGCCCTCGCGGCGGCTCTGGGGCTCGCGATCCTGGTCGCGTCGTCCCCGGCCTCAGCTCGCCTGGCCCTGGCGGCGCGCGCGCTGTCGCGCCCGTCAGAGGACGACCCGCGTTGGCGTGGGGGCCGCGCGCGTTGGACTCGGGAGGCGTGGAACGAGGTCAGGCATGATAGAGCCAGTCTGGTCGCAGGCCAGAGGGGACGCCGAGCGGCGCGCGCGGGGCGCAGGGGCGCGCAGGGGCAGGGGCGTGGGGCGTGGGGCGCGCGGGGCGCAGGGCGCATGCCCCAAAGTCGCACGTAATTCCCCTTTGGTCAGTTTTTGGTGTGAGCTTAAATCCGCATGATTTCAACGGTCCAATTTCAAATATTGAAATAGGTGTGCGGGAATTACGTGCGACATTTTTGGGTAATTGTGGGGTGTGGGTATGGGTGTGGGTATGGGTGCGACGCTTCGGGGCTGCCGTCAGGCGGGCACCTAGCGCAGGTCCTCGTCGAAACGCGTGAGCGGTGCCTCGAGGCGCAGATCCACGAGGGCTCGAGGCCAGCGCGTCGATCTCCTCGCCCTGATACAGCGTCGACCTCCACGAGGCCGGGATGGCCTCGACCCCGAAATACGCGCCGCCGGGCTGCCCGTAGATCGCGGCGTTCGTGTCGCGTCCCCGCCCATGTTCGCAATCGCCAGGACGGCCTCGTCGAAGGAACCGAAATCGAGCAGGCCGTGCACCGCCAGGCGCAGGCCATTCACGATGTAACCGCTGGTGTCATTCTCCCACGCGGCGCGCTCAGCCGGGTCCCTGCTGATGACGCGAGCGGCCACCTCATCGAAGGCGGGACCCGTCGACGCCCTAGCCGACGTTGATGATGTGCTCGGCGCCCAGCCGAGGAGGGCACCCACGAGGAGCGGCGAAGACCTCGGTGGCGGCCTCGGCCTCGACCGAATAGTGGGTTTCGCGCACTCAGGCCCCGCGGTCGCGACGATCTCGCGGATTTCGCGGTGCTCGAAGCCGGCGATGACGACGGGCGCCAGGCGCATGATCGCGCCGTTACCGGCTCTGGTTATGCGCTGCGCGGTCCGGGGGACGCGCTGTTCGTGCTCGAAGTCGAACAGCGCAGCGCGCACCTGGCCACCGATGTCGAAACACACGTTCGTCGACGAACGGTACCCGTCCTTGAACCAGCGCATGTATCGGTCCATCACGTCGAAAGAGTCGTAACGCCCCATCGCCAGCAGCGAATCCGCCAGGCACAGCGCCATCGACGTGTCGTCCGTCCACTGGCCGGGCTCGAGCTGGAAGGCGCCTCCTCCAACCATGCCCGTGGACGGCGTGAAGGTGCCTACCACCTTGAACTCGTTCGTCGTTCCCAGCGCGTCACCGACCGCCAGGCCCACCAGCGCGCCGCGCGCTGAGAAAAAAATCAATCATTCCGCCAGTGTGCCACAGGGGCCCTCATGCGAGGGGCCGCCCTGGTGTTCGTTCTCAGGCGATGTCGGTCAACAGTGGTGCAGGCTGGCGCCGCCGTGCGTTACTCACGTTCCCAGTCTTCCAGCTCGCCGCGGGCTTTGCGGTCGAGGAAGTCGAGCAGATTACCCGTCTCCGAAGGAGAGTTCAGAGATAGTGTGATCTTGTCTGCGGCGCCGCCGAGGTAGTAGAGGATTTTGTCCTGAGAGATGAGTTCGATGCTCGTCTTGTCGAATGTTCTTTTGCTGGCCAGTCGGTTATGGAGGCGTTGTTCGAGGTACTCCTGATAGTAAGAATACGCTTGCTCGCATTGCTTCTTGTCGTGTGGGTCTAAGCATGCTGTTAGGGTAGAAAGTCGAAACATGCCACGCCGCCGAAGGTGTTGTAAACAATGTGGGAGGATGATCGTTCGGGCACGACGTCGGAGGTGAAAGAGCAGGCTTTCTCTGGGGTCGAGAGTCCACCCGAAGTGATCGCGGAAGGCCGCGGCGTCCGCCCGGCTGGCGGGCCACGTGAGAGACTCCCACGCGTCGAGGAGTTCGCTCAGGCGCGACAGCGTCATCATGCGCGCCCCCTCGGGCGTGACACGCACATGCTCGGGATTCAACGGCGCGTTACTCACGTTCCCAGTCTTCCAGCTCGCCGCGGGCCTTGCGGTCGAGGAAGTCGAGCAGATTACCCGTCTCCGATGGAGAGTTTAGAGATAGTGTGATCTTGTCTGCGGCGCCGCCAAAAAGAGTAAGAGATTTTTATCCTGGAGATAAGCTCAACGCAGGACTTGTCGAATGTTCTTTTGCTGGCCAGTCGGTTCTGGAGGCGTTGTTCGAGGTACCCCTGATAGTAAGAATACGTTTGCTCGCATTGCTTCTTGTCGTGTGGGTCTAGGTGCGCTGCGAGATGGAAGTCGAAACATGCGACGCCGTTGAAGGGTTGCAGACGATGAAGGAGGATGAGCGTTCAGGGCACGACGTCGGAGGTGAAGAGCGAGGCTTTCTCTGGGGTCAGAGTCACGCGAGACGATCGCGGAAGAACGCGGCGTCCGCCCGGCTGGCGGGCCACGTCAGAGACTCCACGCGTCAAGGGTTCGCTCAGGCGCGACAGCGTCATCATGCGCGCCCCCTCGGGCGTGACACGCACATGCTCGGGATTCAACCGTGTGTTACTCACGTTCCCAGTCTTCAAGTTCGCCGCGGGCTTTGCGGTCGAGGAAGTCGAGCAGGTTACCCGTCTCCGAAGGAGAGTTCAGAGATAGTGTGATCTTCTCACCTCCATCTCCAATGCGATAGTAAAGGTTGTCGCTTGTGAATAATCGGATTCCTGATTCGCGTGAACCCGTTCTATTCTGTAGCCTCTCGCCGGGTGTTTGATGATGTGATTGAGGTAGAAGGAAAGGGTGTCGTCAAATTGTGACGTGTTGTGTGGGTCTAGGGTGCGCTGCGAGATAGAAGTCGAAGCATGCGACGCCGTTGAAGGAGTTGTAGACGATGAAGGAGGATGATCGTTCGGGCACGACGTCGGAGGTGAAGAGTAGGCTTTCTCTGGGGTCGGGAGTCCATCCGAAGTGATCGCGGAAGGCCGCGGCGTCCGCCCGGCTGGCGGGCCACGTGAGAGACTCCCACGCGTCGAGGATCTCGCTCAGGGCGCGACGGGTCATCATGCGCACCCCTCGGGCGTGACACGCACGTGCTCGAGGATTCAACGGTGTCTGATCCATGGGGTGTCCCCTCTTCCGGCGCGTCGGTCCACGCGGCAATCTTCGCATCAATATTATCCATGTGGTGCGGCGCGAGCGTGATCAGGGTCGTCGTGAAGCGAATCTTCTCCGGATCCGCGGTGCGCGTGAACGACACGTCTGAGTGCAGCGTCATGCGCCCCGTCTTGATGTCGTGCCAGACATCCTGAGTTCATCGACATTAGTTCGTGGAACGACGTGTCGGTGCCCGAGGCGGTCGCCGATATAGGGCCGCAGACCCCTGACGCACCCGTACCCCGTCCACGGAATACGTGCCCATCCGGGCCCCTCCGCCCTTCGACTCGCCGATGTGAAACTCCGTTCCCGAATGGTGGATCGCAAAATCGTCAAGATGCCCGGCACCCGTTCCGGGGCCGCCCAGACCCAGGTTATAGATGCCCCGCTCGTGCCACGCGTGATCGAGCCCCGCATGCCCCATCCGCTCCGCCGCATAGCGCGCACCATTGCGCGACGAGGTCAGATCTGAAGACATTTGGCGTATCTGAATGAGTTCCAAATCGTCAATGCTCTGTCGACGCAGTTTATCGAAGTATTCCCAATTTGGTCGGCGTTCCCCGCAGAAGGAGGCAGGTCGTACCGCGCGAGCCGCTGGGCCAGAGAAGGCTGAAGTTCACGCGCGGTCGTCAGATTCACCTGTCGGATCGTCTCCAGCTCATCGAGCACCTGGGCGGTATGCGCGGCGTCGGCGAAGGAGTTCGTGAAATGACCCCTCTCCACGACGTCAGGCCATTCTTCGTGCGTCGTACCCACATCCCAGACGGAATAATCGCCGCGAGCGACGTGCCGGGAGCCTTCTTCAGCAGGTTCGTGATGGACTCGAGGATGCCTCGAGCATCATGCAGGTGAGAGACAAGATTCTTCGCCGAGTGACGACACCGTGACGCTGTCCGTCAATGACGTGACAGCTGCGCCAACCTTGATCTGAATTTGAGCAATGACACCGCCAGACGCCAAACCAACCGTGCCGACGATCTCGATGATCGCACTGGCTAAGGTTCCAATGATCTCAGCGAGAACATCACGGACGAGATCGTGGACCGCGCTGACAACCCCCGACAGAATAGAATACGCGGTCGCAACCGCCTCCAACGCCTGAGCGCCCGAACGGAGCGCGCCGACCGTTGAGGCGGACCGCGATCGAAAGGTGCTCGCGGTCAGTCGCGAATTCTCCACGAGCGCCTGCGTGCGCGACTCAAAGCTCATCGGCTCGCTGCGCCACCGCTGCAGCACCGCCAACCACGACTGGCCATCAGCCTGGACGGCATCACCGTTCCCAGCGAGATCGTCAAGCCAACCTTTGAGCGGCTCGAAATGCTCCAGCAAAAAGGAAGCGCCCCAGTCAATGAGCGTCCCAATCGGGTCGACCATCAACCCCACGACATCCCCGACGACGGCCAGCCCCGATAAACCCGTTCCCAGCCATGAGCCCGACGACATGGACTTAGTGAGCCCATCCAAGTCCTCCAGGAGGCCCGAACCTGCTAGCTCTTCCGTGCTCACGGCATCAGCGTCCTCCCCCTATGCCGCTACGACCCTGTGCAGCATCACGAGTTGCAGGCTGAGGATTCCTCGCACTCCTCGAAGCTCTGAACAGCTTCGATCAGCCTGTCTCCATCTTTCGTTGCTCCAGAAGCTGCTTCCTCCACCATGGAGCGCACCCACCAGCGAACAAGACCCAGCGGGGCCGTGACAAGCGGTCCAACCAGCAGGCCGAGGGCTGCATCATTGCAACCGTCATCCACGCCAGCGACCGACGACTTCACGTCGTCAGCGGCGCTGCGACTCGCGTGCCGCCGCACGCGCTTTCTCGAAGTCAAGGGAGATGTCCGCCATGGTCAGTGCCACTCCCTGCGGATAGCAGGATTGCGCAGTATCCCGAAACGATCAATCGGTCGGCTCTCGCGCTCCCCGGCGTCTTGCTCTCGTGCCGACCCATAACGCGCGACCAATGCCTGTGCGCCCGGGTCTGACTCGCCGTAAGCATCAACGGCGGCGTCGGCTACCTGGGCGCCAGCGCTCGATTGGGCCGCCCTCCAGGCGTCAATGACCAAACGCCCCATGGCCTCGTCCCCGTCAATGAGCACCCGAAGGGGACAACCGGAGGCGTCGACCGTCACGTTGACGCGGCCAGACGCATCCTCACCTGACCCGCACCGTCTCCCGGAGTTCAAGGAACGTTGCGGCCTTCTCCGCGAGGCGCTGAGCTTTCAGCGCCGAACGGCGCACGTTGGCTGCGGCCTCGTCGAAAGCGGACAAGTCCGGCGTGCCATCTCCACCCGAGTCACTCTGGCTTGCTGCATCGGGGCGACAGGTAACCATCTGGTCAAGTTACCCCCCGAAGGCAACCTGTCAAACTCTGAGCGACCGCCCGTTAGGACACCGACGTGCGCGAACAGTAAGCCCAGCAGGTAGGTGACGCCCGCGGCGCCGTAGCCCACGACAAGCTGGCGCAGCGCGCGAGGCGTCGAGGGACTGGCCGACAAGATGCCGACCACGCCGCCCGTGAACAGCAGGGCCACGCCCACAATCGCAGCCGCGACGGCGATAGCCGTCAGGCCCGTCAAGCCCAAAATATAGGGAATCAACGGGAAAAACGCGCCCGTCGCGAAGAAACAGAACGACGATAACGCCGCGCTTCGTGGGCGTGCCAATCTGGTCGCCCGCGCCATCCGGCTCAGGAGCTGCCGCCGAGGGCGCGCACCGCGATCGCACCGACTCGCCGGTCGTAAGCGGCGAGACGCGCGAGACCTGCTGTGAGCCTCACTCCTCCTCTCGCTCTCCCACGCACGAAACACGAGAGCCAGCTCGTTCGCGTCACATCCGTCCGGGACCGCCTGATGCGCGTCCGGATCGAGGATCGAGGCGTCAAGCAGCTCACGCTGACTGCGCACGCTCACCCTCTCGGCAGCCATCGACAAAAGGCACCCGCGAGCAGGCCCGACACGCCCGTCAACGACGACGGCTCCGCGCTCCGCGCCGCCACGCCCAGCACAAGCGCCAAGTTCGACCTCGAGCCGTCATTCGCCCCAAACACCGCCGCGCAGAACGTTTCCCGCCAGCGTCTCGCGGGACTTAGCCGCCAGGGAACGGATGACCTCGGCATGAATGTGCTCGTCACGCCTGCATGTGCAGCGGCGTCATCATCCACGTCGCGCGCGGGACGCTGCTCCGCGCGCTGAGCCATCGCCAGAATAAAAATCGTGCCGAACAGGTGCGCCAGGAGGACGCGGCGCGCGTGCGCAGCGGCGCTTCGGCGCAGGCGAGGCCCCGCTCACCCAGGCGCCGCCAATACTCCTCGTGGCGGCGCTCCGCCTCCTCAACTGCAGCAGGACCGCGCGTTTCCTCGCCCGTGCGACGCTCCGACAGGTCACGGTAGGTGCGCGCCTCCATGCGCTCCTCCGCCAGGTGCTTGCGCCAGCGCTTAATCTGCGCGCGCGTCGGCTCCCCGAGTCCGCGGCCGCGTGATCCGCGTTCATTGCCAGGGGCCTCCCTCCCTCGCGCGTTCACCCGCTGAGACGAGGCAGGGGCGGGCTGCGCGTCAACCGTGGTGGGCGGGCGGGCGCACCGAAAGGCGTTCCTTCACGGCGTCGGCAGCCTTATCCGTCACCTGCTCGCCGCCCGCACGCACGAAATCCGACACCTTCTGACCGCAGCATCAAAGGCCGAGCCACGATCGAAAGCGACGAACCTTCAGGCGCCAGCGCGGATCTGCTCATAGCGCTCACGCCCCGCGCGGGCACCCAGCACGTATCCAATGCCAATCCCGATGAGGATCCCCGTCTTGGTTCCCATGTCTGTCCCTCTCTCGCTGCGTGGGGGGCGGCGCCCGCAGTTAACGACGTGGCGCCCTCGCGCAGGTGTTCTCACCGGCGCATCATCACTTTGCCAGTGCTGGCTCGCCCTTCACTCGCACGCCCCTGACTCAGGTGGAATTTCTCTCGAGCCCAGCCCAGGCCTCGTCCCTTGTTACAGATGCGCACACTGTGGTCCCCTCTTTCCGCGACACCGTGAACGCGCTATGTTTAATGCGTGAGCCAAGTAACTATCCAGACGCCCCGGGGTGTGTCCATCTCCGGGACATTCACGCGTCCCGTGGACTGCCGCGACGCCGCGGTAATCTTTTCTCACAGCTTCCTGTCGGACCGACACGCCTCAGGTGTGTTCGACGCGCTCGGTCGCGCCCTGCGCCGCGCCGGCTACGCCACCCTCGCCTTCGACTACTCCGGACACGGAAAGTCCGGCGACGAGATCATCACCTTCGACCCGCTCATCGAAGACTTCCGCTCCGCCTCCGGCTGGCTGGCCGACCAAGGATTCACACGCCAAATCTGCGTCGGTCACGAGTTCGGCGCCACCATCGCCCTGCGCGCCCGCCCGTCCGCCGTGCAGACCTACGTGCTCGTCTCGCCGGTCCTCGGCCCCCTGTCCTACGACTGGGACCTCGTCTTCTCCGACGTGCAACTCCTCGAGCTGGAGCGACACGGCACCACCACCGTCCCCAACGACTCGGAGTCCGTGCGCCGCCACTTCACCATCAACAAAAACACCCTCGCCGACATGTCCATGGTGTCTGGCGAGAAGACCCTGCGCGGCCTCGACACGCCCGTCCTCATCACTCACGACGCGTTCGACGAGGAAACAGGGCTCCTCGACCGCACACGCGACGCCTTTCACCTGCTGCCCGACGGGTCCGTCGTCGACATGACCACCCCACACGCAGGAATCGTCGGCAGTACCGCCCGCTGACGGCTGCCGTCGCCGACAGGGCCGTGGATCGCGCCCTGGCCGCCTCAGGTTCCGCTCACCTGCCCCCGCTGCCTGACGTTGCCGTGCGGTGGGCCAGCCGCTGGGTGCCAGCAGGCCGGTAGCTGCCCGGTAGGCTGCGCTGTCGCTGCCTCTGCTCCTGGGCCCGCCCCCTGGCGCGCTCTGGTGGCTCGCTGCGCGGATAAGCTGTTGCTATCTGGATAGGTTGCGCGGATGTGGATAGGTTATGTGCATCCGGATAGGTTATTAAGCTATCCGGATGTTGGTTTCTATCCGGATGTTGATTTCCCGTTCGCGCGGATTCGCGGGGACGTGGCTTGCCCGCTCGGCGAAGTGCGCCGGGGAGTCTAGTGCGTGTTTTGGGCGGGTAGTCTGGACCGTGGGGCTGCCTGACTGACTTCAGGCCCCTGTTGTGCTGCGTGTCAGGCGGGCTCGAGTGCTCAACGATCCGCGTCGGACTCGCGCGTGTGTCGACAGTCCGCGCCACCATGCGTGGTTCCTAACAATGTCGCGTAATTTCCCCAGCGAGTCTTTCAGGCTTTGAAAATGTGTCGTTGGAGTGCAACGTTTGTGGGTGTCTTAAAACTGACCGACGTAAATTATGTGCGACTTTTGGGGAGGAGGAAGGGAAGGAGAGGAGGCAGGGGAGGTGATGCGAGCCTCACCCACGACAGGCGCCGCGCGCTTTCGGCAGAAACGCATGCAGCCGTCGCAGCCAGGCGCCAGCTGCCGCGCACCAACTCCCGCAAGGTCCGGGAAGCCAGCCACTGCCTCGTCCCGAAGGAAGACACCGACACGCCCGCCACCGCCGACGCGAAACGAATGAGGCGCTCCGGATCCGCCGCCCCCGCGCGCTCGAGTGCCCACACGAACGCGCCGTGGAACGCGTCGCCAGCGCCCATCGTCGAGGCGCAGGGAACCTCGCGCACGGGAACGTCGCCGCTCTCACCGTCCACCAGTACTGAACGGGCCGCTCGCCGCGCCGTGCCACCAGCAGTGACGCCAAAGCCGCGCAGGAACTCGGCGACCTGCTCGCCGTCCGCGCTCACGAGGAGAGGGGGCGCGAAATCCTCCGACACGACGGCGATGTCGACGAGGCCCAGCAGGGGAGTGAGCCAGTTCTTCCACGAGCCGCCGTCGAGCACCCGCAGGTGCGGCGGGCGAGCCTCAAGGAGGGCGAAGGGGTTCTCGTCGCCTTCCGGGGCGTCTACCGCTGGGACGCCCAGCATCAGCGCCGCGTGAGCCAGCGCCGGGTTATGGCCGTCGATGAGGACGACGCCGACCCGCTCGGGCAGCTCGGCCGCGATGCGCGCAGGGTCGGCCTCTAGCCGCGCGTTCGTGGAGGCGACCATGCGCCCGCTCGGGTGTTCGATGATCGAGGACACGGCCGGTTCACTCAGGAACGAGGCCGTGGCTGCATCCGATGAGACCGGGACCGTCGCGTCCAGGACTCGTACGCCACTGCGGATGCCAGGTCGGCAGCTAGGAGGCTGATACCGGTCCCTCGCCGAGGGCTGTCGCTAAGATCGGCGCATCCGAGGCGGGTGCGCGACCCGGGGAACCCGCCCCCGCCTGGTCGAGGGGCGTGCGGGCGGCGGCGCTCAGCGCCGCGTAGGTGACTGCCGCGTTCGTCGCGGGCCCTCCGGCCGCCATCGTGAAATCCGTGGAGGTCACTTTCAAGCCCGGGTCGGGCGTGTGGTCGAGTCGGTGCACAACATCCAGGGTGGTTAGTCCAGCAAATAGGGCAGTCATGTGCCTATTGTCGCATTCAGGCGTCCTGGTGCCGGCGGACCTAAGATACGCGAAGATGGGGCACCGAGGACCCTGAGCCAGCCCGCCAGTCACCGTGACAGCTCGGCACGCATGGCGGACACGCGCCCGCCGCCAGGACTCGCCGCGTGTTCGCTACACTGTCCATCCCGCGCCGGGCTGAGGGCAGGCGGTACCATGAGGACGAACAACCCCCGACTGTTCGGACCGCCATGCACCTGCTCGACGCGCTGAATAACTCACTGCCCGAGGTCTTCCGAGCCATCGACCTCATGGGCGTGCTCCTCAACAGCATCCTCGGAGCAAGGTTGCGCGAGAACGCAACTTCGACGCCGTTGGCTTCTGTATCCTCGCGATCATGACGGCCCTCGCGGGTGGCATGGTCCGCGATATGCTCCTAGCTACTCGCACGGGGGCACCCGTGGCGATCACTGACCCCTACTATCTGGGCTTTGCGATCGCCGGCGCCCTCATCGCGATGGCGTTCCGCATGGATTCGCACATCTGGTCGGTGCTCCTCGTTATCGCAGACGGAATGGTGCTGGGGTGTTGGAGCGCGACTGGCGCGATCAAAAACCCTCGACGCAGTTTCGCCATCATGCCCGCAGTCACTGCTGGGCATCGCGGCGGCCATCGGAGGCGGCATGGTCACGCGGCATCTCCGGCGGGCATCGTCCCGCGCGTTTTTCAACGGTAATAACCTGTATGCAACCCCCGGCGTTCGCCTGCTCGCTCGTGACCGTCTGCTTCTGGTACATGGGGCAGCCGTCCTCGCGCATGGGCGCGTCCATTATCGTTGGCCTCGTTTTTCCGCAGGTTTGGCTAACTGGCGGCGCTGGAGGCTGCCGCAGACCCGCGAATGGACGATCGCTCTCACGCATCGGTTGAAAGCTCTGCGCTAGGGCAGGCGTTAGTATGGCGGTGTGAATCCCCAGATCGCTTTTCCTCCTCGTCTCCCGCAACGTCGGCGGCGAGCGCCTCGAAGACGCAAGCAGTTCAAAGACCTGGCATTTGTCCGCATGATGGCCCTCGGCCGGCGATTAGTCTCGGCTTTTAGGCACGGGTTCGCGATCGCTCCAGGCCGGTCCCGCAGTCCCTCGTCTCTTACGCGGTGGCCGCCGTCATCGTCGTGTCGGTCATGTTGGCTCTCGCTGAGCTGGCTTCGTCACTGCCGACGACTGGTTCCTTCTCCTCCTACGCTGAGGCCCGGTATCGGTCGATGGGCGAGCTTACGATCGGCTGGCTGTACTGGGTCATGCTCATCGAGTGGTGTCAGGCCTGCGAAAGTCACTGGCGCAGACCACCTTTTCGTCGGGTGGTTCCCGAGCGTTCCTCAGTAGGGCTATCGCTCTGGCCATCGTCGTTATCATCGGCGGCGATTAACCTGCTGGCCGCGGGACGCTACGGCTTCATTGAGGCGATGCTGTCCATGGTCAGGAGTCGTCGCGATCGTCATTTTCCTCCTCGTCAGGTGTCGGTCTGGTCATCATCCCACGATGGTGTCAGGGGCCGCTGCCGGGCCACCAAAGCGTGGCCGGGAACATCAGCAGCACGGCGGTTTTTGCACGCAACGGGCTGGCCGGTATTGCCGTCGCCCTGCTGGCGGTCATCACGTCTTTCGGTGGCCTTGAAATCGTGACGATCGCCGCCGCCGAGACCGAATCCTGCGCCGCTATGGTGAGTGCGATCCGCTCCGTTGTGACTCGCATCCTCGTGTTCTACGTCGGCTCTGTGATCCTGCTGATCGTCCCTGCTGCCGTGGGATGGCCCCGACTTGTGGGTCTGACGCTTTCTCAGCTGTCCTCCGCATGGTCATTGATCCGCTCAAGACCGTCCTGCCGACGTGGCTGGTCCCTGACGTGGGCGCCATCATGGAAGCCATTATCTTCTGGCGCTGGTTTCCGCGTTTTCCGCGAACATTACGCTTCCTCGCGCATGGCGTATTCGCTGTCGGCGCGCGATATGGGTCGCGTTGGCTGCTCGGCAGCGAACGTGTCGGGGACCGGCCTGTCCGAGACGACTCGACGGCAGCGGCACTCGACGGCGGCGAGCCGTCCTGGCCACCGGGAGGAGGGCGACGTGAGGACAGGCGTGCCCCGAAGAACGCGGTTGGCCTCGTGGTCGTGCTGGCGCTCTTGGCGGTCCTGGGCAACTGGTACGCCTGGCACCATCCTGGCGATGCTCATCAGTGCGATCAGCACGGTTTCTGCTCATCGTGTGGACCTTCATCATCATCTCGCTCATGCGCCTTCACGCAGCCTGGAGCGTTCCGGTAGACACGGCGATCCGTATGCCCGGCTGGCCGTGGCTGCCGTGGGTTGTGCTCGTAGGGGCTGGCAGGGTCGCCGCTCTCATCGCTCCACGAGCGCCGAGGGTCGCGCTCAGCTGGTCTCGATGGGTGCGCTCCGCTCATCATCGTATGCATCTATACATGCGTGAGGCGATGCGCAAGCGCGTACGCGGCTAACGTTATCCACGGGTGCCCGGCGCGTAGACGCAGATGCGCGTGGGTGGACGCATCGCTGAGGGGTCTCGAACGAGATTCGAGGCCCCCTCAGCACCGACCGTAAGGGCGGGAAAAAGGAGGAGGATGTCTCGTCGCCGTCGCAGGAGCGGTGGAGACACGTTCGGTGCCCTGGTGATCTGTCGCCCTCGTGCTGGGCGATTCGCGCCCGGTGTCGGCTGGGACCTGCAGGCTTGCGTTCGCGCCTGGGGTGGCCGCCGGTGCTGAGTGGGCGGGCGTTGTCGGCCTTCCCGACGAGTGAGCAGCCCGCCGGTTGCGTGAACTCACTGTCCGGTCAGCGGACGATGCATCCGCTGTCCCGGAGTACGACCGCGCGGCTTTCGGGCAACGATGGGCGGACATTGACCACAATGGTTGCGACACGCGCAACGACATTCTTGCCCGAGACCTCGCGCGCCCCACATTCAAACCTGGAACCCACGAGTGCGTGGTGCTTTCTGGCACGCTCGCTGAGCCTTACACGGGCGCTACGATCCAGTTCCAGAGGGGTAACAAGACCTCGTCCCTGGTTCAGATCGATCACGTCGTCGCTCTCGCCGACGCGTGGCGCTCGGGAGCATGGCAGTGGGATGCCCAACGTCGGCAGGGGTTCGCCAACGATCCGCAGAACCTTCTGGCGGTCGACGGGGCGGCGAACGAAGACAAGTCGGCATCCTCTGCCGACCAGTGGCTACCGCCCAACGTCAACTTCCGCTGCGACTATGTTAAGCGGCAGATCGCCGTTAAAAACGCGTACGGACTCAGCGTCACCCAGGCTGAGCAGGACGCAATGGCGACCCAGCTGGCAACCTGCCCAGGTGACCAATAGTCCGAAACTGTCAGCGTCCTGGAAGCATCAACATGCGTGGCATTATCTCCCCTGAATGCGTCGCGCACCCGCAATTGTGACTAACGATATATGGGAGAAACTCCGTTGTTTTCTCACCATGTGTCCATCTGGTGTGGAACACCCCGCAAATCGGTGAACGTTGCCGAACAACGCCGGTAATGTTCCCCTCAAAGAGAGGGGTGACATGTACACGGCAATCAACTGGGCGACGGACGCCGGCTTGTACGCGGTCGTCATCGCGCTCACCTGCGCCCTGTGGTGGCTCCTCAGCCGACGCGCCGACCGCGCGCGCCTGCGCGGACGTCCCTCGCGCGCCAACTCGCACGACGAGGCGCCCGGTCACGCCAGCCACGATCGCCTCACCGTCTCCAAGGCGCTGCCCCTCATCTACCGTCGATCCAAGCGGACCGGCGCCCTCCTGCCGCGAGAAGACAACCCACACACCCCCGAGACCGCGGAGATCCCCGTGGTCGCGGCTCGGGCCTCGTCGATGTGGAGGCTGCCGAGGGCACTGCCCCTCGCGTGGATCCTCTACCTGGCAGGCCTGCTGATTTTCACACTCCTGCCGATCCCCTCCGACCCGGTGGCCGCCTGCGCCGCAATCATCCACTGGGACAACTACATGCCCTTCGGGTCCCTGGCCGCCGTCGCCGACCAATTCCGCGACGGCGAACAGCTGCGCGGCACCCTCTACGCCCTGTCGATCCTCCTCAACATCGCCCTGTTCGTGCCCCTCGGCGCGCTCGCGGAGACAACGTGGAGAATTCGGCGCGCCCGCCAAGCCCGCGAGGACCTGCCCACCGACGGCGGACGTCTCGCGCGCGCGATCCCCACATGGCGTGTCCTCGTGTGGGTCGCCATCGGAGCTTTCATTTCCTGCCTCATTGAGTTCACGCAGTACACGGGACTCTTCGGACTGGTACCCTGCACCTACCGCGTCGTCGACATCGACGACGTCATCACCAACACGATCGGCGCCTACCTGGGCGTGCGGCTCCTACCCCTCATCGCGCGCAACGCGCACTTCGCGCAAACGCGTAAAGGGCGATGCCGCGGCGCGGGCCAGGGACGCGGCCTACAGCCAACCCGCGGCGCGGGCCAGGGACGCGGCCTCGGCGCGCGTGCGCGCGTCCATCTTCAGCATCGCCGAGGACACGTGGTTACGCACCGTCCCCTGGCTGAGATGGAGGGAATGAGCGATGTCGGCGATCGTGCCGCCGCCCTCGACCTCGCGCAACACGTCGGCCTCGCGATCCGTCAGCGGAGAGGAGCCCGCCGACAGCGCCTCCAGCGCCAGATTCTGATCGATCGCGCGGCCGCCCGCGGCCACCGTGCGCACGCCCTCGGCCAGAGTCTCGACGGGCGCGTCCTTCACCATGAAGCCCGTCGCCCCCGCGTCAAGAGCGCTGCAGGTATCCCGGTCGCCCGAAAGTCGTCACGATGAGCACGCGCACGCCCGGGAAACGTGCGCGAATCGCCTGCGTTGCCGTGATGCCATCCATGCGGGCATCTCAGTGTCAATCGATCAGCAACGTCGGCGGGGACAGGTTGACCCGCAGGACCGTTGGGACGAGCGAGGCCACTCGGTCGGCTGTGGGCGCGTGCCTGGGCGGTGCAACGGGTGGCCGGTGGAGCACCAGCGTTGGCCGCAGAATCAGAGCGACATGCCGAGCCGACTCGGCCGGGCGCGCCAACTCCTCGAGTGCCTGCGCGCCGTCGGCGCGCCTGCGCGACGACCTCAATGTCACTCTCAAATCAGCAGCCCCGCCAGCGCCCCACGAATCATCGCCTGGTCGTCAGCCACGAGCACCCGAATCGTCACGTCGCCCCCTGTCTGTCTGTACCTAGGTACAAGGCTAACGCAGGAGGCGGCCCTTTCTCTGATCGACTCATCACGCCGGACGAAGCCGACCTGCCCTCCCGGGACCGCGCGGGGCTCTGGGAGGGGCGGGATTCTGGGACCGCGCAGGGAACCGAGGAGGCCCAGACCTCGTCGATGAGGACCCAGCGCAAAGAGTCAGGACGAGTGCGCGGCGGCTTCGGCGTCGAAGGACAGCGCGAGCGTCACGTGGAACCCGACGCGCCCCACGTGAGCGTGCCCTCGTCGCCGACCAGCTCGGACAGGCCCGCGAGTCCCGACCCTGAGCCCGCGCTCGACGCGGCGTAGGAGGCCGAATATCCGTCGTTCGTGACGGTGACTCCGCCAGGGGACAGGCGGACCCGCACCCACGAGGGGCGCGCGTGCAGAATCGCGTTCGTGACACCCTCGCGGATCACGTGGGCGGCGGCGGTCGAACGAGGACCCGACGGCGGCTCGCCCTCATTCGTGATCTCGGCGTCGATGCGCGCGACCTCCAGAAGCGCGCGGGCCTCCTGGAGCTCCTCTCCCGGAGACAGGGCCCGCGTGGCCGCCACGATGCGGCGGACGTCAGCCAAGGCCTCGTTCGACTGCGCGGTGACCGCGCGAATCTGCTCGCGCGCCTCCTCCACGCGCCCCGCCTCCAGGAGGCGACCCGCCAGCTCGGACACCATCGTGATCCCCGTCAGCGAATGCCCGAGAATGTCATGCAGATCCGTGCTCAGGCGCGCACGCTCCGCGGCCTTCGCGCGCTGGATCGCGTCCTGGCGACGCAAATGCTCGCGGGCCGAACGCTCCATGCGCCAACGCGCCACCCCCACGAAGACACACAGCAGCACCAGGTACCAGCCCATCCACAGGGGCTCACCCTGCGCGTAAGCGGCCGCGCCCGCGATAACGGTCACCGGCACGAGGCCCGCGACGATGAACCTGCCCGGCGCCTGAAACACCCACGCGACCAGCAGATACGACGTCAGCATGAACGCGTGAGGGGTGTCGACGGAAACCGCGTACACGAGGTAGGCGACCGTCGCCGCCGCCAGCGCCGCGTGGGAGAGGATGAATGGCCTCGTGAAGGAGTTGCGCGCGGGCAGGGGATTGGCCAGCCACGTCGCCGAGTTCACGACCGCGACGAGGGCGCACAACCCGATGAGGCTCGCGCGCTGGGCCGGATCCTGCAGTTCCAGGGCGTAGGCGAGGGGAAACCCCATGAACAGCATCCACGGGGCCGCCCACGCCAGGGAGATCAAGCGCTCCTTCATGACACCAGCCTAGCGAGCCGTGTCGTGGGACGCGCCCCACCAGGCGATGCCCGCCGTGAGAACCGCCCACCCGGCGATGTTGAGCCACGCGGCGGTCGGCATCGTCACGGTTCCGGCGACAGCGTAGATCGCCTGGACGGCGCCGTACAGGGGCGTGAAGGGCGCGACGTGGGAGACAAAGGGCGGCATCTGCTCCAGCGGGATGAACATGCCGGACACGAACGCGCCGAACACCGCGACGAACGCCGAAGCGCTGCGGGCGTTCTCGCCCTTAATCGTGTAGCCGCACGCCAGGCCGATGAGCGCACCCAGCGCCGAGCGCGATGACGACCGCGGCGCTGGCCGCCCACGCGCCCGCCGTCATCTCGGAGCCCGTGGCCAGGCCAACACTGAAGCAGATGAGCGCGATGAACGCGCTCAGCGCCACCAGGGACCGTGAGGCGCACAGGAGAATCACCCACGGCTGGATGGGCGTCAGCGCGTACATGCGCGAGATTCCGGTCGTGCGCTCGACGGACAGCGTCGCGCCGAGCGACCCGCCCACCAGGATCACGCCGTACGTGGTCATCATGACGACCATCGCGGCGGCCACGTTGCCGCGCCCAGTCTGAGTGGTGCGCGCAACCTCGGTCATCCCGAACATCGCGTACATAAACAGGGGCAGGGAGCAGGGCAAACGCCATGTTCCACGGGTTGAGGATGTGCGACAGGAACGTCGCGCGCCACAGCTTCCCCGCGCCCGTGAAGGGAGGATCGGTCGGGTGGTGCGCGCGGGTGCGTGGGTGGTCATGATTCCTTCTTCGTGTGTCGTGTGTCGTGTTTGGGTTCGTGGGGCGAGGCTTCGGCGTCGGACTCGGGATGAGGTCGGGGCCTGTCTCGTGCGGGCCTTGGCGCCCGTGGGGACGAGGTCTGGGCCGGGTACTCGCGTCTCGGCTGCCCGTCGCGCACGGTTGGCTTCAGGGCGGAGGGGTTTTCGGGGCACGTGACCCCGAGCGCTCACTCGGCGTCGGCGTGGGAGGTGATGCGCTCGAAGACGTCTTCGAGGTCCTCGTTGTCGGCGACAACCTGCTCGGTCGGCGCGTCCAGGAGGACCTTCCCGGCGTCGATGATGACGATGCGATCGGCCTCCTGCGGGCCTCGGTCAGGTAGTGCGTGGCGAAGAGAAGCGTGCGGCCCTCCGCGGCCTCGGCGTGCATCGTGTCCCAGAATGCGCGCCGCGCCAGGGCGTCCATGCCGGCCGTGGCCTCGTCGAGGATCAGGAAGTCCGGGTTGCCGGACAGCGCGAGGGCGAGTCGCACGCGCTGCACCTCGCCGCCGGACAGCTTGTTGAGCGGGCGCTTGGCGAGCTTCGTCAGGTTCGTGCGCTCCAGGAGCTCGTCGGTGGGGATCGGGTCGGCGTGCATCGCGGCAACCAGGTCGATCGTGTTGCGGACCTTTCCGTCGCGCGGCAAGGCCCCGGACTGGAGCATGGCACCCACGAGCGAGCGGCGCACGGCCTCGCGCGGGCTCATGCCGTAGACGCTGATGTCGCCCTGCGTGGGCGTGGCCAGGCCGAGGACGATGTCCAGGAACGTGCTCTTGCCCGCGCCGTTGACGCCGAGGAGCGCCACGATCTCGCCGGGCATGAGGGTCAGGCTGACGCCGCGCAGCGCGTCGACGTGGCCGAAGGACTGGTGGATGTTCGTCGCCTGAAGGGCGGGCGTTGTTTCTGCGTTCATGGCACCCAGTCTGCGCGCGTATATGAGGGGCCGGAGGTGTCCTTGATGCAGGTGGTGCCATGACAAATGTCAGGGTGCGCGGGTGCGTTCTGTAGGGGCCCGTGGGGGCGGGGCGCCGCGCTCTGCAGGTTCTCGTGATGGTTGCAACAGTTCTTGGTGAAGGAGTTCGTTGTAGCCAATCTTGGTCGCGGTTCGCGTGGTCGGTAGAGGGCCCGAGAGTGACGACGGTAACCGTCCCAGCAAAAGTCGCACGTAATTTAACTCGGTCATTTTTCGAGATGGCCCACAAACGTTGCAATTCCAACGGTCGGATTTCAAAGTCTGAAATATGTGGAGGGGAATTACGTGCGACATTGCTTCGGTTGGGCGGCCATCCCCCTCAAGTCGCGACCTCGCCGCCACCAAATGGGGGGAATTGCATCATTAGAGGCGCGACACGCCGGCGACACGCCGAAGGGAGGCTCCTAATGGTGCAAAACCCCCATCGCCAACGGTGCAGCGAGCGCCGGTGGGCTCGAGCCAGGCCACGGTGCCCGCGGGGGAACCGTGGTGAGCGCCAGATTAGTTTCGCACGTAATTCAACTCGGTCATTTTTCGAGATGGCCCACAAACGTTGCAATTCCAACGGTCGGATTTCAAAGTCTGAAATATGTGGAGGGGAATTACGTGCGACATTGCTTCGGTTGGGCGGCCATCCCCCTCAAGTCGCGACCTCACCGCCACGCAGGCAGGGGGTGCACCATTAGAGGTGCGACACGTCAAAGCGACACGCCGAAGGGAGGCTCCCTAATGGTGCAAAATCCCCCATCGCCACCGGTGGGGCGAGCGTCGGTGGGCTCGGGCCAGGCCACGGTGCCCGCGGGGGGAACCGGGGTGAGCGCCAGATTAGTTTCGCACGTAATTTAACTCGGTCATTTTTCGAGATGGTCCACAAACGTTGCAATTCCAACGGACGTATTTCAAAGTCTGAAATATGTGGAGGGGAATTACGTGCGACATTGGTGACTGGCGGGCATGACCGTCAGTACATAGCGGCACAACAGAACTGACGAGCAGCCCGGCGCACCAAGCAGCCCGGCCCGACCAGGCAGGACGCACTGGCCCGGAACCCGGGCACAGCAAATAGCAAGAGGCGAAGCGCCGCAGCGGGCGATAGCAGCAAAGGGCGAAGCGCCGCAGCGACGATACAGCAGAGGCCGAGCGCCGCAGCGCTTCGGGCCCCTGCGCCGTCAGCTCACAGGTTGAGGCTGAATGTTGCGGCCGGGGACGGCCTCCGATCAGCTCGCGCGTGTAGTCCTGGACCGGGTTGTTGAACAGCTCGTCCGTCGAGTTGGCCTCGACGAGCTTGCCCTTCTCCATGACGATGACGTCGTCGGCGATCTCGGCGGACGACCGCCAGGTCGTGCGTGATGAACAGGTATGACAGGCCCAGCTGGGCCTGCAGGGTCGATTGAGCAGGTACAGGATCTGATTCTGTACCAGCACGTCCAGGGCGGAGACGGCCTCGTCCAGGACGATGACCTCCGGGTTGAGCGCGAGGGCGCGGGCGACGGCCACGCGCTGGCGCTGGCCACCGGAGAGTTCGTTCGGATAACGACGCATCGCGGGCGAGGCAGCGCCACCATGTCGAGGCAGCTCGGCGCGCGCTCGATGCGCAACTTCCTGGATTGAGTTCGCGCTTCTCGGCCGCGGTGAGCGTGCGCTTGCCCTCGGATGCTTCGACGAGTTTCGTCATCCACTCTTCGGGTTCGCGACCGGTGGCCTCGGCGCGCTTGATCTCTGGGCGGCGTACTCGAGGGTGCCGTAGCCGTGAATTTTCAGCGGTTCCTCGATGAGGCGGTAGATCGAGTACATCGGGTCCAGTGACCCGTAGGGGTTCTGGAAGACGGCCTGGAGGCGGCGGCGCAGGTGGAACAGTTCCGTGCGGCTCATTGTCGAGGTGTCGACACCGTCGAAGAAAATCTTTCCAGCGGTGGGTTTGAGGAGCTGCAGGATCATGTTCGCTGCGGTCGACTTTGCGGAGCCGGATTCGCCGACGACGGCGAGGGTCGTGCCGCGACGCAGCTCGAAAAGAGACGTTGTCGACAGCCAGGAAGGTATTGTTGCCCTTCTTAGCGCGTATGTCGAACTCTTTTGGTGAGGCCTTCGACGCGGATGATGGCCTCCGTGGAGGTCGATCCTTTGCCGGCGCCCGTGAGTTCCTCCTCGGTGACGGAGATGCCCTGTTTGTGGGCGGATTCGATGCGGGCTGAGGCCAGGGAGGGCGCGGCTGACACGAGGCGCTTCGTGTAGGGGTGGCGCGGGTGCTGGAGGATCTCTGGGGCGGGGCACGGACTCGACGATGCGACCGCGGTGCATGACGACAGGCTGTTCGCGCGTTCGGCTGCCAGGCCGAGGTCGTGCGTGATAAACAGCACGGCGGTGCCCGACTTTTCAGATGTCGGCTTGCCGAGGGTGGTCGAGGATGCGTCGTTGAACGGTGACGTCCAGCAGGCGGAGGTGGGTTCTGCTCGGCGATCAGCAGCTTAGGGTGCGCTGCCACTGCCGATGGCGATGAGGCGCGTTGGCGCATGCCGCCGGAGAACTCGTGCGGGTCTGCTTGGCGCGGCGTTCCATCGGGCGAGCCTGCTTCCTCCAGGAGCTGGGTGACACGCTGGCCGACTTCGGACTTGGGTACGACGTTATTCGCGACCAGAGCTTCCTTGACTTGCGTGCCCTACCGAGCACAGGGGTTCAGGTTGCTCATGGGGTCCTGGGGACCAAGCCGATGCCGGAACCGCGCAGAGACACCCACTCGTTGGTGGACAGGTGGGTGATGTCGCGTCCGTCGAATTCGATGGTGCCGCCCGCGACCTTGCCGGTGCCGGGCGGTGAGCCGATGACGGCGGCGGCGGTCGTGGACTTACTGGAGCCGGATTCGCCGACGATTGCGACGGTCTGGCGGGTAGATGGTCAGGTTAGCGCCGCGTACGGCGGGGGACGACGCCCGTTGAGGAGGTGAAGGTGACCTCAGGGTCGGTGATTTTTGAGCAGGGGCGCTCGTCGTCAGGGTGGATGGGGACGAGGCCAGGGGCCGCGCTGGGGGCGACGGCTCGTTCGACGATCTCTTCCATCTCCTTGTCGGAGGGGCGGGGTTGTTCGTTCGCTCACTTGCGTGCCTTCAGGTCGAGGGCTTCGCACGGCGTCACCATCGCTGGTGAGCTGAGGACGGTTGAGGGCCAGGGCGGCGGCCGAGTAGAAAACACTGCATCGGTGCGTCGCTGAGGCTGGTCGCTGGCTGTCGAGATGTCAGCGCCCAGGGAGACGATCGTGGGCGGCGAGCCGTGCCCGCAGAAGGACGAGTGAGGCCTCCGGAGACGATGAAGGTGCCCAGTGCGACGGTCGCGTACACGATGATGGGGGCCATCGAGTTGGGGATGATGTGGCTCATGAGGATGCGTCCGCGCGAGGCGCCGGTGGCGCGTGCCGCGGTGACGAGTTCTTCGTTCTTGGCGCTCATGACGGAGCCGCGCGTGATTCGCGCGATGGATATCAGGCGAAGGTTGACGGGTCGACGACGACCCTGGCGATGGGCGTGACTCTTTGGGCTATCTGCATGCGGAGACGATGGCCGCCAGGAGCAGAGGGATCGCGAAGGGACGTCGGTGATGCGCAGGCAGCGAGTCAATCCAGCCGCCGGCATGGTCGAGCGATGGCGCCGATTGTGCCGCCGATGATGACGGCGGCGATCGTGGTGAGAACACCGACGGAGACGGAGGCGCGGGCCCCGTAGATGACGCGCGAGTAGATGTCGCAGCCTTGCTTGTCGAATCCGAAGGGGTGGCTCCACAGTTCGGGTGCTTTCAGTGAACGTGCGAGTTCGCAGTAGGCGCAGGTCCTGGCTGGTGAACAGCGACGGGAAGGCGAAAATCGTGATGGCCACGAAGATGATGACGGCTGCGCGAACCAGAAGGGGCGGACGCGCAGTCGTTTCGAGGCCTCGCCCCACATCGAGGAGAGGGAACTCGTCGGTGACAGCGTCGACGGCTCCGGTGGTCTCAGTCGATGTCGGAACGTAGTGGTCCCTGCCCGCGCGGGTGCGAGCAATGTTGGCGGAGGAATGATGTCGCTCATAGCGGATCCTCGGGTCGAGCACGGCGTAGAGAGGTCAACGACGGGTTTGGCCAGGATGTCACCAGGACGAGCACGGTTGTGATGGAGACGGCGGTGGGAGGCCTTGCCTAGGTCGGATGGCCTGCCAGAGCGTGCCGCCGACGCCGTTGATGTTGAAGATGCCCTCGGTGATGATGGCGCCGCCCATGCAGGGGCGCCGAGGTCGCCGCCGAGGAAGGTGGCGACGGGGATGAGGAGTTGCGCAGGATGTGGCGGGACATGACAGCGCGGTTGGTCAGCCCCTTGGCGCGGGCGGTGCGCACGTAGTCGGCGGAGACGTTCTCAGGAGACGGACTGGCGGGTCGGTCCGGTGACGTAAGCCAGGAGACGCCGCCGACACCATAGCTGGCATGGTGAGGGAGGCGAAGTCGACGAGAGACGCTGGCTGTGACCGGTAAGACTCCGAGTTTGATGCCGAGGAGGGATGTAGGGACGAAAGCCGAGGACGAAGGTCGGCACCGAAATCAGCAGGGTGAGACACGAGGGATCGTGGAGTCGAACCAGCCGCCGCGGCGAACAGCAAAGCGATTGTGCTAGCGTGATGCCGAAAATGGACTCGATGGCGAGCGCGTGGACGGCCAGCGCCATCGTGGTGGAAGGCTCGAGCCGCTGACGTCGATGACGAGGCTGCTGGTTGAAGATTTGCCGAAGTCAAGGGTGAACACACCTTTGAGGTAGAGCAGATACTGCATCCAGAAGGGCTGGTCGAGGTGGTACTCGGCGCGGATCTTTGCGGCGGCTGCCTCAGTGAGGCCGCGGTCGCCGCCGGGGTGCGACGACAGGGTCACCTGGCATGGGTAGACCATCGCGAAGATCAGAAGGTGGCTCCGAAGACCGGGATGGTCTGGAGGGTCGCCGTCCGATGCTGGCAGCTGAGGCAATCACTTTGGGTTCGTGTGCGAGGGATGGGCGCGGTGCCGCTCCCGATCGTGCGCCCGCTGGGGCAGGGAGCTGCTCTCATGTCCCATCATAGGGTAGAGAATGGGCAAATGAGTAGTGGGGGTCGTTATGTGGCCAGCGAATCAGGTGTGTTTCCCTGATTGTGGTTGACAGGTGTGGTCTGCGATGTGGGCATCGACGAGGCTGGGGGCGCGTTTGGTGCGCGCGTGGCCCGTGTGTTGGCGTGGGTTTTGGGTTTAGTGGTGGTTGCTGCGCGAAGGGGTGGGCGGCTGCACCACCCACTCGTGAGGATGGTTCCTAGAACTCACTTCTTGTCTGTCGAGGTCTTGGTGATCTTGCGGCGACCGGTGAGGCCTTTCAGTCCAAACTCCGTTGTCGACCTTGTCGTTTCATGCGCCGTTGACGTTGTAGTACCACAGCGGGATGACGGGCAGGTCGCTTCAGGAGGACCTCCTGGGCCTGTGCATGATGGCGATGCCGTCTTCTTCAGTGGCGGCGCCGGCAGCCTGGGTGATCAGGTTGTCGAACTCCTGGGAGGAGTAGAAGCCCTTGTTGGAGGCTGCGCCGGTCACGTACAGCGGCTGCAGGAGTTGTAGATCGACGGGTGGTCGGCCTGCCAGCCGGAGCGGAAGGCTGAGCCAATCGTCTGCTCATCCTCCTGCTGGAGCATGGTCTTGAAGTCGACGATCGGCTTGCCTTCGGCGCTGATGTTCAGCGTGTTCTTGATGGAGTTCGCGGCGGCATCACCCATTCCTTGTGGCCGCCGTCAGAGTTGTGAAAGCGATCTCGAAGGTGCCGTCCACGGGGCGATGGCGTCGGCCTGGGCCCCCAGTTCCTAGCCTTGTCGGGGTTGTGAGGTCAGGACGTCAGAGCCTGCAAGGTTATCAGGTAGCCTTCGAGCGTGGGGGCAGTGAGGTCCTTGGCAGAGGGTGCGGGTGCCCGAGTAGATCTGCTGGGTAATCTCGTCGCGGTTGATGGCCATGGAGATGGCCTGGCGGCGCAACTGGCCTCTCGCCCTATGAAGTGGTCGAGTGCTTCAGGGATTGTCGAGTGTCATGATCTTAAGCGTAGGGAGCTTATTGACGGAGCGTCCGGCGAAGGTGTCCTGGTAGGAGCCGATGGCCGAGGAGGGCATGGCGTCCATGACGTCAGGTTCTTAAACCTTGCAGGGTCGTTGTAGGCGGCGTCCATTGACTGGTAGAACTTGAAGACGAGGCCTTCGTTCTGGGCCTTCTCGTCGCCGACGTAGTTCTCGTTGGGGACCAGGTGAGATCTGGACGTTGTGAGTCCCAGGCGTCAGCGGAGGCGAGCTTGGAGGGCCGTTGCCGACCGGGTTCTAGCCCATAAGCATCGAGGTCGTTCAGGGTGGAGTCAGGCAGTGGCGCGTAGGCGGTGTAGCCGGGCGGCTGACGAGGTCGTAGCTGGGCTGCTGGGGTTTGATCGTGAAGGTGTAGTCGTCGACGACCTGGACGCCGGACAGGGTCGCCGTTGCCCCTCTTCGTTGGTGCCTTCGAAGGTCGAAGAAGGAGGCCTGCGTCTGTTCACTTGGTGGTGATGAGCTGCCAGGCGCGGACGAGTTCTCGGCCTTGACAGGGGTGCCGTCGGAGAACTTAGCGGTCCTGGTTGAGCTTGACGGTCCAGAGGTGTTGTCTTCGTTGGGTTCGATGGATGCGGCGACGTCGAGGACAGGGTTGCCGTCAGTGTCGTAGCGGACGAGCTGGCTAAAAAGTGCGGACAGGATCTTGCCGCCGCCGTTTTTCGCTGGTCATGCCCGGCAGGAGCGGGTTCTGCGGTTCGAGCCGTTCACGGCGACAGCGTTGGCGTTGATGCCGCTGGAGCATGCGCTCAGTGCACGAGCGCAGCGCCGACGGGATGGCGAGCCATGCCTTTTTCAGGTTCATGGTTACTTCCTCCTGGTTGATGGATTTGGGACCGTGGGGCTTTGCCCGTGGTCATGGTCTGAAGTAGCTCGTCTTTCGTGAAACGTGGTGGGTAAGTCCATCATGTGCGCATTACATTTTTGGTTACAAACGTAAAAAGTAGGTCAAATAATGGTGCGTGTCACGCAAAGGTTTAAATTTGTGAGGCGACTACACGATCAACGAGGCCGGGTGCGAAACACGAACGCTCCCCAGCCCCGGCCTCGTCCACGGAAGGACACGTCAGGAAAAGCAAACCCCTTAGAGGACAGCCACTCCCGGGCGATCTGCGACGCCGACCGCTGCTCCTGCGTGGACGCGCGGTTCATCTCCACCAGATCCGCAGGCTCAAGCGCGGCGCTCACGCGGTTGATGACGGCGGCCGCCTCATCGTCCACGCGAGGCCGAGGCCAGGGGAACGACGTGCGAGGCCAGGAACAGTCCTGCGGATCCGCCAAGACCGTCAGAGTGCCGTCCGCCAGAGCCGGATCCGAGGGTAGATGTTCGCCAGCTGAGATGTCCCCGTCCCTCAGCGCCTTGACCGTGAGCGGGCCGCCCGAATCCTCGATCGGCGTGAAGGCCACCGTCACCCCGTAGGGTCCGCGACAGGTAAGCCCGGGCCGTACGGGCGAGTCTCAAACTCGAGTTCCCGCCCAGGGTCAGCGGCCCGCCCGCCAGGTCACCGATCGAGGGCCAGCAGATGCTCCGCGGCGGGAGTCGAGGTCACCACATAGGGAATCCTGGTCGGTCGTGCGCGCCTGGTCGAGGCGCGCAGCCCTGCGGAAGGACGCCGGTCAGCGCCGCGTAAACCTCATCCGTCAGAACGGGCGGTCGCGTCGGAATCCAGGTATTGCAGCAGGTTGCCCCGTGTGCTCGGGGAACACGTCGATCGAACCGGCCCAGAGCTCGGGCATGTAGACCTCGCGCTGGCCGATGCGCATCTGTCGATCACCGTGTAACCGGCGTCCTCCAGGGCCTGCGCGTAGACCTCGGCGATGATCTCGTTCGAGTAGTAATCCTGCGAGCCCACGACGATCGTCGACGAGGCCGTGGTGCCCCCGTCGACGGTGCGCGCCGACCCGCAGGCGGCCAGGACCAGGGTGGACGCGGCGGCGGCCGAAAGCGTGATCATCGAGGCGTTTCATGGTGACTCGCCCTGGTGGGTGTTCCCCGCGTCAACGCGCGGGTGAGTGCGGGCGCGAATCGCGCGGCTCGCGACCGCCAGCACAGCATCCGCGAGAAGGGCGAGCGCGACGACGACGATCGCGCCGCCGATCATCTGCGCGTAGTCGCGGGTCTTCAACCCGCGTGAGAAGCGGCCAGACCATAATTCGCCGTGTAAGCCGCCAGGGTCGTCGTCGCGATCACCTGCAAGGTCGCCGAGCGCACACCCGCCGCGACGAGGCCCGCCGCGTGGGGCGCCTCGACACCCACAAGAATCTGACGCTCAGTCAGCCCCATTGCGCGTGCGGCATCCACCGTCGCGCGCGGCGTCGAGGCGATCCCCGAATACGTCGCCGACAGCAGCGGCGGAACCGCGAGCACCAGAAGCGCCAGCGTCGGAGCCGCCAGGCCGATGCCCAGCCACAGGCCCGCGAGCGTCAGCACGCCCAGGGTGAGCACCGCCCGGGCCGCGCCCGTCGCACCACCAGCCACCGGCCCCTGCCCGTGTGCCCGATCCACGTGCCCACAGGCAGCGCGACCAGCGTCGCAAAGCGCGACGACGAGGACGAGTCAAGCCCACGTGCTCGGCGCTACGGGCCGGGATCTGACTCACCCACCCAATTCGCCGGGGTCGCAAAGCCACCTCAAAGGCTTCCCAGGATACTCACGCCCTCCTCCTCGCCCACGGGGTCAGCATGACCAATCCCCTGCAGCCGCGTCCACCGCGAGCGCCAGGAGCACCGTCGCGACCAGGCTGGCCACGACCTCGGCGGTGATGCCGCGCTGAAAACCGTCCGTGAACAGCGTGCCCAGCGAGCGCAGCCCGATGAATGCGCCCACCGTCACGAGCGACACCGTGGACGTGGCCACCACGCGCGTCCCGCGATGATGACCGGCGTCGCCGGGGGCAGCTCGACCTCCACGAAGCGGCGCGGCGGGGTAGCCGCACGCGTTCGCCGCCCGCAGGGGTCGCGCCCAGGATCGCGCGGAAACCCTCGGCCGCCTGGCGCACCAGGACAGCCACGCCGTACAGGGTGAGCACCGCGATCATGTTCGCGCTCGGGCGCAGTGCCACCCCGATGATCACCGGAAACACCACCAGAAGCGGCGACGGCAGCCCGCGTACAGGGCCGACAGCGCCGACAGCGCCCAGCCGCCGCGGCGCGAGAACGCCGCCCAGCGGGCAAGTGGCACAGAGGCCGCGACCGAGAGCGCGATCGCCGGCAGGGCGATCCACAGGTGCTCCGCGGTCAGCTCGCCGATCAGCGCCAGGTTCGAGGACAGCCAGGGTCATGGGCGCGCTCCGGCGGGCTCGGCGCCTCCGCGCGGCGCGGGCGATGCGCCCGTGGGGGCCGGGCCTCGTCCCCTCCCTGGGTGAGCGTGCCCTGCGTGAGCGTGCCCTGCGTGAGCGTGCCCACCGGGGTTCCGCCTCGTCCGCTGACCAGGCCGTGGGGCCCGTCACGTGCACCGGGCGCGCCGCGCGCGAGGCCCCCACGAAGTCGGCGACGAAGGTAGAGGGCCGGGGAGTGAGCAGATCAGGTGGGCGACCCGCCTGCTCGATGTGCCCGCCCGTGGACAGGACCGCGACCTGGTCGCCCAGGGTGAAAGCCTCGTCCACGTCGTGCGTCACGAACAGGATCGTCGTACCCAGCGAGCGCTGAATCTCGCTTCAATTTCCCGCTGCGAGATCCGCGCGCACGAGCGGATCGAGCGCGCCGAAAAAGCTCATCCATCAACAGGATGTCCGCGCGGTTCGCCAGCGCCCGCGCGACCCCACGCGCTGACGCTGCCCGCCCGACAACTCGGAGGGTAGCGATCGGCCATCTGCGTGTCAGGCCCACCAGATCCAGGAGTTCGAGGCGCGCTCGCGGGGACTCCTTCTTCGCAGCGCCCTCCAGGCGCGGGACAGTCGCGATATTGTCCGCGATCGTGCGGTGCGAGGAACAGGCCGCCTTCCTGCAGGACGTAGCCGATCGAGCGGCGTAGGCGCACCAGGGTCCTCGTCCGCGACGTTGGCGCCGCGCACGAGACCGCGCCGAGGTCAGGGGTGACCATCGCGTTCACCATGCGCATGAGCGTCGTCTTTCCGCAGCCCGAGGTTCCCAGGAGGACCGTCGTCGAGCCGCGCTCGACGTGGAGGGAAAAGTCCTCGACGGCCCTCGTTCCGCCCGGGTAGGTCTTCGAGACGTGGTCGAAGCGGATCATGCGCGCCCCTTCCCGCATCCCTGCGCGTTTCCGGCGGTCGGGTCCGCGGCCTCGTCAATGAGGGCGAGCGCGTGGGCGAGGCGCTCGCGCTGGCCCGGGGAGAGGGGGGCGATGAGTCGTTCCTGCTCGGCGGCGACGATGGCCTCGGCGCTGGCGAGGTGGGTCATGCCCGTGTCGGTGACCGTCAGGATCGTGGCGCGGCGGTCGTGCTCGCACGGCGTCCGATGGAGCAGTCCGTCGCGGTGCGGGCGGTCGACCAGGCGTGAGGCCGCGCCCAGGGTGATGCCCTGACTCGCGGCCACCTCCTGGATGCGGCAGGCCGGGGTGTCGCGCACGGCGCGCAGGACCAGGAAGCGGCCCAGTGACAGGGGGTTGTTCGCCTCGCACAGCGCGGACTCGACCGCGTTCCAGGCGCGTATTTCCGCGCTCACGAGGGCCGTAAACAGCGATGATGCATCCGTTGCCATGGTCAACACAGTACGTGGAAATAATTGATATGTATAGTGAGTGTGAGGGGAGACTCGTTGATGCTTTCGTGAAATAGGTCGCCGCTGTGTGCTCGTCGAACGGATCTCGAATCGGGTGCGGGGTGTGGTTGATGGGCCTCCGCGCGGTGCTACAGTGCGTGGTGTCGGCGACTGACAAGCGTGCCCCTCGCTTCGTGTGCGGCGGTTTCCAGTGGCGGGTGAGTTTTCTTGGCGCGTCAGGCGTCTATCAATGAGGTGTCAACGGTGCGAAAACGTCTCTACTCCCTGCTCAACGGCGATGGGAGAGCAGCAATGTGGTACGGGCGCGTCATGACCGTGCTCATCATCGCCAGCCTCCTTCCCCTGTGCTTCAAAGGATCAGCCCCATCCTCGAAACGATCGAGTACGCGTGCGTCCTCGTGTTCATCGTCGACTACCTGACCCGCTGGGCGACAGCCGACTACAAGCTACGCAAAGGCGCGTTGTCGTTCCTGATCTACCCCTTCACGCCGATGGCCATCATCGACCTGGCGTCGATCCTGCCCGTCTTCAACGCCCTCAACGACGCGCTACGTACCCTGCGAGTCCTCCGTCTGTTCCGCACGCTGCGGGCCTTCAAGCTCATCCGCTACTCGAAGCACCACCGCCATCGCCGCCGTGTTCGAAAAACAGCGGGAGGCACTGCTGGCCGTCCTCTGCCTGGCGATCGGCTACATCCTCGTCAGCGCCCTCGTCATCTTCAACGTCGAGCCCGACACCTTCAACACCTTCTTCGACGCCGTGTACTGGGCGGTCGTCTCCCTGACGACCGTCGGCTACGGCGACCTCTACCCCTCCTCCGACGTGGGGCGCACCATCGCCATGATCTCCTCACTCATGGGCGTCGCCGTCGTCGCCCTGCCCTCGAGGCATCATCACCGCAAGCCTGCTCGACGAGCTGCGCGGAGACAGTGGTGCTAGCGACTGATGTGCAGGGACTTTTTGTTGCGGGGTCGATTCGTGTGGCCTCCGCTCACCCAAAAGTCGCACGTAATTTTCAGTCGGTCACTTTGTAGGCGTGCCCGCAAACGTTGAAATTCTGCGCATCGCCACGATGGGGATCGGGGCGTGCCCGGGGAATTACGTGCGAAATTGGGAGGGATAAACGAGGCCGGGACCCAGCCGCTCCCACCGCGCGGCGAGAAAGCGACCAGACCCCGGCCTCGTCAATGAACGCGTCAGATCAGGCGTCAGCCTGCGGCGCAAGAGGCGGCGACGCTTCGAATACGCCTCGCCCTCAACTCCGAACCCGACGGCGCCGACGCTGGCGTCGCCGCCTCAGGTTCGTGCCGCGCACCTTCGAAATCAGGCGCATCCCGTGGTAGATCAGCAGAGCCGCGCCAGTACCCAGCGCGATGCCCTCGAAAGACATGTCGCCGATCTTCCACGTGAAGTTCGCAATCGCGACGATCAGAGCGACCGCAGCGGTGTTCAAGTTCACCGGGTTCGAGAAGTCCACGCGGTTCTGCACCCAAATGCGCACGCCCAGCATGCCGATCATCCCGTACAGGACCGTGCCCGCACCGCCGAGGACACCAGCGGGAATCGTCGCAATCAAGGCGCCGAACTTCGGCAGCATCGACAAAACCAAAGCAACACCAGCCGCAATCAGGTGAAAGCAGCCGTCGAGTACACGCGGGTCGCCGCCATGACACCGATGTTCTCCGCGTAGGGTGGTCGTGCCCGAACCACCACCGCTACCAGCCAACATCGTGGACAAGCCGTCGGCCATAAGCGCACGGCCCGTCAGGTCATCCAGGTTCTCACCCGTCATCGCCGACACCGACTTCACATGGCCAACATTCTCAGCAACCAGGATGAACACAACCGGCAGGAACAGACCCAGGGTCGACGGGGCGAAGCTCGGGGCCTGGAACTCAGGGAAACCAATCCAAGCGGCCTTGCTCACCGTCGAGAAGTCGACCTGACCCTGAAGAATCGCGGCCACGTAGCCGATCAACACGCCGATCAGGATCGACAGACGACCCAGGATACCCTTGAAAAGAACCGTCACCAGGCAGATCGACACGATCGTCACGACAGCAGTGATCGGGCCTTCCTTCACCCAGTTCCACGCGGCGGGCGCCAAGTTCAAGCCGATGAGAGCCACGATCGCGCCCGTCACCACGGGCGGCATCGCCGCATCAATCCAACGCACGCCCGCGAAATGAACGACCAAGCCGACGAAGGCCAGCGTCGCGCCAGTCGCAATGATGCCGCCAAACGCATAGAAGAACCCAGAGACGCAGACACCGCAGTGATCGGGGCGATCAAGGCGAACGAGGAACCCAAGTACGAGGGCAGACGACCCGCCGTAATCAGGAAAAACAGCAGCGTGCCGACCGCGGTGAAAAAAAGCGTCGTCGACGGAGGGAAACCCGTCAACAACGGAACAAAGGAACGTCGCACCAAACATCGCGACCACGTGCTGGGCGCCAATGCCAACGGTGCGCGGCCACGACAGCCCGCTCACCCGGAAGGACGACGTCACCGGGATTAATAGATGTGCCGTTACCGTGAAGCTTCCAACGGAACAACGAAGTCTTCGTTTCGCTCATGCGCGTACAAATCCGATCAGTTGATGGGCGGGATGGCCGTACCGGTCGGAACACCAGAGTAGCGCGTTCAGGCGCCGGGCCGCGGAATTTACTACTGAAAAACCGCATCCACACGCAAAGTGTGGTGCGCCTTCCCGTATGGGATAGTGGACGCATGAGCGCACTGAGCAACCCCCACCCCGCACGCGGCGCGCTCCCGGGAATGACAGCCCAGGCCTCGCCGATGGGTGCCCGCGCAGCTGCAGCCTCCCCTACCCGAGGGCTCATGCCACGGGGACCGCAGGCGACCGCTCGGGTATGCCCCCACAGCCCCAACACCGGTTCATCAAGCATCACCCGCTTCCCAGGGACCGAATACGTCAACATGCGCGCAGTCTTCGCTGACGGCGGTTACACCTCGCCCAAACCCATCACCAACCCGCTGGCGCGAAAGCAGCCCCCTGTGGGTCAGCGTCTTCAGCGTCTTCATCATCCCACTGGTCCTCGCCGTCATCCTGGCGTCCATCGCCCTCATTCGCGCACTCAACCTACCCGACCGCGTCGGCATGCATGAATCCATCGCCGCCCTCACCTACAGCGCCGCCATGGCACTCATATTCATGCTCATCTGCCTGATGTAGCAGCGTCTGTGACCCGCTCCATTGGCGTGGATTGGCGCATCGAGGCGTTTATCGCTTATGATTGTCCGGCACGATGTGCACGGAGGATTCGCCTAGTGGCCTATGGCGCACGCTTGGAAAGCGTGTTGGGTGCAAGCCCTCGGGGGTTCGAATCCCCATCCTCCGCCACTCAACCCCGGAACCTACCTGAACTGCGCCCCGAAACTTGGACGCATTTAATGGTAGCCGTTATGCGGCTTGTTGGAGGGCCTGATCTCGGTATTCTGCTGGGGTCAGGCCCTTGAGCTTTACTCGGCGTCTTGTTGTGTTCCAGTAGGTGATGTAGGCGTTGAGGTCGGCTTTGAAAGCTCTCGAAGGTTTGCCAGTCCTGGCCGCGGAAGAATTCGTCCTTGAGGTGCCCGAAGACCTGCTCGGTGGCGCCGTTGTCGATGCAGTTGCCTTTGCGTGACATGCTTTGGATGAAGCCGTTGTCGGCGAGCGCGCTGATGTAGGCCTTGTGTTGGTACTGCCATCCCATGTCCGAGTGCAAGATCGGTTCGACCCCTGCTGGTTTGGCGTCCATGAGCATCTGGAGCATCTCTTGTTGTTGGGCGAGGTTGGGGTGCATGGAGATGGAGTGGGCGACGATCTCTTTGGTGGCAAAGTCGTAGACCGGAGCGAGGTAGGCCTTACCGAAGGAGAGCTTGAACTCGGTGACGTCGGTACCCAGTTTCTGCCAGGGCCTATCGGCCTTAAAGTCGCGGCCGATGATGTTTGCGAAGCTTTGGCCAACAGGTCCCTTGTAGGGAGTTGTACCTGTGGTACTTCGTTTCGCGGCGTATGCCTAGCGTAGCCATTTCGCGCATCATCTTCAGGACCGTCTTGTCAGCGATTCGTGCTCCTTCTTCGGCGCGCAGGCACATGGCCACCTGCCTGTGACCACACCCGTTGGGAGTCCTCGAAAAGATCTGAGCGACCTTGGGCCGCAGATGTGCCCTGGTCGCGCCCTTGGGGTGAGCCAGCGCGTAGTAGTAGCTCGACCTGGCAAGGCCAGCGGCCTCGAGGAGATCACCCACCGCGTGTCCACGCCCTGAAAGCTCGGCGACCGCTAGGGCTTTGTCCCGGTTTGGGAGCGCCTCTGCGCCTTCAGGGCAATCGATTTTTTAGGGTACGCCACCTGTGCCTCGAGGCTTGCGCACGCGCTCGGCGAGTTCCTCCTCACGCGTTGGCGGCATCGCCCGCACCGACCCCTTCGGCCTGCCCTTAGGCTTGGGCCTGAGCGCCTGCGCGCCGCCCTCACGGTACAACCTGCACCACTGCTTCAACGGTGTCGCGCTCACAATACCAAAACGCACCATCGCCTCAGGCTTACTCATCCCGCCGTCAACCACCGCCCTCACTGCGGCGACCTTGGTCTCATAGTCGTATCTGGTCTGCTTTACTCCCATGGCAGCAAGCCCGTCCTCCCGATCACTCGGTACGTCTTCTGCCACTCTCTCACAGTCTCGGCAGACACACCAAGCCTCCTGGCGAGTCAAACCATAGCCACATCCCCTCTCGAGACATCTCCACCGCTTGCTCCCGAAGCAAACGATCATGCCTCACGCATCCACAGACACGAAAAAGCCTCCCATTCCTCGGACTTCAATTTCGATGTCCAAGAAACAGGGAGCAGTTCAACTGAGCTCCGGGGTTTTTGTGGGCTATAGGCGCAAACGTGGTGCTTTAGACGGCGTGTCGTGGGTCTAGTGGGCGCGTCCGGCCCAGCCTTTGCGTGGCCAGAGTCCTTCTTCTGGGGTGGGGGTTCCTTCCGGGATTCCGTGGCGTTTCTGATCGGTGTGGTTGGGGTGTTTGGGTGTGGGGATCCGGCGGGGTGTGGGGCGCCCGTCGTGTTCCCATTGGGTCAGGACTTCGGTGGGGGTCGGGGGTTGTGGGGTGCGCAGGAGGAGAGCCCATTCGGCGATGACGGCGGTGGTAGGCACTGGCACCGCGGTGAGCGTGGAGGAGTTCACGCACGACAGCGTTGATGGATTCGACGTGGTTGGTGGTGGCGCAGGTAAGCGGGTCGGCTGGTGTGCCGTCGGGGTTGGTCAGGTAGGGTGAACAGCACTCCTTGGCGTGCCAGTCGTGCCAAGCGTCGGTAGGCGCGGCGCGTGCGTTCATGCGTGTACCACCAGGTTTTACCGGTTTTTGACGCCCATGCAGGGGTCTTGAGCGGCGAAGGTGCGCTGTGACATCCATTCTCGGAAGGTGTGCCCCAAAGTCGTGGAGCATCGTCAACCACGCGCTGGCTTGGTCGACGCTGGTGATGCTCGTCAAGCGTCGTGACAAGGCCAGCAACGCCCGTGCGGGTTCGGTTCTGGGATGCATGGTGAGGTCGCGGATGATGTCACGATGAACGTGGACCAGGCGGCGTTGCACGCGCGTGGAGGGCCATGGGTGCGCGATAGCCGCCAAGGCGCCTGCAGCACCGTCGGTGGTGACCACATCGGCAGGAGCGAGGCGTTCAAGTAGGGCCGTGTAGGCCTGCGCGGATTCGTTGGCCGCCCACTGCCACTCCAGCACATGCTCGCGGTCTCGGGCGATCAGCAGCACCCATTCGCCCGACAGGTGCATGCCGTCAATGAAGATCTGATCGTGGACCTGCCCGGTGACGGGCGGGTGAGGTACCGGCACCTGCCAGCACCAACAGGTACGACGCCGGAAAGCGCGCTGAGCCTTCCTGTTCGTCTTGGGTGTGCCGAGACGTCGCCCACGCGATGAAGTCTGCCAGCTCATCGGCTTGTTCGTGTCGCGCGCACGCCCTGATGGACATGTGGTTGACAGGGCGCACGAGGTGCATTTCCACCGTTGAGCGCCCGCCGCGGTGTGTCCATTCTTCTTCATCGGCACAGCGCACACCGGGCAACGCCGAGCACGATTCGATCGTGTTCTCACCCACTACACGATCACCCCAGAAAGTCAAGGAAGCTGCGCGATTAACCGCCCGAACCTAAATAACAGCGACTTTCGCCCGCAATCCCAACCTAAACCCGGAACTTAAGCACCACGTTCGTGACCGATGGTCCGGTTTTTGTCGCCTGTGGCGCCCCGCGAACTGGGCCGCCGGGCAGCCTGCCCGCTAGGGGTTATGGGTTAAAGGATAAAAACGTGTTGGTTTTGTGGTGACTTTTCGGCTTGATGGTGCGGGAAAGTTGGTGTTGGAGGTGGTTGTTTCATCGTGGGGGTATGAATACCCCCAAATGCCCGGCGTGCGAGCGAACGCGTGGGCGAACGCGTGGCCTGGTGTGGACACTCAGGTTCAGGGGCGCAGTTCGCCGAGGCGTGCTAGCTGCCTGCGTTCCTCGCCGCGCACGTGGGTCCGATGGTATGCGCGTGGGCGGCGCTGCCCCTGAACCGCGGCCTCACTGACAGCAAGCGGGGAGTTGCGCCGTACGGGGACCCGTGCGTGACTTGCCTGCCGGTGACATCGCCACCAAATGGGGAATTGCACCATTAGAGGGCGCGACACGCCGGCGACACGCCGAGGGGAGGCTTCTAATGCTGCAAAACCCCCCATCCAGCCCTGGGTGCGGAGGGGTCGCAGTGGTGAACTGCGTTCTGGAGTCGCCCGCATCACAGAACATCTGGGCCATCACGCCTATGCTAGCCATTGTTCGTCGAGGTGGTCTGCACTGTGGGCGCGTGTAAGGCGGGGCGATGATAAACGCCGTTAGTGAGTCACCGACGGGGCCCTGCCGCACGGGCACAGGTAGGGCAGGGGGCGCGGGTGAGGGCGGGACCCTGCAGCGCGGGCGCGGGTAGGGGCAGGGGCCCTGCTGCACAGGCGCAGGGAAGGGCGGGGCCCTGCCGCACGGGCGCAGGTAGGGGCAGGGGGCCGATAAACACTGGAAGGAGTCGCCGACAATGATGAGCGACGACGGGCGGCCAGCTCCCAGGCGAGGCTTGTTGCCGATGAGGCGAAACACCCGATCGGGAAGACTCAACCCCAACGGATCACGTGCAATTCCTCCCTAACGGGTGCAATCCTCCCGATCACGTGCAATCCTCCCGATGGGATGCCTCCCATCGGCGGCGCGAGCACGCTAGCGCAATGACGGACGACGCAAGCGCACGTCACGGCCAACCCCATCGGCGGCGCGCCAGCTCAGCGCCGCCGCCACCTCGCCGCCGACGCCTGGGACCGACACGCGTTGTCCTATCACCCTGTGTCCGAAACCCTGTGCCCGGCAGTTGCGTAGCACACCCGTGGGCGGTGGCCCGAGCGGGAGAGGAGACGTGAACGAGCCTGCGGCTTGGAAGGGTCGCACAGATGCCCGGCCAGGCCCCGCAACCGCCTAAGGGCACTCCGACCGGGTTCCGTCTTCCCGCCATGTTGACGGTGTTGGGTCGGTTGTGAATCCCGGCCAGGCCCCGCAACTGTCTACGGGCACTCCGACCGGGTTCTGAGGCCGGGCCTCGCAGTCTGCGCTGCGACCCCAAACCGGGCGGGTAGTGTCATGCTGAGCCCGGGCCTCGTCCCATCAGACCCCGAGACCTTCGACGATTTCGGCACCTGGGAGTGCGGCGAGGACCTCGCCGGTTACGAAAAGCTTCGACCGACGCAGGCCTGAGCCAATACAGCTCCAGCCGAACGCGCACGCCGAATCAATGAGGAGACGCCACGACGTGGGTACGCCCACCGGAGTGATCCCGCCGTACTCCATGCCCGATGCCTCGACGGCGCGTTCCTGCGGCCAAAAACTCGCTTTGCGAACATCAAGGCGCTTCTTGACGACGTGGTTGACATCAGCGTTCGTGGTCGCGCGCACCACACACGCGGCGATTCGTTCCTCGCCCGCGCGTTTGCCTGCCACCAAGATGCAATTCGATGACAGTGTCAGGTCCATGCCAAACTCGCGCGTCATCGTCTCCGTGTCCGCGAACTCCGGGTCAATCTCAACCACGAGCGCCAGACGAGGGCCGTGGCAACCCCACGCTCGGCCAGCGCAGTCAGCGCGGCGGCGACCGGCGGCGCAAGCAAGTCCAGGTGTTCCAGCGCGGGACGTGGTTCCAACGATCCGATTCCGGGAATGTCAATATCGCTCATGCGTCCAGAGTATGCCTGCCTTGTCGAAGGAGATGGCAATGGTCAACCGTCAAGCATGAGTGACGGCATGACCGTACCGAAATAGTCACGCCGCGGGCGAGTCATGCCAGTGCGTTCTCCTTGTCACCCGCCGCGGCTGCGCGCGAGGGCGAAAAACCGTGTATGCTGAGGGTCGGTCCTCCGCGTGACGGTATCATCCGAACCTCCCCAGGGCAGGAATGCAGCAAGGATAAGGGTGCGCTGCCGGGTGCGCGGAGGATCCTCGTATATGTCGTTCGGTTGCAGTCAACGACAGGACACACTTCTACCGTGTGGTTCAGTTCATATCGTTTGGTTTTGCGTCCTGGCGAGAAGCGTGTAAGCTTGTACCCAGCCAAACGGCACAGCGCCCGTAGCTCAATGGATAGAGCATCTGATTACGGTTCAGAAGGTTGGGGGTTCGAGTCCCTTCGGGCGCGCAGCGGCCCCCCTCGGTGCGATCCACCGGTGGGGGTTCTGCATTTATAAAAAGCACTCCTGTGGGAGTGCTTTTTTTGAACTATAAACGCAAACGTGGTGCTTTAGACGGCGTGTCGTGGGTCTAGTGGGCGCGTCCGGCCCAGCCTTTGCGTGGCCAGAGTCCTTCTTCTGGGGTGGGGGTTCCTTCCGGGATTCCGTGGCGTTTCTGATCGGTGTGGTTGGGGTGTTTGGGTGTGGGGATCCGGCGGGGTGTGGGGCACCCGTCGTGTTCCCATGGGTCAGGACTTCGGTGGGGGTCAGGGGGTTGTGGGGGTGCGCAGGAGGAGCCCATTCGGCGATGACGGCGGTGGTAGGCACTGGCACCGCGGTGAGCGTGGAGGAGTTCACGCACGACAGCGTTGATGGATTCGACGTGGTTTGGTGGTGGCGCAGGTAGGCGGGTCGGCTGGTGTGCCGTCGGGGTTGGTCAGGTGGGTGAACAGCACTCCTTGGCGTGCCAGTCGTGCCAAGCGTCGGTAGGCGCGGCGCGTGCGTTCATGCGTGTACCACCAGGTTTTACCGGTTTTTGACGCCCATGCAGGGTCTTGAGCGGCGAAGGTGCGCTGTGACATCCATTCTCGGAAGGTGTGCCCAAAGTCGTGGAGCATCGTCAACCACGCGCTGGCTTGGTCGACGCTGGTGATGCTCGTCAAGCGTCGTGACAAGGCCAGCAACGCCCGTGCGGGTTCGGTTCTGGGATGCATGGTGAGGTCGCGGATGATGTCACGATGAACGTGGACCAGGCAGCGTTGCACGCGCGTGGAGAGCCATAGGGTGCGCGATAGCCGCCAAAGGCGCCTGCAGCACCGTCGGTGGTGACCACATCGGCGGGGCGAGGCGTTCAAGTAGGGCCGTGTAGGCCTGCGCGGATTCGTTGGCCGCCCACTGCCACTCCAGCACATGCTCGCGGTCTCGGGCGATCAGCAGCACCCATTCGCCCGACAGGTGCATGCCGTCAATGAAAGATCTGATCGTGGACCTGCCCGGTGACGGGCGGGTGAGATACCGGCACCTGCCAGCCAACAGGTACGACGCCGGAAAGCGCGCGCTGAGCCTTCCTGTTCGTCTTGGGTGTGCCGAGACGTCGCCCACGCGATGAAGTCTGCCAGCTCATCGGCTTGTTCGTGTCGGCGCGCACGCCCTGATGGACATGTGGTTGACAGGGCGCACGAGGTGCATTTCCACCGTTGAGCGCCCGCCGCGGTGTGTCCATTCTTCTTCATCGGCACAGCGCACACCGGGCAACGCCGAGCACGATTCGATCGTGTTCTCACCCACTACACGATCACCCCAGAAAGTCAAGGAAGCTGCGCGATTAACCGCCCGAACCTAAATAACAGCGACTTTCGCCCGCAATCCCAACCTAAACCCGGAACTTAAGCACCACGTTCGTGACCGATAGTCCGAAAAATCGGTATTGAAGTTGGTTGGAGTCAACGTGGAGGATGGACAAAACGTGTTGGTTTTGTGGCGACTTTTCGGCTTGCTGGTGCGGGAAAGTCGGTGTTGGAGGTGGTTGGAGTCAACTTGGAGGATGGACAAAACGTGTTGGTTGTGTAGTGACTTTTCGGCGTGTTGGTGCGGGAAAATCAACATTGAAGTTGGTTGTTTCATCGTGGGCACGTGCGTGGTCCCTTGGTCTGTCATGGTGGGCTTGGGCAGGTTGTTTGCGGCGACGGTATCTACCGTGCCAGGCCACCGTGCCAGGCCGCTGGCGCGCCGCTGGCTGCGCCAGTGGCTGCGCTACCGGCGGTGCTATGAGTGGTAGTGCATGACTCCCACTGGGCGAGTTATCCGGCTCTTCGCATTTTAAGGGTGTAGGAGGTGTTGGAATCCGCCGGAGTGGAGGAGGCAGCGTAGGCGGTAGTTTCGGTGGTTGATGAATCCTTGGGCGATGCCGCGGAGGTGTTCGAGGCGTCCGTTGATGGCTTCGGTGGGGCCGCCTGTGGTGTGGGGGTGGTCGAAGTAGGCCAGGATGTCCCTGGCTCTGCGTTTGAGGGTTCTGCCCATGCGGGCTAGCTCGATGCATGTGTGTGGCAAGCCCGGGCGGGTGATCGTCGTGATGAGCTGGCGGAGGGTGTTTTTGCCGCGCCTGGGGTCACGATCACGGTAGGCCGCTAGGAGGTCCTGGTAGATTCTCCAGGTGGTGTGCACGTCAGCGTGGTCGGGGCAGGCGAATAAGGCATCCAAGCGCGCCTGGGATGTGTCGGTGAGGATGTCGGTGCCGGTCAGGAGCGTTTTACGGGCCGCGTACAAGGGGTCGCCCTTGCGGCCGCGATGCCCCAGGGTTTCTTGCTGGACGCGCTGGCGGCACTGCTCTAGGGCGTCGATAGCGATATGAACAACATGGAAGGGATCCATCACCGCCACCGCCCCTGGAAGCTGGCTGACTGCTGCGCTTTTATAGCCACTGAACCCATCCATCGCCACGATCTCGATGTCGTTCTTCCATTCTTGGGGGCGCGCGGCCAGCCAGGAAGACAAGACGCGTTTGGAGCGGCCCTGAACCACGTCCAGGAGGCGGGCCGGGCCAGTATGGTCGCGCACAGGGGTCAAGTCCACGATCACCGTGGCGTACTTGTCCCCACCCCGATGACGCCACACGTGCTCATCAACCCCAATGACGCGCACGCCTTCAAAGCGAGTCGAATCCGCGAGCAGGAGTTCGTCGCCATAGGCCAGTATCGCCTCGTTGGCAGTATGCCAGGCTACCGCCAGGTGAGCGGCGATCCGGTTCATGGACATATTGTCAGCGATCAAGCACACAAGCCCCCAGCGCAAGGCCCCAAAGGAGAGCTTGGCGCGTGGGGGAGCCGCCTGGCTGATGTCATCACACCAGGAACGAGAACACACGCGACAGTGGTACCGTCCCACATACACCACCAGCGTCGTGGGCTGATGCCCCCGCGGTTCGTGCGCTAAGCGCCGGGTACGCGACCCCAGCGAATACCCCGGGCACCCACACCCTGGACACAGCCGAACAGGATTAGCCACACGGCACTTCAGGACGAACCCACCCCCCTGGCAGCGCATCCCCACAGCCACCAAGCCCAGCTCCTCCAACCCGCAATAAATCGTCATATCCGGAGCAGAAAAGGTAGCATTAGACATGTCAGGGGCCTCCCAGCGTTTGAAGTGTCGCAACCTCAATCATCAGGGCAGGGCCCCGACCCCCTGCTAACACCACCCCCACACCCCAAAATGCGAAGAGCCAGTTATCCATAAATGTCGCATGCAATTCCCCCGACACTGTGTCGCACCGCGTTTCCATATCGTTGGAGTGCAACGTTTGCGGATGCTGTTGAAAGTTCATTCAATCGAATTGCATGCGAAACTGCTTCGAGGATGTGCGCTTGCGCACGTGGGTCCGATACTTGGCGCGTGGGCCCGATAGCGGCGCGTGGACCCGGTGGTATGCGCGTGGGCGGCGCCCAGGCGCATATCTAGGGGTTGGCGTGCGTGTTACGGGTTAACGAGCATGTTCAGCGGTTCGCGTGCGAGCGGCACGCCAGGTCAGGCGCCGTTGGGTCCACAACGCAGAGCACCTTGCCCACGACACGCCATTGTCAGCGTTTGCTACCGAAGTGGTTTTGTACTGTGGGCGCCACACCACCCGAGGCGCGACCTCACCGCCCTGAACCGTGGCCTCACCGCCCTGAACCGTGACCTCACTGCCCCGAACTGCGACCTCACCGGCGGTAAACGGGGAATTGCGCTTCACGGGGACGTATGCGTGATTTGCTTGCCGATGACTGCGCCGTCAAATGGGGAAATTGCATCATTAGAGGCGCGACACGCCGGCGACACGCCGAGGGGAAGCTTCTAATGCTGCAAAACCCCCACCATTACCCCCGGTGTCACGCTCGCTAACGGGTCCAATGCTCCCCCACTGGCGCAGAACCGCCCGGCGAGGCGCCACACTGGTGCAGGACTGCTCGACGGGGCGCCACACTGCCCCGAACTGCGACCTCACCGGCGGTAAACAGGGAATTGCGCTTCACGGGGACCTATGCGTGACTTGCTTGCCGATGACTACGCCATCAAATGGGGAATTGCACCATTAGAGGCGCGACACGTAAAGCGACACGCCGAGGAAGGCTTCTAATGCTGCAAAAACCCCCACCATTACCAGTGTCATGCTCCTAACGGGTCCAATGCTCCCCCACTGGCGCGGGACTGCTCGGCGTGCGCCGATAAGAGCCAGTAGGGAGTCGCCGACGAGAGCCCTGCTGCATGGGCGCGGGTAGGGCGGGGCGCCAATAAACGCCGGTGGGGCATCGTAAGCAATGATGAGGGACGCCGCGGGCGGCCAGCTCCCAGGCGAGGCTTGTTGCCGATGAGGCGAAACACCCGATCAGGAAGATTCAACCCCAACTGATCACGTGCAATCCTCCCTAACAGGTGCAATCCTCCCGATGGGATGGCTCCCATCGGCAGCGCAAGCACGCAAGCACAATGACAGACGACGCAAGCGCACGTCACCGCCAACTTCCATCGGCGGCGCGAGGCACGCCACCGACACCTCCCTCGCCGACGCGGGACCGAACCCCACCGACGCCCGGGACCGAACCCCACCGACGCCCAGGACCGAACCCCAACCAACACGCGTTGTCCTATCACCCATGATCTGATGCGTTGGCATCAGGCCGTCACAATCCCAGAGGGTTTCAGGCTGATCAACAAATGACCGCGAGACATGACGTGCTGACTGTGGATGTGGAGGGGACCTACGCTCCTGGCGCGCGGTCCTGGAGGTAGGTGAGCAGCGTGATGGCCCCGGCCTTGGAGAGCGGCTCGTTGCCATTGCCGCACTTGGGTGATTGGACGCACCGGGGGCAGCCGGACTCGCAGTCGCACGAGGAAACAGCTTCAAGAGTTGCGCGCACCCACGACCGTGCACTGTGAAAGCCAGCGAGCGCGTGGTGGCTCCCCTCGAAAACGCGTCGTGTATGAACACGGTGGGCGCGCCGGTGTCGTCGTGCAGCTCGGTCGAGGAGGCCGCCGAGGTCCCATCGATCGCAGGTTGCAATAAGCGGCAGGATACCGATCATCGCGTGTTCTGCCGCGTGCAGGGTCCCGGCCAGGTCAGCCGCCTCGATCCGCATCGCGGTCAACGCTGTGGGCGTGAGCGTGAACCATGTGGACTTGGTGGGCAGCGTGTGGGTGGGTAAGGAAAGCTCGATGTTGCGGATGAACTCCAGCCCCGGCAGGCGTAGCAAGTCGTAGTCGGTCACCCGAGTTGACACGTTTGTCGGCCCATGGTGCCAGGTGACGGTTTCGTCGTGGCTCACGTACGTGTCTTCGACCTGGCATACCTCAACGCTCGTGTGAGTCGCGGATCGGGTCCGTAGGGGAGTGCGTACTTCCTCGACCAGGGCGACGCGCGCATCGTCGGTCTTCACGGGCGCAATGATGATCGACGAGGCCTGGGTGTCCGTTCGCATTCGGTTCGTCTTTAGGTCCCGTCCCCGGGTGGCCTCCTCGGTCTCGGGCAGGAGTGCGCGTGGCCATCCTTGGGTGCTGGGAGCGGTTGGCGTGGTGATGGGGCTGAAGCTCAGGACGTGAAAGGTGCGTCCCTGGTGAATGTAGATGGCGCCGGGAAAAACGTGAGCATCAGCGGAGGCTTGGTCGATTGTACCGACGACGGTCCCTGTGGCGGCATCGACGATCTGGATGTCGCCGCCGGAGCCGCGCAGGTCCGTGAGATCGGCGGGTCGCTCTGGGCGCGTCGCATCCCAGAAGTATCCGGCGGGCCTGCGCTTGATGTATCCATCGGAGGTAAGACGTTCAACAACTCTTTGGAGTTCCGGCCCAAAGTAGCTGATGTCGGACGGTGTGATCGGTATTTCGGCGGCGGCAGCGGCAACGTGCGGCGCCAAGACCCACGGGTTTGAGGGGTCGATGACGCAGGCTTCGACATCACCGAGGATATGCTCGGGGTGGCGCACCAGGTACGAATCGAGAGGGTTATCCGAAGCGATGAGCACGGATGTTCCCGGTGCGCCCGCGCGCCCGGCGCGCCCGATTTGTTGACGCAGGGATGCGCGCGTGCCCGGCCATCCGACCGTGATTGTCGCGTCCAGACCTGAAACATCCAGGCCCATCTCCAGCGCCGACGTCGTCGCCAGAGCCCGCACCGTGCCCGCGCGCAGTGCCTCTTCCAGTGCACGCCGCTCTTCGGGTAGATAACCGCCTCGATACGCGCCCACACTCCCGGCGAGCGCGGACCCACGAGAGGAGAGGCGGTCGCGTACCTGCGCGGCCACGGCCTCGGCCCCCGCACGCGAGCGTACGAATGCGAGCAGTCGCGCCCCCTTTTCGACGAAGGCTGCTGCCAGCGTAGCGGCTTCGACCCCGGCGCTTCGCCGCACGATCGGGACTTTCAGAGTGGCCGCGCCCGGCGGCGCGTCGATGGCGGCCAGGAAGTCAGAAATGTCGACCTCGGACGCGTCCGCGACGATTCCGCCTTGCCACAGGACCAGTTCGTGCTCGCCTGCAGGCGAACCATCCTCGGTGATGGCCACCACGTCGCGCCCCGTCAGTGCGCGACCTACCTCTGCAGCATCCCGCACAGTTGCGCTCAGCATGACGATACGCGGATCAGCCCCCAGGTGATGGGCAATGCGCACAAGCCGACGCACGACGAGCGCAATGTGGGAGCCGGTCACCCCCCGCCAGTGGTGCGCCTCGTCGATGACGATGAGGTGCAACGACGCCCGGGAAACGCGACCACCGCGAGTGCGATGGCAGCATGACATAGTGCAGGAAATCAGGGTTCGACAGGACCAGGTCCGCGCTCGCGCGAGCCCACTCTTTCGCCTCGCGCGGCGTGTCGCCGTCCACCGTCGCCACGTGCACGCGGCGCAACCGTTTCATCGACGAGGCCGGGGCACCTTCCCGGATCAGCTGGCACCGGGGCGGCGTTGTCCTGACCGAGCAGAGACATCAGAGAAGCCAACTGGTCAGCGGCGAGGGCTTTCGTCGGCGCCAGGTACAAGGCCGTTGGGCGACGGCGAATCGCAGAAATTCGCGATGAGTTGTCGGCCTCAACGAGATCAGACAGTACAGGGTCCATGCTGCCAGCGACTTTCCTGAGCCGGTGCCCGTCGCGAGCACGACATTTCGGCCCGCCCGGAGCGCATTCATCGCGTCGCGCTGGTGGGTCCACGGGCGTGACACCCCGCGCCTCTGCCACGCGGCTACGACTGCGGGCGACGCAGCGCGGAGCCAGTCACGCAGCTGTGCGCGCGCCCAGCGAGTCACATGGCCGAGGCGGTCATCACCCGAACTCAGGCGACCCAGCAGGGCAAGAAGGTCAGCCGGAGACGGAGTAGAAAGGTGAACCGAAGGCGCGATCGAACCCCCCGAGGGTGCGTGCCCGGATGAACCAGCTACGGCCTCGTGCGAGGAACACGCCGACGAGAGGCGTTCAGCGCTCATCGAGTCGGATCCACCACCGAGTCTCGGTGGCTGACTCCTTCAGCGTGCGCATCGCTGCGATACCCGTCAGAGATGCCCGGGCAATCGCGTCACCAGCTGGTCGTTCGACGGGCCAGCTCCAGTGTCAGCACCGAAATCCGCATCTCTCCAACGTCCCATCGGGGTGGTCGCCGTGTACACCGTCGAAGTAACCTCGCGGTATTCCAGTTATCGACAGTCGCGAACATCGCGTGCTCCGCACTGGCTGCGGGATGTCAGGCTCACGTGCGAATCGACAGGGAAACGCCGCATCGAGGACCTAAGGAAAGGCACACGTCGAGACATCGCCTGCGCGCCTTGCATCAATCACATCAGGGCAGTGTGTGTCGCGTCACAGCCGCGACAACCCGCTCAAAATCGACTGGGTAAAGTCGTATCATCATGCGGAACCGAGGACGCGTTCATCCTTGTAGCCTCTGGCGCATACTCATCCCACTCCACGAACCCCGCAGCGTCGCCTCAAGATCCGCGAAGAAGCCCATAATCATCGCCATGGACGTCTCAAAGGTAAGTCGAGGCTGTGCCTGCGTGGGTCAGACAACGCAACGATGTTTGCACTCACGATCAGCCCGTACTGACGCCATCCTCGAAACGGAGCCACGCGCCTTCGGACCGGTGCGCGTCGCGTTACATTGAGCGACCTCGCGCCGCTCACCGAACTCCTCCGGCGTGGGCAATACCCCACCACTGTGCGCGAGCTGCAGGATCTGAGGTTCGTGGCATTTCCAGACGCGGCGTTCGGCGTCAAGTGTAGCTCACCCCTCGTTATAGTCGCCGAAATGCGTCCAGGACCGCAACAAATCCGAGATACGGTCGGTGCTGACGGGTAAAAGTGGCCACTGACAGCTCCCGGTGAAACTGCAAAATCGGACACCTCACTCTAACCGGGGCTCAGCGCGTCACCTCCTGCCATCGCTGAACGACGGGTGAAACACGCTCCAGGTCGCTCCCAGCCTCTAGATTCACGAACCCCCTATTGACCCCACACGGTGGTGCCGGAATAGCCATCGACGAGGAATGGAGGAACGTGGACGTCCCAATTCCATCCGCCTCCGACCCAACCGTCGACGGGTCCTACAAAAGCTCAAAGCCGTCCGTCGCCCGCGCCCGTCGAGTGGACGCGCAGGGAGACGCGACCGAAACCAGCGGGGGCAGACGCCCCCACCGCTGGCCGTTCAAGCAGGCAGCACACGGACCGACCCTGAATCCAGTCAAACCGATACGCGCCCGTGGGCCCCAGGCCTCGTCGGTTGAGTTCAGACCGTACACGGCGCAAGCTCTATCGCCACGCCTCGGCAGCATCATCATGCCTTCTCATAGCCGGACTGATCAGCCTAGCCCTCACGACAACGATGGCCCAGTGCTCGCCACAATCCTCTGGAAGGTACGATGCGCTCGAGCCCGGCCAATGTGAAGCTTTTTCCAGCTGATCACGGCGTCATCATCCGTACGCCGTCCTCGTTGGAGTCGGCATCATCATTTCGCGATCGTCGCGGCCGCCAGGCGCCGACCCGCGCTCGCGGGGCGAGCCCCTCGGCGCGATCGTCGGCGCGAACATCGACTCAGATCCTGAAGGACTACATCCTTACCCGCCCCATTTTGGGCGTCACGACAGGCGCCGGAAACTCCCTGCCCTCCGGCCACACGACCGTCGCCGTCACACTGTCACTGGCGCTCATCGTCGTCGCACCCCAGTGGTTCCGCAGCCCCGCCGCCTGGATCGGGTGGGCGTGGACATCCCTCATGGGGGTATCCGTCATGATGGAAGGCTGGCATCGGCCCTTCGATGTCATCACCGCCGCGCTGATTGCTGGCGCCTGGGCCCTCACCCTTTCGCCCATCGAGCGACGTCCACGGCACGGCATCATGGTCCAACGCGCGATGGTGTGGGTGTGCTAGCACTCCTCGGTATCGCCGTCCTCACAGCCATCGCCGCTGTGGGGGTTCAGCATGTCCGCTGCGTCCCCTGGCTCAGGCTACGGATTCGAACATTTTCTGCTGATTCGCCCCTGGCGCTCGCGCGTCCTCGGTGTCGCCGCCATCGCGTGGGTGAGCGGCATTTGCGGTCTCATTATCCACGAGGTTGACCGCCTCGCAGGCGAATAGTTCCCACCGCTCGACGTTCGCACCTCGTTCGTCTCCGCCGGGGCTATCTGCTCGAGTTCAGCGGACCCTACGATGCCCGGAAAGGCCTCGTGCCTGGGATAATGGGTGAGTCCGTCATCATCTCCCGAAAGAGTAGTTATGCCCAGCTCCGCTCCGTTCGTTGTTTCTTCCAAGCCTGCGCGCGTCGTCCTGGCTCTGCTGCGCATTGCGGTGGGCTTCGTGTTCCTGTGGTCGTTCCTCGATAAGACTTTCGGCTTGCACTATTCGACGGGTCCGGCGCGCGCGTGGATCAACGGGGGGACGCCCGCGCAGAGCTACCTGACGGGTGCCACGACCGGCAAGCCTGGCTTCCTTCTTTGAGTCCTTGCCGTACTGCTGTTGACTGGCTGTTCATGCTGCTGCTCGGTATCGGTGTGGCGCTTATTCTTGGGATCGGAACGCGTCTCGCGGCTGTTGTGGGCGTTATCATGCTGGGCTTCATGTACGCCGCTGTCGCGCCGTGGGTGTGGGGTTCCCTCAACCCGGTCGTCAATGAGCATCTGGTTTATGCGCTTGTCCTCATCTTGATTCCTTTGACGAGCGCTGGTGACACTCTTGGTTTGGGCAGGTGGTGGAAGGGTCTGGGGCTTGTGAAGAAGCTTCCGTTCCTCATCTGAAGTGTGTCGTTTCGTTGACGATGCCTCGGGTTTCCGGTCGCGGCCTCCGCGCTTCAAAGTGGTGGCGACGAGTGTGGCGTCGATGGTGTGAGTGGCTACGGTCGTTGTGCCCGGTGGTTTTCCCAACAATCTCACGTAATTCCCGCGCATCTTTCAAACATTGAAATCGGTCGTTGGAATTGCAACGTTTGTGGCGGTTGTTGAATGATCAAACAGAACAGATACGTGCGGAATTTTCGGGTGCGAGGCCGAAGTGTATAGGGAAGGGCGGTCGGTGGCGGGCAGCTTCTGGTCGATAGCTAGGAGAGGCTGGTGGGTGTCGTGCTGTGCTGTTGATCCAGCGCCTTGCTGTGGGACGTTGGTCCCCGAAAGTTTCTGAAAAAGCGATGGGGTGGTGAGGGGAACAGAGCGACTCGCGAGATCAGCGTGTGACACTCGATTGACACTAGATATGGTGGAAAGTGTTCGTTCGGAACACAAGATCTAGTGTCTTGTGGCGGACGTGCCCTACATCTAGTGGAGGCTCGCGCCGGGTGGAAAACCACCCGCAGTGCCACAGCCTCGTCGCCTGAAGAACGTCCGCGACGTGTCGGACACGCGTCAACAGTGACCCGGACTCGCCGCACAGGGTGCAGGGCCCACGGCGCCGAGGACCGAACAACAAGCGCACACGGCAAACTTGCGGAAACGCAGCAGAAAGACGGGACAGGGACCGCGGCCCGCACCCGCTACCGACGTCGACGCCATCGCAACCGTGGAGGAGTGCCTCGACCGCTCCGACTGGCGAGTCAGCGCCAACGCCAACCAGGGGTACTCGCTCGGTGGCCTGATCCTGAACTCGGCGGGCAAGATCATCGCCAACTACTGGCTCGAACACGTCTGCACTCCCGAGATCCGGCGCCCCGCACCGCGAAGGCGGCTACCCACATCCACGACCTCCGGCATGTTCGCCCGGATGCTGCGTATGGCTGGTCCTCAAACGCCTCATCGAGGCTTCAACGGCGTGGGTGGCGCGATCGCCTCAGCGCCCTGCTTCTCACTCGGCATGGATAATCAACTTCCTCGGCACCAAAACGAGTGGGCGGGCGCAGGCCTTCTCGTCATACGACCACCTGGCCCGCCCTTCGTGCGCCTGGAGTACATGGGTAAAGGACATTGTTCAGATGCGTGCGGAACAGTCTACAGCCTGAACGTGCCCTCGCGGTGGGAGCGCCAATGCCTTCACGGACCTGACCTTCGACTGGACGTGCCCGGACTGCTGGCCGTGAGCATCCCCTCGCGGCGTGAGAAGTCGTCGAGTTTCACCGCCAGTGAGCTGCAGCGCGAAATGGACCTCGTAACCGCGCGTTCATAAACGAGGATTATGACCGGCGGCGACGCGGATGGTCGCGTCTTCACGTTCGATCGACCTACAACATCACGCCCGGCTTTTGGTTGGGAGGCGGCATGATGTCGATGCGCTGTTCGATACGGCCGCCGGTAGCGGTCTGCCTACTGCCGAACTTCATCAGATTCCGACCTGGATCCGCGACGGTGGCGCTCGATGTGCTGCCGACTTCAGCTGGACCTGCGCGACTCCTCAAAGCGCGGCAATGGTCTCTTCGGCTCGGCGGGGCTGAGCGGGTCGATCGGGTGGTCACACTCAGCTGGCGCGCCTCGGCTGCCTGTACCAGGGCGACGAGGAGGCCTCGTTGCGCGCATGGACGGGCGCTCATCGACTTGGCTTCCCGCTCTCAGAAATCAAGCGCGAGACGATCGGTACCCACATGGATCGCGGCTGTTCCCTACTCGAGCGCTACAGGCGCGCTTGACAACCGCTTCTCGACGATCGGCGTCAACGGCATGAACGAGATACGGTGCGTAACTTCACCGATGACGCTTATGGTCAGCGGATCCGCGCGCGGCTTCGACATGTGCGTGCGCATCTTGGACCCGCGTGCGCGTGATGCATGGTCCAGCTCAAGGGCTACCGAAGCCCTGCTACACCTGGAGGCGGCTGCGGAGGGACGGCGGCTATCGTTTCGCGAAGGAGGGTCGCATAGCGCTCCCGGCATCATCAGGCGGGCGCCCGACAGGCCTACGACTTCACGAAAACGCTCGGCTGGGTCGCCTGCGGATGGCGTTCCAGGCGCCCGAGGATCAGGAGGTCCCTGCAGGAGCAAGTACACGGGCAGCACGGTCCTGCACCTGCAACGCATGGGCGGCGCCTTTGCTCTCCTCGGGCAGGCTGCTAGGAGATGGTGCGCCCTCGCGTACGGCGCTAGTTTCATCACGGTCACGCCGACCTTCTCCGATCTGCTGTCACGGCTGCTGGTAAGCGGGCGCTTCACGTGCGACAGTGCATGCCCGCCCACACGCCGGGCCGGCCTGCACGAGGTGGGCGCGTCATGAGTGCTGCGCTTGGTCGGTCCTGCAACATCGGCAGAAGGGCGGGTACCACGAGCGCCAGATGTTCCTCGCGAAGGCGCTGCGGGCGCTCACGGCGAGCTCGTCAGCGCCTTCCACTCCCGCAGAGGCCGATGACGTGAAACGCTCGTTCACGTATCTGAGCCGGGGGCGCCCGGGGAGGCACCGGCTACAATGAGCCCAGGTGTGCGCAACTCGTCGAAACGCAGGCGTCGCGCGAGTGGACGCCGGACGACCTTGCAGATCGCGGGCCTGGTCCCCATGTCGAGCGTGGACTGGCCCGGCAAGTTCTGCGGCGTCCCTGTTGCTCGCAGGGCTGCCCGTGAGCGTGCCGTGCTGCCACAACAGCGCGATCATCGACCCGCGCGCATTCGGGCGACCGACGTCGCGTGGAGCGCGCTGGAGGACCTTTCTGCTGGCGCGCAGGCGCGGCACTGCCTGGACGGCGTCGTGTTTCTCCGGCGGCGAGGCGACCCGCCAGGTCGCGCTCGGCGCGGGGATGGCTCGCGATGCGAGCTCGGCAACGTCGGCCTGCACACCTGGCCCTACCCGCGCCGCCTGGCAGATTTGTAGCGTCGGCCTCGTCGATTGGGTTGTTGATGTGGGCACGCGTGAGCATTACGAGGGCTGTGGCCGGGCGTGCGGAGTGTAAGCGAGCGGCGTGGGAATCTCTTGGTATCGTGTTGGCTCTACGGAGGTGGACCGAGGTGCTTGACCGTCTATCCAGACGGAGGTAGGCTGATGGAGCTTGGTGGCGACGATCGCCCGATGAAGATGGGTGTTCGGTCTTGGCGCTCTTCAACGCGGCGCGTAATTTGGTACGCCGAAAGGTTTGAAGCGTCACGCGCGGGTTGGGACGACCAGGTGGGGGCGCTCGCGACGGACATTGAGAGACACTCAGTTGCTGACGGCTTTGTACGTGGCGCGTCGTGGGGCTTTTGTCGAGTGACAGCGCCGCATGGTGGGAAGAGAAGATCGAAGAAGGTTTCACGATGTGACGATGTGATCGCGGTAATGTAACAACCGCGGCGTGACAATGAAGTCTGGAGCATGGTGGCAGAAGAACTGCATTTCGACAATCCGCGGCAGCAGCAGGACCCGTCGACCGACGCTGAAGCGTTGCGTCAACTGGCGTTCCACCCGGGTGCGCCCGATTGTTTGCCGGCACGCCTATCGCGGCCTGCTTGGATTGGCTGCATCAGTTCAATATTCGGCGATTAACCGCCCTCAGACGCGTGACGACTACAACGGGTATATCGATTCCAGCAGCTATCTTGTCATGCACGGCGATGTGTCCGGCGCGGTCGCGCTGGTTCCTCGATCCACCTCGAGTCCGGCATGTACGTCCTGGGACGGGGCGGCGTGAACTCCTATTCGCAGGTCGAACGGACAACCCCTTATTCTGCTGTCGTCGGCTCTAACGCGGCGGTACCGAAGGTGGGCGCGCGCGAACAGGTCGTCGCTCAGGTGCAGCGCCAGTCGATCATGGGCGGCAAGTCTACTCAGGATCTGAAGCGACAGCTGTTACCCCGCCACGTCTGTCGGCTCTTTCTTATCTGGGTCGTCGGAGTGCTACGCGCACGCAGGTTATGCCGCAAGGCACCTGGTGCGGTGCCTCTACCAGGTGCAGCCCACGGTGCAGCCGGGTTCCGTTCCCCAGTCGCCGACGCGCGAAAGTCGCTCCTCGGTGCGTTATTGCTCGATTATTCGCTCAGCGCATGGTCCTTCTCGGCGTTGTCATCTTCGTTTTCACGCGCGGATATGACGGGCCTCATAGCGGTTCCTCTCCGGCGCCGTCCAGGTCCGCGTCCTCGCCGACGCCCTCTGCGCGTGCCAGCACGAATGACCCCGTGAAGTACCCTCTCCCCCGGAGCATTAAGATGGACAGTTTGTGGCGCCCGGCAACATCAAGTGCTCCTTCACGGTCGACGGTGTCACCTGCGGTATCGCTGAATCATTGGGACGATGAGGGCTACCCCGCATGCTCGGACACCAAGGTGGGGACGCTGACGGTATCGAAGACCGACGCGTCGCAGTCCTGCGCGAGCAGCATGCCCACGGGTGGCCCTAAGCTCGACTATACGACGGCGGCCACGAATGGCGACTACGCGTGTCGCTCGACCGAGACGGCGTGACTTGCTGGAACACGAGGACCGGCAACTCCTTCGCCCTGGCCCGCGCGGGGTTGGATGACCGGCACGACCGGTGAGATCAATGTCAGGGACTTCCAGTGGAACAAGTAGACTGATGTGCTTCGTCGTGGTGGGCTCGAGGGTTCCTCGGGGCCCATGACGTCAACGCTTTACGAGGCTGGGGTGCTACCGCGCTGACGGTTGTGACCGGGTGGTTTTCCCGCGTGGAGGCCTGTAACGCGAACTCGGCCCAGGCTTCGTGGTGAGGTTTCTCGGTGTCTCGCGGGGTGGCTGTGGGCAAGATGTAATGCTCCAGACGGGGCGTTATCTGGCTTCCG
>BNJU01000698.1_pt1 | contig 92091 bp, 170 predicted proteins | sample 8539281 | NCBI WGS metagenome assembly BNJU01 (sample SAMD00202456, study PRJDB9452) | human saliva metagenome | isolation source: human saliva | place: Japan
GGGTAATGCACGTTACAGTAATGCACACGGCAGTACCACAGGTAATGCATGCATTGCACAGTACGGTATAACAAGTAACAATAACAATAGTAACTAACAGTAATAATAATAATAATAGTTTTATGATTTGGTGTAATACCACAGCTTTCATTGCAGCATCAGCTAACTTAATCGCCTGTGGGACATTTTTGACTGTGTCATACATATTTTGTAACTGTCTTTCAATAACACACATGCTAGGATCTTTTAGGCTTTTCTCTCATTAAATTTTTCTACGAGTTGATAAACAAACGCTTTTACGTTGTTCAAAAATTAGCTTGGTCAAAATCTCGAATGAGATAATGTAGCTCAACTTTCTCAATATCCCCTTTAAAATCATCTAAATGGAAAACCCTCTTTACCCGATGTTTTTCAGGACATCATCTTTTGGAAAACCTTGTTGAAATTACAAGCTAACGTAAGCGCATTCACTAATTTGTTTTTAGCATAACCGGATGAATGTTCCGACCTTTAAAGGTAATTTTTGCGGGTTGCGGCATTAAAGTTCTCATGACTTCTAACTCACCCACTTCTCCACCATCTGTAGTATATGTCCAATCACAAGGGAAAATCATCAATGGAAAATAATGCATTCCTCAAACCAATTTCTTCATCAGGCGTAATGCAACCCGAATATTACAATGTGATATTTTTCCCGTTGTAAGACGAAGAGTGCGGTCATAATTTCTGCGATTCCAGCTTTATTATCTGCACCAAGTAAAGTGATTCCATCTGTCACAATCAAGGTTTTGCCAATAAGCTGATGTAAAAATGGATAATACACAGGACTAATAAACTCTTCCCCTAAACCTAATGCAATATCTCCTCCTCGATAATTTTCGATCACTTCGTCGATATATTTTACCGCTGCATTGTGGTGAGGTATCAAGGTGGGAAATAAAACCAATAGTATGTGTTAAATCAGGATAGATTTGAGGTAAATAAGCCGTGACAACTGCAGCTGCTTTAGTCACAGTGACATCTTGTAAACCAAGTTCACTAATTCTTGCTGCAAATGCAAAGCCAGCTTCATTTGCCCTGCTGAACTTGGCGAATGTTTTGCGTAGACGATTTAGATTGCGTATCAAACGCAACATAAGTTAAAAATCGCTCAATAATTTATTATCTTGTTCTTCCATTTTCGAAATTCTCCTTTGTTTGCTGCTAGTCTAATCCCAAAAATCCTTGCAGTTCTTGATATATAACAAGAAAGTGAAGAGTTATAAAATTTTCTGAAAAAGTGCGGTCAGTATTTCAACAAAATTTTTCCTAAAAACGTGATTAAATCCTTTTCATCATTAACAATTCACTATATCATATCCGTTCAATTTTATGTCGCCCTGCATCATTTTGCAGGTTCATTTCTACTCAGTACCAATTAAATTGGTGAAATGTAGGAGAAAACCAAAGCTAGTGGAAAATCTGGTTCAAAAACAAGCCTATTATTGAGCTTCGTTCTATCAAAAATCCTATGGTTCTAACACAATTATTAATGATTTTAATCTAACCATTAATAACGGTGAATTCGTCACATTCTTGGCCCATCCGGCTGTGGTAAAACTACAGTATTGCGTTTATTAGCGGGTTTAGAAGAGTTAGATGAAGGTCAGATTATTTTTGGATGGTGAAGATATTACTAATGTTCGGCAGAAAACGCCACATTAACACCGTATTCCAAAGTTATGCGTTATTCCCGCATATGACCATTTTTGATAACGTGGCTTTTGGTCGCGATGCAAAAAGTGGCAGAAAGGTGAATTAAACCTCGCGTTCTGGATGGCATTGCGTATGGTGCAATTAGAAGAAATGGCTGATCGTAAACCCTGCTCAACTTTCTGGTGGTCAGCAACAACGTATCGCGATTGCTCGTGCTGTTGAATAAACCAAAAAGTGTTGCTACTGATGAATCGTTATCTGCACTGGATTATAAGTTACGTAAACAAATGCAAAATGAACTTAAACAATTGCAGCGTCAACTTTGCATCACCTTGTATCTTTCGTTACTCGCGATCAAGAAGAAGCGATCACCATGTCTGACCGTATCGTCTTATTACGTAAAGGTAAATTGCACAAGATGGTTCACCACGTGAAATCTATGAAGATCCAGCTAACCTGATTCGTCGCTCGCTTCATCGGTGAAATTAACGTATTTGATGCCACTGTGATTGAACCCTAAATCTGACGATGAATTACTTGCTAACGTAGAAGGTCGTGTATGTGATATTCACACCAGTATCTCTGCTGAAAAAGGTCAAAAATTGCAAGTATTATTACGTCCTGAAGATATTGTGATTGAAGAGCTTGACGAAAAATGAGCACTCAAATGCCATTATTGGTCGCATTGTGGATCGTACCCATAAAGGGATGACACTTGAGTCTACAGTAGAATTTGATCACACGGTAAACGCGCGTATTAGTGAGTGAATTCTTTAACGAGATGACCCGCATATGGATCACAGCGTTGGTCAACGTGTAGGTATTACATGGCACGAAGGTTGGGAGGTTGTACTCAACGATGAAGATAATCAATAATAAATTCCAGAAAAATTACTGTTGCAATTATCTTCAGTTGGTTAATATTCTTGTAGCTAATTCCAAACTTATTGGTTTTTAACCGTAAGTTTTTAACCCGAGATGGTAGTGACTTTTTATGCTTTGCCATTTACTTTAGATAACTACATTAACCTGTTTAATCCGCTTTATGCACAGGTTGTGTGGAATTCATTGTATATGTCAGGCATCGCAACGATTATTTGCTTACTCATTGGCTATCCATTTGCCTTTATGGTCAGCAAAATTAATCCGAAATATCGTCCATTTTTGTTGTTCTCGTGGTATTACCATTCTGGACAAACTCACTTATTCGTATCTATGGGATGAAAGTATTCCTTGGTGTGAAAGGTGTGTTAAATACCATGTTAATGGATATGGGCATTTTGAGTGATCCTATTCGTATTTTAAATACGAAGTAGCTGTAATCATTGGTTTAGTGTATCTCCTTTTACCATTTATGATTCTACCGCTCTACCCGCTATTGGAAAAATTCAGACGAACGTTTATTAGAAGCAGCAAAGAGACTTAGGGTGCTAATGCTGTTCAACGTTTCTTCCGCGTTATTTTGCCAGTAACCATGCGCGTATTGTTGCAGGTTGTTTATTAGCATTACTACCAGCGATAGGGGATGTTCTATGTAGCAGACTTACTTGGTGGTGCAAAAGTATTATTAGTTGGTAACGTGATTAAGAGTGAATTCTTAATTTCCGTAACTGGCCATTCGGTTCGGCAATCAGCATCGGTTTAACCATTTTAATGGCATTGTTGATTTTCGTTTACTATCGTGCAAATAAATTGTTGAATAAGAAAGTGGAGTTAGAATAATGAGTCGTTTACTGCGTAATATTTTTATGTTTGTGGTATACGCTTATTTGTATATCCCAATTATTATTTTGGTGACTAACTCTTCAACGAAGACCGTTATGCTTAAAGTTGGAAAGGTTTTGAGCTGGAACTGGTATGAGCGTTTATTTAATAACGATGCCTTAATCCAAGCTGCATTCCACTTCTGTCACTATTGCTTTTCTTGCCGCAACCTTAGCAACTATTGTGGGTGGTTTAACTGCTATCGCGCTTTACCGCTATCGTTTCCGCGGTAAACAAGCCGTAAGCGGTATGTTATTTCATCGTCATGATGTCTCCAGATATCGTAATGGCGGTTCTTCTACTTGCCTTATTCATGGTTGTAGGGATTTCGTTAGGTTTCTGGTCATTACTATTGGCGCACGTAACATTCTGTCTACCTTATGTTACCGTAACGATTTTTCTCGCGTTTAAATGGCTTTGATGCAAGAATGCTTGAAGCTGCGAAAGATTTAGGTAGCGAGCGAAGTCACCATTTTGCGTAATTATCCTACCACTCGCTTTTACCAGCAGTGGTATCTGGTTGGTTATTGCTTTTACTATTTCATTGAGATGATGTTGTCGCATCTTCTTTCGTAAGTGGTGTAAGCTATGAAATCCTACCATTGCGTGATCTTCTCACTTGTAAAAACAGGGGTAACACTGAAGTAAATGCATTAGCAACGATTATGATCGTGCTTTCATTAGGATTAGTAATTTTAAGTCAATTAGTTACACGCAAAAATAATCATTAAACATTGATATAAAAAGGTTTCACAAATCTTTTAAGATCAATAAAATACGCCTTGACGCACAATCAAGCATATTTTTCATACCTGCATTAATGCAGGTGTCCCCTCTTTTACGGAGAACAAAGAAAAATGATTTGCAGGTTTGCTTACTGCCGGTTTTAGTTGCCGCTACATTAACTGCTTGTAACGATAAAGAAGCCAGGTCTGATGCAACAAAAGCACAGGCTCCAGCAAATGATACTGTGTACTTATATACTTGGACTGAATACGTACCAGATGGTCTTTTTAGATGACTTCACAAAAGAAACTGGTATCAAAGTTATTGTAGCAAGTCTTGAATCTAATGAGACGATGTATGCCAAAATGAAAAACCCAAGGTGATGCAGGCGGTTATGATGTTATTGCACCATCTAACTACTTCGTATCTCAAAAATGGCACGCGAAGGCATGCTACAAGAATTAGATCACAGTAAATTACCTGTTATCAAAGAATTAGGACCCTGATTGGCTCAACAAACCTTATGATAAAGGCACAAATACTCACTTCCTCAGTTGTTAGGTGCGCCGGGTATTGCATTTTAATACCAATACCTATAAAGGTTCTGACTTCACTTCTGAGGCGATTTCTGGAAACCAGAATATGCAAACAAAAATCCAATTATTGGATGATGCGCGTGAAGTATTCAATATTGCATTATTAAAAATTGGTCAAGATCCAAACACCAAAGATCCTGCAATTATCAAGCAAGCTTATGAAGAGTTATTGAAATTACGTCCAAACGTACTTTCTTTCAATTCTGATAACCCTGCAAACTCATTCATCTCTGGTGAAGTAGAATTAGGTCAGTTATGGAATGGTTCTGTACGTATCGCGAAAAAGAACAAGCTCCATTAAATATGGTATTCCCAAAAGAAGGCCTGTTCTTTGGGTTGATACTTTAGCTATTCCTAAAAACCTCTAAAAACCCAGATGGTGCACACAAGTTAATTAACTACTGCTAGGGTGCAAAAGCGGCGGAAAAATTGACTTTAGCGATTGGTTACCCAACAGCTAACCTTGAAGCGAAAAAAGCGCTTCCAAAAGAAATTACAGAAGATCCTTCAATTTATCCACCAGCAGAAATCCTTCAAAAAAGCTACTGGCAAGATGATGTAGGTGATGCTATTCAATACTATGAACAGTATTACCGTGAGTTAAAAAGCAGCAAAATAATGCGTTTTTAAGTGATAACAAAAAGTGTGCCAAATTTAGCCGCACTTTTTATATTTACCATACTAGAAAAATTATTTATAGCGTTTTTTAATGCGTTTTTATCTTGCTCTTGTAAGCGCTCAATCTTTTCTTTAATTTGAATTTCTATACCACGATTAGTTGGGAAATAATATTGAGTATCTTTCAGTTCTGGTGGGAAGTACTTTTCTCCAGCGGCATAAGCATTAGGTTCATCATGTGCATAACGATATTCAGCGCCATAGCCCAATTTCTTTCATTAAAGCCCGTTGGCGCATTACGTAAATGAGGCGGTACATCAAAATCAGAAAACTCTTTTGCATGTTGTTTTGCCGCATTAAATGCGTTGTGAAAACCGCATTACTCTTCAGTGCTACAGCCAAAATAAATAATGGCTTGCGCAATAGCTCGCTCTCCTTCATAAGCGCCCACCTCGTGAAACAATCCCGAAGCCGCTAGAGCAACTTGCATTGCTCTTGGGTCAGCATTACCTACCATCTTCTGAGGCAATCGCTAATAAACGTCGTGCTACATAAAGGGGATCTCCACCGGCTGTGATAGTCGTGCATACCAATAAAGTGCTGCATCTGCTGCTGAACCTCGAATTGATTTATGTAAAGCAGAAATCAAATCATAAAAACGATCGCCTTGTTTATCAAAAACGCGCTTGTCGTTCACCCTAATACTTCTTCTCAACAAAGTGCGGTCTAATTTCTTACCGTTTTCTGTGTCAGAAGCCATATCAACCATCAGTTCAAGACAATTTAAAGCTGAGCAGATCACCATTCACATATTCAGCTAAACCCTGTAGCAAATCCTCTTCTAAAACTAAACTCTTTACTCAATCTAGCTCAGGATCAGAAATGAGCTTGTTGCAGAACTTGTTCGATTTCAGCCACTGTCAATGAGCTTAGTAGGTAGACTCTCGCACGAGAAAGCAATGCATTATTTAATTCAAAGGAAGGATTTTCCGTTGTGGCGCCAATAAAAATAATCGTCCCATCTTCAATATGGGGTAAAAACGCATCTTGTTGGCTTTTGTTAAAGCGATGCACTTCATCCACAAATAAAATCGTTTGGCGATCTGCAAGTCGATTTTGTTTCGCTCGGTCAATTGATTCTCGAATTTCTTTTCACGCCGCTTGTCACCGCTGAAATTCGTTCAACTTCTGCATTAATACGGTGAGCAATAATCTTTCCGCCAGTGTTGTTTTACCTGTACCCGGCGGTCCCCACAGAATCATCGAATGAATATGCCCCGCTTGAATAGCTTTACGAAGTGGCTTTCCCTCTCCAATTAAATGCGTCTGCCCATAATATTGTTCCAAATTGAGTTTGGGCGCATACGAGCAGCTAAAGGGCGAAAAGTCATTTTCAGCAAAATCAAAATTAAGATTAGACATATTCTTTCCTGTACAGCAAAAGGTGTGAAGATTATCATTCACACCTATGGATTATTTTTACCTTTACGTTGGTCATCCAATTCCACGCCTTTTTGGTACGCTAAATTGGAATAAGCTATCTGCTAGTGTTTGATTTGTAATGTTGACGCAACACATAAAGATTGGTTTGACCATCTTTTTCAGTGGTGCTGAAATTTTTAACACACCATTTGTATCTACATCGAATATCAAATTGTTTAATATTGCTATTTTTCGCCTTCGGTTTTTACACAAACGTATCCGCATTCTGCGTTACTGAATACTGATTCCAGTGGCTTTTTATCGTTACTGGTTAAAAAAGGACGAAAGGGTATTATTTACCGCATCCTTCACCCATTGAGCAGTAACTTGTTGCACGAATGGATCGTAATACCAAAGGGTTTTACCATCTGCAATAATTTGTGTTTCTTGCGGTGATTTGGTATCCATACGGAAAAGATTTGGACGTTTAATTTGAAGTTTTTCCACTTCCTTGTTGGACGTTTTACCGCCAACAGAGGTCACGGTTTGAGAGAAATCAGCGCTCAATACTGTCACTTGATTTAAGCGATTTTGCAGCTCATCAGCAGCATCAGCAAAGGCAAAATTACTCGCACTTAATAGCGCAGTAAGTGCGGTCATTTTTAATAATGTTTTCATCTCTACTTTCCTTTTTGTAAAGTGAAACTTAAGAGAATTAATATTCGGAACGTCGAGCTAAAAATTTCTCGTTTTCCATTTTTCATTGGACCTAAAAATACCTTGTTCTTCGAGCTGATCCATAACTCGAGCAGCTCGGTTAAACTCAACACTAAAATTTACGTTGAACATAAGAAGTCGAGGTATTGCCTGTGCTTAATACAAACTCAACGACTTCATCAAATAATGCATCAAGATCGCCACTGCTTGCCGTTGATTTTTCACCAGAAATCTTCATCATCCGCGCCGTCTAAAAATGCCATCAATATAATTTGGTTTACCGCGTGCACGCCAATCATCTGCTACACGCGCCACCTCATCATCACTCATAAAGGCACCATGTATACGAACAAGATCCGAAGAGCCTTGTCCTGAATATAACTATATCACCACGACCCAATAAGGCTTCTGCACCGCCCTGATCCAGAATCGTTCTAGAGTCAATTTTGCTTGCCACAGTAAAGGCAATACGGCTTTGGGATATTAGCTTTTAATTAATCCTGTAATTACATCTACTGAAGGGCGTTGTGTTGCTAAAATCAGTGGATACCAATCGCACGAGCTTTTTGTGCTAAGCGAGCAATTAACTCTTCAATTTGTTTGCCTGCAACCATCATTAAGTCCGCAAACTCATCAACGATTACAACAATATAACTCAATTTTTCTAATGGAGGCGGCATCTTATCCATTGTATCACCAGGTTTCCAAATTGGATTTGGAATTGGCATATTGAGTTTTTCATATTCTTCAATTTTTCGTTATACCCTTCAATGTTACGCACACGTAAAGCTGACAATAATTGATAACGACGTTCCATTTCATCTACGCACCAACGCAATGCATTCGCCGCTTTTTCATATCAGTCACCACAGGAGTAAGCAAGTGTGGAATATCGTTATAAATAGAAAGTTCAACCACTTTTCGGGTCAATCATAATAAATTTTACTTCATCCGGTGTCACACGGAAAAGCAAGCTTAAAATCATGGTATTCACACCAACAGATTTACCCGAGCCTGTTGAACCCGCAACAAGCAAGTGAGGCATTTTAGCCAAATCAACCACAACGGGTTTTCCGCTAATATCTTTACCCAAAAGCCATTGAAAGCAATGATGTTGATGAACGGAATTCATTGCTATCGAGACATCACGCAATGGCACCATTTGACGGTGCGCATTTGGCGTTTCAATGCCAATATAAGGTTTGCCTGGAATCACTTCTGCCACACGGATCGCACGGAACATCAATGCACGTGCTAAATCGGTATCTATACTTGTTACTTTGGATGCTTTTACACCCGGTTGTAATTCAAGCTCATAACGAGTCACCACTGGCCCTACTAACACATCTTGTACCGTAGCTTTGACATTAAAATTCTTTAATTGTTGTTCTATGCGTGCGGATGTGTCTAAAATTTCTTCACGCGTAATGTCTTGAGCCTGCGTTGGACGATGCTCAAGTAAATCTAAACTTGGTAATGGTGTTGTTGGTTTTTCACGTTTATTCGTTGGTTGTTGAATGTTGGGTGAATAAGCGTATCGGAATACGGCTATAGGTTGTTTCAGTTGCATTCTCAATATGAATTTCACGCGCTTTTAACTGGCGAAGCTGTCGGCTCATTCAAGATCACTTTTTAATGCATCTTCAGCATTTGAGGCTTTTTGCTCGCACTTCCATTTCTTGCATACGAGCTTGCTCTTGCGCAGCAAACTGACGCGCTAGTTCATCTTCTAAAGCATCATTTTCTGATTCTAAAGGTTCATCATAAGTTGGATAAAGTGCGGTCGTATTTTCAGGTGTTTTTAGTGACACTTTTTGGTATGACATTTTCTTCAAAAATATCATCTGAATCATCCGCACTTTGAGAATTCACTTGTGAGTTTTTCCATGTTGCTGAAAAATCTTCTTTTGTTGGTAATTCAACAGAAGAAGAGGCAGAAATAGACACATTCGGTAAATTGTCAGATTCAACCGTGAAGCCTTTAAACTTATCTTCTAATTTTTCAACATCTGCTGGCTCTGAAGCACTCGGTGAGGATAACCCACTGATATTAATGAGTTGCTCAGGCTTAACAAAGGTATTTTCAGACCCTCCTCTTTTTTATCTTCTGTAGATTCAGTTTCCAATTGAGAATCAGAGAAGGCAAGTTGTTGAGGTGCCTCAATCACAATTTGTTCAAGATCATCTACAGAAGTATGTTCTGCATGCTCCTCTTCTGCCGGCTGATTTTTTCATTGTCAGCCAATGATAGAATTTCACAATTAAACGAATTAATGATGCACCGGAACAGAAAAATAAAGCCTACAACTGCACAGATAAAGCCCACTAAAAATACAGCCAAACTTACTGAGTGTAGGATATAAATTCACCACGAGGCTACCACCAAATACGCCTCCAGCTAAATAGTAGTTCGTATTTTGAAAGCAACAATGTTGCCATCATGGTTAAACCAATGATGAGAGCAATAAAAGCCAAAGGAACGTAATGCAATACGGGTTGCTGATAGAGAATGAACCGCTTTGGTTTTTAGTAAATAAATCGGTACGATGAAAAATGACAAATGGAATGAGATGACCCTACATAGCCGAGAAAAACAAAAACGCATCAATTAACCAAGCGCCAAAAGCACCGGCTTTATTGATGGTTTCAGTTTGAAAAACTGCTGTAGACCAAGAGTTATCTAATGGCGTATAGCTGACCATGCCACGATTAAATATAAACCTAAAAAGCGCGGTCAATCCGAGTAATAATTCTGCTAAATATTGTTTCGGTGTAAATCGTTTTGTAATTCGTTTAATCATTTTTATTTTTTAGTACGAGATAATTAGTTTTGTTTCACTTCTTCCATTACAACATAAGTTCGGGTGTCATTCACACCGTAAGCGCAATAATGTGGTACCCAATAATTTTCGATATGCCGCCATATCTGCTACACGTGTTTTGAGTAAATAATCGAAATCACCTGATACCAAATGACATTCGAGAATTTCATCAAGCGCTTGAATCGCTGCATTAAACTCTTCGAAAACATCCGGTTTACCACGCACGAGCGTAATTTCAACGATCACCAATAAAGGCGCATCCAGTAATTCAGGATTTAATAGCGCCCGATAGCTCATAATCACACCTTGTTTTTCTAAGCGTTTTACCCTTTTCTAAACAAGGTGTTGGCGATAACTCCCACTTTCTTTGATAAATCGATATTAGAGATTTTACTGTTGCGTTGTAATTCATTTAAGATTTTGATATCAATGCTATCCAACGCTTTATTTTAATTTCTTTTCCATAACCTTTCCTTATGTGCGGCGCATATTCTATCTAATTTATCAAAAACTTTCAGTAATCAGACAACAATAGGACAACGTTTTTAGAAATTATCCAAAATGGCAAGTGCATCAGCGAGTTTTTTTCACCGTAAAAACTTCCATATTCTCAACCGCACTTTTTCGGCTTATTGGCAAAAGGTACAATCGCGCGTTTAAAACCATGTTTTGCCGCTTCACTAATGCGTTCTTGACCACTGGTTACCGGACGAATTTCACCGGCTAACCCTACTTCACCAAAAGACAACTAAATCTTGTGGCAATGGACGATTACGGAAACTCGAAATTACATGCAATAATAACGCAAGATCTGCTCCAGTTTCCCCGACTTTTTACACCGCCAACGACATTCACGAAAAACATCTTGATCCGACATTTGTAGTCCACCATGACGATGTAATACCGCAAGCAATAAAAGCTAAACGATTTTGCTTTAACCCCCACTGCCACGGCGCGGATTTGCAAGCATGGAATGATCCACTAACGCTTGAATTTCACCAAAAGCGGACGCGTTCCTTCCCAAAGAACCATTACCGAGCTACTGTGCGTTTGTTCATCTCCACGACTTAAGAAAATTGCCGATGGATTTTTCACTTCGCGCAATCCTTGCTCTGTCATACCAAATACCTCAGCTCATTTACCGCACCAAAACGGTTTTTATGACTACGTAACGTACGGAAACGGGAATCTGCCTCCCTTCCAGCAATAATGAACAGTCAATGGCATGTTCCATACTTTTTGGCCCTGCAAGGGTGCTGTCTTTGGTGACATGCCCAACCATAATGATGGCGACCTGTCGGGTTTTCGCATAACGAGTAAGAAAAAGAGGCACATTCACGCACTTGTGCCACACTTCCCGGAGAGGATTGAATATCTGAAAGATGCATAACTTGAATCGAGGTCTACTACGATAATTTGCGGTTTTTAATTGATCCGCCAAATTACAAATTTGCTCAACTGAGGTTTCAGATAACATATTTAATTTATCTGTCGGCAGATTTAAGCGATTAGCTCGCATAGCCACTTGTTGAAGTGACTCTTCCCCTGTTACATAAAGTGCGGTCATATTTTTCGCTAATCCGCACATGACTTGAAGTAACAAGGTACTTTTTCCCTGCACCCAGGATGCCCACCAATTAAAATAGCACTCTCGGCACGATCCCGCCGCCTAACACGCGATCTCAATTCTTTAAATCCACTGGTGAAAACGCGGTGTTTCTTGTAAGCTAATTTCAGAAAGCGTTTGGATTTTTTGCACGGGTTTCTCCTGCATAACCACTAAAACGATCATTTTTGCGGAATTTGAAGCTGAAAATTAACTGCACTTCACTAATGGTATTCCAAGCTTTTACAAGCAGAACACTGCCCTTGCCAGCGCGAAAACTCCGCACCACAATCGTTACATACATAAGCTGTTTTTCGGGGCTTTTTAGTCATTTTTATCCTTCTCATCCTTTTCAAACCGAGTATTCATATACCTACAGCTAAATATCATTATATTATTCAGGGCAAGCTTACATAATGCCTAAAAAGTATAGCTTAGCTACCCATTTGCACGGTTGATTCGCATTACGCTGAAAATCTCATTAATTTGATCATTCGCTCAAAATAAACTCGACTTTTTCAAAAGTGCGGTCAATTTTTTTCAATAGTTTTTCATTGTCTTTCGTTTCACTATGAAAACGAATCAAATCACTGATTTCAACAAAGATTTTCTGATTGCTTTCTACAAAGCTGGTAAGAGCGTTTCTTTTTTTGTTTTTCTGTTGCCACCGCTTCTAGGATTTTTCCATTTTCATCATAATAATGATAAAGATTAAAAAAATGCCCCAACTCGCTCCACTGTTTTCATAAAATCTTGGCTAAAAAGTGCGGGAGAAAAAGGATAATGTTTCTTCCAAAAGTTTCTGTTCCATTTTCAACACGGAATTAAATTTTACACAAAAATCTACCGATCTTTCTTCTCGTTCTTCTTTTAAGAAATCACGCCATTTATTTAGCCAATCCGTCAAAAATTGTTTTGAACCTAACAAATAACCACGCTTCGCTTTTACTTGAGCTACTAAAATAAATATCTCTTTCGAAAGGCAAGGTTTCTACAAAATCAAAAAGATCCTGACATTGCCAGATTTCAATTCAAACTCAATTTCACAAATCGATTGCTCAGATTCTCCTGAAATAATTTTGCCTTTGATCAAACGCCACTTCAATTTTTGGATTGTTGAAATTCAAACTAACCAAAAAGTGCAGTTAAAAATCTGTGGAGAAAATAGGTTGTAGTGTAGAGCTAGGTAATTGTTCAAAAAGGACAGTTCTCTTAATTGGGCATTGGCTGGCGTTTCTTTTTCGGTTAATGATAAATTATATTCTGGACGACTATGCAATCCACCAACAACTTCGCCGTTGGTTTTTAAGCGTTAATGTAAGTTCCTGATCTTCTTGACGAATACGTAATCCCATCTTTTTAGCAAGAAAATGATCCGGATAATCATAATAAGTATTACTCAAAAATAAATCTTGATGATCTCAAAATCGTAAAATTTTTGCAAGATATTGTGGCAATTCAATACTGATTTGTGGCGAGATCGCCAATTTTAATTCAATTTCTTGTAGCATAATATTCCTTACTCAAATTAACTGTTTGAATATAATACAATACAATACAATAAAAATAAATCAAGATTTTTTGTGTTTTTACTTTACATATTAAACAGCTATAAATAATTTTTATTTATTGTGCAGTATTTTCCTATAATTAAAATATAGGAAATTATAAATGAAAGGTTATTCAAATAATTATGTGACAAATTTTCATTATATGAAATTGAATAAATTGGAAATCAAAATGTTTAGATTTATAACTGAAAGATTGCATTTAAGCGGAGAATATGACTCGAACTGTTCTCAAATCTATATTAAAAAGATTTGGATAATATATGGAAAAATACTAACAAAAGAAAAATTAGGTGAAAAAGTCATCTTTTTCACCTCATCTAACATTTTTGTGAGTTTTTTTCTATACAAAATTTATCCTCTTTCGGATAAAGCACTTCAGCATTAATCCAATTAACCCAAGTGTTTTCCAATAATGGAATTAAGGGGCGCTATCTTCAACTACAGTATTTAAGGCAGATAATACCTCTTCTAAAGACGAAGGTTGTTCTTGTATATAACTTAATAGCCAAAAGTCAAGTTCAGATAAGAGTTGTTGCAGAATATTAAAATCGCTATCCCGCCATATAACAGCTTGCATCGGGTTTTCATCAAATTGTTTAAAATTGCTTGATAAAAAAATCGACTTCATAGCGTTTTTAAATAAGCTGCATCAGATAACTGCATTACGCTATGCTTATTCCACTCAAATTTTTCAGGTACTTTTGCTAAAGAAACTTCTGCAAGTAATTGTGTATTTTCAAAAATCCATCAATGCCAGTATATTGGCGTCAAAACTCTCTTTTTCTTGACAAAATAAAAGAAATTCTCCTGCAATATCTTGAAAATAAGGCGAATGTGATTTTCCTGTTAATACAAACGTTTCTTTTGTCTGAGACCAACTCTCAGCAGAAACATGTTTAGGTGCTTCAACAAAACAGCGGTCAATAAAACCAAAGATGTTATTTCGAACTAAGCGAGCATAAACAGCGATGCGATTAGGAGCATAACCATTTAAAGGTTGAGCATGAGCCAATCGAACTGCTGTGGCAAGTGCTTTTTGTGTTTCAATAAGCGAAGGTTTAGGCTGCATAGGATATTACCTCTTTCTGAGCATATTTTTGCTGTAGTTGTGCAATATGTTCAACTTCAGCATAAAGTTCTGCAAATGGAGGGAAATTGAAATCACGCTCTAATAATGTTGGCGGAATGACGGGTAGTCGTTGATAGGCATATTCTAATAAATCCACACAGTACCTTTTTACTGCCTCACCGTGTGTATCAATTAATAATTCTGGTAAATGGCGATATGCCCTTTTATTTTATTAAATGATTCTCCTTCTAAATCCTCCACAACTTGTGCCGCAGAATGTTCTTCGTCGTGTCCTGCAATATGAATGTAATTACACGTTTCACATCTACTTGATCTAAAAACATAAGGATCAAGTAAACCGTGATTGACGCCATTTACATAAATATTATTCACATCTAAATGAATACCACAATCCGCTTCTTGTGCAATAGCATTTTAAAAATTCTACTTCATTCATTGTGCTGGTGGGAGAGTGTAAATAATAAGAGGTGTTTTTCTAATGAAATTTGTAATCCTAAAAATCTTGCACATAGCGGATTCTCTGTGCTACGTGTTTTACAGCTTCTTCTGTAAATGGCATAGGTAATAAATCATATAAATGCCCTTCACATTCACAATAACTCAAATGTTCAGATGTCGAATTATATTGAGTCATTAATGCTTTAGTATTTTTTAATAACTCGCGATCAAGTGGTGCTTGCCCGCCTAATGAAAGTGATAGTCCGTGTACCGCAAGTGGATATCTTTCCGCTGCCTGATCAAATTTATAACGAGCAGCCCCCATTTTTTTACCCAATTTTCTGGAGCAACTTCCATAAACCGAATCGCATTATTTGATGATAAATTCAAAAAAATCATTTGCTAAATCTCGACGATACCCTAATCCTGCACCTTGTAACATAATTATTTACTCCTTTTAATACAACACTGGCGTAAATTTTACACCAGTGTTATGTATGGCATCTAGATTTAAATACGATTATTTAGAGCCGCATTTACCTTCACCACATTTACCTTCTGCGGCTTTTCGTTTCGTTTGCTCCACATTTTCCTTCTCCGCATTTTACCTTCTGCAGCTTTTTGTTTTCACACATTTATCACCCACACGAGGTGTTGCAGCTTTTATCTGTACTGCTTGATTTTTGACTCAGCATGTGCAACAGTAGCTACTGTCATCGTTAATGCTCCCTGCTAATGCGGCTAAAGTGGATAATTTTTTCATTTGAATCTCCTAGAATTTGATATTGAATATATAGTTAGAGGAATTTTTAACCAGCTTTTAGTTGGATAAACCTTCTTAATAAGCGTGTCTAAAGAGAGTTTCCCTGCTCCCTGCGTAATTAAGATTAATAAAGTTACCACATAAATTAATGGTAATTTATAACCATTATCACAAACGTTATAACCTGAATCAGCGTGAATACTATACCACGCAACAGAGATTAAAAATCGTTAAACCTAATGCACTAAAAACGAGTTAGTACTCCGAATATTAGCAAGAAAGGGAGAATTAATTCCGACCCCATTGCAACGTGCCAATTAATATCAGCAGGAATAAGATTAAACGGAAAAGGAAAACGATCTTGTATTTCAGTAAACCAATTTTGACCATTCCATTTTTCTAACCCTGCCTCTAAAAACTCCCACGCAAGAAAAAGCGTAAAATCAATAAACTCACGCCGCTGCTGATACCTTTGCATCTTACAATCCTTCATTTTTTTACCTTTTCAAATTTTCTCGCTTTTAAAGCGAAAAGTGTATTGAGTCATTTACCTTACCACACTAGGAAATATTACCCAATTATTTAATTAGTCGAAGATAAACCTTTTTTTCTTACAAATTTTTGAAAAATTTTTAAATATCAACAAAAATCGGGTAATATGTGCACGAATTTTTAACCCTTATGGAGTAAAACACCTATGGCAATGAATAGTATTCTCGATTATTTGCCCAGTCTCCTTTAAAACCACTGCAGAAACATTCTGACAAAGTGACTGAATGTTGTGATTTATTAATTCCGTTCTTCCAACATACCTTTGTAAAACAATGGGATGATGCAGAGAAAACACGTCTAGACATTTTCTCAATGTGAACGTGAAGCAGATAGTCTAAAAACGCGAAATCCGTTTGAAAATTGCCTCGCGGCTTATTTTTACCCATTGATCGTACCGATTTACTCGAATTAGTCACCCAACAAGACAAATTAGCTAACTATGCTAAAGATATTGCTGGCCGCATGATTGGTCGCCAATTTGGTATTCCTGAAGAAATGCAGGAAGAATTTTTTTGCATTATGTTCAACGTAGTTTAGATTCTATTCATCAAGCTCATTTAGTGATTGAAGAAATGGATAAACTACTTGAAACCGGTTTTTAAAGGCCGTGAATTAAAGTTAGTGAACCATATGATTCAAGAGCTAGACAGCATTGAAGATGATACGGATCAAATGCAAATTAAATTACGCAAAAATGCTCTACACGATTGAAAGTCGTTATAACCCTATCGATGTGATGTTCTTATACAAAATCATCGAATGGGTGGGCGTATTAGCCGATCAAGCTCAACGTGTAGGATCTCGCATTGAATTAATGCTAGCCCGTTCCTAATTTTGACGACATTAACTACAACATAGGAAATCACTATGGAAATTATTAATGCATACGGTTCGTGGTTAGTCTTAATTACCGCGGTATTCGGTTTTTTTATGGCATTTGGTATTGGTGCCAACGACGTATCAAACTCAATGGGTACCTCGGTTGGTTCTGGTACCATTACAGCCAAACAAGCAATTATTATTGCTCTTATTTTTGAATCTGCTGGGGCTTATTTAGCCGGTGGTGAAGTAACAGAAACCATCAAAAGTGGTGTGATCGACCCCACTCAATTTGTCGAAATGCCAGACGTATTGGCATTGGGAATGCTTTCTGCTCTCTTTGCATCAGGAGCTTGGTTATTTATCGCTACTAAAATGGGTTGGCCTGTTTCAGGTACTCACACCATCATTGGGGCTTTAATTGGTTTTGCTTGTATTACGATTGGTCCAAGTTCTGTTGACTGGTCTACTATCGGTGGGATCGTTGGAAGCTGGTTTATCACCCCCGTGATCGCAGGACTTTTAGCTTATACCATCTTTGCAAGTATCCAGAAACTCATTTTCGATACAGAAGAACCGCTGAAAAACGCACAAAAATACGGGCCTTACTACATGGCGATTACCGTATTCGTACTTTGTATCGTTACCATGGCAAAAAGGTTTTAAAACACGTTGGTTTAAATCTTTTCCAACAATGAAACGCTCATTATTTCATTGCTTTATCAGTGTTGTTGGTATGATCTTCTGCCATTTCTACTTCCGCAGCAAAGCATTTACAGCAAAAAGCAAGAAAAAGGATCGTTCGGATCAGTTGAAAAGATTTTTAGTATCTTAATGCTTTTAACCGCTTGTGCTATGGCGTTCGCACATGGTTCTAATGACGTAGCCAATGCAATTGGTCCGCTTTCTTCTGTGGTATCAATCGTGCAAAATGGCGGGAAAATCCTGAGTGGTGGTGATTTAGCTTGGTGGATTTTACCTTTAGGTGCATTAGGTATCGCCGTAGGTCTTATCGCAATGGGACAAAAAGTGATGGCAACCGTAGGATCAGGTATTACAGATTTAACCCCAAGTCGTGGTTTTGCTGCACAATTTGCAACGGCGATGACTGTTGTTATGGCATCTGGTACAGGTTTACCAATCTCTACCACACAAACTTTAGTGGGTGCAATCTTAGGTATCGGTTTCGCACGTGGTATTGCGGCGCTTAACTTGACGGTTATCCGTAACATCATTAGTTCATGGGTTGTGACGTTACCTGCTGGTGCATTCTTTGCGATTGTGATTTTCTACATCCTTCGCGCGGTTTTCCACTCAGTATAATTATTATAAAGTGCGGTTTTGTTTTTCATTATATTTTTTTGACCGCACTTTCTTCACGAATCTAGGAAGTATTATGTCAAAAGTGAGTAAACTTTTATTTTTCTTGTATTTTATTGAGCTCAACCATTGGAACTGTGCAAGCTGAAACGCAATATGTGACAGAAAATCTGAACACCTATTTACGCAAAGGTGCAGGCGATCAGTTTAAGATCGCGGGTGCAATCCAATCTGGCGAAGCGGTAACAGTCTTAGGACAAGAAGGAAAAATATACCCTAATTCGTGATAATAAAAATCGCGAGGCATGGATTTTAACCTCGGAACTGAGTTCTACGCCAAGTAGCCGCGAAGAAAATCCAAGATTGAAACGCAGGTTCAAGAATTGACTTTGAAGCTGAGTCGCGTTGATTCAGATTGGCAGCAACGTACAAACGAAATTCAACGTCGTAGTAAACAAGCGGAACAACAAAAGCAGTGAATTGCTTTGAGCAAAATTCACAACTTAAACGTGAATTAGAAATGACGAAAAATAAAATCGTGATTTAGAAGCCATGCTTGATGCCAATAAACGTGAAATTGCAATTCAATGGTTTATTTATGGTGGTTCTGTGTTGGGCGTAGGTTTGTTAATGGTCTTGTAGTACCCTACATTTTACCCTAGACGTAAACGCCGTGATAGCTGGTAATGATTCATCGTTGAGGTAGGCTTTTGCCTACCTTTCCTTTTATATTTTGACGGAGAGCAAAATGGACATTTATCTTGTCGGCGGTGCTGTACGTGATCAACTTTTAGGTTTACCGATTAAAGATCGTGACTGGATTGTCGTGGCGCCACACCAAAAATGTTGCTAGCTCAAGGTTACCAACAAGTTGGCAAAAGACTTCCCTGTTTTTTCTCAATCCTGAAAGCCATGAAGAATATGCGCTTGCCCGTACAGAACGAAAATCAGGCAAAGGCTACACCGGATTTATTTGTGATTTTTTTCAGATGATATTACGCTTGAACAGGATTTAATTCGTCGAGATCTCAGTATTAATGCTATTGCCCAAGACAAAGATGGTAAACTGCACGATCCTTATCATGGCGTAGAAGATATCCACCAACGTATTTTACGCCATATCTCCCCCGCTTTTGCTGAAGATCCACTTCGTGTATTACGTGTTGCGCGCTTTTGCTGCTCGCTTTCATCATTTAGGTTTCTCTATTGCCAAAGAAACCCTTAAATTAATGGCTGAACTTACTGAACAGGCGAACTCGCCCACCTAACGGCTGAGCGTGTTTGGATGGAAACGGAAAAAGCATTAAATGAGCCAGATCCTGAAATTTATTTTGAAACACTACATCAAGTTGGCGCGCTCAAAGTGCTCTTCCCCTGAGATTGCCGCCTTAGATGGTGTACCGAACCCAGCCAAATATCATCCTGAAATTGATAGCTTTTGTTCATACCATGCCTGTATTACAACAAGCCGTTAAACTTACAGAAAATACCAATTTGAATAAAAGTGCGGTCCGTTTTGCTGCGATTTGTCAGTGATCTTTGGGAAAAGCCCTCACCCCAAAAAGAAATGTGGCTTTAGTCATCATGGGCATGAAAAGCGGGGATTAAAACCGACTCGTTCATTATGCAAATGCCTTAGAGTCCCTAATTATCTTCAAGAATTAGCTGAATTAACTTGCTGAATATCACACGCATGCACACAAAGCATTAGAACTTCGCCCAGAAACGGTAGTGAAAACTCTTTAATACTTTTTGATGTTTGGCGCAAACCCTCAGAGATTTGAGGAATTTTTATTGGTATGTTTATCTGATACTCGCGGGACGAACTGGCTTTTGAAAAATAAAGAATATCCGCAAAATTGATTACCTCAAAACACTTTATCAAGCTGCTCTAGCCGTTGATGTGCAACAAGTGATTTCCGATGGTTTTGAAAAGCAAGGTATTCGAGATGAATTAACACGTCGAAGAATTGCCGCAGTGAAAGCTGAGAAAAACTCGCTTTAAATGCTTAATCAAGCTTTACTAAAAGTAAACTAACCTCATAATATGTGCAATTTTTTAGTAAATATTTTGTTATGAAATTATTAAAATCTCTTCTCGCACCTGTATTTGCAAGTGTGATCTTGTCTGCTTGTACCCTTTGATGCAGAACGCCTCAACAGATGTTCAACATATCGATAAGAACGATATTACGTGGCAACAGCACCTCAAAAATCAAACAAATTCAATCTTATAGCACAAAAAGGACAAATTGGTTACATCAGTCCACAAGAGCGTTTTTCTAGTCGCTTTGAATGGCAATATCAAAACCCTAAAGCCTATAGTTAAAAACTTTATTCTCTGATTAGCAAAAACAACGCTAACTATGGAGATGCATCCAAATGGTATGACGATTTCAGATAATAAAGGCAACCAACAATCTGATAAAAAAATGCCAAATTATTGTTACGCGAAATCATCGGAATGGATGTGCCATTAGAGCACTTATCTTATTGGTTAAAAAGGTCAGCCAGCAGATAACGCAGATTACCAAGTTGGAACGAATCATCTTTTATCCGAATTTAGCTACCCACTTGATGGCTCGATGTGACAGCCGATTACTTAGTTATCATGCCGATAATTCGATGCCTGAGAATATTCTGTTAAAGAACAAAAGCACATCGCAAACCCTAAAAATTGTGTGGATGAATGGGCGTTCTAATGAAAACACATCACTTTTCGACCGCACTTTTCAACTTCTCTTGGAAAGCCTAACCGATTTCCAAGCCCCTGCAAAACTCAATTTATTTCTCATATAAACGGTAAACTGCCAAACGGCTACCACGAATTACAAACTCTTTTTCCAATTTTCTTTGATTTCGGCGATTGGCTCACCATTGATATTCACCAAGATAGACAAATCCATATTACACCAGAAATTCCGGTGCTTATCTCTAGAGCAAAACTTAATCTATCGTGCAGCCACGCTCCTACAAGAAAAACAGGCTGTACGCTCTGCGCAACAATCATTTAGATAAAAATCCTTCCAATGGGCGGTGGGATTATGGTGGCTCATCCAATGCCGCAACGACTCTGCTTTGCTTTAAACTATTTATGGCAAAACCCATTTATCCATTGATGAACTTGCTGAACTTGGGCTAAAAACTCGGGGCTGATGTGCCGATTTTTCGTTCATGGACAAGCCGCTTTTGCAGAAGGTGTGGGTGAAAAATTCAATACTGTGAACCACAAGAAAAATATTATGTGGTACTAAAACCTGAAACTGCGATTTCTACTGCAGTGGTCTTTTAGCGATCCCAATTTGCCCACGCAATACAGAAAAGATCCCTTGTACGAACTTTTTAAACCAACCGTTTGCAAACGATTGCGAAAAAGTCGTGCGAACTCAATATCCTGAAGTTGAAAAAGCCCCTACTATGGTTAGCTACAATATGCACCAGCCAGATTAACCGGAACCGGGGCTTGTGTTTTTGCTGAATTTGATGATGAAAAATCAGCACAAGCTGTTTTCCAACAAAAACCGAAGGAATTTTTCGGCTTTGTTGCTAAAGGATTAAACGTTTCACCATTACATGCGATGTTGAAACAACTCTAGACCAACCAATCCATCTACACTCAACCTGAGGTTATATAAAATGCCAGACATTAAACTCTTTTGCTGGAAATGCTACGCCTGAGCTAGCGAAAAAGATTTCTGAACGTCTTTACATTTCATTAGGCGATGCCACAGTTGGACGCTTTAGCGATGGTGAAATCCAAGTGCAAATTAATGAAAATGTGCGTGGTGCAGACGTGTTTATTATTCAATCCACTTGTGCGCCAACGAATGACAACCTGATGGAATTGATTGTAATGGTTGATGCTTTACGTCGTGCATCTGCCGGCCGTATTACTGCTGTTGTTCCTTATTTTTGGTTATGCTCGTCAAGATCGTCGTGCGTTCTGCTCGTGTTCCAATCACTGCAAAAAGTGGTAGCAGATTTTACTTTTCAACAGTAGGGATTGACCGAGTATTAACTTGTGACTTACACGCAGAGCAAATCCAAGGTTTCTTTGATATACCAGTTGATAACGTATTTGGTTCACCAGTTTTACTTGATGATATCTTTGAAGAAAACCGATCTTGTCAATCCCTATCGTTGTTTCTCCTGATATCGGCGGTGTGGTATCGTGCTCGCGCTGTAGCGAAATTATTAAACGATACCGAAATGGCGATTATCGACAAACGTCGTCCACGCGCAAACGTATCAGCGTTATGCATATTATCGGGGATGTCGCAGATCGTGATTGTATCCTTGTAGATGATATGATTGATACAGGTGGTACATTATGCAAAAGCAGCTGAAGCATTAAAAGAACGCGGTGCAAAACGCGTATTTGCTTACGCAACTCACGCCGTATTCTCTGGTGCAGCCGCACAACATTTAGCGAGCGATGCGATTGATGAAATCGTGGTGACTGATACTGTTCCACTTTCACCTGAAATGAAAGCGCTTGGTAAAGCACGCGTGCTTACCTCTTTCAACTATGCTTGCTGAAGCAATTCGTCGTATCAGTAATGAAGAATCTATTTCAGCAATGTTTGAATAATTTTTCTGCTTAGCATTCATTTTAAAAGTGCGGTCAGAAAATCCAGTGTTTTTTTGACCGCACTTTTTATACTGCGACTAAAAATACAGAAAAAGTGCCCTCACTGGGGCACTACTCGGAAAAGCAAAATAGATGTCGGCTATTTTAAAAAATAGCACTTATTTTTAGTGATTTAAGAATACGGTAAAGTCCTTTACATTGCAAAATAGCAATGTTCAAATTTGTGAGCTAAATCACGATTTTTCTTCACTTTTTATGTTTAATCGTTTTCATATAAAAAAAGAGGAGCTGACTACTCCTCTTCTCCAGAAATAGAATTAAATTAGCCGTTAATAAATTTTTTCGCCTAATTCATCTCGCACGCAATGTTGGTAACATTGCTTCTAAAGCTTCTTGTTCAAATTTGCTTAAGGTACTGATTGGTAAAATTTCTTCACACCTTCTTTTACTCTAAAACGTACAGGTTGAGCAAAGAAACGCATATTTACCGTCACCTTCAACATAAGTACATTCAACCACAGTTTCGCCGCTTAAGCTTTCACTAATGAACGCGCAAAAACGTGCTGCCGCTTGAGCTCATAGAAAGTGTCGCAGAACCGCCACCCTGCTTTTTGCTTCAACCACTTCAGTACCTGCGTTTTTTGGATACGTTTTAGTTAATGGTGCACTTCTCTTCTTTCCACTCAGCATACTGAACTTGTGAAAGTAATGGAAGAATCTGTCACACCTGAGTGTCCACCAATAACTGGGTACGCTTGTACGAGAAACATTTAAGCCTTTTTAATTCAGATACAAATGTTTCAGAACGTAACACGTCTAAAGTGGTGACACCGAATAATTTACGTTTGTCGTAAACACCTGCTTTTTCAACACTTCTGCAGCAATCGCAACAGTCGTGTTCACAGGGTTGGTGATAATACCTACAAGCTTTTTGGACAAGTTTTTGCAACATGTTCAATTGGTTACGCACGATGCCCGCATTGATATTGAAAAGATCTGAACGATCCATGCCCGGTTTTACGAGCTACCCCTGCAGAAATTAAAACGACATCAGCACCTTTAAGTGCAGGTGCTGGATCTTCTCTGCAAAACCTTCTACTTTAACCGCTGTCGGAATATGACTCACATCTTTAGCCACACCTGGTGTCACTGGTGCAACATCATACAGTGCTAATTCACTTTCAGCGGGTAATTGTAATTTAAGGCATAAGGCTAATGCTTGACTCATCACCGCCTGCTGCGCCTAATACTGCAATTTTCATAAAATACTCCTCATGTATTAATTAATCCTAACTAGGTAGAATTTTAAAGTTTTTCATTAATAAATTACAAACAGAGAAATTCAATTATGCGATCTAGTTCAAACTTTTCAAATGACAGGTTTATTTTTAATTGCCTAAAATGAATCTTTTTATGCAATTCTTATGCAAATTCCCCTATATGAGAATATCTATGTCAGATCAATTAACTAAAAGCATTTAAAGAACTGCTCAATCAAGAACGATTTGCTTCTCAAAGTGAAAATTGTTGAAGCCTTAAAAACCAAGGATTTCAAAGCATTAACCAGTCTAAAGTTTCACGCATGCTAAGTAAATCTGGTGTCTCGTGCAAGAAATACGAAATGGAAATGGTGTATTGCTTACCAAGTGAATTAAGCGTCCCGCCACTAGCAGCCCATTAAAAAAATCTGGTTTTTGATATTGATCACAATGATTTTCGTTATCGTCATTAAAACCTCTCCCGGTGCGGCTACAGTTAATTGCCCGCTTATTGACTCCATTGGTAAACCTGAAGGCATTTTTGGGTACGATTGGGGAGATGACACCATTTTTGTAACACCAACAAAAAGACATAACAATCAAATCACTTCTAGAGCAAATTCAAATGCTTTTTGAAAGTAATCTATCATGAATATCTTAGTGACCGGCGGAACGGGATTCGTTGGAAAAACCCTTTAGTTGAAGCGCTACTTTCACGTGGCGATACCGTGACAGTATTAACTCGCTCTATTGAAAAGCCCAAGCTGTTTTTTCTGAAAAACACCTCAATTTTTGACCGCACTTTTAACACTCAAAAGACTTGAATACCTTTTGATGCGGTTATTAATCTTGCTGGTGAACCCATCTTCGATAAAAAGATGGACAACTCAACAAAAGAAAAACTGCGTCATAGCCGCATTGATTTAACACAGCAGGTTGTTCAACTTATTAACCAAAGTGAACATCCCCAGTCTTGATTTCAGGTTCCGCAACCGGAATTTATGGAAACTGTGGCGAAGATGTGATCACTGAAGACACAAATCTAGGTATTCAATTTACCTCTCAACTTTGTATTGATTGGGAAAATGCAGCAAAAACAAGCCAATACAAGAGTCTGTTTAGTGAGAACCGGATTAGTGCTTTCTCCAAAAGGCGGGGCTTTTGCAAAAATCCTTCCGTTCTATCGCTCTGGATTAGGTGGCAAATTAGGGAATGGTGAGCAATATTGGAGCTGGATAGCATTAGAGGATATGGTAAAAGGCCTGCTTTTTTACTTGATCATCACGCTTGTGAAGGGCATTTAATTTTACTGCACCACATCCAGTTAAAAATAAGACCTTTAACCAATTATTAGGTCAAGCATTACATCGAGCTTGTTTTTGCTCAAGTACCTCAATTTTTATTAACTACTATTTCTAGGTGAGCGTGCTTGCATTCTTTTTAGATAGCCAAAATGCTCATCCAAAACATTTGTTAGATTGCGGATTTACATTCCAATACTCAGAATTAAGGATTACTTACAAAATATTTTTTAAAACAAAAAGGCTGCTCAAAACCAGCCTTTATTATTATCATCCATTAAGCTAAATATTCTAAAAAAATTCCCTACGGTGTGGAAAGATCCAAATACCAGCACAATGTCATTTTTATCTGCATTTTTAATCGCACTTTGAACCCCTTCAATAACAGAATCTTCAGAAACACTTTTTGCTGATGAATAAACTGATGTTAATTTTGTATTTAAGTCATCACCTGATTGACCACGGTAACCGCCTCAATGTGACACAATGCCATTGGTCAATAACGGAGTATCAGTTGGGTAAACACCGACTCGGCATCTTTATCTTTCAACATACCACAAACAGCAATAATGCAACCTGAAATTTGTGTTTTAAGTGCGGTCAATTTTTCGGCTAAATATTTTGCCGCATGAGGATTATGCCCAACATCGATGATCACTTTTGGCAACTGTGAATAGGATACATTCGAGCGTTCTGCTAGTTTTTCTAACTGATTACCTTTCAATTGTTGGAAACGACCCACCAATTCCACTTCAATTAATGAACGTTTAATGGTCTCGACAGAAATATCAAAAGGCAGTTGTTCAACAGCAGCTCAAAGCGGTTGCCGCATTAGCTAATGGAATTTTGGCAAATGGCAGATTTTCTAACCGCACTTTATTACTCTGCCACATCCAAGTTTGCTCATTAGCTTTAAACGACCAAGTGACATCTCGGCGTGAAACATGGCAATGTAATTTCTCCGCTTGTTCTAACATAGGTTGCTGGAACATTTGGTTCGCCAATTACAACCGGTTTATTCGCACGGAAAATCCCTCGCTTTTTTTCAAAAGCTAATTTCTTCGCGAGTTGAACCAAGAAAAATCTGTATGATCAATATCAATACTGGTGATAACCGCCAGATCATTATCGACAATATTGGTTGCATCCAAACGCCCACCAAGCCCCTACTTCAAAAATCACCACATCAAGTTTTCGCTTGTTTGAATAAATGCAAAGCTGATAAGGTGCTAAATTCAAAATAAGTGAGGGACTGCGTTTTATGCTTTTCGATAAAATCAAAAGAAGCGGTATGCATTTCATCTGGCAAGTCTTGATTTTGAATACGAACACGTTCGTTATAACGCAACAAATGAGGTGAGGAATACACACCCACACGCAAACCGTGATTTAACAAAATGGTTTCAAGCAAACGGCAAGTTGTACCTTTACCATTTGTGCCGCCCACCGTGATCACATAAGGTGCGGGATTCAAAAGATCCAATTCTTCTGCCACGGATTTAATACGCTCTAGCCCTAAATCAATAGCTTTAAAGTGACTGTTTTCCAAATAAGAAAGCCACTCAGCGAGTGGCGAAGTGGCTTTTAAATTCATTGTATTACTCATGTTCAACAACTTCTACTTCAACAAAAGGTGAAGATTGATTGGTGAGTTTGCTTAAAAGGTTTCCAAGGGTTGAACGCATTTCTGAACGTTTCACGATCATATCAATCGCCCCTTTCTCGAGTAAGAATTCACCACGTTGGAAGCCTTCTGGTAATTTTCTCACGTACAGTTTGTTCGATAACACGTGGGCCCTGCAAAACCGATTAATGCTTTTTGGCTCAGCAATGTTCACATCACCCAACATCGCAAAACTTGCAGACACCCCACCTAATGTTGGGTCAGTTAATACAGAAATAAACGGCACACCTTTTTCACGCATTTTCGCTAAGACAGCACTGGTTTTCGCCATTTGCATTAATGAGAAAAAGTGCTTCTTGCATACGTGCACCACCACTTGCAGAGAAACACACAAATGGACAGTTTAATTCCATTGCTTTTTTTCTGCTGCTTTCACAAATTTTTGCACCCACAACAGAGCCCATTGAACCGCCCATGAAACTGAAAGTTTGATGCGGCAACGACTACAGGCATGTTGTAAAGTGTACCGGTCATTGTGATTAACGCATCTTTTTCACCGGTTTCTTTTTGAGCTGCAGTAATACGATCTTTATATTTTTAAATCTTTTAAATTTAAGAATATCTTTTGGTTCTAAATCAGCTGACAATTCTTGGCTTTGAACCCTTCATCTAATAAGGCTGAAAAGGCGCTCACGAGCATCAATACGCATATGATGGCCGCATTTTGGGCAAACATGTAAATTACGTTTTACTTCTTCGCCGTAAAAGGACTTGTTCGCAAGAGGTACATTTTGTCCAAACTCCCTTCTGGCACGTTTGCTTTTACGTGATGTAGAGGAAGAGGTTCCTTTGCTAAAAATTTTATCAATCCAGCCTCATTTTTACCTTTTTATTAACTAGAAAAGTTTGCGTATTTAATCATAATTTAGCGAAATTTGCTAGTCAGATGAGATTATCTTCTAAAAACAACGGGCCCCTAAATTTTTTTCTGTGGAATCGCAAATTTTCAGGGTAAATGACATTCACTAAATATAAGCCTTCGGGTTTCGCTGTTGGAGCAGCTAATTTACGATCTTTTTGCTCTAACAACCATTTTCATCCACTCAACAGGTTGATTGCCTGACACTGACTTCAATCAGGCTTCCCACAATGTTGCGTACCATATGATGCACAAAAGCATTAGCTTGAATATCCACAATAATGTACCGTCCTTTTCGCACCACATTTAAATGATGCCATTTCGCCAAGGGGTATTTGATTGACACTGTGCCGCACGGAAAGAGGAAAAACTCATTTTCGCCCAATAAAAACCGCCCCGCTTGGCATTTTTCTTTTCGTCCAAATCTAAATGGCAATGGGTAATCCTTCCGGCAAAATGGCTGAACGTAATTTTATTGCAATATAAAATATAACGATAACGACGCGCGGTTGCCGAAAAACGGGCATGAAATTCATCATCCACCACTTTTGCCCAACTCACTGAAATATCATCAGGCAAATTCGCATTCGTACCAAATGCCCAAGCTTTTTCAGGGCGAACTGCTGTAGTTTCAAAATGCACCACTTGTCCCTGTGCCATGCACACCAGAGTCTGTTCTGCCCGCACAAAACACTTCAATTTTTTCATTTGCCACAAAAGATAACGCTTTTTCTAATTCTTCTTGTACACTACGCACTTTCTCTTGTCGCTGCCAGCCACAATACTGTTTTCCGTTATATTCAATACCTAAGGCTATCTTCATTGGAAAATACCCCTAAAACGATTTCAAATTTGACCGCACTTTGCCCTGAAAGAAAAAACACCAATAACTCATCATTATTGGTGTTCTTATCCAAGCCAAAAATTAAGCACGTTTGAAGTCAATGTGAACCAATTTTGGTTTGAATGGGTGACGTTGCATTGCTTGAACTTTCACTGCAACTTCTTTACCTTCAACCACTAAAGTGATTACATCGCTATAGAAAGAATCGTGAGCTTGTGCGTTGTTTAATTCATCGTGATTTAAGATGATTGAAACAGGTGCTTCGCCGCCACCATAAATGATTGCAGGATTTGACCGTTGTGACGCAGGCGGCGGCTCGCACCCTTACCTTGCGCTTGACGAACTTCAGCGTTAAATTTAAATGCCATTTTTAATGTTCTCTTGATTAAAGTTTAAAATAAAAATTGCAGGCGACCCAGCAATTTTTCCTAAATTTGCTCAAAGACAAACTTTGAGAGCGACGGATTATAAAATATTCAGCCTCACAATGCAAATTTTACACAGCAAATTTTTCTAGGCTTTTTCAAGGCAAAGCGATTAAAAATAAGCCCCAATTTTTAATTAATTTTAACTAACTGATTGTAAGTGGGTTTCAAAATGGAATTTCTATCAGCTTTTTACCGATTACGGTTATTGGGCGGTGCTATTTGTTCTGATTATTTGTGGCTTTTGTGTACCCTATTCCAGAAGATATCACGCTTGTATCCGGCGGTGTAATTGCTGGTCTCTATCCTGAAAGCGTCAAACTCCCACTTAATGTTATTAGTCAGTATGATTGGTGTACTTGCTGCGACTCTAACTGTACTGGCTTGGTCGCATTTACGGCACGCTGATTTTTCGTTTTCCGCCCAATGCGCAAAGTCGCTCACCTTACAACGCCTCAAAAATGGTGCGTGAAAAATTTGACCCAATACGGCAACTGTGTATTATTTGTGGCTCGTCTCTTCCAGGATTACGCGCGCCAATTTATATGGTGTCTGGCATCACCCGCCGCGTCAGTTACACACGCTTTGTATTAATTGATTTCGCGCCGCAATTATTTCTGTACCAATTTGGGTTTATCTTGGCGAATTAGGTGCTAAAAACTTAGATTGGTTACACGAACAAATTAAAAAAGGTCAGCTTGTAATTTTATATCCTTGTTGGGCATTAGCGCTTTTTCTTATTTCTGGAAAATGGAAAAAGCGAAGAAATCCAAAGCTAACTCATCTCATATACTATAAAAAGTACGGTAAAAAATAGCATCATTTTCTACCGCACTCATTCCAACTAAGCTTTAGTAGCCAAACATCGTTCCACTGTATCCACAATCGCTTGAATTTGCGGATCGATTTCATTATTCACTAAATCGCCAATTTGGCGCTTTGCTGATCAGAGTTCTATGCAAAGTTTCAGGAATTAAATTCACGCAGAATTCATCATCTCTTCACCTCACCAATGGTAAGGCTGATGCTCGTCAATCGCAATAAACTTTTGGTGAGGATATATTTCATCACGTCTTTATTAGGGTAATTTAAACCAAATCTGACGATTGTTTTCGCTTTTCAATAATTTGTAGAAACGCTTGCAGTACAATAAACATGACCAGATAAAATATGCCCACTCAATCTCTGCGCCCATTTGCATTGCACGTTCTGATATTCACAAAATCCCCGGCTTTTAGTTACCAAGATTGGTGATGCGCAAGGTTTCCGCATTAAGTCAAAAACTCACTAGATCATCGTTAATTTCAGTCACCGTTAGCACACGCCATTATTTTGCCACTGATGCACCTGATTTCTAAGCCTTTTTCGTATTTCAGCTGGTAATTTTTACGATCTGTGTTCTAAAAATTATCGCCATCTTTAATTGTCATGAATTTGGCGATGCCCTGTACAATACCTGTAAACATTATTATCCTTTCATTAAAAATTTTTCCAATATTATAGCAAAATTTTCATGAATTCGTCTCTCTCAATACCGCATTGATATTCAAAAACTTATCCGAATTCGTGACACCTATCGGGCTTCGCCCAGTTAGCTCAAACTGGCATGGGTACCGTGATGTGATTATGGCGGGCGTGGAGCTCGGCAGATGTAGGCGGTGTCGGTATTGGTGCATCTATTTGGCTACCTTTTAGTGCTTTTTCGACAGGATTATTACTCGCCTTGCCTCCAACAATTTCCTATTTAAATGGTTCAGGACAACGCCATCGTATTGCTCACCAAGTAAGACAAGGCCTTTTGGATTTCATTTTTAGTGATGATTCCCTTGCACTCATCATCTCATCATAATGATTTCATATTACAGTTTATGAATATGGATGCCCACATGGCAGATGTGACGATGAATTATTTTGCGTGCGATGGTGGGGGCTTACCTGCCTATTTATGCTGATTAATTTCCGATGTTTGAATGATGGCATTGCTAAAACCAAAACCCGCCATGGTGATTACCTTCATGGGGTTAATGCTGAATATTCCACTGAATTATATGTTTATTTACGGCAACTTTGGTGCACCCTGCACTGGGCGGTGTTGGTTGTGGTAGCAACGGCTATTGTTAACTCAAGCGATGGCTATATTTAATGATTACCTATTCGGCCAAAAACTATAACGAACGTAGTTTAAAAGTCTTTGAAAAAGATTATTGAAAAGCCAGACATCAAAAACATTGAAAAATTGACCGCACTTGGCTTACCTATTGCTATTGCGCTGTGCAGTGAAGTGTCACTGTTTGCCTTGAGTAGTTTATTACTTTCCCATTAGGGTGGATGTGGTCGCAGCCACCAAACTGCCTTAAACACCAGTGTTAGTCGTTTTGTGTTCTATGTCTCATTGCGATGGCTGCAACCATTTTAGTGGCGCAAGAACTGGGCAATCACAAACACCACAAAAAGCAAAATCATGGGCTCACGCCGCGATTATTCTTGGCCTGATCGGCAGCGCGTATTGGCGTTGGTGATTTGGGTATTTAGTGCAGAAATCGCCGCATTAATTAGTAGGCGATAATACCACCGTTATTGCCCTTTCAGGCAGCTTTCATTAGCAATGGCGGCGATTTATCAATTTTCAGATTCAGCCAAGTCGTTGTGAGCGGGTATTTTACGTGGCTATAAAGACACAAAATTATCCTTTATATCACGTTACTTTGCCTATTGGGGGTGTGGGTATCCCTGCTAGTTATATTCTTCCTGAACGGATTGGATTGTTCCAAACATCGGTCAAAAGGTTTCGTGCGGTTTATCATTGCATTAACTATTGCTGCCGCTTTACTCTTTATACGTATGTAAAAATCCAATCACAACCTGATGAAACCATTATTCAACAGTTAGAAAGATTGAAAGAGTTAGAAGGAAAAACCATACAAGTTTCTTTAGCTGTTTAAAGTTGCAAAAGGAGAAAATCTAGACAATATTAAAAGTATTATTCTATCTTCCTCAAAATTATGAAATTAGTAGTGATTTTCCATATGCAAATATGCTAGAACATTCCCGTATTCTTTTATTTAGAATGTCCAAAATAGTTTTATCTAACAGATATAATCTCATCCTACTAACACCGATAAGCATCTTCTCATTTTGATGTTTAATAAGTATCCCTGCAAAATGAAGGTTAATTTCTTCTTGTTTTTGAATTCTTTTCATTATCATAACCACCTATAGAATAGGAATATTCCTTTTTATCTGCATAAAATATTGCCCCCACTCATTCCTTTTGAGAATATCCTTTTTCTCCGTCGTAAAAATACTCTGTATCTCGACAAATCAAGTTATAAGAAATTATATGTCGATCATTATATTCTTCAAATTTTGAAATTAAAATAAGCGACTGATTAATTGACGAACGTTCTTTTTCATGACCATCTATTGATTGTGAGTAAGTTTACTATTATATAAATCTTTATATTTATAGTTTTATGAATTACTTGTGATTTCTTCCACTGGATATCCTACAATATAAAGAAAATCACTACTCAGATCCGCTCCCCTAACTGCTCATCTCATAAACTAACATATTCAAGGATCTCCGAAATAAATAATTTTAACATCCATAATCAGAATGTCATATTCAGACATATCTGTATAAACCATATACTCACCGATATTTATATCACTATGTTTACTTATAAGAAAAACCTGTGAGGACCATAAGAATCATGAATACAGTGAGAAGCAGCAGTGATAGCAAGGTCTTTCTTTATAATATACAAGAGTGAATGTCGCTCATGAAAACAATACTGTACAGTCTTGTTTATATAAAAGGCAAAACATAATTTTCACAATAGCTATTCATGATACCAAATCAAGATAATCCACAATCTCCAATTATATTACATTAAGTCTCTATTGTGATAATAAATAAGTTAACTTTATTAGCTATAAAATCGCTGTCAAATTGACCGCACTGTCTTTATATCAACACCACATCAAACTGTTCTGGTTGTAGTACTGCCTGTAACTTCTGAACCTGTTTGCTTATGAACATTTCAACCTTTCTGGCAATAAACCGTGCGATTCTTTCCTTTGATTAGATCAATCCGCCACGGCTGGAGCTGGCTAAACCACAAAGTGTCTACTGAGAATAAGTGGCGACGCGAATGATCTCACGCATAATTTCCTCACAACATACTGCTTTCGACGGTTTTCACAGGTCCACGACCTTGGCAAGTTGGGACACTCATCACACAAAACGTGCTCTAAACTTTCGCGAGTACGTTTACGGGTCATTTCCACTAAAGCTGTTGAGTAAAACCATTCACATTTGGTTTTTCACGCGATTTTTCGACAGGGCTTCTTCCAAGGATTCAATCACGCGATTGCGATGCTCATCGGTTTGCATATCAATAAAATCAATAATGATAATTCTGCCTAAATTACGCAGTTGTAATTGCTAGTGCAATGGCTTTAGTGGCTTCAATATTGGTGTTAAAAATCGTTTCATCTAAATTTCGATGGCCAACAAAACGCACCTCGTATTGATATCAATGGTCGTCATGGCTTCGGTTTGCTCAATAATGAGATAGCCGCCTGATTTTAAATTCACGCGTTTTTCAAGTGCATTTTTGAATGCACGTTCTACGCCATAAATATCAAAAATCGGCTGACTGCCTGTATAAAGCATTAATTTATCACTCAATTCAGGCATAAATTCATCGGTAAATCTTTTCACCTCGTTAAAAGCAAAGTTTGGAATCAATATGAATTTTTCTAAATTAGCACCGATAAAATCACGCAAAAATACGCTGTGGCAATGCGGGTTCGCCATAAATTTTAGAACGGGTTGATATTTTGCCTTTTACGCTCAAGCACTTTACGCCATAAACGTTTTAAAAATTCTGCATCTTGGCGTAACCTTCTTCCGTTGCACCTTCGGTAGCGGTACGAATAATAAAAGCCACCTAACTCATCACAAAAAGGTTCAACTAACGCTTTTTAATCTTGCGCGTTCTTCTTTCGCTTTCAATACGTTGGGAGACACCAACATGGCTATTTTCAGGCATAAAGACGAGATAACGAGAAGGCAAGGTAATATCCGTGGTTAATCTTGCACCTTTGGTGCCCAAAGGATCTTTTACCACTTGTACTACGATATCCTGCCCTTCGCGTACGAGTTCAGAAATGGCTTTTGCTCGGAATTGCTTTTGTTCGTTCACATCCACACACTCGGTATGTGAAACAATATCGGAAGCATGTCAAAATGCGGCTTTTTCTAAACCGATATCCACAAACGCGGACTGCATCCCCGGTAAAACACGGGTTACTCGCCCTTTATAAATATTCCCCACGATGCCACGTTTGGCTTGACGTTCAATATGAACTTCTTTTAAAACGCCCGTTTCCACCAACGCAACGCGGGTTTCATTGGGCGTAACATTCATTAATAATTCAACAGAATTCATTTTTTCGACCTTAGTTTTAATGGTATAAGTCTATCGAAAAGGAAAATAGAATAATAGACCCAAATAAGGTAAAATATGACCTTTTCTCAAATTTTTCATGACTTTTTTTGGGGTATTTAATGTTTGGTTTAGACCCAACACTTATTACTTTTTAGTATTTATATTTTTCAGCATGATTTTTAATCGGTGTCCTTGCCTATTATTATACAAAACAACTTATCCGATTATATTTTTAGGCGGCCGTAAACTCGAAGTTTTGTGACAGCCATGTCTGCTGGCGCATCTGATATGTCAGGCTGGTTATTAATGGGCTTGCCAGGTGCGGTATATGTGTCTGGCCTGGTAGAAGGTTGATCGCCATTGGTTTAATCCTTGAGCTTATTTTAACTGGTTGCTCGTGGCGGGTCGCTTTACGGATTCATACCGAATTTAACAACAATGCGCTCACATTACCGGAATATTTCCACCATCGCTTTGGCACATCACATAATCTCTTAAAAATTGTGTCTGCAACAATCATCCTAGTATTCTTCACGATTTATTGTGCTTCAGGTGTGCTGCTGGAGCGAAATTATTCCAAAAACCTATTCTCAGTCGACTACTCCACCGCCATTTGGTATGGTGCATTAGCGACGATTATTTATACCTTTATCGGTGGATTTTTAGCGGTGAGTTGGACTGATACCATTCAAGCTACATTGATGATTTTTGCCTTAATTTTAACGCCACTCTTCATCTTTTTAAGTTTGGGCGATACATCACAATTTACGGAAGTACTCCATCAAGCTGAAATTGCTGCAAGTAAAGACTTTTACTGATTTATTTAGTTCTACCACGCCATTAGGGTTTTATTAAGTTTAGCGGCTTGGGGCTTAGGTTATTTTGGTCAACCGCATATCCTTGCGCGTTTTATGGCGGCTTACTCGGTGAAAATCATTAATCAAAGCACGCCGTATCAGTATGACATGGATGGTGATTTGCCTAGCTGGTGCGATTGGTATCGGTTTCTTCGGCATTCCTTATTTCTTTGCGAATCCTAGTGTTGCAGCGTAGTAAATAATGAACCAGAACAAGTGTTTATTGAACTGGCTAAATTGCTCTTTTAATCCATGGATTGCCGGTATTCTACTTTCTGCAATTTTAGCGGCAGTAATGAGTACACTTTCCGCACAATTATTAATTTCTTCAAGCTCTATCACTGAAGATTTTTATAAAGGGTTTTATTCGTCCAAAAGCCGCTGAAAAAGAATTAGTTTGGTTAGGCCTGCAATGGTTTTTAGTTATCGCGGGCATTGCAATTGGATTGCTCAAGATGAAAACAGCAAAGTACTAAAACTCGTTGAATTTGCATGGGCAGGTTTTGGTTCTGCATTTGGTCCCGTGGTGCTTTTTCTCCTTATTCTGGAAACGCATGACTTCTCTCAGCGTTTAATGTGGAATGATTGTCGGGGCTACCGTCGTATTTTCTTGGAAATATGTGATTCCTCAAACCAGTGAGTGGTTTTAATGTCATGAAATGATCCCTAGATTTTATCGCTTGCTAGCCTTGCAATTATTGTGATTTCTCCTTTCTGCCGAACCAGAAAATGAAGTTAAAGAAACCTTTTGAGAAAGCCGAAAAGCCTATATGAAGCAAAATAATGATTGATTTTCGTCCTTTTTATCAGCAAATTGCTACCACCAAATTTATCTGCTTTAGCTAGAAACGTTGCCTTTTGCAGTTAAAAAGAATGGGAAAAACAAACCCATGGTGATTATGCCAAATGGTCAAAAATCGTGGACTTTTCTCCCTGATTTGCAGGCAGATACTATCGATTTAAAAAATGCGGTGAAATCTGACCGCACTTTCCCCACTTTCAGAGGGCGAAAAACAACGCATTATCCATCATTTGAAACAATTGATGCCATGGCGAAAAAGGACCTTATCATTTATTTGATATTCACGTGGATTGCGAATGGCGTTCTGATTTCAAATGGGATCGTGTTTTGCCTCATCTTGCACCATTAAAAGATCGTACCATTTTAGATGTGGGCTGCGGTAGTGGCTACCATGTGGCGGATGGTTGGTGAAGGTGCAAAAATGGTGGTGGGTATTGATCCAACCGAACTTTTCCTTTGCCAATTTGAAGCCGTTCGAAAATTATTAAATAACGATCGTCGAGCTAACTTAATCCCATTAGGTATTGAAGAAATGCAACCACTTGCGGCATTTGATACCGTATTCTCAATGGGTGTGCTTTTATCACCGTAAATCACCGCTCGATCATCTCTCGCAGCTAAAAAATCAATTAGTAAAAGGTGGCGAGCTCGTCTTAGAAACCTTAGTGGTTGATGGCGATGTCAATACGGTATTAGTACCTTCAGATCGCTATGCAAAAATGAAGAACGTGTATTTTATTCCTTCCGTTGCTGCGCTCATTAATTGGTTGGAAAAAGTCGGCTTTACTAATGTGCGTTGTGTGGATGTCGCCACCACAACATTAGAAGAACAGCGTAAAACGGATTGGTTAGAAAATGAAAGTTTGATTGATTTCTTAGATCCAAACGATCACAGTAAAACCATCGAAGGCTATCAAGCCCCAACTCGCGCAGTGATTTTAGCCAATAAATAAATGCTTAAATAAAAGAGCGGTCAAAAAATTCAACGTTTTTTTGACCGCTCTTTGCTTTTCTATTTTAATGCAATATGCACCGTAATCTCTTCACGATCGTGATACAAATGCTTCGCCTGAATATCAAATTCCAGTTCTTTTTTTCTGCCAACATCACCGCAAGATTTTCTAAGCACAACATCACTTCTTGATAGCGTTTTTTTCATTGGCAATTTCAAGTTGAAAAATGGTTTCTCGGCACCAGCCGTTAATCAACCATTTTCCCATTAAATTCGCAATTCGACTTGGTTGCTCCACCATATCACACACAAGCCAATCAATATGCTTACGTTTTGGTGGTTGGAATTTAAATCCATCTTCTGGGCAATGTTCTATTCTGCCAGTATCATGCAAACTGGCCGCCATTTTGCCGTGATCAACTGCATACACAAATAAACCACGTTTCACTAATTGATAGGTCCAGCCGCCTGGGACAAGCCCCTGAGATCGACGCCAACCATATTTTTCATTTCAAGCGTTTACTTTCTTCATTTCGAGGAATAAAGGTTAAAATCGCTTCTTCCAATTTTAAAGTTGAACGACTTGGCGCATCCGCTGGGAATTTTCAAACGTGGTATTCCCCATAAAAATGGGTAGAGTTATTGCCAAGATAAGAATACCCCTACATAGCAGCAATTCGGCTGAGTGAAAAAAACAATGTAAAATCTGACCGCGCTTTGCATTCGGCTTTACCTTGTAACCAACCTTGTTTTTCAACGCTTGGCGTAACGGCACAGTAAAATTTTTCGGCAAAATGTCGAAAGCTCTTTGGCTTCATTCGTATCTGCTGTTTCGACAAATAGCTCTACCGCTTGCTTAAGATTAATGTCTTCTGCAATGCGTTCATATTGAGCCAGAATTGGCGAGATACGATCTTGAGGATCGAGATTTTCTAAGAGATCTGACACAACGATCATTTGACGCGCAAAAATCAAACGATTAAAAGGGATTTCTCGCGCTAAACGATCCGCATCACCTGGTTGATAACATTCAAAAATGACATAGCCGCTGTTTTCTACTACGCGAGCAAAACCAAATACACCACGCTCAGAAGCTCGGTCGGTAATTTCTGCAGCGACTTCTTTTTCAAAGCCAATTCGACAATATAAAGCTAATTTATTCATGTTTTCCTAATTTTAATTGAATCTTTAATCCATGTTCTAAAAGGCTTGAATTTGTTCATCATCTAAACGATCTAAATGATTGACCACATAGAATGATTTTTGGATCCCGCAATTCGGTTGGTAACACAATTTGCAAATGACCGTTTTTCAATTTCTTGCTGAGCCAAAATACGATTAGCTAGCACGATACCCTGACCCATGAACGGCAGCTTGCAATGCCATAAAAGGTATGGCTAAATAACGGGCCTTGCTGAATATTCAAATCATCTAATTTGAGATAATCCGCCATCGCTTGCCAGTTATCTCGAGTATGCGTGTGAATCAGCGTATGCTTTTTCAAATCATCTAGGGACAACGAACGGGGTATTTTTCTCAAGCAATGAAGGCGCGGCCAAAATCACGAGGTTTTTCTTCACCTAAACGATCGACTTGTAAATTTTTCCCAATCACCTTTTGCCATAATAAATGGCAATATCAATTTCTTTATTTCAATAAACCTTCATCTTGATCCACGCCCTTCAAGCGTACTTCAATTTCAGGGTGTTGCTTTATTAAAATCACTCAAATGTGGCACAAGCCATTGAATACCAAAGGTTTGTGGCACACTAATTGCCAAATGTGGCTCTAGCTTTTAAGTGTTAATAAACGTTCAGTCGCTTCATTTAATTTTCGTAAGACTTTTATTGATATCAACAAAATAGGCTTTCCCAAATTCAGTCAATTCGAGTGAACGATTTTTTACGAATAAAAAGCTCGACACCTAAAAAAATCTTCTAATAATTTTTATTTGATGGCTCACTGCGGCTTGTGTCACAAAAAGTTCATCCGCTGCTTTTGTGAAGCTTAAATGTCGTGCAGCAGACTCGAAAGACTTCAATGAATTCAAGGGAGGCAAACGTTTATACATAATTCTTCCCAACAGCTAAATTTTTAGTTTATAATGACGTAAGATTCATATCGGATTAGTTTTTTTATGCATCAAATAAAAACATCATTTGTCCTTCCATCACCTTCTACCTACAATACACCCCATACTTAATGATTGGTAATTCCTTACAAGTTAATGAGTTTCAGACTTAAGTATGATGTTGTGTTTGCATATAGTTCGGTTCTCCGAACTGGAGTAACAATTAAGTTACTCATTTTACTTCCTGTATATATTAAACCATTCTGGTTAAGCGCTGCTCGTTTCGAGCGGCGTTTTTATTCTCGCATTCTAACATAAGCAAAATTTTATTTCCTGACCAACTTCACAAATTTGAAAAATCCAATAAAAATTTTTGAGAAATCACAATATTTTTTGTGTTTAAAGGTTTTCATAGTTAGCCGTTATGGTGTAGATTAACTGCATTTCCATTCATAAAATTATTTTATACAAATTAAGGAAGCAAAATGAAAGACTTAGACTGGAACAATCTTGGATTTAGTTATATCAAAACAGATTACCGTTTCATCGCACATTGGAAAGATGGTAAATGGGATGAAGGTAAACTCACCACTGATAATATGCTACATATCCACGAAGGTTCAACTGCTATTCACTACGGTCAACAATGCTTTGAAGGCTTAAAAGCCTATCGTTGTAAAGATGGTTCAATCAACTTATTCCGTCCTGATCAAAATGCAAAACGCATGCAACACACCTCTGATCGTTTATTAATGCCACAAGTGCCAACAGAGTTATTTATCCGCGCTTGTAAAGAAGTGGTGAAAAGCCAACCAAGAATGGTTAGGTCCTTACGGCTCTGGCGCAACATTATATTTACGTCCATTCCTCTTTGGTACTGGGCGCGAATATCGGTGTGAAAAACCGCACCCGAATTTATTTTTCTCTGTATTCTGCTGCCCAGTAGGCGCATACTTTCAAAGGTGGTTTAGCACCATCTAACTTCATTACGACTGATTACGACCGTGCTGCACCCTATGGGTACCGGTGGTGTAAAAGTGAGTGGTAACTATGCGGCAAGTTTGCTTCCTCATGAATTAGCGGCTGAAGCTGGTACACCTGAGCGTAAATTTGCAGATGCGATTTACCTTGATCCAAAAACTCACACTAAAAATTGAAGAAGTGGGTGCGGCAAACTTCTTTGGTATTACCAAAGATAATAAATTTATCACGCCAGCATCTGAATCCATTTTACCAAGTATCACGAAATACTCATTTGCTTTCACATGCAAAAAGAACGTTTAGGTATGGAAGCCATTGAAGGTGACGTGTATATCGATCAACTGATCAATTCACCGAAGCGGGGGCTTGTGGTACTGCTGCAGTGATTACACCAGTAGGTGGTATTCAACACAAAGGTAAATTCCACGTGTTCTATTCAGAAACGGAAGTGGCCCTGTTACACGTAAACTTTACAACGAGTTAACCGGTATCCAATTCGGTGATGTTGAAGCCCCTGAAGGCTGGATTGTAAAAAGTAGAATAATTTATTTATCTATCAATAAAAAGAGCGGTCAAATTGACCGCTCTTTTATTTATTACGATGTTCTTTACTTAACCAAACTCATCGCCAGATTCTTCGCGCCTTTTAAAATCCACTTTACCACTTCGAGCATTGGAATTTCATCCACTAAGAAGATTTGGCTTGGTAGTATAATTGGCGGAACATTTAATCCTTTAATGCGTTCATTGATTTCATCTAAAGAAAGTGCAGACTTAATTAAAAGCACAATGCTCTCGCCTTTTTTTATCATCGCTTACAGCCACCGCAACGAAATTGATTTTCTTCATCAAATACTTGTGAAAGTTTCTCTTCCACGCTACCTAGACTGATCATTTCACCGCCGACTTTAGCAAATCGAGAATAACGATCCACAATGGTAATAAAGCCGTTATGATCGATATGGCCTTTTATCGCCGGTTTTGTAATAACGCACACCATCAATTTCAACAATCACTTCTGCTGTTTTTCTGGTGCGTTCAAATAACCTTTCATCACTTGCCCACCACCAATCAAGATCAAAGCCGTCTTCGCCGACTGGTAGTTCCTGCAAGCTTTCTAGATCCACAATTTTGATAATGGTGCCCGTAATGGCATACCCTACCGAACCAGCTTGATTGAAGGTAAATTTCCTGTAAGGTTTCCGGATCCAGTAAATTAGGCATATTGACACTGGCTACTGGTGCTGTTTCAGTCGCACCATAACCTTCGTAAATTTCCAGCCAAATTTAAGTTTGAAGGCTTCTTTTCACATCTGCTTTCAATTTTTTTCGGCACCAGCAATAACCATACGCACATTTTGTAGCATTAACGGATGGAATTTCTTATTGCGTACATACAATCTAAAAGAAAGTTGAAGTACCAAATAAAAATACTCACACGATGTCGAGCACACTTTTTCCGACTGTCGCCCCATCTGTTGGGATCCGCTACACTCACCATTTTAATGCCTTCACACAATGGCAATAAAGGTTGTCACGGTTAAGCCGAAATGAGTGGAAAAATTGGTAAGGAATTCAAAATCACATCATCTTTTGTGGAAATTTAATAATTCACCAATCTGTTTTAATGTTTGTCAGTAAGTTTTTTTATGGCTTAATTCAATGCCTTTTGGATCACCTTCACTACCACTACTGAATAAGATGGTTGCATTATCGTCCAAGCTTACGTCTGCAAAAGTAACGTAATTTAATCCACCATTGTGATGCCAAAAACGCAGTTAAAAAAATGACCGCACTTTATTCGCTTTAGTGATCGATTTTCCTAAATTTTTCCATAAAGAGGGCTTTATCAGCCACCACTTGGCTAAAGTCAAAACCTTTTGTGTTCAACTTATCCAAGAATTTTTCAGAGGTAATGACTTGTGAAATGTTGGCTTTTTCAACGCTTTTTTTCCATCACTTCAGGGCTTAGCGTGTAGTTTAAATTTACCGGTACTTTGCCCATCACCATTAGGGTCATATTGATATTGCCCCGATTGATGAACTTGGTAATAACACACCAACATTTTTCATTCCCTAAAGCTAGCTTTCAAGGTTTTTCACAAACATCAACACGGCAGCAATAAATTTCAGGTTATTCAGTTTAGTGCCTTGCGCATCCACCGCGTAGCTTCTTTTGAATAAATTCGATTTTGCTGAACTCAACCAATGATGCATCAGCGGTTTACGTTTACTCATGACTTTTTCCCATACTGAGAAAGAAAGTTCGAGTACTTTTTGCTTCATCGCTGTCGCATCAATAAAGCCATGAATTGGTTTACCAAATGCTACTAAAATTTCACGTTTACCTTGGCGTTTAGTTAAATTCTTATAGAAAGAATCCGCACGAGAGAAGCTGCTGCCCCATAATCCACGTAAATAGAAAGGAACAGTCGTCACATTCTCTAAATCTTTTAATACGTGCTCAAAGCCTTTTTGAAACTCATTGATTTGACCGTTATAGCTGATATGACCCTCTGGGAATAAAGCCACCACTTCACCACGCGCTAAATATTCACGAATGGTTTCAATAGATTCTCGGCTTGAACCGCCACCAATTGGGATGACTTTGAAAATACGGAAGAACCAAGTGAGATACCATTTGTTGTAAATCGGACGATACATCACAAATTTAATCGCACGCGGGCTAGCCGCTTGTAACACCAACCAGTCAATCCAGCTAATATGGTTACCTAATAATCGAACTCCACCACTTTGTGGAAGAGTTTTTAAGCCATCCACATGAAAACGATAATTCGCTTTTAGCGCAAAGAGCAAGAATAAACGCGTAAATAAATGAGGGTACTTTCGACATGGTATATAGACTCGCAGCAAAACATGCAGCAGAAGTCACTAAGAATAAACCTTGAGTCGAAAAACATTGTTGTACAAAAACAATACTTTAATAGCAAAAAGACCACTATGAACACGTTTTGCACAAAATTGTTACTCGCCATGATTTTGTTGCTGATTTTCTCAGGTGTGAAATACTGAATAGTTGCATCTAATGGCACAATCAATAAACCGCCAGAGAAACCAAAGACAAAAAGAACAGTGCAATACTCACACCACTTTGGAAGCTAGAGTTAAGAAGAATAACGATGCACAATCACCCAACGCACCAAGCGGCACAATACCTCAACCTAATATGCAAACGAGAAGCACGTCCAGCAAGATATGAACCAGGCACTAGTCCTACGCCACTCACCGCTAGAATTGCTTGAATGACAGCTAGCATTATCTTCATTGAAACATTGCTTTATAATGTCAGGAAATGCCGCACTAATAATTTGTGACACGCCCCAAAAACAGGCTTAGTCCAATGACACTCAACCAAATATTTTTGATCAGCTTTTTAATGTACGAACGTTATCTTTTAAATACCCTAGAGAAAGGTATTTTCTCATATCAAACTGACCTTCTGTATTTTCAGCTTCTTGTTTAAAGAATGGAATTTTAAAAGCAAAATAGGCTTCTAGTGCACTCAGTAATACTAATGCTACACCTATCACCCAAACACTTTTGTAATACTTCATTCGGATCATCTGATGCCACATAATGCGCTTCAAAGAAGAAAGAAAAATGCAAAAGAACTAAATAGAATGGCTCACAATGAGTGAGCGCTTGAATCACACCGTTTGCCATACCGATATTTTCAGTGCCCACAATCGATTTAATAATGCTATATTTGGCGGGAGAATAGACCGCACTTTGCGCTGCTAAAATCAATGTCAGTACAAAGGAAAGAGCAAACATGCCCGTCATATAACTCAATAAAAATCCCAGCACTGATCACCACAGCCGCCAAACTGCTATAACGAATCACATTGGTGCGAGAAAAATTTATCGTTGATAAATGCCGAAGGGGAGAAAACAAGAAAAATAAACGGTAATAAAAATCATGGCATTAATTAATGCCGTTAAACCACCAAACTCTCCCCTGAAAAAGCTTTTCAATAATACATTTTTGAATGGTAATTTTTATGTGCCAAATCCACACTGGCATTAATAAAGGCAATGGCTAAATAAGGCACAAAGCCAGCATATTTTTAAGAGTTTCATTTCGCACTCTCCGCTTGATAAAGATTGAAAGGTTTTCATATTTCAAGAGATAAGGTTTTAACACCAACAACAAATCAAATAAATGTTTTAATTTTTCATCTTTTTGTTCGCTATTAGCTAATGCCGCTAAAGTCACATTTACCTCTTTTTCCGCTAACATTTTTGCTGCAACTAAATAAGCTTTCACTACATCCATTTCGGCTTCATCACAACGAGCCAAGATCGCCAAAATATCGCGTCTTTTGCTGTAAAATGCCTTCACGAGGATTCAATAAGCCTTCCGCTACCATGTCTTCGATTTGTTTAGCGGAAAGATGAAATTCTTCACATAATTGCTCAATAGTGAATACTTCATTTTCTGCCCCCATGATGATATCCAATAATCCAATAAGGCTTTCATAAGGATTATTCCAATCAAAATGAGGATGAGCAAAAAGTGCTTTAATTTGTGAAATCGTCGCATTGAAATTGCTTTTGTAGACATTTAATAAAAGCTGAGTAACTCTCACACAATGTTCATCATAGAGATGAAAAATTCGGTTTATCTTTTACTGGCTCTGGTAACAAACCTTCTTTCACATAGTACAGCACCGTGGATTTTGGTGTCTGACTAAGCTTAACCAAATCATTCATTTTTAACATAAGGATTTCCCTCTAGGTTGATTTGTTGTGTATTGTATCGTATAAAAATAAAAAGTAAATAGTGTTACTCTACACTTTTATAAATTTAATGAAAAAAGTTGTTCACCACATCATGAACAACTTTCTTAATCAGCTTTAGCTTTCAACTTTTCGCCATAGATCCTTACTGTAAATGACGCCCACTGGATTTTTCTTCGCCCCCTATAATAGTTGGAGAAAGATAAACTGATGCGGTGTATTGGAAAAAGCGGTAAAGCAAGGTTTTCCCTGTTGGATCTTCTCACTAATTTTAAGTAAATTTCTGACCGCTCTTTTTCATTTAAGCTTTTCAATGCTTGCTCAAAAAGTTGGTCATATTCCGCATTGGCATAGCCATTTTTATTATCGGGACTTTTAGAACAGAACAAACCCAAGAATGCCATCGGATGATTAAAGTCCGCACACCAGCCAGAACGAATGACTTGAAATCACCTTTTGGCGTTTCATTCTGTAATGTTTGCCAATTGACTGGTTGAGCATCCACGCGCAACATATCGGATTGCGTCAATCGTTCCCTACTCAAACGCTGCGCGATATTCACATGCAAGGGCGCATCATCATAGAGCACATTTAAATGTAGTGGATGTCTTTTCATCAATTTTATTTTTGAGCCAATAATCGCTCGGCAACAACAGGCTCCCATCTTGAATCTTGTCCATTTTAACATGGCTTTCGGTAAAAATACGAACCTCGGAATTGCTGCTGAATCTCATTATTCACGATATTCGTGACCGAAACCAACGAAGCAATCGCCTTACGCACATCGGCCTTTAGCAACTTTAGGATCGTTGCAGATTAAATTCATAAAATATCCACAAAGCTGTGGGAAATGTTGAAGGTCCTGCGTACTCCTGGTACATCAAGCACCACATCAAAGTCAGATAATTTAGTGGCGATAAAAGGCAAATATTCTACACGCTCAAAAAGCCATATTATTTTTCTGCCAATAATAGGGATTTTTAGTTAAGTGTATGCTTTTCACGCTTTCGCTTTCGATCATATAAGCCCCGTTTGTCACCGGGGAATCAGGATCGCGATATTGAGGCACAAGGCTGATATGCGCCAACATTTCCGGTAAATAAGGCGTTGCTTTATCGAGCTCAATACGTAAAGTGCGGTCATTTTCCGCATAAATTCCTAAACTCTTAAAAGGTTTATTTTTCTCTAAAACGCCTTTCGCATTTTTTAGGTTGAGATAAGCCAAATAAGATCTTAATGGACTATTTGATTGAGATAATGCTTGCCAAGAAAGCATGACATCTTGGGCAACTAAAGGATCACCATTTGACCAACGAAGCCCTTCACGTAAGGTAAAAATCCAGGTTTTGTTGTCTTTCGTTTCCCAACTTTCTGCGATACCCGCACGATTTTCCTTCCGGATCATAAGCGTTAAACCTTCATATAAATCACGCAATAAGCTCTCTTGTTCTGATAACGAACAAAACCAAGGCTCAAAAGAAGGAGGATGAGTAAACGCCCGAGTCAGTAATGTACGATTCGGTTTTTGAAGTATTTCTTGTTTGATAGACTGGCTTTTGTGTTGTTGCTCATCCGTTGTCCGTAGTTTGTAGATTTAGGGCTATTTAATTTATCACAAGCCACTCAATCCAAAAACGACACTCGAAAATGACCGCACTTTTTAAGCCAAGTAAGGAAAGAATTATCCATTTTTCAACGTCTTCTGTTTTAATCCAAAAGAAAAAGAACCAATATTTTACCGCAATTAAAATGGCACGATCGTTCGACCCACAACGCTTGGGGTAAAATAAAAGCCAATTAAAAGCATTGTGGTTGGAAAAACGTTAGAATAGAAATTTTTGCTCGTCAATGCACGACGTTCATTAAAGGATTTTTAGGTGCTTTTTGATAAAGCTCGTCCCTAAAAACCATTGTTCTCAAACGAGAAGAACCTTTCGCAAAAGAATAAAAGTGTAAGCAGTAAAAAGGTGTTGTCGGGAAGAATAGGCATACCAACAACACCTCAATATCAAAGAAATGCATCCAAGAGCAACATACATAGCCTTTGGTTAAAGAAGTTTTTGGGAAAAACTTATGAAACAACACCTACAACGATCGCAAGAGCAATGATACCAGAAAAATGATAATAGAAAAAGGAAGTGCCGTCCATCATAAACTCCCTAAATAAAAAGTGATACGCAATTATCACTGATTTTTAGATTTTTCAACCTTGATATTATAGAATTTGTCGCAACTTTATTAAAGAAATAATTAGCAAAAGGAATATTTATGTTCAATCCATTACTTCATATTGAAGGCTTACCTCCGTTTTTCTCAAATCAAACCGGAACACATTCAACCAGCAATTGAAAAACTTATCGAAGAAAAATCGTCAAGCTTATATGAACAAGTTCTAAAACAACTGCACTTTACTTGGGAAAAATTTTATTGAACCTCTTTCTGAAGCAGGCGAGCACTTAAGTCGTGCTTGGTCACCGATCTCTCATTTAAATTCAGTTAAAAACAGCCCTGAATTACGTGATGCGTACCAAGCTTTGCTTACCACTACTCTCTGAATACAGTACTTGGGTAGGCCAACACGAAGGGTTATACAATGCCTATTTATCCTTAAAAAATAGCTCTGAATTTGCGACTTATTCCGTCGCACAAAAGAAAGCCATTGAAAATGCACTACGTGATTTTGAGCTTTCAGGTATCGGTTTATCCGAAGAAAACAAAAACGTTATGGTGAGATTGTTGCTCGCTTTATCTGAATTAAGCTCACAATTTAGCAATAATGTACTCGATGCTACCATGGGCTGGGAAAAAGTCATTGAAGATGAAAGTGAATTAGCGGGTCTTCCTGAATCTGCATTACTTGCGGCAAAACAATCTGCCGAAAGTAAAGGCTTAAAAGGCTATCGTTTTACGTTAGAAATCCCAAGTTATTTGCCAATCATGACCTATTGTGAAAATGCAGCATTACGCGAAGAAATGTATCGTGCTTATGCGACTCGCGCTTCTGATCAAGGTCCAAATGCCGGCAAATGGGATAACACCGCGATCATTGAAGAAACTCATGACATTACGCGTGGAGCTAGCTAAATTGCTAGGTTTTAATACCTATACTGAACGCTCACTTGCGACCAAAATGGCAGAAAACCCACAACAAGTGTTAGATTTCTTAAATAACCTTGCAGATCGTTCAAAAGCACAAGGTGAGAAAGAATTAGCTGAACTCAAAGCTTATTGTGAAAAAGAATTTGGTGTCACTGAACTTGCGCCTTGGGATATCAGTTTCTATTCCGAAAAACAAAAACAACATTTATATGCGATCAATGATGAAGAACTTCGCCCTTATTTCCCAGAAGATCGCGTTATTTCGGGTTTATTTGAATTAATTAAACGTATTTTTAATATTCGTGCAGTTGAACGTTTTTGGCGTAGATACTTTGGCATAAAGATGTGCGTTTCTTTGATTTAATTGATGAAACCGATGAAGTTCGCGGCAGTTTCTATCTCGATCTTTATGCGCGTGAAAATAAACGTGCGGTGCATGGATGGATGATTGTATCGGCAGAAAACGTAATGCCGACGGTTCAATTCAAAAACCGGTTGCCTATTTAACGTAACTTCAACGCGCCTATTGGTGATAAACCTGCGTTATTCACCCATGATGAAGTCACGACTCTCTTCCACGAATTTGGTCATGGTATTCATCACATGCTCACCAAAGTTGATGTGCCGGATGTTGCGGGTATCAATGGTGCCTTTGGGATGCGGTAGAGCTTCCAAGTCAATTTATGGAAAACTGGTGTTGGGAAAAAGAAGCGCTTTGATTTTATTTCTGGTCACTTTTGAAACGCACGAAACCATTGCCAGAAGAAAAATTAAATCAACTTCTCAAAGCGAAAAACTATCAAGCGGCAATGTTTGTGTTACGTCAGCTTGAATTTGGCTTTGTTTGATTTTTACCCTTCATCATACTTTTTGAAGTGGGTAAAGCTAACCAAGTGCTTGAGACCTTAAAAGCAGTGAAAGATAAAGTTGCCGTGATTAAAGGTGTTGAATGGGCAAGAGCACCACATAGCTTTTTAGCCATATCTTTTGCGGGTGGTTACGCAGCAGGTTATTACAGCTATTTATGGGCTGAAGTGTTATCTGCAGATGCCTCTCTCGTTTTGAAGAAGAAGGGATTTTCAATCCAGTTACGGGTAAAATCCTTCTTGGATGAAATTTCTCACCGCGGCGGCTCTGAAGAACCAATGGTATTATTCAAACGATTCCGTGGGACGTGAACCTCACTAGATGCATTGCTTCGCCATAAAGGCATTGCGAAAACTAATGAACTAAAAAAGAGCGGTCAAATTTCTTTGGCCGTTTTTATTTTTCTAATATGTAGAAATAAAAAGCCCTCGGTAATCCGAAGGCTTTTTTATTTTTACTATCGTAATAAAAATTAGCGACGTAAACCTAAACGAGCGATAGTGCTTTGGTATAAAAGCAAGATCAGTACGTTTTAAGTAGTCTAAAAAGTTTACGACGACGAGAAACCATACGTATTAAAACCACGACGACCATGATGGTCTTTTTGTGCTCAGCAAAGTGAGCTTGTAAGCGGTTGATTTGTGCAGTTAATAATGCGATTTGAACTTCAGAAGAACCAGTATCTTTTCGCATCGCGACCAAATTCAGCAACGATTGCTGCTTTTTCAGTACTTAGAGACATTTACTCTAAAAGGTAGTGTTATTAATACATCATTCGCCGATCTCTAACTCAGCGATGACAAGGAGCCTGAATTTTAACGATTGAAGCCAATAAAAGCAAGGAATTATTGTAAAGAAGCACTTTTAAATTCTATGCCTCAGTAATTCAACCTTAACTATCCTTGGTGCAGATAATAAGGCGCAGAGGTAATAAACAACATTACTCAGCTTGCTGGCATCAATCCGCCACATTATTTTTATTCACACCACCCATCGAGACAGAAAGCATAATATTTTTTTGCCTTGCGCATTGATGAGATCCAGGGCAGCTTTCACGTCTTCAACCGACCATTTATCAGCTGAATAATATCGGGAGAGGCTGTAATCATTTGTTCGAATTGAGCAAAATTGTCTCGCTTCAAGAGTAATCTTATTTTTCTGGTGCTTCACGCTTTAAGGTTTCCACGATATGCACCCAGTTATTCGGCTCAGACAATAAATTACGGATGGTTAGTGAAAACCAATACAGTTTCACTCACGCCTTGACGATGGATATGTCCACCGGCAGCCAGCACCGCATTGGTCGCCAGTTTTTCGGGTATTTGGAATACTTTTACGGGTACAAGCTACCACCGCATTCGGGTTAATGGCTTTGGCATTGCTAATCATCTCTAGCCGTGTATGTGCCACGCCACAAGACCATTCCAATACAAGCTGCACTACTTTCCATTCCTGCTGTAATTTATCCGCAGAATCGACCGCACTTAGCAACACTGCACCTGCTTCAACGGATTCCCCTTCATTCACATAAATCTGTGGAGTAATGTCTAATTTTTTCAGTAATCGTTCTGCTACCGAAATCCCCTGCCACTACACCGGTATTTTTACGTTTGAATTCAATTTTTGCTGGGACTTTTTCCACCCTAATGCGCGCGTGGTTAAATCTCCGCGATAAATATCTTCTAATAAAAGATCATCGAGTTCTTTGTCTGAAAAATAAATCATAGTTTGTCCTTAAATGTTGAGATGTTTTTGCAATTCCTGAACTGAAGTGCGGTAAATTTTGGCGAGGTTTTCAAGCGTCATTAATTCACTTTCTTGTCACCTTGTTGGAAACCAAATTCTTGATCGAGCATAGCAATATTCTCGGCTAAATAGACCGCTTTGTTGAGGGTTATGGTCGGTAATCAACAAGGCTATGTTTTTGATGCTGTCGTTGCTTAATTTTTCTAGCAACTCGAATTTGATTACCGAAAATCAAGACTGGCTGTCGGTTCGTCCATAATCAACAATTTCGCCTGTTGAGCGATAGCTCGTGCAATGAGTACTAGTTGCTTTTCGCCACCGCTGAGTTCGTGATAATAACGTTTGGCAAGATGTGTGATTTGTAATTCGTCTAAAGCCAGCAAAGGGCAAGATCTCTATCTTCAGCTTTCGGCGTTTTGATACCATTTCAAATAAGCAGAACGCCCCATCAATACCATATCTTGCACAAGAAAAGGAAAAAGTTGAGCATGTGCTTGTGGTACATAAGCGATTTCACGTGCTAATTCAGCGGCAGAATATGTAGCAAAGCGGTCTATTTTGAAAAGAAAATTTGCCCATTTAGTGCAGGTTGCAAAGCCTAACAAGGTTTTTAAGAAAGTACTTTTTCCCCAGCCCCATTGGCGCCAAGTAAACAGCAAATTTGCTGAGGTTTTAGAAGCAAAATTGATTTTGTCTAACAACGGTTTATTGCCATAACCAATCGTGAGCTGTTGGGTTTCACTAAATCTCATTTTTCGCCCTCTCAACAATAAATAGAGGAAAAACGGTGCGCCACAAGCGGAGGTTAAAATCCCCTATTGAGTTCAATGCTCGCAACCAGTGCGAGCAAGTGTATCCGTGAGAAGTAAAAAGCTCGCGCCGAGCAACAACGATGTTGGAAGTAATAAAATGAAATTAGCCCCACCAATAATCGAGCAATATGAGGCACGAGCAATCCAACCCAGCCAATAATCCCTGTAATGGAGACCGCACTTGCAGTGACAAAGTGTGGTGAAAATAATCAAAATATAGCGCGTGCGTTGAATCAGAATACCGAGACTTTTGGCTTCATCTTCTTCTAAAGCGAGTGATTTAATCGCCAACGTAATAAGAAAAAGCGGCAAAATACCGAAGATTAAAAATTGGGGCTAGTTGACTTAATTCTTTCACGCCAACCGCGGTGAAAACTGCCTAATAGCCAAAAAGGTAATCGAAGGTAGTGAGTAAAAGGATCAGCTAAAAATTTTTAACAGTGAAATACCTGCGCCAAGTAATGAACCGATAGCAATCCCTGAAAGCACTAAAACTAAAATGGATCTTGATTACGGCTTCGTGATGCGACCATAGAAACACACAGCACCGCCAAGATACCGCCAGTAAAGGCAAAAAAGCCGCACATAAAACATCGGTAAATTGTAGAAAATTGCCAGTGATGCACCCAGTCCCGCACCGCTTGAAACACCTAAGATATCAGGAGAAACCAACGGATTTTTAAACATCCTGATAAGTCGCACCCAGCTGCAGCTCATGCGTAGCTCCCGACTAAACAGGCCACTAAAAATACGTGGTGTAGAATATGCCAAAGCACGGTTTCAACAGAAGATGGTGTTTGACATTCGGTTTCAAATACACAGCGAATAGCTTGTCCAAGTTGAAATGTGGAAATCGGAAAATTCGCCCCACATTCAACGAGAGAGCAAAATGGTGCCGACTAACAAAAATCACCAACGAAGTGAAAAATACTTTCGGGATTACGCTGAACAAAATACGGCATAGCTATTTCACATCATGTAGCAATTGAGTCGCTTGTTTCTGCGGTTAATTCAATCTGATAGAACAAGTGATAAAAACGTTTGCACTTCTTTTTGCAAATTCAGTCATAGGGTTTACCGCTGACTAAATGCGAGACCCAACGCACCCAAGCAAACGGTTTCACACTAGGTGGCGAATCTAACCAACCAAATGGATTATTCGGGAATTAAAAAAACTTGTCCATTTTTGACCGCACTTAACTGTTGCCATTGCGGATTCTCTTTTAAGGTTTGCAAAACTCAGGATATTGACTAAAAATCACATCAGATTCCATAATAAAAGCTGCTCCATCGAAAACCTGTGAGCCCTTTATGAGCGCCTTCCACCACATTTTTAAACCCGACGATTTCAATAGCTTCTGTATGAATTGAGCCTTTTTGTCCCTGTTTGTAAGCCATCTGCACTACGAGCTAAATAGAAGGTTTTTGGTCAAATTTAGAGGCATTTTCGACCGCTTGTTTAAGGGTTTCTTCGGCATACTTAGCCTGAGGTTCTGTAAGATTTTCTACGCCCTAACACTTTGCCCAAATAACGCAGTAGTGGGTGTTTCACTGAGTTTGCCATCTAGCAACAAATAAGGCACACCTGTTTGGTCAAAAGTCCGTTTTGCTTGATCGATATAGTTTGGGGTAACATTGCCACATCAATAATTAAATTCGGTTGTAATGCCACAATTTTTCTCTGGCGAGAGCGTGCTGCCTTTTTCCAGCTATTTTTCCTAAGGTTGGTAAAGTTTGTTGCACTGCAGGAAACAGTTTTCCGCGTTTTTTTCCATATTAAATCCTGCCAATCCCAGCAATTTATTCGGTGCACTTGAAAGCAATAATACATCGGCTGGATTACCCGCACTTAAGACTTTTTCAATTTTAGCTGGCGGAGGTAATTCCCCTGCCAAATAAGACGATTTCCTCGGTTGCTAATGCTGCTGGTTTGCTACACAGAAACTGAAAGTACAATGCTATCCATTTTTTTCATGTCTTCCCTCTTTTAGCCATTCAAAACTGATACAACTTTAATTTTTAACGTTATATATCTTTTTAACATAACAAATAAATTTTGTTAGAATAACATCGTTATATTTTTAATTATATAACATTTGTTATTCATAGCTAAAGGTGAAAAAATGAAATGGGATGTGATTTATAAGTTTTGCTTGCTTTGTATGCTCATTGCAGGATTAGCAGGGATATTGTTCCAGCGGCTTAGGGATTTACTTTCAGTGGCCCATTCAAGGCATCTTTCAGTTGCATTTAGGTTCTGCTTTACTGTTTATTTTGGGTGTGGCTTTACACTTCTTCAATCGTAAAAATAAAGCGGTCAAAATTGTGCAACAATTTAATGATTTGGTGACACATAATCGCTATCCCACCTATTGCAATTTAGATCGTTTGATCATGACGTTTGAGCACTTTTCAATTCTACAAATTGCGGAGCAACTTCAACTCACCCCTTCGATTTTACTCACAGAATTAGCTAACGGAAAAATAAACTTCAGCGATTCTAACCGCACTTTGCGAGAAAATTTCCCTCATAATGATGAAAAAATTTTCGCCGCGATCACCATTGCATTGAAGTTACGCTTCAACCCCAACCTAAAAGGATGTTCCAATGGAAAAGAAACTGCTTTGCATCGCCATTAGTTTGGCTTGCTTGCCTGCTTATGCCGAAAATGTATTTACCTTGGTCAAATTGAGGTCATCGGTGAAAAATCGAGTGATCTCAGCACCGCGCGTATTGATCAAGCTGAATTACAATAACCAAGATCGTGTGTCTGATGTAGCAAAAAGCACACCGGGTGTGTTTGTCGAACATGGTGGCGCACGCAACGAATACAACTTATTAGTACGTGGTTTTAATGCTCGCCGCGTACCCGTATTTATGGATGGTATTCCTGTTTATGTCCCTTATGATGGTGAAATGGACTTAGGTCGTTTTACCACCTTTGATTTATCTCGTATTGATATTTCTAAAGGCGCAAGCTCTGTGCTTTATGGCGCAAATACCATGGGTGGTGCAGTGAATTTAATTTCCAAAAAACCAACTCAACCTTTCGAAGGTTCTATTGGCTATGGTTTTTCACATGGTAAAAGTGGCGGTACAGCAACCAATAAAACTGATTTTTGATTTAGGCACTAAACAAGAACTATTTTATGCGCAAATAAGTGGTTCTTTTGTTGAAAAACAAGGCTTACAACTTTCTCATCATTATCAACAAATCAATCCCAAAGGCGATGATGGTGGTCGAGCAGAAAATTCTAAACAACGTGATAAAAATTAAGTTTAAAAGTCGCTTATACACCAAATGAGCATGATGAATACGCACTTGCGTTCTCCACACAAAAAGGCACCAAAGAATCGACGTTCTATTCTGGCGCTGATAGCTTTGAACGCTACTGGCGCTGGCCGATGTGGGATAAAGACAGTATCTATTTCCTTTCACATACTGAATTTGGCGCTCATCATCTCACGTTGAACACGAAAGGCATTTTACGACACCTTTTAAAAATGACCTACGTGCTTTTGATGACGCAACATTTCAGCACTCAAAAGAAAAAAATCGAGCTTTAATAGCTATTACCGTGATTATTCCTACGGTGCGGGCTTTGATTTAGGTGGCGATTTAACCTCCAAAAGACCACTTAAAATTCTCTACCCTCATTAAATATGACGTGCATCGCGAACATAATGATGATGAACCGACCGCAGTAGATAAAGATCGTACCTACAGCTTTGGTTTAGAAAATACTCATCGTTTTAATGAGCAAACCTCTCTGATTACAGGCATCAGCTACGACAAACGCGATTCAAACCGTGCAGAGAAATTTGAAAAACAATGTGCATCAACTCATCAAAAAAATGCGATTTGTCCGTTTGATATCGGTAATAAACACGCCTTTAATTATCAAATCAAACTTGCCCATCATTTCACTGAACATGATGAATTTGCGCTAAGTTTTGCGAAGAAAACACGTTTTGCCACAATGAAAGAACGTTATTCTCGCCGATTTGGTCGTACTGAGCCGAATCCATTCTTAAGCCCAGAAACTGCTTACCATTACGAAGCCAGCTATATGCATACCTTTCGGCGATTGGTTAAGAGTGGATAGCGCACTTTTCTATTCTGAAGTAAAAGATGCGATTGAAGAAGTCGCGATTAGCAAAAAGCTCAATCAATATCAAAATGTGGGCAAAGAAGCCTTTAAAGGTGTTGAACTAGCTGTGAATCTTTTTGCAACAGATAATTTAACGTTAGGGGCAAACTACACATATACCCATGCAAAAAATAAAACCCAAGATACTCATTGTGAAGAATGTGCCAAAACATAAATTCTTTGCATTTGTTGATTGGAAAATATTACCAAATCTTTCACTTTATGTGAGCCAAGAAGCGGAACATGGCCGTTATTATTTAGATGGTGGTGAAACCGTGAAACTCTCTGGTTTTGGAAACAGCAATGCGAAAATTAATCTATGAACCGTGTTTCAGGATTAAGTTTAGAAGCAGGGTGTATCAAACCTCTTTGATAAAAACTACTACTATCAAGCAGGTTACCCAGAAGAAGGACGCGTTTATTTCGGCAATATCCGATATAAATTCTGAAAATAAAAAAACGGGCAACTTGTAAAAACAGGTTGCCCGTTGTTTTTCTCAAAAGCCATTAATCTTTCAGCGCTTTAATTTTTTTCAATCACGTTTGTAGTTGAACAGCCATTTTCGAAATTCAATACACGAACATCGCCGCCATTTCGCCCACACTTCTTTACTGCCTGCAATCTCTTCTGGTTTGTAATCGCCACCTTTTACCAATAAATCCGGTAAAATATCGCCAATTAAACGTTGTGGTGTATCTTCATCAAAAGAGACCACCCAATCCACAGAAGCTAAACCAGCCAATACTGCCATACGTGCATTCAGATTGTTAATTGGACGACTTTCACCTTTTAAGCGTTTGACTGAATCATCCGTATTCACGGCAACAATTAAACGATCGCCAAGTTTGCGAGCATTTTCTAAATAAGACACATGACCAGGGTGAAGAATGTCGAAAACAACCGTTTGTCATCACAATTTTCTCACCGCGCGCTTTAGCATGATCTACCGCAATTTTTAATTGGCTTTCTGACATAATACCGAAACCCTGTTTCAGAACGACCATGGATTGCATTTCTCTAATTCCACAGTAGAAACCGTTGATGTACCCAATTTACCGACCACAATACCTGCCGCCACATTAGCTAAATAGCAAGATTCTTCAAAAGAACGACCATCTGCAAGTGCAGTTGCTAAGACACTGATTACCGTATCGCCCGCACCTGTTACATCGAATACTTCTTTTGGCAACGGTTGGTAAATGGAATGGCTCTTGATTTGGACGAAGTAATGTCATGCCTTTTTCAGAGCGCGTCACTAAAAGTGCGGTCAATTCAATGTCTGAAATTAATTTTAAACCTTTCTCAATGATTTCTTCTTCAGAATCACATTTACCTACCACCGCTTCAAACTCTGACATATTTGGTGTCAGTAAAGTCGCACCACGATAACGCTCAAAATCTGTACCTTTTGGATCGATCAACACAGGTACATTCGCTTTGCGTGCAATTTGGATCATCTTTTGCACATCTTTTAACGTGCCTTTTCCGTAATCCGAAAGCACTAACGCACCGAAATTTTTCACTTCAACTTCTAATTTCGCTAGCAACTCTTGGCATTCTACGTTTTGGAAAATCTTCTTCAAAAATCCAAACGAAGTAATTGTTGATGACGAGACAAAATACGTAATTTCGTAATAGTTGGATGGGTATCCAATGCCACAAAATTACAATCAATTTTTTGGTGCTGTAATAAATTCGTTAAGGCAGAACCTGTTTCATCCTGACCAATTAAGCCCAAAATTTGTACGGGTACATTAAGAGAAGCAATATTCATTGCCACGTTTGCTGCACCACCTGCACGCTCTTCGTTATCTTTGTACACGAACCACAGGAACCGGTGCTTCTGGCGAAATACGATTAGTTGCACCAAACCAGTAACGGTCAAGCATGACATCGCCTAACACTAATACTTTCGCTTGATTAAAATTGGCAGAATATTGAGCCATTTTGAAATCTCTCTGTTGGAATAATAAAAATTTGGCGCAATTTTTACCACAACTCAAATTTGCGATAAACTACACGCCGAACTAACCAGAAAAGAATTATGAAAAACGAAAAACTCCCTCAATTTCAACCGCGCTTTCTTGCCCCTAAATACTGGGGCTTTTGGCTTGGTGTGGCAATTTGGCGAAGCCTTTTGTTACTTCCCTATCCAATTTTACGTCACATCGGCAATGGCTTAGGCTGGCTTTTTCTCAAAAATTAAAAAGTGGGAAAACGTCGTGCCGCGATTGCTCGCCGAAATCTTGAGACTCTGCTTCCCAGAAATGCCTCGAGCAAGAACGTGAAGCCATTTTGCAAGAAAACTTACGTGCTGTTGGAATGGCGATTATTGAAACCGGCATGGCGTGGTTTTGGTCTGATGCGCGCATTAAAAAATGGTCAAAAATTGAAGGATTAAATTATTTAAAAGAAAATGCTCGAGACGGCATTATCTTTGTGGGTGTTCATTTTCTCACCCTTGAGTTAGGCGCGTATTGTGGGATTACATCATCCTGGCGTAGGCGTTTATCGTCCCAAATGACAATCCCTGTACTGGATTGGCTACAAATTAAAGGTCGCTTTACGTTCAAAACAAAAGATATGCTGAACCGAAAAGATCTGCGTGGTATGCTCAAAGCCTTTACGTAAAGGTGAAACCATTTGGTATGCGCCCGATCACGATTACGGCAGAAAAAAATGCGGTATTTGTACCTTTCTTTGCTGTACAAGAAGCGGCAACCACGACAGGGGAGTTATTATCTGCTTAAATCTGCACCAAATTGTAAAGTCGTCCCTTTTTGCCCCATTGCGTAACAAAGACGGCTCAGGCTATACGGTCAGTATTTCACCACCAGTGGATTTTTCCGATCTTTCAGATGAAACGGCAATCGCTGCAAGAATGAATAAAGTCGTGGAAAAAGAAATCTTAAAAGGTGTGGAACAATACATGTGGCTACACCGCCGATTTAAAACACGTCCAACTGAAGATGAGCCAAGTTTGTATTCATAAGTGCGGTTGATTTTTCATCTGTTTTTCGAACACAAAACGACATATCGAAAAATAAGGAAAATTTTTCCTTATTTTTCTTGATCTTTATATAATTAAATATATAATGAATCTCGTTTTAGATAGTAAACTTGTTTTATTACAGACACACTACTGGCTAGTGCATTTCCCCCACTCCTTTTTGCACTAGCCATTTTTTTAAATCTCTTACCATATCTCACCTTTTTCTTTTTTCTCAAAAATGATGAACAATCTAGAACTTGAACGTTTACTAAACGAAAAACTTAGCACAGATAGAATCAATGATTACGCGCCTAACGGTTTACAAGTGGAAGGTAAAGCGGAAATCCAAAAAATCATTACAGGCGTCACCGCAAGCCAACCTTTGATTGATTATGCCGTTGCACAACAAGCTGATGCGATACTTGTCCACCATGGCTATTTTTTTGGAAAAGTGAAAATCCATGTATTCGCGGCATGAAAGGCAAACGCATCAAAACCTTGCTTGTGAATGATATCAATTTATACGGCTACCACTTGCCTTTGGATGTTCACCCGGAATTAGGCAACAACGCAAAACTTGCTCAGTTATTAGGGATTAGCGATCTCCAACCTTTAGAAAATAGCGCAACCAGCATTCCTGTTTGGGGAACGTTAAAAGATCCTGTTACCGCTGAAGAGTTTGCACAACGTATTGAACAAGTGCTTCAACGCAAACCGTTAATTTGCATCGAAAATGGACCGCACTTAATCCGTAAAATTGGCATTTGTACCGGTGGCGGACAAGGCTATATTGATTTAGCGGCAGCACAAGGTTGTGATGCCTTTATTACCGGTGAGGTTTCGGAGCAAACAATTCACTCTGCTCGTGAGCAAGGTATTCATTTCTTTGCGGCTGGTCATCATGCGACTGAACGCTACGGTATCAAAGCATTAGGTGAATGGTTGGCAGCTGAATATGGCTTGGATGTAGAATTTAAAGATATTGATAATCCCGGCCTAACTGGTACAAAAGTGTGATTGATTGCCGAAAGCACACAAAACAAGTATAATCTCGTCGATTTTTTTAACTCAAACATAGGAAAAAATATGGGTTTCTTAACTGGTAAACGTATTTTTAGTAACAGGTCTTGCAAGCAACCGTTCTATCGCTTACGGGATCGCAAAAGCAATGAAAGAACAAGGTGCTGAACTTGCTTTCACTTATTTAAACGATAAATTACAACCGCGCGTAGAAGAATTTGCAAAAGAATTTGGTTCTGACATCGTCCTTCCTTTAGACGTAGCGACCGATGAAAGCATCCAAAACTGCTTTGCAGAATTAAGCAAACGTTGGGAAAAATTTGATGGTTTCGTACACGCTATCGCATTCGCACCAGGCGATCAATTAGATGGTGATTACGTAAACGCAGCAACTCGTGAAGGCTACCGTATCGCTCACGACATCAGTGCATTCAGCTTCGTTGCTATGGCACAAGCGGCACGTCCTTACTTAAATCCAAATGCAGCGTTATTAACCCTTTCACTTAGGTGCAGAGCGCGCGATTCTAACTACAACGTCATGTGTTTAGCGAAAGCATCTCTTGAAGCGGCAACTCGCGTAATGGCGGCTGACTTAGGTAAAGAAGGTATTCGTGTGAATGCGATTTCTGCGGGTCCAATCCGTACCTTAGCGGCATCAGGTATTAAAAACTTCAAGAAAATGCTTTGCTACATTTCGAGAAAACCGCAGCATTACGCCGCACTGTTACTATCGAAGATGTGGGTAACTCAGCAGCATTCTTATGCTCTGATTTAGCATCTGGTATTACCGGTGAAATCGTTCACGTAGATGCAGGTTTCAGCATCACTGCAATGGGCGAATTAGGGCGAAGAATAATTTTTCGTACAATCTATTTTTAGGCAGGCTTTTTCAGTCTGCCTTTTCTCTTTTTAAATATAACTATGTTCCAAGATAATCCACTACTCGCACAACTAAGCAACAAATCCACGATAGCAAAAAGAACACGTTGAAGGCGTGGTAAAAAGTACTGATAAAAGCTATGGTTTTTAGAGTGCGATAAAAAGCTACTTTATTGCCCTCCTGCAATGAAAAAAGTGATGCACGGTGACAAAAATCAAAGCCACCATTGAAAAGCAAAGGCGATAAAGAGCAAGCTGAACCTGAAGAATTAATTGAGCCAATGCTCACGCGCTTTATTGCCAAAGTGCGGTTCAATAAAGACAAGAAATTGCAAGTTTTGGTTGATCATCCAAGTATCAACCAACCCATTGGTGCGCAACAAGCTAAATCCGTCAAAGAAGAATTACAAGAAGGCGACTGGGTCGTCGCAAATTTGAAAAACGCACCCATTACGTGATGATCGCTTTTTCTATGCTACTATCAATCAATTTATCTGCCGTGCTGATGATGAATTAGCCCCTTGGTGGGTCACGCTGGCACGTCATGAACAATCTCGTCATCCTGTGCAAGGTGCAGAAAGTTATGAGATGTTAGATCAACAAACACGTGAAGATCTGACCGCACTTCATTTTGTCACCATTGACTCTGAAAGCACTCAGGATATGGATGATGCCCTTTATATCGAACCTATCGAGCAAAAATGGTACGCAAACTGGCTGGCGATTAGTCGTTGCCATTGCTGATCCAACAGCTTACATTGCATTAGATTCACAAATTGAAAAAGACGCTAAACAGCGTTGTTTCACCAATTATTTGCCTGGCTTCAACATTCCTATGTTGCCTCGTGAATTATCTGATGAATTATGTTCATTAATGGCAAATGAAACTCGTCCCTGCATTAGTGTGTTACATTGAAACAGATCTTGCAGGGTAATATCACGGCTAAACCGCATTTTGTATCGGCTTATGTACAATCTAAAGCAAAATTAGCCTATAACAAGATTTCAGATTATTTAGAACAAGTACCGGATGCATGGCAACCGGAAACACCTGAAATTGCCCAGCAAATTGATTGGTTACATCAATTTACTCAAAGCACGTATTCAATGGCGTAAAACCCATTCCTTGTTATTTAAAGAGAAACCAGACTACTCCTTTTATTCTCGCTGAAAATGGCAAAGTGAAAGAAATTAAAGCGGAATATCGCCGTATTGCAAATCAAATCGTGGAAGAATCCATGATTATTGCCAACATTTGTGCTGCCCAATTCTTAGCGGAACATGCTAAAAACCGGTATTTTTCAATACACACCCTGGGTTTTGATAAAAATTCTTAGAAAATGCACATAATTTCTTAATGGCAAATTTAGCTAATGAAGAAAAATCAAGCTGAACTTGCTGAACGTTATTCGGTGAAAATTTGGCAACCTTAAAAGGTTATTGCCAAATGCGTCATGATATTGAACCGATTGAAGGTGACTATTTAGAATTCCGTTTACGTCGTTATTTAACCTTTGCGAATTTTAAATCAGAACTTGCTCCACATTTTGGGCTTGGATTAGAAGGTTATGCGACCTGGACATCGCCTATCCGTAAATATTCCGATATGGTGAACCATCGTTTAATTAAAAGCCGTGCTCACACAGCAAAGCTTGTGAAAAACCACAAGATGAAGTCCTTGCTCGCTTACAAGAAGCCCGTCGTCAAAATCGCTTGGTCGAACGTGATATCGCAGATTGGTTATATTGTCGCTATCTTGCTGACAAAGTCGCTGAAAATGCTGAATTTGATGCAGAGGTACAAGATGTGATGCGTGGTGGTTTACGTGTTCAATTATTAGAAAATGGTGCATCCATGTTCAGTACCAGCTTCCACGTTGCATCCAAATAAAGATGAAATGCAAGTGAATGCTGATGAATTAGCGCTGTATATTCAAGGGGAGCGCCGTTACAAAAATCGGTGATTTAGTGAAAGTAAAACTCACCGAAGTACGAGAAGAAACTCGCAGTATTGTCGGTCAATTAATCATTTAATAACCACTTCCCTCTATCTAGAAATACCGCTCGTTACACAACAGGCGGTATTTTTTATAGAACCTAAGTTATAAAAATATTTTTGTACGTCATAGTATCAAATAAAAGATTATTGGGATATATTGAAGAACATCAAGATGAGATATTGATATGATATCCCGCCTTGAAGCGGGGATAAAATAGATATTTAGGTAGAATTACATTTTAGGAATTTCTACGCCAGATGAAAAGCACGTCTTGAATATCTGATTTTAAAACATCTGCTTTTTGGTCCCATAAATCGCTTGGATACCAGAACCTTTCACAATAAAGCCCATTGCGCCCTGCTTGTTTCCAGCTTGCTTCATCACCGACTAAATCTGGATTATGTACAGTGATACGTAAACGTGTCATACAAGCATCAACATCTGCAATGTTATTACGTCCACCAAGTAAGTTGATGATTTGAATAACTTGCGTACTAGCATTCGCCACTTTTGGCTCATTGCTAGAAGCTTCATCTGAACTCTTTTGCATCATAGTTACCATTACGGCCTGCTGTTGCAAGGTTAAATTTCTTAATCATAAAGTTTGCGATAAAAGAACATGGCAACGGCAAACAGGATGGATACCCAAATAAAGTTGATCACATCCATACCAATGCCGGCTTTAATCGCCATTGGTGTACGTGTTAAGAACTCAATGTTACCGAATGAATGCACACGTAAGTCCACAATATCTGCCATGGCGAAAGCACAACCTTGTACTAACGCATAAACAATATAAAGCGGTAAAGCGACAAACATAAACATGTATTCGATTGGTTCAGTCACACCAGTTAAGAACACCGCAAGTGCAGAAGAAAGGAAAATACCTTTATAGAGTTTTTTTCTTGTCTTCATCCACATTGATATACATTGCGAGAGTCAAGCCCATTAAGATACCGGTTGAACCAATCATTTGTCCTACTTTAAAGCGAGCAGGTGTCACAGTTGAAAGAAGTTCGTTATATTGCGTTAAATTACCTGCATCTTTAAGGTTGATTAAGTCAGTCACCCAGGCAAGCCAAAGTGGATCTTGACCAAATACTTGTTTACCTTGTTGTGCACCGGTTAAGAACTCATAAGTACCGCCTAATGAAGTGTAGTTCATTGGGATGGTCAACATGTGGTGTAAACCAAATGGAAGCAATAGACGCTCTAAGGTACCATAAATAAATGGTGCTAAAATTGGCGCTGAGTTTTGTGAGTTAGCAATCCATTGACCGAAATGATTAATTCCTGTCTGAACTAAAGGCCAGAATAATGATAGGAAGATCGCGACTAATACAGAACGATAAATGACAACGAAAGGAACAAAACGTTTACCATTAAAGAACGTTAATACTTCAGGTAATTTACGGAAATTGTAGTAACGATTGAAGGTTGTTGCCCCCACAAAACCCGCGATAATACCAACGAACACGCCCATATTTAACGCAGGTTGCCCAAGCACATTCACAAAGTAATTCGCACAGGAATTTCACCGGCCAATATGGTACTTTCACGTGAGCATTTGGATCCGCTAGCATTTCAAGCTTTCACACCGAAAAAAGTTACCGGTAATTAAGTTAATTAAAAATGAAAGCAAGGCCAGCTGCAAATGCCCCGCCCTGCACGCTCATTTGCCCAGCTACCACCAATCGCTAAAAGCAAATAATAGATGGAGGTTACCGATAATCCCCCAACCAATTTGAGCGATAATGTTTCCGACAAGCGCTAGCCATTCCGCATCGCTAATCAAAGGCAGTGAGTTACCAATACTCACCATTAAACCCGCGGCTGGCATCACGGCAATCACAACCATTAGGCACTTACCGAATTTTTTTGCCAAAATTCAAAACTGAGCATTTTTCATATTGATTCTCCTACAAGATGAGAGCTACTTCACGCCAAAATGGTCGGAAACAATCGGTTTATTTTTTGCCATTAAAAATAACCTGACTGGATAAAAACCCTTTTTTTGCTTGGTTTTAAAAATATAATCTAATCGCTTTTTCTTCACTATGGCCCTTTCCAACCGTCAATCGCTTTCTCCACAGTGATACCGCTATCCTTCTGCTTTGCCATTTCAAATGTATCGAATAAGCCTAAGGATTTAATCTGCTGGTAAGCTTGCTGATCGCTTATTGCATCGGTATTGAAATCACCCATCAGGATTTTTAAGATTCGCACTTTGACTTCGCTCTACAATATAACGAACATTATCAAGTTGGTTTTCACCCATCACAATTTGGCAAATTGATGTGGCAAGAATAACATTCAATTAACTGGCCTTGATATTCTACCGTCAAGCCAATGATTTTACGCGAGAGAATCGAGTCAAGACGTTGATGTTGGCTACAATAAAACGCATCAACATCATAAACAGGCAAGCGCGTTAAAAACGCAATGCCCTCATCATATTTATCGTAACCAATATGCGAATTACTCCCAAAAAAAGCGAATATTTTCTGTGCAACGCGTTGATTGATTTTTATTTAACAGAATGACACCATAGTTATCTTGCTTTAACGTTGGCGAAATAGCAGGAGACGACATCAATTGATTAACCTCTTGTAAGGCAATGATGTCATAACCCTTTTCCACAATAGTCTCAGCAAGAATCTCTATTTTTTCCGCTTGGTTAGCTTCTAACCAAGCGTGTACATTCAGGGTAAGTAGTTTCATTGCTTCCCCCCTTAGCCCTCACAATGCCAAATGTCTGCATTATATTGAGCGATCGTGCGGTCAGATGAGAAGAAGCCCGCTTTTGCGATATTGTGAACGACTTTCTCATTCCAACTATCTTGATCTTCATAATCGGCTAAGATTTGTTCTTTCGCTTCAACATAAGCATTAAAGTCAATTAACGTCATAAACCAGTCTTTATTCAATAATTCGTTATAAAGACGTTCTAAACGTGTTTTATTGCCTAATTTCACCACGGCAGGATTTAGAATAAAATCAACCGCTCTTTTAATCTCTTTGTCGTTTTCATAATACTCTTTTGAAACATAGCCTGCTGTTTCATAAAGTTTAATAATGCTTTCTGAATCTTTACCGAATGTATAGATATTTTTATCACCGGCTAATTCTGCAATTTCAACATTAGCCCCATCCATTGTGCCCTAAGGTTAACGCGCCATTAAGCATAAATTTCATATTACCTGTACCAGAAGCTTCTTTAGAGGCAAGCGAAATTTGTTCTGAAATATCGGTTGCTGGAATCAGTTTTTTTCTGCCACGCTCACATTATAGTTTTTCCACCAAATGTACATTTAAATACTTGTTCACTTTAGGATCATTATTGATTAACTCAGATAAACAAAAGAATTAAGTGAATAATATCCTGTGCAATCATATAAGCTGGCGCTGCTTTTTCCGCCAAAAATCACGGTAATCTTTACGTTTTGGTAATTTGCCTGCTTTTAATTTCTAAGTATTTATGAATCACATAAAGCGCATTCATTTGTTGGCGTTTATATTCATGGAAACGCTTAATTTGCGTATCAATGATTGAGTTTTCATCTAACTCAATACCTTTTATTTTCTTTAAGGTACGCTTTTTAGTGCTAATTTGTTTTCAAACTTAATTTTTCGCTAATTGTTGATGAACCTTTTTGTCATCTTTAAAGGCTAACAATTTTCTCTAATCTCGTTGCATCATGCAAATACTCATCACCAATTAATTCTTTAATGTAAGCCGCTAATGCTTGGTTAGAAAACTCTAACCAACGACGGAAGGTAATGCCGTTTGTCTTATTATTGAATTTTTCAGGATACAACGCATAGAATGCTTTAAGTTCTGAATTTTTCAAAATCTCTGTATGTAATGCCGCCACTCCATTCACAGAATTTGAAAAGTGAATATCCATATGCGCCATATGCACACGTTTTTGTTTATCAATAATTTGTACGGCAGGATCTTTATATTCTGCTCGCACTAATTTATCTAATTTCTTAATGATCACCACTAAATGCGGCACCACTTCATCTAAATAAGCGAGTGGCCATTTTTCTAATGCTTCAGCCAAAATGGTATGGTTGGTATAGCCTACCATATTACGTACAATTTCAACGGCTTCAGCAAACTTAATTTTATGTTTTTCGGTTAATAAGCGAATTAATTCAGGAATCACCATCGAAGGGTGTGTATCGTTGATCTGTACATACGCATAATCCGCTAAATCATGTAAATTACTACCACGTGCAATCGCTTCATCAATTAATAATTGTGCAGCATTTGATACCATAGTATTGTTGATAAATACGCAGCAATTCCCCATTTTTATCTGAATCATCAGGGATAAAGGAATAAAGTCAGATTTTCTTCAATCGCAGTTTTATCAAACTCAATACCTTTCTTAATCAGTTTAGGATTCACTGATTTAATATCAAATAAATTGAGATAGTTTTTCGTTTCTTTCTTATAACCTAAAATATCAATGCGATCTAGTTTAGAGGTTAACGTAAATTTCTTAAATGGCACCTCATAGCTAATATCTGTTGGAATTAACCAAGAGTTATCTTCAATCCAATCATTAGGCTCCGCATGTTGTTCATTCTTTTTAAAGACTTGTTTGAACAAACCATAATGATAATTTAAACCTACCCCTTCAGCATTTAAGCCAAGTGTAGACATTGAATCAATAAAACAAGAAGCCAAACGACCTAACCCACCATTTCCTAAAGACGGTTCTGGTTCAATATCTTCAATATGACTTAATGATTTACCCGCACTTTCTAATTCTGTTTTGATGTCTTGATAGACACCAAGGTTAATCAGGTTATTAGAAAGTAATTTACCAATTAAAAACTCAGCTGAGATATAGTAAACCTTACGTTTACCTGTATTTTTTTAGGTTTATCTGCTGAGAGTGTTTTTACGTAATTTAATAATTGAATATAAGTTTCTTTATCGCTTAATTGTTCAAGCGATTTATTGGTTTCGTTTTTTACAAAGGTACTAAATTTCATCATTATTTTTCCTGATTCGCACGTTGATATAACGTGGTCATCTTTTCTAAAAAGTCTTTTTTATCTTGCGTTAAATCTGATTGCTGCATTCTCCATTGCCAGTTTCCACCAATTGTTGAAGGAACATTCATTCTTGAACTGGCTGGCAAATCTAAAACATCTTGCATCGTTGCAATCGCGGTATTGCTGACCGTCGCAAAAGAGCTGACGAATCATTGCTTGGCAAATCGATTCATCCTCATGGCGATGCGTATAATCATTGATATATTGCTGCTGTTGTTCGGTAAGACCGTTATACCAACCATTGGTTACATCGTTATCATGTGTACCGGTATAAACAATGGAATGCGGAATGCAATAATGCGGGCTATCTAAGCTTTTCCCACTGACATCTTCAAAACCAAATTGCAGGATCTTCATGCCAGGATAGTTACAATCTGCAAGTAACTTTTCTGGCTTTTGTCATCAATATTACCTAAATCTTCGGCAATAATCGGTAAATCACCCTAGTTGCTCTTTAACCGCTTTGAATAAATCATAGCCTGGGCCTGGCTGCCAACTACCATCTTTAGCAATATCGGCTTTTCCATCCACTTGCCAATAATCAGAGAAACCTTTGAAATGATCGATACGAAGTACATCATAAATCTTGAAGCTTTTCTTCAATACGGTGAATCCACCAAGCATAGCCTTGTTTTTTTATGTTCTTCCCAATCGTAAAGCGGATTGCCCCAAAAGTTGTCCCGTTGCACTGAACTGATCGGCTGGGAACCCCTGCGACAAAAAAGCGGATTACGTTCTTTATCTAATTGGAAGAGTTCTGGTTTTGTCCAAACTTCCACGCTATCTGCAGCCACGTAAATCGGCATATCACCGATAATCTTAATGCCTTTTTGATTTCGCGTAATCTTTTAATTCGTCCCATTGTTTGAAGAAGAAATATTGCGTCACTTTAAAAGTACTGAATTTGCTCCGCTAACAGGGTGCGATATTTTTTTCTAATGTTTTTGGATCTCGTGCTACAGCTTTTTTTATCATCCCATTTTTGCAATGCTTGATTGCCGAAAATGCTCTTTAATTGCCATAAACTCAGCAAAATCGTCCAGCCACAAGCGGTTGTTTTTCTCAAAACTCTTTGAAATCAGCTTGGAATGATTGATTCTGCTAAAAAAATTTTTTTACTGCTGTTTCTAAAATCGGACGGCGAGCGTAGAAGATACGTTCATAATCCACGCTAGTTGGATCATCACCAAAATTGACCGATGCATAATCCGATTCTTTTCAACAAGCCCATTTGGGTTAATAGATCAAAATCAATAAGATGAGTATTACCTGCAATTGCAGAGAAAGATTGATAAGGTGAATCACCATAACTGGTGGTGGTAAGTGGAAGAATTTGCCAATAAGTTTGTTTAGTTTCAACTAAAAAAATCGACAAAATCATAAGCCGATTGCCCAAAAGCTACCAATTCCGAAATGCATTTGGTAGCGAGGTAATGCATAAGAACACCACTTGAACGAGTAAGCATAATATTTCCTCTAGGAAGTTATCATTTTTGGCTCATTCTAACCTAAACCGTATTTTTATGCAACAACTTATACGTAAAAGTTTTAAAACATTTTTCGTAAAAGAGTGACTAATATCACATTTTATACGTATAACATTTATGATTTTATGATATGCTATAGCTATACCTATGGAACGAACGGTCGATAAAAGGGATTAAAAATGAGCAAGTACAAGCAGGTCTATAACGAGATAAAGACCCAAATTAACAATGGTAATTTAGCACCATTGCAAGAACTCCCGAGTGAAAATGAACTCATGCAAAAGCTATGGTTTTTCTAAAGATACTATCCGCAGAGCGCTTTCTTTACTTGAAATTGATGGCTATATTCAAAAGCAACAAGGCCGAAATTCGATTGTTTTAGAACATGACTTTATCTAAACCACAAATGCTTTCTGAAATTAAAACCGTTAGCGAATTAAATAGTGCCTCAACACATCAAGTAAAAACCACATTAACCAGCTTGTATATTGTGCAAGGCGAAGAAGAATTGATGCATATTTTTTTAATGTCGATGATCAGATCGATTTCTACCGCATTGCTCGTCTCCGTGAAATTGATGGTGAAGCGGTTGAATATGAGGTTTCTTATTTTTGATCGCCGCATCGTGCCTTTTTATTAGCCGAGAAATCGCAGAACACTCTATTTATCACTATTTAGAAAAACGAATTAAAATTAAAAATTAGCCACTCACAACGAAAAATTGTCTTTCGCTATGCGAATGAAGAAGAAAAAAATGCGATCGATCTTGGTGAGTATGACATGGTTGTGAATGTGACGAGTACCACTTATTTGGCAGATGGTCGACCGTTTCAATATGGGAGTATTAGCTATCGACCAGATAAAATTGCATTTACATCAACAGCAAAACGACATGTCTAGTTTTTTTGTAAATGATAGGTTGTTATTTAAAAATTCATAAAAAAAGTGCGGTCATTTTTAACCGCACTTTTTTATTCTAAACTATTTTAACCAAAATTGTCCTTTTGAAAAGTTTTTCCTAATGTCATCAGCACTAAACCACTCATCATCAAGTTAGCAAAAGATAAATGCACCGTTTGCCAAAGCCACTCAGTACATTATGATGAACAAAAGAAACTGCCCCATTTGCTAAAGAAGCTAATCCGAATGAAAAAGCCCAGAAGCCAATATTCAGCCCTTTTTCACTAATCCAAGGGAACAGGCGAATTAAAAAGAACATTTGTAAAAAACCGTATCCCCATAAGAGTTTAACGAAAAGATCGATCTCTCCTCCATTAAGCGATAAGTAAGCCGACGAGCCCACAAATGCTGGGGCGAGAATGATCCCCATGGTTGGACGAAATTGTGGTTCAATCTGCAACACGCGTAAACGTTGGAATAATACCGGTTCATAAATAATCCAAGCAATCATCCCTGCACCTAAGAACAAATAGCCTAAATCTTGATAGCCTAACAAGGCCCAATGATGAGCGCACTTGTAAAGATTAGTCGCGACAGATGGCAAATAAAATGGTGGCAGTGTCGATTTTTCTTCAAATGTGCCATCTTTCCATAATGCACTAATACGCACTGAAGCAAACAACAATTGTCCAATTGTTCCAATCCAAATTAATCCCTCACCAATGAGAGGAAACCAACGATATAGAACATCCCCGCTTAACATGGTTGTAATCGGTATTAAGGCGATAAACGAAAAAACGTATCGGACAGCAATATTCATCTCGTACTTCGTGAGAGAAAATAAATCATTTTATAAATATAGAGCAAGACGAAAAGTGCCCATACTGAAACAGACGTTATCCAATAATATCACTCACATTTCGAGAAAAAGAGCGTATCGCCCATATGCAGCCAAGCTAAAGATAAAGGCGCTTAAACCTAATGGAATCGCAAAATACCCTGTTGGTAATGGAAAAATGGTCGTTTATCAGTCATTATTATTCTCCTAAAAATTGATACCTTATAAGATTACCTATAAATGCATGAAATATTGATGTGGATTTATCTCAAAAGACTAGAATAAAAATCTCATTTCTCTAAATGAAAAGAAAGGGCTAAAAAAACATTAGCCCTAAATTGAATTAATATATTTGTGATTATTTGCAGATCACTTCTAATCCGCCCATGTAAGGACGTAATACTTCTGGCACAGTAATTGAGCCGTCTGCATTTTGATAGTTCTCAAGCACAGCCACTAATGTACGACCTACCGCTAAACCAGAACCGTTTAATGTGTGCACTAAGCGAGTTTTTCTTATCACCTTTTTGCTTTGCAACGTGCTTGCATACGACGCGCTTGAAATCCCACATGTTTGAGCAAGAAGAAATCTCACGGTAAGTATCTTGTGCAGGCACCCACACTTCTAAGTCGTAAGTTTTGCAAGAACCAAAGCCCATATCACCAGTACAAAGTAAGACTTTACGATATGGTAGATTTAAAAGTTGTAATACTTTTTCTGCATGGCCTGTTAATTCTTCAAGCGCTTCCATAGATTTATCTGGATCTACGATTTGTACCATTTCCACTTTATCGAACTGGTGCATACGAATTAAACCACAGGGTATCACGACCATAAGATCCCGCTTCAGAACGGAAACATGGTGTATGTGCGGTCATTTTTGATTGGCAATTCTGCTTCATCAACAATCACATCACGTACAAGGTTGGTCACCGGCACTTCCGCTGTTGGAATTAATGCGTAAGGTTGTTCGCCTTCTAGCGCTAAAGTATGGAATAAATCTTCACCGAATTTTGGTAATTGACCTGTACCATAAAGGGTCGCATGGTTAACTAAATAAGGTACATAAGTTTCTAAATAACCATGTTGTTCGGTATGAAGATCTAACATAAATTGCGCTAATGCACGGTGCATTTTGGCAATTTGACCTTTCATCACCGCAAAGCGTGCACCCGCTAATTTAGCCCCTGCGGCAAAAATCTAAGCCATTGGCATCTTCACCCTAATGACACGTGATCTTTTGATCTCAAAATCAAAAGGTACGCGGTGTACCCCAACGTAAAATTTCTTTATTTTCAGTGTCATCTTTACCTAATGGCACTTCATCCGCGGGGATGTTTGGAATACTTAACGCGATTTGATTGATTTCTGCTAACACGGCATCAAGTTGAGTTTTCGCTTCGTTAAGCTGTTCACCCATGTTATCTACTTCAGCCAATAATGGTGCAATGTCTTCACCACGTGCTTTTTGCTGCACCAATGGCTTTGGAACGCGCGTTACGTTCTGCTTGTAATGTTTCAGTTTTTACTTGTAAATCTTTGCGTTGTTCTTCTAATGCGGTAAGTTTTTCCGTATCAAGAATAAAAGTTACGTTTTACTTTTTAATTTTTCTGCTACTTCAGCCAGATTATTACGGAGTAAATTTGGATCGATCATTGGAATTCCCTATTTTTCATTATGAAACAGATACCTTTATTCTAGCGTGCTTTGAGCAAATAAACCAGTTAAAACCCTGATTTTTCTTTTATTAACTCTTCAAAAACATCCAATTTTATGACCGCACTTTGCCATGATTTAATTTTGTGATCTCTGTCAAATTCTGAGAATGAGGCACTAGAAACAGCAAAAAAAAGTTCTATAATGAAAATGAACGTTAACCAAGAGGAGTAACCTATGTTTCCTGAATTTCGCGATTTAATTACTAATCTTAAAAACAAAGATGCTTATTTTCGATCGCTTGTTTGAAAAGCACAATGCATTAGACCAAGAGATCAAAAATAAGATTGATAACATAGAACTCGCTACTCATACGGAAATTGAGAACTTGAAAAAAGAAAAATTACGGATTAAAGACGAGCTCTATCAATACTTGAAAAAGAAAGCAGCTGAGTAATTGGTTTAATGTGAAGACAAAGTGCGGTGAAATTTACCGCACTTTTTTGTTTTAAGAGGTTTTGCTTTTTTGAGAGCCCAGATAAATCGCAACTAATGTCAGCACAGCCCCCGCCCATTGCCAATGATTGATGGGCTTATCAATCCAAAATAATCAATGACGAGCGCCACCACCGGTTCAGAAAGAAGCAATAAACCGGTTAAACCTAACGATAAATAAGGAATTGTATAAGCAATCATGCCCCAGGCGACACATTGCATCACCGCCCCATAAATAAACACCAATCCCCAATCGGTGAAGGTGGTTGGATAAAGACTATCAGGATTAAAAATTAGCGAAGGAATAATTAAGACAAGCGCACCACTTAAACTCAAAATAAACATGAGTGAGAAATAAAAGCCGTTGGTTCTTCTTCATGCACTTTTTTAATCATAACCATTGAGGCTGCAAGAAAGCCAGCAGAAATGAGCCCAATGATAATGCCGTACATGCCATCAAAATTATGTTGTAGCTCTTCCCCTGAGATTAAAGACAACGCCAGCAACCGCTAAAAAAAGGCTTAACATTTGTAGTTTGGTTTGCCGTTCACCAAAGAAAAATAGCCCAATTGCTGCCAAAAAGAAAATCTGTAAGCTATTCAGCAACGTTGAAATACCCGGTCCCTACCGCATATACACTTTCATGCCAAAAGGATAAATCAAAAGCTAAAAAGATGCCGGCTAATGCGGCATACATCATCGCTTTTACGGCTTTTCGGGAAAACGCTGTCTTTTTAATTTCATTAAGAACCAGAAAATAAAAGAGGCAATGAGTAAGCGCCAAAATGCGATAGCATAACCACCCACTGGCACAAACTTAACAATCAGGCTTCCTAAACCGAAATAGCACGCAGCCCACGACTAACATCAGGGGCGGCGTAAGATTTTATTTTTATCCATTAAATAAACATCGCCCAAACAGCCAAAACTCGCTGCCATAAAGAACAAAATGAGTAAGCTGTTATAACTGAGTTTCCATTTATTCACACTATGTAAAAGCAGAATACCCTGCCATCACTAAGTGAAGCAGGAAAATAAATGCCGTATGCGAAAAACACCGTCAAAAACTGACCGCACTTACACCTTGATAAATAATAAAAATCAGTACTGCCAAGGCATTTAGCGCAAGCAATAAAATCATCAATAATGGCAGTAATGCAATAAAACCTTGTAAACGATTACGAGAAACGGACAAACATAAATTCGCTAACAATACGCCCATCACCGCTTGTGCCAATGGATTATATTGCACGAAATTTGGTGTTGGATTGCCGAAAGAAAATCATCAAATACGCAATCACACCCAATCCACTCACCAACGATGCCATTAAGAGAAAACCACGACGAGCCGATTCATCTTTAGGGTTGTTTCCACACTGCATATACGGCAGATAATCCACATAAGCTCACGATATCAGTCATCACGTAATGATGTGGTGAGGCTAAGTTCATTCAAGCCAAACGAACCAATAAAGTGCAAAACAGACATTTGCTTTGATTAAACGTCCACGTTGTCCCTGGACAAATTTCGCCTTTAATAAACGCAACTAAACAAAGTAACTGAGCAATCAGCACACCAAAAGGCTAAATGAGGAATCAATTTTTTCAGCAGTTTGCAAAGACTCTACAAAAAATTCAATAATTAATAGCAACCCAATTGGCAAGAGAGCAAGAAATGCGGCTAAGGGTTTGGATTGTTCTTCTGACATAAGATTCTCGATTAGAAAAAGAAGGCGTCATTATGCCAAAATTTACAGCTTTTTAATGGCTTTTCGTGCATTTTTGACTCATTCCCTTTTTAAAAATAAACAAAATTATAACCGCACTTTAGGAACCACAAAAAAATGCTATTAAGCGTACTTTTATATTATTGGAATAACTGCCGAAGGAATTACCGGTGCATTAGCCGCTGGACGAGAAAAAAATGGATATTTTTCGGGGTAATTATTATTGCCTGCGTGACGGCGATTGGTGGCGGTTCGGTACGCGATGTCTTACTGGACACTACCCGCTTGGCTGGGTTAAACATCCTGAATATTTCATTATGGTGGCTGGTGCAGCTGTATTAACCGTTTTTTTATCGCGCCCTTCATCAAACATTTTCATGCGCTACTTCCGCACGATTTTTCTTGGTGTTAGATGCCTTAGGATTAATCGTGTATTCCATTATCGGTGCCAAATTGCCATTGATATGGGTTGTAGGCTTTACCGTGACATCCATTGCGGCAACCGTGACCGGTGCATTTGGTGGTGTATTACGTGATTTACTGTGTAACCGCATTCCCCTTGTGTTCCAAAAAGAACTTTACGCCAGCGTATCATTCTTCTCTGCCGCTATGTATATGGCATTACAACACATTCAAGTAGAACACACGCTTTCAATTTTACTCACGTTATTCAGTGGTTTTTGCATTACGTTTACTTGCTGTTCGATTTCGGTTGGGGATTACCGGTTTTCGATTTCCAAGAGCAAGAAGAGAAACTCATGATAAATTACCGAAGAAAAACGAAAATAATTAAAAGGAATAATTATGTTAGAACAAATGGGCAAACAGGCCAAATATGCAGCCTTTATTTTTAGCGCAGTTAAACACCACTGAAAAAAATCATGCGCTCAGTATCATTGCGGAACAATTAGAACAACAAGCGGATCGTATTCTTGCTGCAAACCAAAAAGATATTGAAATCGCGAAACAAAACGGCTTATCTGAAGCGTTAATTGATCGCCTTTTATTAACCGAAGATCGCCTAAAAGGCATTGCGAATGATGTGCGCCATGTGATTTCGCTCGCCGATCCAGTGGGAAAAAAATTATTGATGGGGCACCTTAGATAGCGGATTAAAAGATCGAACGAGTTCGTACTCCGCTTGGTGTGATTGGAACCATTTACGAAGCGCGTCCCAATGTCACCATTGATGTAGCAAGCCTTTGCTTAAAAACGGGTAATGCCGTGATTTTACGTGGTGGGAAAGAAACACAACATTCCAACCAAATTTTAGTAGAAGTGGTACAAAATGCCCTTGAACAAGCGGGCTTACCACGCCATGCAGTCCAAGCCATTACCGATCCGAATCGTGAACTTGTGATGCAATTGCTTAAATTGGATCGCTATGTGGATATGATTATTCCTCGCGAGGGGCATCGGTTTACATGAGCTTTGTAAACAACATTCTACCATACCAGTGATTGTCGGTGGTGTGGGTGTTTGTCATCTTTTTGTGGAAGAAAGTGCTGACCAAGAAAAAGCGCTTGCAGTGATTGCTAATGCAAAATGCCAACGTCCAAGCACATGTAATACGCTGGAAACACTTTTAGTTCAGCGCTCGATTGCTAATACTTTCCTACCTAAAACTCGCAAAAGTATTTAGCCGAGAAAAAAAGTGAAATTCCATGCAAAATCGACCGCACTTTCGATTCTTCAAGCTGCAAATGTCGATGTGCAAGAAGTGACTGAACAAGCGCTACGCCAAGAATGGGGTTCACTCGATCTTAATGTTGTGGTGGTTGAAGATATGGATGCGGCGATTGCTCACATTCGTGAATATGGCACACAACATTCAGAAAGTATCTTGACGGAAAATCAACGACTAGCCACACAATTTATCAATCAAGTGGATGCGGCAGCCGTGTATGTTAATGCAAGTACCCGATTTACCGATGGCGGACAATTTGGTTTAGGTGCTGAAGTGGCGGTAAGTACTCAAAAAACTTCATGCTCGCGGTCCAATGGGACTAGAAGCCTTAACCAGTTATAAATGGGTCTGTGTCGGCGATTACACTTCCCGTAAATAATCTATTTCGCCCATAAAAAAACCGCACCTTGAAAGCATCAAAGTGCGGTTATTTTTTATCTCGTTTTTAGTGTTTACCGAATACTTTCATCGCGGGTAATACAATCGCACAAGCAATCGCGCCTACAATCACACCCACGACTAACGTTGCCCACATTACCGAGTAAACCATCAGCTAATTGATAATCAGCGAGCAAATGATGAATGAAATCCACATTATGCACAAAAATACCACCACCCACTAAGAACATCGCAAGCGTACCGATAAAGCTAAGTGAACGCATAAATTTTAGGCATAATCACTAAAATCACATTCCCGATGACTTGCCACACCACCTTTTTGATAAGGTATAAACCGAAATCATCCGCTCTAACAATCAATGCTACCAAGCCATAAACAAAAATAGTGATTCCGATACCGACTATTGAAAGAGAAATGATACGAGTCAGCAAGCTCCGCTTCGGTTAATTCGCCCAATGCAATAATGATAATTTCAGCGGAAAGAATAAAATCAGTACGAATTGCCCCCTTAATTTTAGCGGCTTCATTAAAGGTTGCTTTTTCTTCGTGCTCTTCATGAGCAATAAATTTATGTAGAATTTTCTCTACACCTTCAAAACACAAATATGCCCCACCAATCATCAGAAGTGGCACGATCAACCAAGGTAAAAACGCAGAAAGCAGTAAAGCAATTGGAATTAAAATGATTTTATTGACTAACGATCCCTTGGTGACGGCCCAAACAATGGGTAATTCACGATCGGAAGATGCCCCTGTTACCTGATTAGCATTTAAGGCTAAGTCATCGCCTACTACGCCAACGGTTTTTCTTAGCTGCTATTTTTGGTCATTAAGGCGACATCATCAAGAATCGATGCAATGTCATCAATAAGAGTAAAAAGAGAGCTAAACGCCATATTCTTTTCCTTTATAAAGTTAAAATTTAGAAAATGAGTTTTAAACTGGTCGAATGCTTTCGACATCCAACTTCGCATCAAACTCTTTTTGTAATAAAAAGCAGTTTTTTTATCTTGCTGTAAATCCGTACGTGCCTGTTCACGCAAGTCCTGATAAACTTTTTGCGGTAATCCATCAGGGGTTAAAACATCGGAATCTTCAACAAAAATCGACAATTTGACTGGTTTTTTTCATATAAACGTTCAAGATGATCCACTAAATTTTTAATATTTCGATCTTGTTTTAAATGCGCTTTTTCAGAATGAAGCCCGAGTTGAATTTCATCTTCTGTTTGCGACTTAATGAAAGCAATTTAATGCCAACTCTTTTGAAAAAGCCACTCACGCCAGAACGTTCGACAATATCCGTCCAAGGATCTTGTTTTTGCGTAATTTGAATAATTTTTCTCACGCAATTCTGGTGTCACATCTTTCAAAATCGCCTGTTTAATATCAGAAGGACGCACACCGCTATCCACTTTGGCTAAATCCGGATTACTCCACTCCCAACGGTAGGTTTCTGCATCCAGAATTTCTTGCTCTTCCGCGTCCATTTCAGCATTGTCATCAATGGTATTTCTCAACCGTTTCAACTAGTTTGCTTTAACGCTTCTGCTTGTTGAGTAATTGGATTTGGCTCCACTGACTTTCGTTTGCGTAGCTTTCGGTGGCGTCATATCTCGCACAGGAAGTGCGGTCATTTTTGGTGAATTTTTGCTCATCCAACTCTTGGAGATGATGCAAAGTTTCTTCCACTGCGGCTTGCTGTTCATCATGATGATGTTGGCGCTCTGATTGCTCAATTTTCGTTAATTGATTCAATGCTTCTAGCGCAGCAAGGCTAGCTAAATTCAATGAAGATGTGGTTTGAGTGGAAACAGGTTGAGAGGACGAAGAATGCACAACCGCCGATTGAACCATCGGCTTTTGCGCTTGTGCAGAATAGTTGGCTTTTGATGTTTTGCGACAGCACCGGCATATCCACATAACCAGAAACAGGCTGATTTTTCAACCGCACTTTTTCTGTGTATTTTTGTTCAGGGGATAGCCCGCCTTGTTTAGGCGTTTGTGCTGCCGTAAGGAACTTTGGGTGGAATGCCAATGCCCTCAATAATGTCATTTCTGCACCAATTCGACGATTTGGTGCGGAGGCCAAATCTTTTTCGACCCGATACAATTACTTGATAGAAGAAATTGTACGTCTTCCGGTGAAATATGTTTAGCTAGAAAACCCTAAGTGATCGTTTTCATCTGTCAGCACTTTTTAGCGAGCAACTGCATTAATGCAATTTGATGTAATTTCTCAGCTGTTTCTGCCAATAATTCATCCCAATCGCCCGCTTTTTTTCTGCCACCGTTTGGATGGTTTTCATTAAACTCTCACCGTTACCTTGATGTAAGGCGTAAATGATTTCAATCGGCTGATCTTCATCTAACAGCCCAAGCATGGTATTCACCACATCGGTGGAAACTTTACCATTGCCCATGGCAATCGCTTGATCCGTTAAACTTAAAGCTGTCACGAATACTACCCTGTGCCGCTTTTGGCTAATTTATCTAATGCAGGCGCATCAAAAGGAATATTTTTCGGCAGTAAGCACACGATTAAGATGTGCTGAAATTTGCGGTTCATCTAATGCTTTAAGATGAAATTGCATACAACGGGATAAAATCGTAATTGGCAATTTTTGTGGATCCGTTGTCGCCAGTAAGAATTTCACATATTCAGGTGGTTCTTCCAAGGTTTTTAACAACGCATTGAAAGAATGGCGGGAAAGCATATGGACTTCATCGATGAGATAGACTTTATAACGCCCTACTACCGGCTTATATTGCACATTGTCTAATAGCTCACGGGTATCTTCTACTTTAGTACGAGAAGCCGCATCGATTTCAATTAAATCAATAAAGTTGCCCGCTTCGATCGCTTTGCAGTTTTCACATTCACCGCAAGGATCGGCAGTAATACCATTTACGCAGTTCAAGCCCTTCGCAAATAAACGAGCAATAGAGGTTTTACCCACGCCACGGGTGCCGGAAAATAAATAAGCATGATGTAAACGGTTTTCTTTTAAACCGTTTTCCAAAGCAGTGAGCACATGGCTTTGCCCCACTACTTCAGAAAAGTTTTTTGGTCGCCATTTTCTGGCTAAAACTTGGTAGCTCATCGCATCCCTTTAAAAAAATTAATGGCCTTCAAAAATTCACTAAGGTGTAGCAATCAATGCCTAAATCACGTAAGCGTTTTTCGCCCCCTAATTCTGGCAAATTAATCACAAAAGGCAGCATGTTTCACTTCACCACCCTAAACGTTGAACTAATTTCATGGTAGCTTCAACTGTACCACCTGTCGCTAACAAGTCATCAATGATTAACACGTTATCACCTTGTGAAATCGCATCCGTGTGCAATTCAAGGGTGTCTTGACCGTATTCTAACTGATAAGACTGTGCAATCACTTCACGAGGTAATTTGCCCGGTTTACGAACGGGGATAAATGGCAAAGCCTAATGCTAATGCAACTGGCGCACCAAAAAAATAAATCCACGAGACTCAGTACCAATGACTTTTTGTGAGACCTTGATCTTTATACTTTTCAACGATCAAATCGATTGTGGCTTTGAAAGCCGCAGGCACTTCAAGTAAGCTCGTGATATCACGGAAAATAATGCCTTCTTTTGGATGATTTGGGATAGATTTGATAGAAGATTTGATTAATTCAAGTTGTTTGTTCATAAATAATTGCTCAAAAAGAGTAAGAAAAATCCTGTTTTTAGGCTCGCATTCTAGCATAGAAAAATAGAAAAAGTGCGGTGAATTTTGACCGCACTTTGTAAATAAAAATGAATTAATCTGGGTAAATATCTTCCCCGTCTTTTTCGGGTACGAAGAAGCTGTAAAATCCAGACATATTGTTCGGGGTTGGTGTAACAAAATATTCAATTTCCTCGTTCATCGCACGGGCTGATTGCTCAGGATCGTCGCTTAATTGCATCGGTGGGCGAATTTCCATTTCATACTTGCCATTCTTAGCGTTATAGCGTGGGAACATCGGAATAACTACTGCTTTCGCTAATTTTGCCATTTTGTTTAACCCAGAAAGCGTGGCTTTATAAGTGGCAAAGAAATCCACAAAGACACTTTGCTCGGCTCCAAAATCTTCATCAGGAAGATAATACCCCATTTGACCTTGTTTGATGTGTGCTAAAAACGGCTTAATACCATTTTGGCGAGCATGCATTTTTCCCGCCAAAACGTTGACGCGCTAAAGTCCATAACCAGTCCACCAATGGATTTCGGTGCGGGTTATACATTGACGTCATTGGCATGCCGTGTGTATGCAAAATAATGCCAGAGGCATCAATCGCCCAACCATGTGGGACCATCAAAATGATGTTATGCCCTTCTGCTTTGGCTTGCTTGATATGCTCAATGCCAATGAATTCGCTACGTTTTTTGTAAATGTTTTTAGAACGAATGGCAATTTCACCAATACCAAGCATTACTTGCGCGACGGTGACAAACATCTCTTCAATCACTTTGTTACGTTGCTCATCCGTCCAATCTGGAAAACAGAGTTTTCAAATTAATCTCGGCACGAATGCGTGGCTTTACCAATTTTTTTCGTCAGTGCACGCGCCAGTTTCTCAGCCATTTTATCTCGTAAACGAAATGGCACAAAAAGCGAGTAACAAAAGCACAAAAATACCGAGCCAAATGCCCCAATTTTTCGGATGCAAATATGACCATGAAAAATGTGGTTCATAGCCCTGTTCGTGCCGTAATACGTAATTTTTTTCTGAGAGTCTGTCATAATCAATCGTTAAAAATGAAAACCAACCTTGATCATACGCCATTTTTTTATCGTCATGATAAATGACATAATCACCACCATCGGTCTGATCAGTTGTTTGCCTTTTGCCATCACCATTTTAGCCCCTAAATTTGGCACCTATCAGGCTTCCTGCCATCATGACTAAACCCAACGGTCCAAATCACATGACCACCAATAAAGAAGAAAATTAATGAAGCAAAATTAGAGGTTAAATTCATCACTTTGGCATGCGCAGTCGCTTTTGGTGAGGTTAAATCCAAGTAACGTCACACAAGCCAGATTCATTAATGAACCCGTCCCTGGTCCGAAAAAGCCGTCATAAAAACCCAGTAATGAACCAAAAACATAACGCAAAAACAGCGTAAGAAATTCGTTGTTTACGATCACTTTCACCCAATTTGAGGCGTAAATAAAAAGTATAAGTCGATCGCTAAAATGAGAAATGAAGCCCTTTTTTAATTAATGATGCATCTAAATTTTGTATGAGTAACGTACCAATCACCGAGCCGATAAAAATCACCAGTAAGATGAAAGAAAACTCCGGTAAATTGACCGCTCTTTTACGCAGAAAGTAAATACTTGCCGACAATGCACCGCCGAATGCTTGTAATTTATTCGTGCCTAATGCCATTGCTGGTGGCATACCTGTCATTAATAAGGCAGGGATTGTAATTAAGCCTCCGCCACCCGCTATCGCATCAATAAATGCGGCAATAAAGGCAGCAGCAAAAAGCATGGCTAATATATCAATCCCCAACTCCATGATTTAACTCCTACTCTAACCATTCGCTACTATTTGGCGAACTCAACACTTGTTGGCACAAGAACGGTTCTGGCGGTGTCACTTTTGGTTTAGAAGAGCCTGAACCTGGTTTTGCCGGTTCAAACCAAGAATAAAGCTCATCGCCACATCCATCACCTGCGGGTACCGGTGCTGATCTTCACAATAAGCGGCATCTTTAGGACAAACGATACGCACGTGGAAATGTGAATCATGTCCAAACCATGGGCGAATTTTATGCAACCAAGCACGATCGTCTCCCGCAGTTTGACAAAGTTTTAATTTAATCGCGGGGTTCACAAAAATACGCGTGACTTTGGGATCTTGCGCTGCCAGTTTAATTAACGTGGCGTGATTGTTATTCACACATTTTCATCAACACGTTGTGTTTGACGATTCACCACAAGCAAGCCTTTTCCATCTGAATTTAACGCTTCACTGTCTGTCATGGTGCCCATACGCAACCAAATATCCGCATCTAATCCCATTTGATGGCTTGCATGTCCCCTGTTAAAAAGCGACCCACCACCTGGCATAGCAATATCTCCCAACTAACATCGTTGGTAAGCCTGCAGACTTCGCTTTTTGCCCAAGACGCTGTAAATAGGCAATCATATCCGGATGACCATAATAGCGATTTTTTTATTCATACGAATAACTTGATAGCCCTCACCTTTATAAGGCAATGGCTCCGCCCCGATAATACAACCATTTCGAATAGCTGCCAATTGGATTCGCTTTACCATCTGTTGCTGGAATTGGACGTTTAATTCGTTGCCAATCTTAGTGGCGAGGCCGTTGTTTGTAGCGAGAAAAACACTCCCTAAAACAACCGCACTTGAAAAGTAATTTTTGCTAAAGATTTATTCATAAGATTTCCTAAAACGAATGACCTTATCTTCAATAAAAGAAAAAAATAAAGCTTTAATTTAAAAGAGTTATCTGCATTGCGCCTTTAAAACGCAACAAATGATCGAGTAACACAATTGCGACCATGGCTCTGCAATAGGGACTGCTCGGATACCTACACAAGGATCATGACGGCCTTTTGTCACCACTTCAACAGGATCGCCCGCTAAATTAATGGAACGACCTGGAATAGTGATACTAGACGTCGGTTTTAGTGCAATGGTCGCAATAATTAGCTGACCTGAGCTAATGCCCCCTAAAATACCGCCAGCATGGTTGCTTTCAAAACCATTTGGTGTCATTTCATCACGATGTTCACTGCCACGCTGTTCAACTACTGCAAAAGCCGTCGCCTATTTCTACACCTTTAACGGCATTAATTCCCCATTAACGCATGGGCTAAATCGGCATCAAGTCGATCAAAAAACAGGCTCACCTAAAACCAACAGGGACATTCTCTGCAATCACGGTTAGTTTTGGCCCCAATCGAATCGCCTTCTTTTTTCAATTCACGGATTAATTCATCAAATTTTTCAACCGCACTTTCATCCGGACAGAAAAATGGATTACTGTTTCACTTTATCCCAATCAATTTTGCCGACAGTTTGTGGCGCAATCTTTCACTTCGCCGATTTGACTCAAAAAGCCACGCACTTCAATGCCAAACTGCTCACGTAAATATTTCTTCGCAATCGCTCCCTGCAGCAACACGCATGGCGGTTTCACGGGCAGAAGAACGTCCACCACCACGATAATCACGGATGCCGTATTTTTGTTGATAGGTAAAATCTGCATGCCCTGGGCGGAAACGATCTTTAATATCACCATAATCTTGTGAACGTTGATCACCATTTTTAATGATCATTCCAATGCTGGTACCCGTTGTTTTACCTTCAAATACCCCAGATAAAATCTGTACTTCATCGTTTTTTCACGACGCGGTGTGGTATAGCGTGATGTACCGGGTTTACGACGATCTCAAATCAGGTTGAATATCGGCTCCGATAATTCAAGATTCGGTGGCACACCATCAACGATGCAGCCTAATGCAATACCATGTGATTCCCCAAAGGTTGTCACACGAAAAAGTTGTCCGATAGTATTCCTGCCATATTTTCTCTCTTTAATTAATGATTTTGGGCTAATTTTGCCACATCAATAAATGGAATCTCTTCGCCAGTATCTTTATTTTTAATAAAGATATCTAATTGATTGAATGCAATATCAATATTATTTTCTGCAAATAACTCATTCACACGGCGATTGAGAGCATCAGGTGTATCATTTCTCTCAGATACTTGCCCTACATAAACACGTAATTCGTGATCTAATGTACTTGCCCCAAAAGGTCAAGAATAATGCTCTTGGTTCTGGATCTTTTAAGACACTTGGTTGCTCATGCGCGGCTTGCAATAATAAGCGTTTCACTAAAGTCTAAATCTGAACCATACGCCACACCAACGGAAACCACTAAACGAGTAACGGTATTAGATAATGCCCAGTTGATCACTTGACCTGTTACAAAAGATTTATTTGGCACAATCACTTCTTTTCGATCAGGATCAATCATAGTAATCGCACGAATGCGAGTTTTTCGCCACCGTACCTGTCACGCCATTAATTGTTACTGTATCGCCCTACACGAATTGGACGTTCAAATAATAAAATGATACCCGAAACAAAGTTTGCAAAAATTTCTTGCATACCAAAAACCGAGACCAACGGAAAGGGCTGCAAACAACCATTGTAATTTCGACCAAGACATCCCGAGTGTTGAGAAATGCCCATGCTCCACCCACTGCAACCAAGATGTAGGTTAATAAAGGTGGTAATGGTATAAGGTGTACCTTGTGAAAGTTTCACTCGAGAGAAGATTAATACTTCTAAAAATACCCTGAATGTTACGCACTCAAAAATATAGGTAATCACGACAATGATTAATGCAACAATCAAGTTAAAGAGTGAAATCGTTTCTGTCACCACGCCCGCTTCAGTTGTTGAAGTTTGTTGCCACAAGGTAATATCACGCAAATAACTTACAACGGTCACTAAATCTGACCATACATAATAGAAGATGGCAAAAAGTGCGGTCCAAATAAAGAGATCGGCAAAAGCGTAGTAACTGGCTACGCACTTCATTTAAGGCCAATCCCTCTTCTTGTTCGGTAATTACGACCACATCATCAGATGGTGAGCCATCATTTAAATCTTGTTGTTTTTGCTGGCGTTTCTCTTGTAAACGACGATAAGCTAAACGTCTTGATGCAACGGTGACGCCTCGATAAATTGTATGACGTACCAACGACCACACTACCCACGCAATGTAGGTATTAATAATATGCGTAATTAAATTTAAGGCGTGTAATAATATCCTAAAGCAATTAGTGCAATTAAAATAACAGGGACCAATTGCAATAAAACGCATAATTTTTTAAAAGCGTTCTATCACGCTGATCCGTTGCGCTTGAATTCAGCGATTTTTTTCTGTGCGAACGAAACGTGGCGCAATAATCACAATACAGAAAAAGTAAGGCAACAATCGTATTAATTTCGCCGAGAACGTCATTCGCTAATCCGGTATCCATGACATTACTGAAAATCGACGTATTCAGTAATAACACAACAGAAACAATGATACGTTTTTGTGACGTCTTGCAGGCAATCGCACTCTCTTTAGAAAAAACCGAAAATGGCGCACTAAAAATACCATTCGGACGAAGAATAGCTAAAACAAAACTAAAGAACCACCAATAGCCCCGCCATACTGAGCGACCATTCCCAAAAACTCTTGTGGATTTTTACAAAGAAAAAAAGCCTAAAAAGTTGGCAAGCTGCTAAAAACCAAAAGGGTACCCAGATAACGATAAAAGCGCCGTATAAAAATAACGCAAGAGGCGTATGCCATTGGCTATCAGAACGAAGCGTATTAATTTCGCCATTAATCACGCTCAAACGTTGTTTAATCGATTCTTTAAATTTGAAAATCAACCCACCAATCACAAAACAAAATAAAGACATAAGTGAGTAAATACGGCAAATTATCAAAGTTTGTTGGAAAAACCTAATTTTTTTACCAATACCATCAAATTGCGCTTTGAGTGACATTGGTAATTTCTTGAACCAATCAAGATTAATTGGATTATTACTTTTTACCCAGAAACTTTGTTGGTCAAGTTTAGACTGAATCTGATCGCTGATTTGGGTAATCTGTTGCTGCGTTAGTTCTAAGGAAATTGCTAAATTTAATTGGTTGTTCAATGACTTTATTAAGTCAGATAAACAAACTTTTACGACGTTCAATCAACAAAATTAGTTAATTGTGTTTTTTCCGCCGGTGTAAAAGATTTATTTTTCATCCTGCTCGACCTTTACTGATATAGGCATCAATATCATAAAGCTCATTACGTTTTCTGCGTAATATCGAAGATCTGTACACGCAAATCCGCAATTTGTTTTGAAAAGGCCTTGAATATTTAAATTTGTCGGTAATTTTTGTTTTTGTTGCTGAATAATGCGTGAAAGCACCAACGTGCCTTGCAAAAGCACTAATTTGCTCATCAATAGTACGCTGTGTCTGTGTTAGGTTATCCAACACATTTTCGCATACGCAATTCATCTTGCGTTAAGGTATTGCTTTTCTCAGTTTGTTCAAGTAAGACTGACTAGATGTGCATTCAAATCAATTCTTTCTGAATCAACAGATTTTTATCAATACTTTGGCTTTGTTGTTGTGCTTGCTCAACTTGATTTTGTGTTTTAGCCAAATTTTTTCTGATTAATCACTTCTTGAATGGCGGCAATTTGTTTTGTAGCGCTTGAACACGTGCATTCAATAATTCATATCGACTTTTGATAAAGCACTGTCAACTGATCACTATTTTTAATAGCACTTGATTATAGATATTTTTTAGCTCAATCAGTTGTAATTCAAGCTGAATTTGCTGTTTTAATAGTGAACTTGTCGTTGGATCAACTAATTTCTGATTCAATTCTTGCGTACGTTTAACATTGTCTGTTAAGGCTGTTTGAGCACGTTCAGATACCGAGCTCTGCCCTACAAGTTGTGTATTCACCGCACTTAAGGCAGATTGGGCATCTTGTTGTTGATTGGTCAGTTTCTCAACCTGAGCCTGTAGATTAGCTAGCTTTTGTGAAAGCATAATCGGTGTTACTTGGCGTGTTTAACTGTTTTTTAAGATTTTTGAAGATCAGCATTATTCTTCTGAATTTCAGAATCTGCATCAATAAAGCGTATCTTGCAAATCGTTATTATGCTGTGTTTGAATTTGTTGCAAGAAATCAAGCGAAGCCTGGATTGTCGCAATATTATTTGTCTTTTCATCACCATCCGGTAATTTTTGTGCATCAGCTAATTCACTTTTTTTAGTGTTTTTTCTGTCGGCAAATCAGCATTACTATTCTCTGCCCAAACAGGCTGAGAAAGCGACATTAATAAAACAAATGAAAGACCAAGTGCGGTCAAAACACGAGAGATTTTTCATTAAACTAACTTTCCTATTGTTGCGACAGCCAATCGGCCAGTGCTTTGCGAGAAATCTTTATTGCCCCTTGGATTAAATTCGTCAGGAGTTCATAGTAGGCAATGGGTTGCTTTAAATCGTTCCAATCGCCCCTTGTAAAAACGTTGAGAGATTCAACCGCACTTTTCATTAAATGAGGTATGAAATTCAACAATCGCGACAGGACGATGGCCAAAATTCCTCATCATGTTTAGGTAAAAACAAAGACTTGTTTCACCAAATCTGATTGTGCAATCACTTTTTCAATTTCTTCCGGCTGAATATTTTTCACCACCGGAAATAAACATATTATCTAATCGGCCTTGAATGACTAATTCGTTATCGACCATTGACCTTTATCTTTTGCTTTGGAACCAACCTTCAGCATTAGTAAGCGGGTCAACACACCCATCTGCCAATATCCCATAGCAAGTCCGGCACCTTAGCCAAACTTCTTCATTCACTAACTTGAACTCTCGGCCAAGCAAAGGCTGTCCCACCGATTTTTCCATCCGATTGTTTAGCGAATGCGGTAGAAAGCCATTCGGTCATACCATAGCCTGAATAACTGCGAATCCCTAATTCACTTAACGCTTGGGTTAATTTTACGAGGGTTTGTGTTCCACCAATAATACCGCTTTAGTTTGGATAGATTGTGGATGTTCGGCCAAATAATCAAACCAACGCTGCAATTGCGTTGGCACGAGAGAAACATGGGAAACCTCACCAATAGATTGATAAAAATCTTCTTTCAGTGAAAACTAAGGTTGCCCCTGCGTAAAGCCAGCGCCACAATGCCTTGTCCGAAACATGATAAAGCGGCAAAGAAAGTAGCCATGATTGATCTTTGCCAAAAATTCATTAAAGGCACAAACGCCTTCTGCATTAGCTAAATGAGCAGACACATTATGCACCACCGCTTTAGGCAAACCAGTCGAGGCCCGATGTTAATGTCATCGTTGCCGCTTTTGTAAAAGTCAGCGTTATGTTCGGGTAATGCTTAGTAGCTAAATAATGAATATCTTCGGCTTTGATAACAAAAATCCACCCCATACACTTGGCACAATTCTTCTCTTTTTCTTGAGGAAATGCGGGTTGATACCTAAAATTTTTGCGCCCTAGCTGAATAACGGCTAAATAAAGAAATAAGATCTGTTCTGAATTTTTTTACCACAAAAAGCAACCGCACTTTGCGCTGTCACACCTTGTTGTAAAAAGAAAGGCTTCCACCTGATTAATTTTCTCAGCAAGTTCTGCCCAAGTAAAAGAATCGCCCCTGCAATTTCGCAACGCGACCTGATTTGCATACGCTGAATTTTGGGCAAATGCTTGCCAAAGGGAAATTTTTGCATTGACTTAGTTGCTAACAGAAATAAGGGCGAACTTCGTCGATTAAATATTCCGGCAAATGCATAGACTGCATCGCCCCTTCTAACATCAACATTTTTACGGCCACTATTGGTATTGGTAATCACCCAATATGGTGTATCTGGAATTTGTTTTGGTTTAGTATGATTACCCGCCACAAAGCAACGTTCCTTCATCACGAGCAAAAATACACACGAGTACGGCCTTTGCAAGCTTTCGGTTGCCTGTGCAAAAGCTTTCTGGATTGGTACGATAAAGCGTACGTAATATACTTAAAAACGCACAACGGCTTTTTGGCTCTTCTTTTTAAAATTCAGCAGAATTCAGAGTGCACGACTTTATCAACAATGTGATTTATTGCTTCATCCGACTGTTTTTTCACTGCTTTTGGCGGTTCGACCGGTTCAACTTTTGGTTGAGATGCTTCGGTTGTTTTTTCCGCTAAAACAGGCTCAGAATGCACCGCACTTTTTGACGTTTCAGCTGACGCGACTGATTCAAAGAGCATCAACCGAGCTTGTTGCGTGAATAGGTAAATTCAACAAACGGCGAAGAATATCAGACGCACTTTCTCCAATAGATTGAGTTTGTGCCGCAATGTATTGATATAATTCTTCATCGACTTCAATTATCTTCATTTTTTTCTCTCCGTTTGCTAAAATTTTCGTCCATTATAACGATTTCTAACCAAATTCTCACGCAAAATATATGTCATCTTCAATTATTAAACCATCAATTTCACCAAGCAAAACAATCAATTAATTCACCCTACTTTAGTTTTTCATTCACGGCTTGTTTGGGGATATGAATAATCTTGGTGTCATCGCGCGTGCATTTAGCGATAACTATAATATTTTGCGCGTAGATTTACGTAATCATGGGCATAGTTTTCATTCAGAAACAATGAATTACGATGTCATGGCTGATGATGTATGGCAACTTATCGATCATCTTCAATTAGATAAAGTGATTTTAATTGGTCATTCAATGGGCGGAAAAACAGCAATGAAAATGACCGCACTTCAACCGCAGCGTGTGGAAAAATTGATTGTTATTGATATTGCTCCAGTGGCTAATAGTGAGTGCAGGACACGATGATGTGTTTCGTGGTTTGTTGCCGTTAAAAAGCGCAGCCACAAACTCGTCAACAAGCTAAGCCTATTTTTAGAAACTGAAATTGCCGATCCAAGTGTGGTGCAATTTATGTTGAAATCTTTTGAACCTCACTAAGTGAATATTTTCGTTTCAATTTGACCGCACTTTTTGAACATTATGCAGAGCTAATGGATTGGCAAGAGATCTTTGCTAATACGCCTACTCTCTTCATCAAAGGCGGGCTTTTCATCTTATATTAAACCTGAATATACAGAAACTATTCTTAAACAATTCCCGAATGCGACATCCTTTACCATTAATGGTTGTGGACACTGGGTTCACGCAGAAAAACCTGATTTTTGTGATACGATGCGATTGATAGGTTTCTAAATAAGAATTAATCGTTTTAAATGAGAATTATTCTATTCAAATGAGAATTCATTTATGATATAGTTCACACAAATTGTGAGGGTTTTAGTCTCTCATCTTTATTTATTAACTAATTATATTTCAAAAGGAAAGAACGATGGCAGTTGTCGGTTTTATTTTATGGAGTGACACGGGTAATACAGAAAATATTGCAAAATGATTCAAAAACAATTAGGCAATGAATTAGTTGATATTCGTGACATAGCAAAAAGCACGAAAGAAGATATCGAAGGTTATGATTTTTACTTTTCGGTATTCCGACTTGGTACTACGGTGAAGCTACAAGCAGATTGGGATGATTTCTTCCCAACCCTAGAAGAAATTGATTTTACTGACAAATTGAGTGGGTATTTTTTTGGCTGTGGTGATCAGGAAGACTACGCTGATTATTTCTGCGATGCGATCGGTACAGTTCGTGATATCGTTGAACCACGGTGCAATTATTGTCGGAAACTGGTCAACAGATGGTTATACCTTTGAATCATCAAAGGCACTATTAGATGATGGAAACTTTTATCGGTTTTATGTATTGGTGAAGATCGTCAGCCCGAACTCACTGCAGAACGTGTCGAGAAATGGACAAAACAGATCTATGATGAAATGTGTTTAGCAGAGTTAGCAACCATCTCTAATTTAACAAATTTAGAGAATATTATGTCTGAAGAAAACATCAAATTACTCAAAAAGCAGGGTTAAAAATTACTGAACCTCGACTCACTATCCTTGCATTGATGCAAGAGCTACAAACATGAACATTTCTCAGCTGAAGAAGTGTATAAAATCTTATTAGAACAAGGCAGTGATATTGGCCTTGCAACCGTATATCAGTGCTCAACCAATTTGATGAAGCGCATATCTTAATTCGTCATAATTTTGAAGGTAACAAGTCTGTTTTTGAACTTGCTCCAACAGAACACCACGATCACATTATCTGTGAAAGATTGCGGTAAAGTATTTGAGTTTACTGATAATATTATCGAACAACGTCAAAAAGAAATCAGTGAACAACATGGCATCAAATTAAA
>BNJU01002035.1_pt1 | contig 91995 bp, 145 predicted proteins | sample 8539281 | NCBI WGS metagenome assembly BNJU01 (sample SAMD00202456, study PRJDB9452) | human saliva metagenome | isolation source: human saliva | place: Japan
AGCATATTTAAAACTTCCCTCTAAGCTCTACATCAATTAGAAGCAGCTTTTTATTAGAGCCTTGTATTAAAATTTATTTTTATATCCAACAATTCCTTGGGATATACATTATTATCTTGTTCGCAGTCAGGTATAAGTAATTCAGCTGCAAACATATTGGCTCACGCTCTACCCATGATGTAAAGTAGTAGGGTGTGATTTTTATAAAAGCACATTCTTTAGTTCTGTGTAAAAAGCATGTCCTAATTCGTGTGCGACTACCACTCTAAACATATCGCTATCCATCAGATCCTCATTGATAAATATCCATTTCTTGCGTTTTATCAATTTATAAAACCCTGATAGTTCGCCTAATGGGCATATAGCTATGCCTATTCCGGCAAACTTCGCAATCCGGATTGGATCTCTACTTCCTGTCATTCTTTCATAGTGTGCAATAATTGATTTAATTTTCTTGCGTGTTTTTTCGGTATTCAATTCTATCACCCTTTTGTTTTTGTTCGGATTATATTTTACCTTATTTTTCCTTCTTTGTTTCTGTAAGTGCGTATTCTAAAAGCGTTGCGAAGAAGAGCTTTAGAGGCTTCACTAAGTTCTTGGCCGTTGTACATCAAAGGGCTGTCAGTTCCGCTCTCAAGTTGCTCCATCATCTCGTCAAGACTCTTTTGCAATATCTCTGCGATCAGAAGAAGACAAGCCATTGCTATCTTTTTCTTCTAATAAGTCTGACTTGTTCACACCAAAATAGTCCGCCAAAGCTTGAACCTTGTCCATTCTAGGCATTTTATTCCTTTACACCAATTTGAAACCGCTGCTTGTGACACATTCAATAGTGTAGCGATATCAGCTTGATTTTTCCGTTAATTTCAAAAATCTATTTAGATTACGGGCGAATATTCTTCTATAATTTTCGTCCTGCTCCTCATCTTCCCACCCCATAAGTTGAGCAGGAGTAGTCTCTAATATCTTTGCAAGAGGCTCTAATGTTCCTACAGGGCAAATTTTTCAATTTCATTGCTTTCATATCTATAAACAGTTGCTCTATTTTTACCTAGTTTTTCAGCGACTTCATCAACTGATAAACCTAATTCCATTCTTCTTTGCTTTATTCTTTCTCCTATCGTCATTTTCGGAACTCCTTTTTATATTAGGATAGAGTAATTATATAACTTTATTTGCAAATATGCAACACTAAAAACTTTATAAAATAAAAATCGCATATTACGCAAAAATGTGTTGACAAAATAAATAAGATTTATTATAAATTTGTCGCAGAAATGCGATAGAAAGGAAATAGAGCTATGAATGTTAATAAGCTAAAGGGAAAGATTGTGAGAACGGTCTAAATGTATCACAATTAGCCTCTTCCATTGGTATGAGACAGGACAACCCTGTATAGAAAGCTTACTTCAAACGGTGATACATTAACAATAAGCGAAGCTGAGAAAATATCAAAGGTCTTAAATCTATCAATGGAAGATGTGAATGCAATTTTTACTCGATTTTGTCGCATAATATGCGAATTTAAAAAGGGAGGTGATACAAATGGACATCTTAATAAAGATAGAAGTTAATGAGAGTTTAGAGCCTATGGTAAGTGGCAGAGAGTTACACAAGCAGTTGGAAGTGCAAAGCAACTATACGACATGGTTTGATAGGATGAAGGACTATGGATTCACAGAAAACGCCGACTATGTTGTTTGCTTTCCAAATTTGGAAAGCGAAGGAGAGGAGGTCAAAACAAAGTCGACCACTGTATCAAGCTTGATATGGCAAAGGAAATCTGCATGATTCAAAGAACGGAAAGAGGTAAGCAGGCGAGGCAGTATTTCATTCAGGTAGAGAAAGACTATAACAGCCCGGAGAAGATTATGGCGAGGGCGCTAAGGATAGCAGAGCAGGAGCTTTCAAACTTGAAAATCACAGTAACCGAACAGGCTAAAAGGATAGAAGAGAGCAGACCGAAAGTCCTTTTTGCAGAGTCGGTATCCGCAAGCGACACATCAATACTTATCGGAGACCTTGCAAAGCTCCTGAAACAGAATGGTTATGATACAGGACAAAAGAGGCTGTTTGAGGAATTGAGACAAAGAGGCTTTTTAATGAAGGCTGGAAGTAGTAAGAACCTACCTACACAAAAGGCTATGGAATTAGGTCTATTTGAGGTAAAGGAAAGCACAATAAATAATCCCGATGGAAGCGTGAGAGTAACAAAGACCACAAAGGTTACAGGAAAAGGACAAGTGTACTTTGTAAATCTTTTCTTAGGGAAGCCGGTAGAAGAAAAGGTTGGTTAGGAGTAAGTATGATAACGAATCCGATAAAGATAGAAATAGTAACAAGCGATATCTCTGACATAGAGGGAATAGTTGAAGCAGTTAGAAATATAAGAAAGTCCAACCCTGGCGAAACGTTGGAGGTTAAAGTCAGGGTTGAGAAATTTGGAAATGTCAAAAATGTAGTTCATCCTTGGCTGGACGGTGAAACCAATGCTGAGGATTTCGCAGAAAAATCAGTCATCAAATACGACAACTTTTTCTAGTGAATTGATAATCATTTCTTTTTGTGATTTCAGCAGACATAAGAATTGATGAAATAATCAAGTTTTCGAGTGGATATCTTATTATCATCGTCAGCATGTTTACTAAGAAATTCTTTAACATATTGAGGATCTGAAAATTTGGAAATTGCTTTTGTATATCCATTTTTCGATAATTTTGTTGAAAATCATTTTTAGTCATACTCATATCCCTCCTTTGTTTTACTCGGCTTGGCAGAGCCTGTAAATAGATTGTAGGAGAGATTAGAGGGAAAGTAAATAGGAGGATTTTATGGATGAAAAAGAAGATAATAAAGAAGCCTTAGAAAAGATACTGCTCGGATATATTGAGCGTTTAACTAAAGAGGGAACAGCTGAACAGGTTTCAATAGTGGCTCATGAGTTGGTAGAACTTATAAATCATGAAGATACGGACTTAGACAAATGAAAAAGAAGAAAAATGATTACTCACCGCGAAGGGGCTGGACTTTAGAAGAAATAGCCACACTCTCAGAACTTAAGGCCAACGGCACTAAGATTGTAAAGATTGCAGAGACATTAAATCGCAAAAGCGTGTCAGTTTCCGCAAAGATAAAATTCATGGGTACTGACCTGTATGACAGTTATACCTGGAAGAATTATGTATCTAAAAACCTTACCGTGGACAAAAGAGGAGCTGAAAGTCGTCAAAGAAATAATGGAGAACGGTGGAGACGCTAAAAATGCAGCCCTTAGAGTACCGCACAGCCCTAACAGAGATATATAGAAAAAAATGTCTTTCATGGGTAAGGATTTCTTTGATGAGAGTACTTGGGATAAGTACGCGGTAGATTAGGAGAAAAATATGGAGTATCCAAAAGCAATTATGAATATATCGGAACTTAAGTGTATAGGTTTTTCCTAGGGCTTTTACTTATGGAAGCTTACAAAGACCCTAAACAGGATTTCGCTACTAAGGTAAATCCGGCTAAAAACAAATTCAACAATAGTTTTCGACACGGTCGGTTTTGATAAGTGGTGGAATAAAAGGATAAAGTTGCAGACTGCGGAGTTCGCAAGTCAGAGGAGAAGGTCTGCAAGAGGCACAGGGATGGAAGATAGTAAGAGAGGTAGGATAAATGAAAAAGGATTTAAAAGAGGCTTTAAACAATAATTTCGCAAATATGGATCTAAGAGGATGGAGCTTCAAAGGTCAGAACTTATCAGGGGCAAACTTTGAAGGTGCAAATCTTGAGGGAGCTTGCTTTATAGATACGATACTGGTTAGTACAAATTTTGAGAGGGCGAATTTAAAAAATGTGGACTTCTCATGTGCAAATGCATGGGGTGCAAACTTTAATGAGACAAACTGCAAAGACGCATTGTTCTTGTCTGCTAATTTGACAGAAGCAAGCTTTGAGGGTGCCAATCTGGACGGAACATCATTCGCACAAGCAAACCTGACGGAGGCAAGTTTGGAGGATGCACAAAATATTGATTTAGCTGAATTTGATAACACAGTAGGGACTTATCCCGTATGCCCGACGGAGGGAGAGTTTACAGGATGGACGATAGGGAGAGGGACTTTAAAGGCAATGACTGTAGTAAGTATCTGTTCCTACATGGGCTCAGAGAAGCTCAGGAACTACAAGAAAAATGTAGGGGCGGAAGTGCTGTACATTGAATTAATTGAAAGATTAAAAAGATGGCTATGATCCGATTGAGGTTACACTTAAAAAGTAGAGATTATATATTAACTGAAAAGGAATGCGCCTACGATAGCAGTTTTGAATACGACAGATTCAAGGTAAGCTCTACAGACCTTTACTTCTGGATATCAAAAGGAAGCCTTTAGAGCAGGCGAGGAAAAGGATATGATGTTAGATGATAAGCAAATAGACACAATAAAAAGAATTTTTGATAAGTGCGTGGAGGTAAATAAAAAGGCATAGTTGAGGGTGTTCTTTGACTGGCATCCACACAAGTCAGGTTGAAGTTAGTATACATATTCCAAATTGGGAAAAAGAGACAAAAAGGTAAGAGAATGTATTTCTACTCCGATTCTGAAGACTATGACGATTGTATTTCTTTGATTGGAGAATACGCACCAAGCGAAATAGAGGAAGAGTTAGATAGCTATATCTAAAAGATTCTTAACGGGTAGATTATTTAGACAAAAAGGATAGGGATATATAAAAAGCTGTAAAAAAAAGCTTCTCAGTAAAGGAGGATTTAAATGTCTAAGGTAGCAGAAGAAAAAGTAATTGTGCGGATGTATGGACAGGCAAAAGATTAGAAAAGATATAGCAGAGTTTAAGAGCGGACATAGCAAAGAGGTTGAAAAGCTAAAGAGAAAAGTTGCAGAGCTTGAGTATGATCTTGGCGGCGTGGAAAGAGCGTTCTGGATTGAGTCATAGGCTTGACGATATTCAATTTGGCAGTAGTTGCAATGTTTGTTTTTAAAAAGGAGAGGAATGGTTATGAGAGTTACAAAAGATTAAGATTAAAAATTTATTTGGCATAAAAAGATATGAGGCTGACGGAAAGTCTGTAGAGCTTTCAGGCAAAAATGGAGTGGGAAAGACTTCTGTAATTGATGCAATTCGTTATGCCCTGACAAAATAAGTCAAGTAGAGATTACATAGTAAGAAACGGAGAAAACGAGGGAGAGATACTCATTGAGACTGATAACGGTTTAAGGATTGACAGAAGAGAACGCTTAACACAGTCAAGTTACAAGTCAGTAAAAAGCAATGGGAAGGAAGTGCCAAGTCCTGAAAGCTTCCTTAGAGATATATTTACACCTTTACAGCTTAATCCGGTTGAGTTTGCAGGAATGGACAAAAAGAAGCAAAATGCAATGATTCTGGACTTAATTGAATTCGATTGGGATATGAATACGATTAAAGATTGGTTTGGAGAGATACCGGATTGGGTATCTTATGATCAGAACATATTGGCTATCTTAGATGATATTCAGTCTGAAAAAGGAAAAAGTACTTTCAAAGGAGGCAGGATGTTAATAGAGATATAAGAAATAAAAATGCCTTTATTGAAGAAATAGCGAGTTCAATACCTATAGAGTACCCGGTGAACGAGTGGGAAAAGGCAAGTGCAGGAGATATTTACAGGCAGATAGAGACTATAAGGCATCAAAATAGTTTTGATTGAAAAAGGCAAAAGCTTTCACAAAACTCTGATAATAAAATAAGAGGACTACAGGCAGAGAAGAGATTGCAATTACGGCAATTGAGCGTGAAAACTGCAAATCGTGAAAGCAGCAAATAAATCTATTGTGCAGCTTGAGGAGCAAATAAAGGCTCATAAGCAGGAGTTGGCAAGTCTTTCAGAAAAGAAACAGGATAAAATTGCACTTGAGGAAGAAAAATACAATGCCAATGTTGCTAAGTTTACAGCAAATTTGGCAGAGTATGAAGAACTTACAAAAGCAAAATATAAAAAGCGTTGCGGAGCTTAGTGAGAAGGCAGAAAACATTGAGAAGATGAAAGGCCATATAAACAGAATATCGCAGGATGGAGGGATTGCAAGCTGAAGTTGAAGTCTTACAGCAGGAAAGCGAGGAGCTCACAGAGAAAATTACAAAAGCAAGAACTTTGCCGGGGGAAATATTGCAAACAGCCAACATTCCAGTGCAAGGATTAAGCGTAAAAGACGGAGTACCACTTATACACGGACTTCCAATCAGCAATCTTTCAGATGGTGAAAAAGTTGGATTTGTGTATAGATGTGGCAATTCAAAAAGCCTAACGGCTGCAAATCATATTGATTGATGGAGTAGAAAAGATGTCTACAGAACTTAGAGAAAGACTTTATAAGAAATGCAAGGATAAGGAGTTGCAATTTATAGCTACAAGAACAACGGACAGTGATGATTTAACAGTGGTTGAGTTATAGGGAGAAAGTATGAATGAATTAATTGAAACAGGGAACAATTTACGGTATCAGGTGAAGTTTTTGCAAAAGGCTGAAAATTTTCAGGATTTGTTTAATATAGGGAAGATGTTCGCATCGTCTTCCCTTGTGCCGCAAGCCTATCAGGGAAAGGCTATGGATTGTGCTATAGCGATAGACATGGCCAACCGTATGGGTTTAAGCCCTATGATGGTTATGCAAAATCTTTATGTTGTTAAAGGTAAGCCGTCATGGAGTGGGCAGGCCTGCATGGGGATGATTAAATCAAATGCAGGATTTAAAGAAGCTAAACCGATATATTTTGGCGAAAAAGGCACAGAAGATAGGGGATGTTACATAAAAGCAGTTACAAAAGAAGGAGAACTTATAGAAGGTCCGGATGTGACATTAAAGATGGCAAGACTTGAGGGCTGGACATCAAATAAGAAATGGCAGACTATGCCGGAACTTATGCTTGCATATCGTGCAGCGGCTTTCTTTGCAAGAATTCATATACCAAACTTACTTATGGGTTGTCTTGTTGAGGGTGAGGCGGAAGATATATCACCGGAAAAGCCTAAGGCGGTGGATCCATTTGAGGCTAAGGAGGGCGCAGAAAATGCAACTGACAAATGAGAATTACTTTTCAACTGAAGCAAGCAAGGAGTATTTGTCTGTAAGCCAGTACAAAAGTTTTGTTGGATCTATGGGTATAAAAGGGTGCGAAGCTATGGCAATGGCTGAAATAAGAGGTGAATGGGAAAGAGAAAAGAGTACTGCTTTGCTTGTAGGTAGTTATGTAGACGCACATTTTGAGGGGAGTCTTCCCCTCTTTAAAGCTCAAAATCCTGAAATATTTACAAAGCAAGGGACTTTAAAGGCTGAATACAGGCAAGCTGAGGAGATTATAAACAGGATTGAAAGAGATCCATATTTTATGAAATTCATGTCAGGACAAAAGCAAGTAATCATGACCGGAGAAATCGGCGGAGTGCCCTGGAAAATCAAAATTGACTCTTATATCCCTGATACCTGCATAGTTGATTTGAAAATTGTTAAGTCAATCCGTGAGAGGTTTTATGTAAAAAAATACGGTTATATGGATTTTATTACAAATTGGGGATATGAAATTCAGGGAGCAGTTTATCAAGAAATTGTGAGGCAGAATACAGGAAAGACATTGCCTTTTTATATATGCGGCTGCAAGCAAAGAAAAAGTTACAGACATAGAAATTATACAGGTAAATGATGAAGCACTTGCAGGAGCACTTGAGAAGGTGAAAGAGCATGTTGAAAGAGTTGTGAAGATAAAAAACGGCGAAATAGAGCCGGAAAGATGCGGAACCTGTGACTATTGCAAGTTTACAAAAGTTCTTTTCAAGACCAATGCTTTACACAGATTTAATATTAGACGAAGTGGAGGATGCAGAGTGAATCAAGCTATTATATGTGGACGCTTAGTAAGAGATCCGGAGATACGATACACAAATGGTGCAGAGGCAAAGGCGGTGGCTAAGTACACTATAGCGGTTGACAGAATGAGAGACAAAGAAGCCGATTTTATATCATGTGTGGCATTTGGCAAATCGGCAGAATTTGCAGAAAAGTATTTCAGAAAAGGGCAAAGAATATTGATTTCAGGTCGTATTCAAACAAGCAGTTACACAAACAAGGAAGGCCAAAAGGTATATACAACTGATGTGCTTATAGCTACACAGGAGTTTGCAGACGGTAAGGGCGCAGGAGTAGGGCAGACGAGCTCAAAACCGTCGTCATCAAATGCAAGTGCTGACGGATTTATGAATATACCGGATGGAGTGGATGATGAAGGCCTGCCATTTAACTAGGAGGCGGAATGCAGATACAAATAGACACGAGAGAAAAGGCTAAAGCCATACAGAAGATACTGCAGGAGTTTAACAGGCAGGGTGTAACACAGATATCTTCAAAGCTCTATGTAGGCGACTATATGAATTATGATAATCCAAGGCTTGTAGTTGACCGAAAGCAGAACCTAAGTGAATTATGCGGTAATGTATGTCAAGACCATAACAGGTTCAGGAATGAGCTTTTAAGGGCAAATAATGCAGGTGTAAAAATTGTATTTTTATGCGAGCATGGTAAGGGAATAAAAAGCCTTTGAGGATGTGCAAAAACTGGATAAATCCCAGAAGATATGCACGTGTAAAGTCTGCTACTACAGGCAGATGGGAAACATTTGAAACAAAAAGCAATGACGGGCGAAAAAGCTATATAAGGTTCTTTCAACAATAAAAATTAAGTATGGCTGTGAATTTCTCTTTTGCAACAAAGAAGAAACAGGAAAGAAAATAATTGAAATCCTAAGGAGGTGAGTATGACATCTGAAGAAATAAAAGAAAAATATTCAATGTCGGAAATCCTTGAGCGATACAGTTTAAACCAAACAGGGCAGGATTTATATGCTGCCCTTTTCACAGTGAAAAAACCCCATCAATGAAAATTTATGCAAAATCTTTTTATTGTTTCGGCTGTGGAAAGCACGGAGATATCTTTGATTTTGTCGCAGGTATGGAAAATTGCAACTTCTCTGAGGCTTACAAGAGTCTTGGAGGTGTAGAGGATAATGAGTCGAAAGGCTAAATTTGCAGAATATAAAAGGCGTAGGGCACGTGAGAAAGCAGCTAGGATTGCACAGAACAGGCGAAACAAGAAAATATGTATATTTAATAGGCAAGATGAATTAAGGGCGTTGTTGAGCGAATTAGAGCCGTTAAGTGACGAATGGGCAAACTGTTACAGGGAACTCTTACAGGTTACTGCAGAGCGAGCGGAATTGAGCAAGGAAGAGAATGTATATGAGTATGCATATACTTATGTGACTTCAGCTTTGTATCAGGATTTTTACAGTAAAGGAGCAGGTTGATGAAGAAAATTGAAGAAGTGACTAAAAGCGACCTGCTCTCAAGAGAGTTTATGCAGGAAGTCTTTGACGAAGAGGACGAAATCGAAAGAGGCGTAAATATAGCTAACTTGATGGACAGAGCAAGAGAGCTAAAGGCATATACTGAGTTCAAGGTATTGCTTGATGCTTTCCGAAAAGCCGAAAGGGAAGCACTGCCCGAAAAAACAAAAGGTACCCTTTGCCAGTGGACGAACTTTGAAAGTGACGAATACGATAATATGATTTGTGGTTATTGAGGATGCTGCAGAGCGCGGAATACTTAAGCCTAATTCGGACGAGTATGCCTGCTATCATCCCATACTGCCGGTTGAAAGACTAAAAACATTGAAACAGGAGCGGAGCAGATAAAAGCTTGCATATAAGCGTAACGGAACATGGCATGAAATAGTAGTCCCAAAAATCCCTGATAGCGTCAGCAAGCAAAATAGTAGCCTTAGCGGAACGAGGGAATAGCGGTCACAAGGAAAAATGCAAAGCTCTTAGTAAAATATTTATCAGATGTGGAAAATCAGAACGATAATTTAATAAAAATTAAGCGCTCAACCTCAAGTTCGGATGGATAAACAAAGATTTTATACCGTTTGACGGCGATATCATTTTTGATGGAGATATGAAGTTCAAGCAGGTATCTGAAAGTGTGACCGCTCAAGGTAGCTACACAACTTGGTTAGACCATGTAAGAACTGTAAGAGCAAGAAAAAGGATTGAAAGTAAATTTTGTTTGGCAGCGTCATTCGCAAAGCGTCACGGTTGCTCCATTAAGAGGCCTACCCTTCTTTGTAGACCTTTGGGGAGGCACTGAAGCAGGTAAGTCGGTGGCTTTAATGCTTGCGGCATCCGTTTGGGCAAATCCTGATGAAAATGCCTTTGTAGGCGACTACAAGAGTACGGAGACGGCCTTAGAGGCTAAAGCCGACATGTTAAACCACTTGCCAATGCTACTTGATGATACATCAAATCAAAACAGGAGGCTTGCAGAGAATTTTGAAAGTCTTGTATATGTGCTTTGTTCCGGAAAGGGCAAAACAAGAAGCAATAAGGACATTGGTATAAACAGAGAAAGCAGGTGGAAAAATTGTATAATAACCAACGGTGAAAAGCCTTTAACATCTTATGTCAATCAAGGTGGAGCAATGAACAGAATCTTAGAGATAAGCTGTGACGGCTATATCTTTGAGGATCCAAGGCTTACGGCTTCAGTGGCGAAAAACAATTATGGTTATGCCGGTAGGGATTTTATAAAAGATTCTAAAAAGGAAATCGGTGTTGAAGGGCTTATGGAAATTCAAAAGGGTTTTCTGGACAAAGCTTGACAATGACGAAAAGATGCAAAAAGCAAAGCTTATCGCTTTCTATAGTACTCACAGCTGACAAGATAGCAACTGACTATATTTTCAAAGACGGTGAGTGCATAGACATAGAGGAGGCTAAGCAGGTCTTAATTGATAAAAATGAGCTTTCAGATAATGAGAGGTGTTACAGGTTTATCCTTGATAAGGTGGCCATGAACCCGGCAAGATTTGATCCACGAAACGAGGTTGTGGAGAGATGGGGAATCATAGAAGACGGCTATGCTGTAATTATTTCAACTGTCATGTCGGAACTTTGCAAACAGTCAGGATTTTCAAGAGTATCATTTTTAAAAATGGGCAAATGATAAAAAGTTAATATCTTCAAATGAGGGAAGAACCGATTCCCTGAAGAGTTTAACGGAACACCTGTAAGATGTATTAAGTTAAAATTATCAGACAATAATCCTCTTTCCGATGAGTTTTTGAACAAATAGACTTATTCAATAAAAGATAATTTGCCATTTAGTTAAAAATATCTGACAAAAATGTATACAAAATCAAGGTTACACAAAAATAAAATGGTTACAGCAAAAACCTAAAAAGCTAGTGTTTATGCGACTTTCAAGTGTGGCGTAACCATGTAACCATCAGAAACCATGCACATGTATATGATATATATAAAAATATTTTTCAATATTTTTATTTATAAAAATATTTTTCCTATATGTGAGAAAGTGTGTTTTTATGGTTTACATGGTTACAGCATCCCCGAAAGCCTTTATGCATAAGGGTTTGAGGGGCGTATCCAAATCGTAAAAAGCACGGTTACGCATGGTTATACTGAGTTACAATGCAGTATTTATAACATTTGATAAAATCATATAAATACAAATAATGTATTGATATAAAACTGTATAAATACAAATTAACAGATAATTATATAATAAATAAATATATTATTATTGACTTAGAAACGATTTAGGAGCTTTTAAAGGATATGGACTACCCAAAGGAAATAATGCCGAATGACAAGATAATTGTGATGATAAATGACATACACAATAAATGGTGGAAGTCGGCAAGGGAGTTTGATGAAAATTCAGATAAAGATGAGGTCGCAAAGTCTATGCAGGTCTTAATGAAATATGTTGAGGCGAACTATTCAAGCTATCCGATTGCATGCAAGATAATGGAGGCTTATAGACGAGGCTTGACGCAAGGGTAAAAAGGGCGGATACAGGGATTTTTGATGGAGAGAAAGAAAAGAATGAGCGAAGATAAATATATCAAATGCGTTGATAAAAACGACATGGGAGGCAACGGCATATCAGTTGTGGGAGGAATTAAGAGTTGATACAAAGTATTGTTACGAGAAGGATGGAGTTGAAGGATTTTGGCTGGAGATAAAGGGTAAGAGCATGACAAGAAAAGAAATACTTGCAGAGGCGGAAAAGTGCATATGTAGTGATAGAAATCTTCAATATGGAGAGCCGGAGGATAATTTCAATACCATAGCCAAATTCTGGAGCGCTTTCTTAGATATACATATAACAGCGCCACAGGTGGCAGCAATGATGATGATGAAGACCGCAAGAATCAAGGCAAGTGCAGGAAGAGATACGGACAGTTGGGTTGATGCCGCAGGTTACGCTGCCTGTGGCGCGGAGCTTATGCACAGAAAAACTGAATAGATTTAATTCTGAGATGGCTAGAATAACGCACACGGCACTTTAAAGGTATTGGACTATAATTTTATACCTAAAGAAATTAAAATGCCGTGTGGGGCAATATAAGAGAAAAGAGAGGATAAATGATGGAAAAATAATAGAATACGAGTTAATGCGTAAAGTTGATAAGGTGAGTGAGACGAAAAGACAAAGCGAAAACACATATGGAGAAGCAGGCACGGGCATTAGACGCACTGGAGGCGCTAGATTCTTTTGTTGCGAAAGGATAAAACTTGTAGGGTATGAATGATGAAAACGGGTGAACAAGAAGAGATTATACTCACTTGCAAGGACTTTGATGAGGAAGAAATAACAGAAATTATCAAGGAAAAACTTGAAGGTATAATTCGAAAGTATGACGATAAGATGTCAGAAATATATAAAAGAACTGGACAGGCTACTAAAGTAAAGGAGGAATAAATGGCGATACAAAAAGACATAGTGATAAATCGCAAAGAATATCAGAACATAAAGAAAAAGGACCACAATCAAATGAATTTGTATTTGCAAGAGATATACAAGAGTGGCTACGCTGAAGGGGTAAAGTCCGTACCAGGGATAGATATAACGGAAATTAAAAAGGCTCTTTTAGCTATAAAAGGCCTTGGGGCTAAAAGAGTGGCGGCTATAGTTGCGGCACTTGAAAAGGAGATGAAGAGTGAGAAAAATTAAGGGTGTAATAATGACGGATGTAGTTGGAGAGTGAAGTTGAGTTTGAGCTTGAAGTTGAAGATGATGCTACAGAAGAAGAAATTGACAAGTTGGCATGGGAAGAGGCGTCAAATTGGATAGAATGGCACTGGGAGGAGGTGGAAGAGTGACGGCAAAAGAATATTTAAGTCAACTTCTAAATCTTGAAAGGCTTATTGAAGCAAAGCGATTGGAGTGCGAAAGACTTGACACAATGTCAAAAAAAGTGAGTAGTACTTTGAGTGAGTGCAAAGTTGAGGCAAGTCATGACAATGACAAAAATGCTGTTATTATCATACATGATAGATTTAAAAAGACATTAGTGAGCAGATGAAAGTATATGCGAGACTACAAGCAAAAATAAGCAAAGAGATAGGTGCTGTAGAAGATATAAGATACAGAAGTTTACTAATTATGCGATACATAAATGGACTAAAAATTCGGTGATATAGCGGACAAAGATGAATTACGGTACAAGATGGGTTCTGATACTTCACAGAGAGGCATTGAGGAATTTGACGGGTTACACGGCGAAAGATATTGCGCTTGACTTTTGATATAAAAAGGTTATCTTTTAAGAAAGCGAATAACGCCAAATTGGAATGTAAAGTTTTTCGAGTTTGTTGTACGATGGTCAACTAATAGTTGACAACCAGTCGCATTTGAATATATCGAGGTTGGAATGTAGAGTTTTTAGTTTATTGTAAAAGAATATAACCACATTGGAAAAAGTTGTTGATATCATGTCGGCAGCTTTTTATTTTTCAAAAAGTTTAAAAAGGTGTTGACATTATACGCAATGCGTGGCATGCTTATAAACATAAGGAACAAGAAAACTTAAACACTTAGTAAAGGGAGAAAGAAATGAAGAAGGAAGTATCAAAGAGGAGTTAAGAAAGGAAATCAAGGAGTTAACAGCTGAGGATTAGAAAAATGCTCAATTGTGAAAAGTTTGCTCCAAGCGCTTGGATAAAAGAGATTGAGAGAAATGCAGCAAAGAAAATCAGTTCGGTACAATGAATGTAAGAAATCTCATAGTTGAGAATAACTACTGGATAGTAAGAGAAATGTATTATCCGGGAGTAGATGCAGAGATTACAAATTACTATTACTTTTACGCAAGAGCCGACTGCAGATCAGGGTGGATTACATGAAGTGGCTTTCAGATGCTTACGCAGACTCATGGGCAGCGGAAGCGCATGGGTGCGTTGATGTGAAGAAGTCTAGTTGAAGAACTCAAAAGAATAAAGGCAAAGTTAGAAGAGAGATAAATTAACACTAAAAACGCAAGTCACCGAAAGGGTGGCTTACAGATGAAAAGAGGCGAAAGTGGACGATAAAGAAAGATTAAAAAGAACTGAGAAAAAGAAACAGGAGCTATCCCAAACGAAATTTCGGGAAAGATTTAAAATACCGCTTAGGACCATACAAGATTGAGAATATGGTAAAAGAAATCAGGAGCTATATAATTGATATGATGTGCAGAATTATAGAGCTTGAAAAGAACTTGAAAACAAATAAAAATTCTTTCAAAAACCGTTGACATTATACTGCATTGCGTGCTATAATAAAGACAGTTAAGAGAGGTAAACAAAAACCTCCAACATGAAAGGGGAAACGAAAATGGAAGTATTAAGAAAAGAGGATTACACAACAGAGGCTACAGCATTTATAGACTACAGAAAGTATTTACAGGACTACAGCGAAAAGGCTTATAAGATTAGCTTTAAGAGCGCATCAAACCCGGATAAGATTAAAACAGAGTACATCCCAAAGAGCGCGGTAGATGCAAATGGAAATATACGGCATGGGTATGTAACGACAGAGAACTCCGCGAATCATGGTTGACGATGACGATATCCAGTTCGCCTATGTATGCTTAAAGAGAGCGGAAGGAAAGGCAAGAAAGGCAAAGGAAACATTGAAGGATGACGATTCAGAAGAAGCAAGAGAGAGTTTTGAAAAAGCTATGGACTATGTAGAAGTTAAAAAGCAGAAGATAGCAGATATAATAAAGAGCGTTACAGATAGAATAGTTGAGTGTTAAAGAAAAGCAAAGGGGCAAGAAAAAAACTTGTCTCTTTTTAAAACAAGTCATATAAATTCACTTATTGACAGTGCTATACTGTATATGTAAAAAAGTTTAAAAAGCAAGTATACAGAATATAAATTTTTCGCAAGTGCTACAAGATGCACTTACTGAAATAATAGAAAGATAATATGAATTAAGATAAAGCATTTACCTTTAAGAGGGTAGGTGCTTTTTGTGTATTGAAATATTGATCAAAAGCTTGAGTTATTGTGAAGATTGCTAAGGTACTTCCAGGGGGCATACCACTATGCGGGGCGATGAGGTGCGGTGCCTTTGGCTATGAAATTTTTGAAAATTTTGGGAATTCCTTCCCACAGAAAGGAGGGCAGATGGGGGTAGATGACAGTTAATCAAAAAGAGCTTGCGGAATGCTTGGGAGTGGTGCCAAGGACCATAAGGGACTTAAGCAAAAGCTTAGGACTTTTTGAAAGGGACCAAGCAGGGAAGTACGACCTTGCGTCATGTGTAAGGGAGTACATAGAGTATAAGATTGACTTAGGCACCGGCAGTGTGGAAGCCTTAGTTTAGAAGCTTTAAAAAGCAAAAGCACGAAGAAGTAAAAATTCAAATGAGTATTGAAAAGCTTAAAGAGTACAAAGCAGAAGTGCACAGGTCGGAAGACGTTGAGGAGTTTTTGTCCAACATGCTTGTGAGCTTTAAAAATAAGCTGTCAGTACTACCGCCAAAACTTGCCATAGGAGATAATGGGAGAAACGGACACTAATAAAGCAATTCTAAAAGGTGGAAGAAGAAATTAATGCCGCTTTAGATGAGCTTTCAGAATACGACCCCATTAAGATAAATAAAAAGAAAAGGAATGCTGGATTTGATGAAGAGTTAGAGGAAGCCGGAGAAGAAGATGACGAGCAGGGACAAAAACAAGAAAGTTGTTTCAAAAGAGTAATAAGAGAAACACTAAGGCCACAAAAGCCGCTAAAAGTAAGCGAGTGGGCAGAAAGGTACAGAGTACTTGACGCTAAACTCAAATTTGGTCGGTAAGTGGTCCAACGATGCAACCCCTTACTTAGTCAGTATCATGGACGCCTTTAATGATTAGCATCCACAAAAGTATTTTTGCAAGGCTAGCCAGATAGGTGGCACAAGCGCAATGGTGAACTATGATTATGTATATGTAATGCAGTCACCGGCACCAACTATGATAGTGTATCCAAACGATGACTTAGCTAAGGATATATCAAATGATAATTTAAAGCCGGCCTTTAGAATGGTGCCAGAAATAAAAAAAGTATTTAAAGAAACTAAGTCCAAAGAGCTGGAACTAAGATTTATGCACATGCCTATATATCTTAGGGGAGCGGGTTCACCATCAAGTTAGCATCAAAGCCGATAAAAATATCTTTTCTTTGATGAGATTGATAAGATGGGCGGAGCTACAGAAGCAAGCCCCTCACAACTTGGCACTTGAAAGAACAAAGACATTTAGGCCTACAGAAAGAGTATTTGCAGCCAGCACACCAACAATAAAAAGTAATTACATTTGGAGCTACATGATGGAGACAGACGAGGTACGACATTACTTTGTAAAATGCCCGCATTGTGGAGAATGGATTGAATTTGTATTTGAGCAAATAAAGTTTTGTAAAGATGATGATAAGAAAATGAGCAATTACGAGGGCACAGACGGCTGTATATGTGTCAAGAGTGTGGTTGCCTTATAACAGATGCTGACAAGATGCAAATGCTTAGGGGTGGAGAGTGGCGAGCAGTTAAAAGACGGGGAAACGGCACAATCGTTAAAAGTGTAGGCTTTTGGATAAGTTCTTTATATTCTGGGTATTTCTAAAATGGTCCGATATAGCAGAAGAATTCTTGAACAGCTACAAAGACCGGAGAAGTTGCAGAACTTTCACAAACTCATGGTTAGGGGAAGCATGGGAAGATACAAGGATAGCGACCAGCAATAAACTTGTATTACAAAGACAAACCGAACTTGAAGAGTTTGTAGTGCCAGGATGGTGCCGGATGATTACGGCCGGTGTAGATGTGCAGCAAGACAGTCTTTATTACACTATACGAGCATATGGAGTATATACCACAAGCCAAAAATATTACATGGGCAAGTGAGAAGCTTTGCAGATATAGAGAAGGTTATGAATGCCACTTATAAACGTGAAGATGGTGTTGATATGGTGGTATCACTTTGTTTGATTGATAGCGGATACCGCCCCGACGATACATACGATTTTTGTATTGAAAATAGAGAATGGGCAGTTCCGGTGAAAGGGTGCATCTAATCCGATGGATTCAAGATATAGATTGTAATAGAGTTGATAAAAAAGGTTCAAGGGCTTATGGATTACAATTGGTAGTTTGTGACGGTGGAGCCTTTAAGGATTCCATTGCGGTAAGATTGCAAAAAGAAAACGGCCCTGGATCCTTTATGGTTTATAAAGGATGTGACGAGAATTACGCAAATCAATTAAGTTCAGAACAGAAGATTATGGTGAAAAGTGGCACCGGGAATGTAATGCGGTGGGTGCCTAAAAGGTCGCATATAGATAACCATTATTTAGATTGTGAAGTATACGCTCATGTGTGCTGCGGAAATTATGGGAGTACAGAAACCTTAGAGAAGAAACACCGAAGAAAAGGTAAAAGAAGATGGAAATGCAAATGTTAGTTCGGATTGGATTACCGGAGGAAATCAAGAGGGGGATGGCTAAATGGATGATAGACCCATGACAAATGATGAGCTGCTAATAGAAGTAGATAAAAGCAATTACAACTATACTAAGAACCGAGGCAAAAGCTATAAAGTTGGTTCAAGGACACTCACAAGAGCGGACATTGGAAGCCTTAGAGCTTTGAAAAGGGATTTGATGGCAGGGACAGAAAACAACGGATCTGATCTTTTCGGAAATACATATGTGGCAGTCTTTGAAAGGCGGTAAATATGGGATGGCTTGAAAACATAATCGGCTTTTTCCCCGTCTTGGAGCTTATAAGCGTCAAGCCTTTAAGGTGGGTATAGAGGAGCTTTAGATCTGGATTTTTATGATGGTGCCGATTACTCAAGATTAAATAAAAACTGGACGGCACAAAACGCCCCCGCTGTAATGACTGATAGTTTTTCAAGGGATAATGTAAGAGCACGAGCACGAGACCTTGAAAGGAATTCAGACATAATGAACTCAATACTTAGCGCTTACAATAGAAATGTTGTCGGTGAAGGTTTCACCCCTACAGGTGCGAACTGATAGCGAAGAGCTTAACAATAAGATTGAGGATTTATGGCGTATCTGGACGAAAAAGAAGAATTGCGACATCACAAAAATCAAAACTTTATTCAAATGCTTAGGATGATAGAAAGAAGAAAAAGAGTTGACGGCGGTATCCTGATACATAAATGTTATGCAGATGGCGGAGTTATACCCTGAAATTATCCTGTATTGAAGTAGATGAAATTGATAAAGACGCAGTAAGTCCACATTATGAAGGTAATAAAGTTGTTGACGGTGTGGAGGTTGATATATACGGTACACGGTAGGTTACCACATAAGACGATACAGCAAAGATGGCTGTTACTGGAAGATCCTATATTTGTAAAAAGCTGAAGATATAATATTTATTTTTTCCAAAAACCGACCTTCACAGGTTAGAGAAATGAGCGATCTAAATCCTACACTTTTAAGGATTAAGGATATTTCGGAGTTTATGACAGCTACATCCGTCAAGCAAAGAATAGAAGCTTGCTTATCAGTCTTTATAAAAAAGGGGCCCCGGATGATTTCGGGCGTGGGCTTATGCAGGGAATAATCAATCAAATTATGATGGAAAATTATCATCTCTCGGAATGATTAGGGTTTTAAATCCGTGATGATGTTCATGTGGTAAACCCTAACGGACAAGCAGCAGACGCCACGGCATACATCAAACTACAAAATCAATTGCTTGGGGCAGGGCAGGGGCTAAGCTATGAAGCTACTACCCGCGACATGAGCCAAACAAATTATTCAAGTGCAAGACAAGGCCTGATTGAAGACAATTTGACTTATGCAGAAGATAGGCAACTTTTAGGGGATGCAGTAGACGAGATATATGAGGCATTCCTTACATGCGCCGTACAATCGGGGTTATTGATATCCCTGATTTTTCAACAACAAAGAAAACTACTTGAAGCATGAGTGGATACAGGCCGGCAGAAGATGGATAGACCCCAAGCTAAAAGAGGCTAGTGCAATGCGTTTAGGAATGGCAAGCGGCCAAAAAACTTTTAAGCAAATTGCGGCAGAAAATGGCAAAGATTGGCGGGAGCAAATAGAAGATATTGCAGAAGTGATTGCCTATGGCAATGATTTAGGCGTAGACCTTGGAAAAATACTTTATGGGATAGATAGCGGAGGCAAAAGTGAATGATAAAAATTTAGTAAGGGAATTGCCTATAAATGCAATTAGGCAAGTCACCCAAAAGGACGAAAAGAAAATTATTGAATTAAGCTTTTCAAGTGAAGAACCCTATCAAAGATGGTATGACAGTATGGAAATACTGGACCATAAAGGAGTTAAGCTTGATAGGCTTAACGACATCGGGGTGGTACTTTTTAACCACAATCGGAATGATGTTATCGGTAAAGTAGTAAAAGCATGGGTAGAAGAAAATAGATGCCTTGCAATTATAGAACTTGATGATGATGAATTTAGCAATGAAATTTATAAGAAAGTGGCAAGCGGCACCTTAAAAGGTGTATCGGTTGGCTACTCTATAGACAATATGGGAAAAAGGTAGAAGCTGGGAAGAGTTCGGCAGATGGTTTTAAAGGTCCGACTATATAGCCAGAAGCTGGACGCCTTTTGAAATTTCCATTGTATCAATTCCCGGCAGATGGTACTGTGGGAGTGGGTGAATCAGAGGGCGAGGAGCCGGAGGCGAAAAGAAAAATAAATCTGATGATTTACGAAAAATATGATAAAGGTAAATCAGAACAAATTAAAGTTATAAAAATATAAGCCAATATTGGTTCGAGAATTTTCACTGAACTTTTTATGAGAATAAAAAGTTTATTGAAAGAAAAGGAAGATCTTTTATGGGTGCATGCATGAGAAGACAAAAGGAACTTTTAGAAAAAGCAAGGTGTGAAAATAGAAATCTAACCTCTGAAGAGCAAAAGAGTTTGCAGACATGCAAACAATAATTGACGCAGCCCCACAGGTAGAGTGGCGACAGTTTAGAGACAGAGCGTGAAAGGTGCGCAAATCATGGGACTTTGCAAAGATGCGGACCTTGACCCCCTGAAATTTATCACAGAGGGTGCCACCCTTGATGAGGTAAGAGACGCTGTCATTGAAAAATTAAAGAAGGACCGTGCACCCTTACCAATGCAGGCAAGCGGTCAGCCTGATGTGGAAGTTAAGGCAGATGAGAGGGATAAGTACACAAGGGCAGTTGCTGATGACTTTACTTTTTAAAGAGCAGGCTTTATAGTAGCAGAGCCAGCAAAGGGAGCAAACGACTTTAAAAATATGTCTTAAAGATATGGCTATCCACTCTATGGCGAGAGATGGCGAAAAGCTTGAGGAGCTTATGAGGATGACACCGGATGAAATTTATAACAAGTTGACAAGGTCCGGATACTACAATCCCTCCGCAGCTTTTCCAGCGATTATGGATACAGCTATAAATCAGGCCTATAAGAACGAGTACAATCTAGCTCCTACAACCTTTGAAAGGTTTGTAAAATCGGCTCTTTATCTGACTTTAAGACACGATGACAATTATTGGATTACAGGACCAGCAGGGGAGTTTAAAGAAATTCCGGAGAATGGAGAGCTTGAGGCAGATAGCCCGAAGGATATGGCAAAGCCTAAGAGACAGTTAAAGACCTTTGGCAGACAATTCTCTATGAGCAGACAGGCTTTTATCAATGATGATATCGGATTCCTTACCACCATACCGGGTAGATATGCAAGAAGCGCAAAAACAACCATTAATAAGATGGTTTATTCCGCACTCTATAACAATGCAGTTATTTATGACAGGTTAGAACTTTTTGACGCCAGCCAGCAAAACTCATTACAGACCGGAACAGCACCAACCGCTGAGGCTATCAATGACAGATGATTTTAGCACTTGCTACAGAAGGATGAATTCGAACAGTTATCATAGTAAGTCCCCGAACAATTGTTGCTCCGGTTGGCTATGCTATGGATTTGTATAAGATTTTCAATTCCCCAACTATAAACACAACTGATAATACACAGGCGGCAAATCCCTTATACCAGCTTAGGAATAATATTGATGTTGTGGAGGATGCAACACTTAATGCAATGGCTGGAGCAAGTGCAGCACCATGGTTTTTGTTTGCAGATCCGGCAGATGTAAACACTATTGAGGTTGACTTCCTTAACGGCCAGCAGGTGCCAACAATCAGAAGAATGGAGACACCGGGAACATTAGGTTTTGTATGGGATATCTACTTTGATGTAGGTGTTACAGTCATGAACCACAGGGGAGTTGTAAGGAACAAGGGTATAATTATAGCAGACCCACTGAGCTAGAAGGAGGCAAGTGATGGCAAATAAAGGCAGTTATGTAAATGTAGGTGATACCGTACTTTATAAAAATGAGACCAGTACAATAATAGTTGCAGGTGATTTGGTAAAAATTGGCGACCTTGTAGGGGTAGCCGCATGTGATATTGGTGTTAAGGCATTGGGATCGGTTGCATTAGCAGGAGTTTTTGACATCACAAAAAAGAGTGGAGAAGCAATTGAGGCAGGTAAGCTTAGTATATCTTGCGGCAGATGGCATGACAGCCACAGCCGCAGGTAATGCAAGAGTGAGCTACACAATTGCAAAGGCACTTGCTGCGGATAAGACAGCAAGAGTAAGGCTAGGATAGTATGAAACACATTGCAAAGAAATATATTTTACTTTGGGGCATATGTATGCTCCGGGTGATTTTGTAATGACATCGGATGTAGAATATTTGGAAAAACTTGTTGCAAATGATTCTGCAGAATGTGTTGATGATGAAGGAAATGTAATCAGCCAAGTAGTAGTAAATACTGAGGAATCTTCAGAAGAAGGACAATCTGAAGAACTTCCATTTGGTGAGGAAGATTCATCGGATGAAGTAAAGGGAGATGTCGTCAACAAGCCTATTGGAAGAGGCAGGGCAAAATAATGAATGAGTTTATGGAGCTCTTAATGATGATATATCTAAGGTTTTTCTTAAAATCTTGATGAGTTTTGCTTCTACTACTATATTGACGAGTAGGAATACAACTATTATCATTTGATGAATATGAGCTGAATGAACGAAACAAGGGCAGAGAAAAGGAACTTATAGATGGAATCTATATAAGAGAGTTGGCTATATACGTGTCTAAGGATGAGTTTAAAAAGGCTTCCAGTGTAGGTAGAATACTTTCTTGATAATGTGGAATACGGTCAAGGATGACTAGAGGAAGAAGGATGTGTATATTACACTTGAGAAGAATGTGCACTGATGGATATTGAGTAAGAGTTGATGAGAACGATTTAAAAAGGCTTGAGGTACTGCTGTAGCATCTTGGGGAAGATACCGATAAAGGTCTTGCTAAAGTTGTGAATAAGACAGCGAAGGAAGCAAAGAAACTGCTTGCAAAGCAATCCAATTCCGAATATGCTACTACGGATTTAGGACTTAGAGGTTTTAATAATGCTATGAAGATAAAAACAGCTACAGGAAAGAACCCTGTAGCTGAAATCATATCTAAGGATGGCAGCAGAGAACCATATAAGTTCAAGGTATCACCAAAGACCGCAACAAGAAAGAATGGCAGAAGGCCAAGGGCTTTTAAAGCAAAAAGTTTTGAAATCAAGCTCATTTAAAAAGATGCAGACTGCAGATATAAAAGCGTTTGTAACAACTTTCAAGAGCGGTCATACAACATTGGTTGAGAGAACACCAGGCAAGAGGATGAGGAACAGAAGAGGCAAAGGTATAACAAAGCATAATATGGCACTTAAGGCCTTATATGCCGTACCTGTACCAAACATGCTTGCTGGTGAACATGGATATCTTAAGGCAAGTTCTATGATCGATGATGTACTGCAAAAAAATATTGACATGGAAATGGAAAAACTTTTAGGAGGTGAAAGATGACGGTTTTTGATATTTATAAAAGAACTTGAGGATTTTCTGCATCCTATATTGGATGGAATTTACTGAAAGTCCGGATGGAAAAAGGGAAAAGATAAATATATATAAGCAGAGCTTACCTCCAAAGCGTGATGATGAAGATATGAACCCGATTCCGTATCTAATTATAAAAGTACTTGGAGGTACATTTCCAAAGGACTATAGAAGTGATACGGCCAAACTGAGAGTGATACTTCTGATAGGCATAATGAATACAGAAAAAGGATATACAGCATACAGGGATGTGGATAGGGTGTTATCGAGAGAATAAGACAGGAGTTCTAAAGGTTGGACATTTAAGAACTTTTTCGCTTTAGTAGCGATATTGACTTCTCAATGAATGAAGATGACGAGTATCCTTACAGCTTTGGAGGGATGGATTTAAGCTTTAGAAGCTTGGATGTGGTGAGAGAGGATGAATATACATAATGGATGATAAGAAAGAAGATATTGTAAAAGAAGAGCCAGGTGGACGCTGCAGAAGAACCAAAAGAGGTTATAGAAGATAAGGTCAAAAGTGATGTAGCCTTAATAAATACTAAGCGTGAGAGGCTCTCCAATGTGGTCTATGTAAGGCCGAAAGTAAGCAGTGTTATACAGCAATTTGATACATTCAGCGGAAATGTTCCTGAAAGTATTGAGGAGTTTTCAAATAAATATAATACGATAAGGGCACTTTTTATACCGATTAGCGATTTTGCCAAGGCTTTTAGAGAGGTTAAAGAAAAAGGAAGTGCTCTTTATAATCTCTATATGAGAGCAAAGGAGGAGATAAATGACAACTTATAATCATGGTATAAGGGTAAAAGAGGGTGCTACACCTGTAAGTAAGCCACTGCTTGGTACTGCAGGCCTTCAGGTTGTAGTAGGATGTGCACCGGTAAACCTTACAAAGGATCCATATTCTAAGACAAACAAGATTGTACTTTGTAACAGCTTTGATGAGTGCGTACAAAAGCTTGGATACAGTGATGAGATGGATAAGTACACTCTATGTCAGGCTATGTATGCTTCTTTCAAGCATTTTAAGATAAGCCCTGTGGTATTTATCAATGTACTGGATCCGAAGAAGCATAAGCAGACAGTAGTAGAAAGTGCGGTCAATGTTGTAAATAAGCAGGCTGTACATCCTGATACAGGCCTTTTGCTTGATAAGTTGGTGGTAAAGAATGCCGCAGCTACATTGGTTGCCGATACCGACTATATATTAAGCTTCAATGATGAAGGAAAGGCTGTAATATCACTATTGTCTACAGGCAGTGCATATAATGCCACACAGCTTAAGGTAAGCGGGGAGAAGATAGATCCAAGTCAGGTTACAGTTAATGATATAGTTGGTGGATACAGCGATTCCACAGGAGAGAGTACAGGTATTGAACTTATAAAGAGTGTATTCCCTAAGCTTGGAATTGTGCCGGGTACATTGCTTGCCCCGGGATATTCATATAATCCGCTTGTTGCAACGGCTCTTGTCGCAAAATGTGAGGAGTTGAACGGGAAATTCAGGGCTATGGCTCTGATAGATATATCTTCAAGCACAGTAAAGAAGTACACAGATGTTCCAAAGGCTAAGGCCGATCTTGGTATCAAGTCACCTTTTGCAATTGGATTATGGCCAAGTGTGAAGGTTGAAAAGAAAGTAATTTCTTACTCTGCGATATTTGGAGCTGTGCGCTTATATTGATACTAAGAATGATAATATTCCTAGTAAGTATCCTTCAAATAAAACCTTTGAATGTCGAGAGCGCTTGTCTGCAGATGGCAGTGAGGGTGCTTATTGATGAAGAGCAGGGTAATACTTTGAATGCAGTAGGTGTAGTAACGGTTATAAACCAAGTAGGATTACGTGCTTGGGGTAATAACACTATGGCCTATCCGGATGATACCGATCCTAGAAACAGATGGATTGCAATAAGAAGGTCTTTTAACTGGTACGCAAACGGATTTATAACAAGATTTATTGATGCGGTTGATGATCCCATGCTTTATAAGATAATCGAAGCATTTCTGATGCTGAGAATATGTTCGGTAACAGCATTGTCAGCAAGGGGAGACTTTGATGAATAAAGATGGAATTCAGCATTGATGACAATCTGAGAGAATCTATACTTGCAGGAAGAATTGTTTAAAGAGAGATAGCTCCATTCATTCCGACGGAGTATAGAAAATGAAGTTTCGTTTGATCCCTAATATGATTGTAAAATGCATTGGGAGGTAATAACTCAATGAGTTTTCCAACAGTAATAAATAATTTTAATATGTACTCAGGCTCTGACAGACTTATCGGTGTAACTGATGAAGTCAAGTTGCCCTGATATGAACGCTATTACATCTTCTGTGAGCGGTGCCGGAATAGCTGGAACTATAGATATACCTGTAGTAGGTGCTTATGAAAACATGGATATGGAAATATCTTTCAGAGGACTTACTGCAGATATCTTCAAGATATTCAAAGTGGGAGAAACCGTAGACGTTACTCTTAGAGGAGGATATCAGACTCTGGATAATGAGAATGCCGTATAGGCAAGAGCTCTATGAGAGTTATGGTCAGAGGCTTTTGTAAAGAACTTCTCCGGAAGCGTAAAGATAAATGATCAGATGACTTCTACAGTTACAATATCTATAGCATATTATCTCGTAGATGTGGCAGCAACAATGTCATTGAGCTTGATGTTTAACTCCAAAATGTAATCAATGGGGTTGACGTACTTGAGGATATAAGAAGTTATATTTAATGTTTTGAGTCAGGTGTCTGTGGATGCCTGACTTTTTTGTATAAGCATAGTGGTGACATCACCAATATGGATTAAGACAGATGATAGGAGAAAAGATGAGAAAAGAGATGGATAAAAATATCGAAGTCGTAGAAAAGACTGATACAGGAGTAATTGTATTTGATAAGCCATATATTTTGGAAAGGCAAGGAATATACAAGTGTAGATATTTCAAAATGGCAAACCCTAAAGGGTATAGACCTTATAGAAGCTTTTGCAAGGCAACGGAAATGGATTATCTACAAGCGTTAATGGCGAGTATGATCTTAAGACTATTATATTCTTAATAAATAGAGCCACTGGAATACCTATGAATTCTTTTGAGTATTTGCCGATCGAGGAAGTTATAAAAATTAAGTATAAGGCTATAAGTTTTTATAAAAGTGGGCATTAGCCCTAATGACGTCAAGGTAGTAAGAAAAGATAGCTATAAGATTGTCAATAAGACTTAATCAAAGCTCTAGAATATTTTTATGAATATGCCTGTGAGGGAGCTTATAGAAATTGTTGAGGAGGTGAGTGAACTTGGCCAGTAAAAAAGAATATGAGATGAGAATAAAGATTGGCGGTAGAGTGGATGCCTCTTTGGGTAATGCTACCAGGCAAGCTATAAGTAATATTGAGGGCAGTCTGTCAAAGTTTGAAAGCCGTATGAAGACTATAGGTAAGGTGGCAACAAGTGTGACTGCTGGACTTGCCGGAGCTGCTACTGTAATGGGATCTAATTTTGAAGCACAGATGAAGGATGTACAATCTATAAGTAGGTCTAGTGAAGCTCAGTTGGACAAGTTGGGGGATAAAGCTAAGAAGATGGGATTGAAGACTGAATTTAGTGCGACAGAAGCCGGAAAAGCATTAGAATATATGGCTATGGCTGGATGGAAAACTGCCGACATGACACAAGGTATAGCAGGTGTGATGAATCTTGCTGCTGCTGCAAGTGAAGATTTGGCATTGACATCAGATATAGTAACTGATAATTTGACAGCTTTTAACTTGAAAGCGAGTGATGCAACACACTTTTCTGATGTACTTGCTGCAGCGTCTGCCAACTCAAATACAAATATAGCTATGCTTGGAGAGTCTTTTTAAATATGTTGCTCCTGTGGCAGGTGCTCTTGGGCATAAGGTTGAAGATGTAGCTGTGGGATTAGGTCTCATGGCAAATCAGGGAATTAAAGCCGCATGTCAGGTAGAGCCATGAAAAACATACTGTCAAATATGACTAAGCCTACAAAAGAAATGGCTGCGGCTATGCAGACACTTGGAGTCAGCTTGACTGATGATAGTGGAAATATGCTTTCATTTATGGATATTATGAAAAATCTTAGAAAAAGGCTTTGCAGGCGGTAATTTAGGAGCAAAGGAGTTCAAAGAGAGCTTACAATCTATTAGTGACGGATTGGAAGATGGAGAAATGGATGAGGAAGAGTATCAGGAAAAGATGGATACTTTGATGACAAGCATGTATGGAGCAGGTGCGGCGGAAAAGGCCAGACTTTGCTAATATGCTTGCAGGTAAGCAGGGGATGACAGGACTTCTTTGCCATAGTAAACTCTTCAGAAGAAGATTTTAATAAGCTTACATCCGCCATACAGAATGCTGATGGTGCGGCGGAGGATAGGCACAATACAAGACTTGACAATTTGCAGGGTGATGTAAAGCTTGCCAAGAGTGCATTGGAAGGATTGGCCATACAAGTGTATGAAGATTCTAAAGGACCTATGCGTGAAGGTGTGCAGATGTTTACCAAGTCTATTCAAGATTTGAATGCATATATCATAAAGAGCGGAGTGGCCAAGAATATAGGTAGAGCATTATCGAAAGGTCTTAAGCAAATGGAGAGCGCAGGCAAAGGCGTTATTGAGTTCGGTAAGTTCGCAACGAAGCACCAAGTGTAATCCTTGGACTTCTATCAGGTATGGCAGCAGGCTATGCTACATTAAAAGCTGTAGTAATAGGCAATAAGATAGCAAGTGGAATTTCATCTATAACAATGGCACTTTCAAATCCTGTCACGGGAGCTATTGTGGTGGGTGCATTAGCCGTATCTGCAATAGTAGGAGTAACTACAGCTCTTAAGGCTATGAGAGTAGAAGCAGGCAACAGAAGCCTTAGTAAGCATTTTGGAGACTTATCTTTATCAATGAAAGAAGTTGATATTGTGGCAGACAGGCTTGTAAGCAGTAAGTCACTTGAGGGTGTAAGAACTGCTATGAAATCATTTGATGAAGCCACAACATCAATGGATAACTTTACAGATAGCCTTAATGCAGTTAGAAAACTTAATTGGCAAGTGGGTATGGGTATCAAGCTCAGTGATGAAGACAATGCCGCATATAAAGACGACATTGAGAATATGATTCTTCTTTAAAACAATCTGTAACAAGCGAACAGTACGGTATGGATATGAATCTTGCTTCTATACTTGGAGATAATCCAAACATGGAAGGTATAAGAGCTTCTTTTAATAATTACTATACTTCAGTATACTCTGAACTTGACAGACTGGCGAAGAGATGAAAACTGCAGTCAATGATGCATTTGAATGACGGAATACTTGATATAGATGAGGCTAAGCATCTTGAAGAGCTTGAAAAGCAAATGGCCGATATGAAAGCTCAAGTTGGCAAATGACAATCTGCAGTCTTTTTGATGTTATCAATGCGTCAGGCCTTGGCAACCTTACGCCTGAAAGCTTTAAGGATATCATATCTAAAACAACAGAGAAAGCGAATGAAGCAATGGCCACTTTCTCGGAGAGTCAGGAAAAAGCACTGGCGAGCTTACACGCACAGTACAAGGACGGCTTTTTATCAGAAGGCGAGTTTAACAGACAGTATGACATTATTATCAACAGCATACTTGATAATCAAGGTAAGACTATAGGAATGGCTGTAAGCTCACTTACTAAGAATATAAAGGATTCATATTCTACAGAAATGCAGGACTTGATGCTGGAGCTGAATGATGTAGTAAACAATGCGATAAACAACGAAGGAAACCTTTATGCACTTAAAGAGCAAGGTGCGATAGCATTCACAGGCATTAAAGACAGTTTGCTGGACGGAATGAAAGTTGATTCGGCTACTAAAGAAGCTATGTCACAGCTGTATAAAGAGTTACAGCCTGACATGGAAAAGATGAATGCGATTGCAGAGAGCTACAAGAAGGCAGGATTACAAATACCTGATGAGCTGGCAAATGCGTTACATGAATCTGCTACTATAGGCGCATTGGCAGGAGATGAGGCGAGCCTTTGGTATCTATACGGTGAAAAGATTGCTAATGATCCGAATTATGCGGAGATACTCAGTACAATGCAACAGCAGGGAGTAGAGATACCGCAGGCATTACTGAATGGATTGCAGGCAAGCGGTGTACTGGATCAGGCAGGTAATATAGTGTATGGAAAGATCAAATAATTCTGTACAGTCTGCAATAGCCAAACCGATAAAAGCTGTGCCAAGTTCGATCTTGAAGCCATATATAATGTGAGTCCCAATGTGCTCAGCAATAAAGCCAGAGCGGAGGCACAGGCGGCGGCAGTAGGTAAGCAAATAGCAAGTTTAAAAACAAATAAGATAACAGGTTTGCCGGCATATGCAAGCGGTGGAATTATTGAAAGCTCTACCTGGCCACTTTCGCAGAGGACGGACCGGAGGCGGCTATACCGCTTGACGGTTCAGCACGTGCTAGTATCTTTGTGGCAAAGAGCTGGAGATACTTGGTACTCTTTGGTGGCAAGTCAAAGGCAAGTGGAAGCTTTGGAGAAACTTGAGGGTACAGATATATCAGGAGGAAGTGTGGTGGTGAACTTTTCTCCAGTACAAAACTTCTCTGCCGGCACTACAGCTGAAGAAGTTCAAAGGGTTAATGAACTCAGCTTTGAAGAGTTTAAAAAGATGTTCGACAGATATGTAAAAGATAATAGGAGACTGGGCTTTACATAAATGAGAGATAGAATATATAGCAGAGTCGGGAGATACTTGGGACAGTATCTCCTTTAAAATTTATGAAGATGAGTTTAAGGTTGAACTTTTAATGAATGCGAATAAGGACTTGATGCATATCTTTGTTTTTGGTGGTGGGGAAAGAGTAAAAATACCTGAGCTACCTGAAGATGCGAGCAACTATTTGCCTGATTGGAGAAAGTAATGGCAAGGTATACGGATTTGAGCCTGGTATATGAGGGCAAAGAAGCAAGTAATATCGGTACGGTAGAGAGCTTTACTTATGTGGATGAAGCTGAAAATAATGCGGACAATATCAGCATTACAATTGACAATGTAGATAAAAGATGGGCGAACGGCTGGACTCCAAAGCTGAATGATAAGATAGCGGCCAAAATAGCCTGGACTGATGAGAATAACAAAAAGAATAAGATTGACTGCGGTTCCTTTGCTGTAGATGACTTTTCAATATCATCAAGTCCTTTAACTTGTAGGATAAATGCCACTATAAAGCCTGTAAAAAATGAGTTTAGTGTGACTCCGAAGTCAAAACTGTGAAAGATGTATCGGTAAAGCAGATAGCAAGTGAGATAACAAGTGCATCAAGTCTTAACCTCGTATATGACAGTGATGTGGAAGATAAGATAAAGGAACTTGAGCAGTCCAATCAGACGGACTCATCTTTTCTAAAGTCTCTTTGTGACAAGTATGGCTTGAGTCTGAAAGTATATGATAATAAAGCTGTAATCTATGATGTTGCAAGATATGAGGATAAAGACAGTGTAGCCGGCATAAAGCCTGATCAGTGTACACAGTGGACTTTATAATAACAGCATTTTAGGAACTTACACAGGCGCCGTTTTTTCATATACAAATTCTAAAGATAATAAGACTATATCTGTGACGGTAGGCAAGAGTGACAGACTTTTATATATCAATGAATCTGCAGATGATGAAGCTGACGCAATGAAGAAGGCTATAGCAAAGGTGAATAAATCAATAGAGACCTCATTACTATGAGCCTTGAGCTGGTAGAGTCTATGTTTATAACAGCTACAAATTGTGTAGATCTGTTCGGATTTGAGGTGAGATAGACTGGCAAGTATTTTATAACAAGTATAAATCATAACATAGCAGGTAGCGGATACAGTCAAAGCCTTAGTCTTAGAAAAGTGATATCAAGGATAGGAGCCGGCGGTAAAGAAGATGGCCAAAAAGAAAGTGCTTCAAAAGAAAACAACAGTGCAGCGGACGGCATGGAATGAGTATAGTGAAAAAAGGTGATACTCTTTGGAACCTTGCAAAGAGAAGTACTGGCAAAAGGGAGTGAAGATGAAAGAAATATATGAGGCCAACAAGGATGTGATCGAGAAGGAAGCAAGAAGACACGGAAAGAAAGATTCAGATAACGGTCACTGGATTTGGGAAGGAACGAAGCTGAATATACCGGGTGGAAAGAATGAATAAGAATGTGTGGCGTAGATTAGCAAAGGAACAGGACTTTTGCTCAATTATGGGCGAAAGTCCGGGCTGTAGATTCGACAACTCAAAAATAAAATATAAAAAGTTGTTGACTTTTGTATCCACATAATATATAATAAAGACAGTTAAGCAATGCTTAACAACTAAAGCAAGGCAAGGGCGACAGTATTTCGGTACTGGCGGAAAGGAGGTATGGTAGGACGAGGATATGAATCTGGGTGAGTTACTTTAAAGACATAGCTAGAAGAAAATCAGACAAGAAAAATACTTTGAAACCTTAATGAATGCAAGGATATTGAGGAAGCCAGAGAGAAAGTAAAAAGCCCCTACTTAGTAAATAAGTAAGGCAACAATAAAAATAGATATATGGCAGGTCCTGCCACCGCCTTTGTATAGACTATGGTAACAGTAAAAGAAAACATGGCAAGAGCTAAGAGGTGGGTAAAGAGCAGAAAAGAAGATGGGCAGGCCAACTACGAACCCGAAGGAGCTAAGACACTCGGTTAAGGCTGTCGCATGAAGATGTGATATGCTTGAGCTCATGTAGCAAAAAGCTTGGAGTGACTCAAGCTGAGGTGATCCGAAAAGAACAAAAATGGTCTATGATAATTTGCAAAAAATTATAATTAAAGGAATAAGAGAGCTGCGGCTCTTTTTCATACAAAAATAAGGAAGGATATATGAATGATGTAATCAGGATAGGCAAAGTATCAAGCGTTGATTATGAAAAAGGTATGGTATCTGTCTACTATGAAGACAGAACCGCTATGGTAACAAGTATTATGCCGGTACTTAGTAATAGCCGATATAAGATGCCTAAAGTAGGCGAGTCATCGTAGCACATCTTAGTAACGGCACTTGCAGCAGTTGTTCTGGTACGGTTTTTAATGATGCAAATATTCCTAAAATGTCAGGTCAGAATGTGTACTATGAGGAGATGTCGGATAGTACGATGATAAGCTCTGATGGCATAGATATAACATTGAAAGCAGCTGCAGGAAGCATAAATGTATCAACTCTTTTAAATCTATAAAGCGTGTGGAAGCTTTTAGTTAGAAGTGATCATGCGAGAAACTTGGAGCTGAGGAAAAGACCTTGTGTTTTCGGTGTCAAGCGATAAAAAGTGCTTACTTTTAAAAGCTTTAACAGAGAAGTCTCATCAAGGCGCAAGTCATACTCCGACATTTTGGAAAGCCAAAAGAGAATTCTTGGGAGCAGACCTTGAAACGATTACACTTGATACTCACTTTTAAACGCTGGGTGTGAATATTACTAAGACCATTAAGAAACTTGAGCGCATTAAAGATTGGCAGAGCTAATTATATAGTGATTGGGGTAAAAAGAATTGCAAATTATAAAATTAATCTGACAAAGATAAGTGAAGCCTACATGGGTAGTATATGAGACGGCTTTATATCTGAAGCTGATATCACATTAACATTTACGGAGTATCATTGATGAATATTAAAGCGGATTTTACGACAGATAGCAGTATCGATACTGAGCTTTTAATATCAATACAGACTTTATGCAGCACTTATGAAGGCACAATCCCTTTAGACAGACGGGTTGGACTTGATTCAAGTGTAATATCTGAAAGTATTGATTTTTCAAAAGAGATAATTACTGCAGATATTTTCGACAAAATTGAAAAGTACATACAGGAAGTAGAAGTGATAGAAGTTTCTTTTAGAGAAGGTGAAGACATATCAATGTTTAATGTATTGATAAAGTTGGGAAGGAGGAAGATGTTTGAACGAGTTCCTGATGTGAGTTTTTATTGATGATCTGAGACTTGAAAGCTTGATGGAAGAGCTAAAAGAATATGAGAATGAATGCAAGAGGATAACAGGTAATAATGAATACATTACCTAAGTATCACCATATAGATTTATATTAAATGCTATGATTTGCAATTGTTCCAAAGGCTTTATGTGTATGACAATATGGGCAAAATGAATCTTTTAAAAATACTCAAACGGACCGTATCTCGACAATATGGCCATTGCATTTGGCATAGAAAGAAAGATGGGTGAGCCAAGCAAATGTAAGGTCAGATTCAAGTTATCAAGCGTGCAGACATCAGATATACCTATACCGAAAAATACTAGGTAACAGATGGCGGTATATGCTAGAACAACTAAATTTGATGAGATAGCGGCAGGAAAAGAGTATATAGATGTGGACTGTGAATGTGTAGAGGTGAGGCAGTAAATACAATGATATTGTAGCAGGTAGAATCAAGATGCTTGTGAGATAGCATTCCTTATATAGAGTATGTCAAACATCAATACTACAGAATATGGAGCTGATGTAGAAGATGATGAAACATTAGAGAAAGAATATTCCTTGCAAGCTCTACATATTCGGTAGCAGGTCCGATCGGGGCATACGAGTACTCACACAAAAAGCTTACTCAAGCCTTATATCTGATGTAAAGAGTAACGAATCCGTCTCCTAGAGTGGTAGATATAAGAGTTGTTCTAAAAAGGTGGAGAAAAGCTGATACAGAATTTTTGCAGAGCTTAAAGAGTATCTGTCAAGTGATGATAGAAAGCCTGACTGATGTAGTGGAGAAATGCCACAGGATATGTCAACTAATATTAACCTAAAGCACTTTATAAAGTGATGAAAGGACAAGGGCCAATGTCACCAATATACAAGCAGCAGTTACTAAAGCTATAGAAGATTTTAAGAGATATCAAAGTGAGAGAATTGGTAGAGATGGAATCCTTCCATGCTTGCTAAGCATGATAGTAAATGCAGGAGCAAAGAGGTAGATATAATTGAACCAGCGTCATAGTGTAGATGATGCAGCATAGCAATATTGAAGTCACCAACATCACATATGGAGCGCTCGAAAGTGATTGATATTTTAACTCTCATATCGTGGATGTTTTACCACACATTAAGAACAATCTGAAAGTGCTGTACTCGCTATGCAATAAATATTATTTAATAAATACTTGAAGCACAACATAGAGTATGGTTATACCGCATTGATAATTTAGGTGAAAGAGATTCTTGATTTAAGAGCGATTTGAGCTTTGATATCGCCCTTACTATACTTCAGATATGGATATTGAGACTAAAAGTCAGTAAAGTCTGCAATAGTTTTATATAAAAAGCGCACTAAGGCGAACATAAGAGCTGTAGTTCAAACCGTGCAGAAACGGTGAAGTGATCGAATGATAAATCGAATGGAGTACGGTAGCTTTAAAAATAGTTACAAGCGGATCACGTGATACGGGCTATGCTGCAGGAGCTTTCAAAATTATCAAAAGATTAAAAATGCTGTGCAACTTTGATAGCAGTAGAGAATAACAGATATAAAGTCTGAAGTTTATATCGAGGCCTTGTACAAAGCGTAACTATACAGTCAGTGAGGTAAAAGATGGCGAGATTTAATACGCCTCGTAATTACAAATGCAGGTATAAATATTATAAATAGAGCTATAAATGGCGAAAAGCTTGGAGTTTTCAAGTATGAAGATAGGTGATGGTACATATACAGGAAGCGAGGACTTGAAGACATTTACAGAGCTTGTAGGATATAAAAATTCTTTTTAATATATCTGCAGCATCGGTAGATGAAAATATCTTAAAGATAAATGCTACAGTAAGTAATGAGAATGTAAGTGTGGGATATCAAATAAAGGAAGTCGGGATATATGGCAAGGTGGGCAATCAAGAAACATTGATCGCAATTGCTACTGCTATAAATCCTGACTTTTTAGCTGATAGGACAAGTGCTCCTGTAAATATCATAATGGAGTTTTATCTTACGATAGAAAGAGCAAGTGAGATAAATTTTACATATAGCATACCAAGCGGAGGATATGTAGATGTCAGAACGTTTGACACAGGCTTGAAGAATATAGAGAACAAGATAAATCAAAAGCTTAAGAAGGTAACGGTTGTAGAAGTTCCGGTAGGAGGTTGGGAAGGTACTACGATATTTAAAAAGCGAATAAATATTGCCGGTATTAAAGCAAGTGATACCCCATTGTAAGTCATAAGCTTGAAGATAGCATATCAGATTCGGCAACTATAAAAGGGCTGTGGAAGGCCCTACAGCTGTCTTGATAAGGTAGTTGTATGACGGATATATAGAGCTTACATGCTACAGAAAAAAGCCGAATAGGAGTTTCTATTTGGCAGTAAAGGAGGTGTAAAAAATGGCTGATGCAATACTGATGGCAGGAGGCACAGGAGGAGTTACATCTGAAGATGTTACCGCCTCTAAGGCTCAAGTCTGCAGGGATAGTAAAACTGTCACTACCGACAGTGATGATGAAGTAGTGAAGGTACTATAAAATCAATTAACACAGCTGACGGATAACTACAACATCAACAAATCTAACGCATTCGGGCTTGATGGATTCGGAAGGATGTGGATAGATATGCCACATGGAAATGGATATTATTATCGACATGATAATAAGCCTCACACATGTATAGACTCTGTAAAACTTGGAGATGCTACAGCAGATAAGGTAGTAGCGGTAGCACTTTTACCAGCAAGACGGTGAATGTGCAAGGACAGATTGCAGACAGAGGACAGAGCTGTAAGCTACTTGCAGGGCAGAGAGGATTGGGCAAATCGAATCTGGGTGCTTTTCAAGAATGGGTGGTATCACCGCGATCCATATGATGATGGCCATGGCAATATACATGAAGCGTTTGTGTATGTTACACATGAGCAAATTAAGAATTTATTTGGAATTGATGCATCTAAGATGCTACAAGGATATAGCGTGGCAGGTGTACAAGGCACCGTACCTCGTTGGGTTTGTAACTCAGGAGATGTTTTAACTGCATATAACGATGCAGGTTTTGCATGGGATGATGCCTATGCCGGACGAGGCAGGGGAATAGTTGTTGGCTTAAAAAATGGTTCTTGCATTCAGAATGCTAACTGGGTGTTTTTATCATCGCCTAATCTCTACCCTCTTGGAATATAAAAGCAGGTAAATATCAATGGTGTTGTCGGCACGATGGTTGATTATAGTGTAGGTAGACCGGTTTTTGAGAACGCCACTTTCAACACAATTTACGTGGGGGGAGTGGCGAATAAAGACTTTCCAGAGGCAAATATATATCGTGACAGGACAACAACTGCAAGCAACTACTCAAAGTATGCAGGTGGAACAACTATAAATGTTTCAGCAGGAAGCAATTTTCATCTTTGGGCAAATGGACAATATGTTGGATTTGTTCTTGACAGAGCAATATTATTCACATTCTTTAGACAGCTAAAGATAACTTATAAACTAGATGTTAGGAATGCATACAGGTGGATACAATCGTTTGGCTGGAGCTATGGTATATGTAAACTTATATCGATGCGGAAAAACAGAAGCCGGCTACTTGCAGTGAAGGCATAAAATGCATCGTTCGTCTGAAAGGATGGGTAGTACATATAATGGAGATACATATGAGATGGTTAGATGACATCAAGCACAAATCAAGATGGATGTAGCACTGTCAGCGGATGTATATAGTGATGATAACATGTCGAGTGCTATAGGCAGCGTAACATTTACAAAGATAGAATTGATAAATTAAGGAGAAGTGAAAGAATGAGCAAATTGATATTGAAGGACAAGACGGAAATAGAGTTAAGCACGCACTACGGTGACACTTTTGTCACTGTGATAGATAGCTTTGCAAAGCTTGATGAGCTTAAGGACAAGTTGACTGATGCAAATACTGTAATCATGACAGTACAAAGTGATTGGCAGCGAGGGAGACTGTAACAGGCCTTAAATTGCAGGGTATCACTATAAATTTTGTAAAAGATGAGACAGGAGTAATTTCTCAGATACAGGCATTACTCATGTTCAGGGCTATGGATAAAGTGGAGCAGGTTGAGGCCACACTGACGGGTCGCTAGATGCACTGTCTGGTATGGCAGAGCGTAGAAGCGAGGAAGGAGAAAGGGAAATGAGCAGTAAAAAGAAAGTTAAAGGTAAGGTAAGATGGTTTGCAGCTGAGGATTAAGTACGGCCTGTATGACGGTTGATGCAAGTGCCAGCAAAGTATAGAGAGGCCGTTGAAGAGTTCATGAAGACTGATGGTGTCATCTGATGATGTAGCTATAACAAATATAAAAAGTGTGCGTAATTCCTATTGACAAACATATAATTATATGTGTATATTATAGTCATAAGGAGGTAAGAATGAGAAAAGTTACTCATCAAGGGAAGTGATAAAATGCTAAAAGAAGATGGTTGGTATGAGATTACACCTAAACTGGAGCAGGTCACTTACAGTTCAAACATCCAACTAGGGCGAAATCAAACTGTTAGCTCCGGCAAGGATATACCACCTAAAACGCTGCAGTATTGTTGAAAGAACGGTCAGGAGTGCGGTTTTCAACTTAACTTGGACGCTCCCTCTTGATGATTTCTTATATGTATAAGGAGCTATATGAAGAAAGTTGATAGATATTATTATCCTGCTATATTTACATTACTGAGACTTTGAAAGCAGATGGCCGTAACATTTCCTGACTTAGGTGTACTAGCATGGGCGGTGAGGATGATAAAGATGCGCTTTTATCCGCCAGGGAGATTTGCACTGGGATGTGCTGCCAACGGTCTTGAAGAAGACAGGAGAACCCTATGCCACTCTGCAAGCAGATTAAAGTGATAGTGGAGTAGATAGATAATGAAAGAGCTGTGTTGCAGGATGTTTATGTGCTTAGTATTAGAATGCCAATGTGAATAAATTCTGTAAAGCAGAACGGTGACATTACCGGCTTTGGTTAGATGCGGCGCGTCTTGAAAGGAATATAAACTTTCACAAGTATTACGGGAAACGCTTTACAAACAGCAGATTTCGCCGTGTTTTAGCACCCTAATCGGTGCTTTTTATTGCAAAGAAAGGAGCATTAGTAAATGCATTTTGATATTTTTAAACCTGTTTTGATATTATGAGAGACAATACATTATTCGCTGGGTATAATAATGATTGTGATGGATGTGGTATTTGGGTCTAAGACAGCGAAGGAAAGAGACTTCTAGAATTCCAGTGTAGGCATTAGATGAGGGCATCCGTAAAAATCGGTATGCTGGATATTCTTTTGCTATGTCGTGTTGTGTAGACTATATTGTGCCCGTGAATCTGGGAGGATTTTTGCCTGAGACTTTAAGAATATGTATATGCAGGATATTACAGTTATGGAGTGCACTACTTTACATAGTGTGTATGAGATACTCAGTGGTGTAAGAATATGACATTGTCGGGCTGCCCTGTGCGTAGGTATGGGTTGACGTAAAAGGCTGTAAAGAAGAATACAGGCGAATTTATAGAGATTGAGGATGAGTGAATAAAATTTTTATAAAAGTTCAGCTTGACTTTTGAGTTACCAATAGTGTAACACTTTTGTGGTTATCAAAAGCGAGGTGATGAAATGAGTCTCACGGACAGGCGCGTCCTAAAAGCGATACGCCGAAAGTTAAGCAACTTGGTGAGTCATAAAGAAGCGACCTTGAAAGCAAATAGACTGGTTAGCAAAATATTATAAAGAAACGAGAGTTGAAATTATAAGGAAGAGTGTAAATAAAGCTTCGTATAGTGAGCTTTGATATAAACAGGCTGCCGACTACCAATCAAAGCAAACCTGTCGATCATCCCGAAAGATTTCTCTTTCTGTAACATATGTATGTACAGATAGAGTGTCTTTCAAGTGCGAAAAATTTGAAGGAGCTTTTTATGCTGTAAATATGATGAACGAAACAATGAGATCATGTGAGGCATCAATACTGGGTAGATGATGAGGCGAGAAACCAGATAGAAGATGTTATGGCAAGCGCTTACAGGGTAAACTTCGATTTGATAAGTTTGTACTAGATATATTCAATCTTGGAGCAATAAACGGAATTAGAAGAGAAAGGAGCAGAAAGTAATGGGTGAGTTACAGATTTTCAAAAATGAGGAGTTTGGAGGTTAGAACTGCTAGAGATTGAAGGGAAAACCATATTTTGCGGTTCATGATGGGCGAAAGCATTGGGTATGTCAGACCGAACGACGCCATTTCCACACACTGTAGGGCTACGGTGAAATGGAGTAGCCCTATTAGCGGAAAAATGCAAGATATAAACTACATCCCCGAGGGAGATTTGTACTGTCTTATTGTAGCAGCAAACCACCAACAGCAGAGAAGTTTGAACGCTGGGTATTTGATGAAGTTCTCCATCAATTAGAAAGCACGGACTGTATAGTGACCGATGAGTTGCTGATAATCCGATTTAAATTATCCAATACAACTAAAGCTCAAAGAGGAGAGCGAAGAAAGCACTGGAAATTGAGAATAGCAGAGTCAACAGATAGCAGAGCTGACGCCAAAAGCTACTTACTATGACTTGATACTACAGTGCAAGGACTTACTGTCTATGACAGAGATAGCGAAAGATTATGGGAAAAGTGCCAAAGGCATGAATAAGTTGCTAAATGAGTTCGGTATTCAATATACAAGGTGGAGTATGGTTTTCTGTGCAGTATCAGGATAAGGGTATACAGACTAAAACACAAAATTATCCGAAACCTGACGGCACACAGGAAGCCAGAGTTCACATGGGATTGGACACAAAAGGGAAGGCTTTTCCTGTATGACTTACTGAAGTCTCGAAGATATGCTTCCAATGGTTGAACGGGATATAGTTGCATAAAAATACACTAACTAAGAGTAAGAGGGCTTAGGCTCTTTTAATTCAAGAAAGGATAAAAGATATGATTAAAATCGACAGGCAAGCAGAGACGAAAGAGGAAGATACAGTGGTGGTATAGCGGGAGATCAGGACGGCAAAGAAGTCGTGATTAGGGAATGGTATAACAGGCCTTGGAACAAGGTCTTGAGGTGCAAGGACTCAAAAAAGGCAGAGAAGATAGCTGTAGCTATGGAAAAGCCTGCAGGAATGACAATATCGGGTACGACCAAAATCAAAGAACTACCTTTATACAGCCTTGCAAAGGCCCAACGGCTGGCGAATAGAGGATGTGAAAACACCGTGCGAAACAGATTGTTCTGCACTTGTAGCTGTATGTGTTAATGCAGTGGGAATAAAAGTATCGGGCGATATCTATACAGGAAATGAGGCGGTGGCGTTGCTTAGAACAGGAGAATTTGAACTCTTATCTGCTCCTAAGTATTTGCTATCTGATGAATATCTTAAAAGAGGGGATATACTGCTTTATGAATTCCACCACACAGCTATAGCACTACAGGATGGAAGAAAAGCAGAGAAGAGCAGACCTGCACAGGTAGAATATCCGCTTGGCTGGAATGTGGACAAAGACGGACAATGGTGGTATGCCGATACTCCCAATAGTTACGTTGCCGGCAGGTGGGCATTGATAGATGGCCGTTGGTACGTCTTTGACCAAAAAGGCTATATGATAAAAGGCTGGTTTAAGCAAGGCGAAGACTGGTACTATATGAATCCTGCCAATGGAGCTATGCTCAGCGGTCAGTGGGTGGATGTGGACGGCAAGTCTTACTACCTTACTCAGTCAGGATTGATGGCCAGAGGAGGCTATATAGAGGATGCAAGCGAAAAGCTGTACTTCTTTGTAGATGATGAGGGCAGATATGTAAAAGAGTTGGACACTGATTCTCCGGATCTGAGCAAGTATGAAGTTATAGAGTAAAAATGCAAAGTCTAATAAATGTCTAATATAATGAGAAGAAAGTCAGTATTTACAAGGCTTAAAGGCACATTAAAGTACTGACTTTTAATCATGTTGTCCCGGGTTCGAGTCCCGGGTGTCTCTATCAGTGTGAAAAGGCTCAAAGCTTTTGATTTACAAGGCTTTGAGCCGTTTTAATTTCTGTGATGGTTGAAAAGGCATCTATGGTAGTAAAAGTGGCTTTACGTCATATATTTTACTGTGTTGTCAGTAAATGTAGCAAGTAAGATATATTATTTAATGGCTTTATGCTTTTAATAGTATGAAACATATATATAACCTTTCATTTATCCTAATGGTGGAAGTTCTATAAACCCTGAGTTTTCCACATTTTAATCAATTTCTGTTTATGTTGATTAGCCCACTCTGAACCATTTTAAAGCTATTTTTGGTAAAGTCACCTTCAAAGCATATCACCTGTTTGGATATCAATGGCTCCTATACACTCACCGTATATTGTGCAGAATATGTAGCGGGTTATGTTCACTTGTCGAAAATACATTTTTATTACGATACCATAAAATCTCGCTCTATTACAGGCATATAATATTTCCTTTATTTTATGTTATAATCCGTTTAAGATCTATAACTCTCTAATCTCGGAACGCCTTTTATATTAAGATAGTGTAATTATATAACTTTATTTGTAAAATATGAAACACTAACAATTATAAGAAGAAGTGTGCGTCATATATATTATAAACGAGTTGAAGGTTAAGAAAGCATTACGTTTGAAAGTTCATGAATAGATGATATAATGGATGTAAATGTCAGAATGAATTTAAGTTGATGATAAATTTTAGGTATATGTCCGTCAAAGCAAGAAATTGATTGAAGGAGCTGTGTTATGAGTTTGAAAAAGAAGAATTTATGAAAATAACTACATACGAGGAGTGGGACAAGGAAGAGATGAATTTCAGATGGCTTTGATGACAGGATGATATAGATAGAAAAGCATTTGAATGAAAGTTTATATCCAAGGCTACAGCATAGTATATATGGATAGTAAAAGAATATTTTACAGAAGTATACCCTAAGCCTAAAGAGGGAGAAGATCCGAAAAAGGAGATGGAGGTAGGTTATATACCTGATCGTGAGCTTTGTAAAAATAAAGGGTGATTTGAATAAAGAAATGAAGGTTAAATGGATTGGTAAAAACAGATTATTTTGGTATTAACAAATAATAAGATTTATGATGTTCTATCTATAGAACATGGTTGGTATAGAATTATAGATGATTCAGGTGACGATTATTTGTATCCTCCTGATATGTTTGAAATCGTCGAGGGATGATAATATGAGGTAAAAGTAATTCTTACGGAGGTTTAGTATATCATAATGAAAACATTTTTACTTAAAAACGATAAAAACAGGATTTATTTTTAAGAATCATGAGAGAATTTCGACAGAAGAAGGAACTGATAAAAATTACAAAGTATTTTAAAAGAGGAAAAATATTAGTATCGGATAGAAAGCACGAAACACCGTTGGATGACTTTATATGATTGCGAAATAGATGGAAACCTTTTACTATTGTAAGAACTGAAGAGGAGACTTTTTCTATATGCAGAAAGTACGTACTATTGAGAAGCTGTTAAAGATATTTTGAGTGAGGTGAATATGGCAGATAAGGTCAGCATTGAAGGAATAGCCTATATTGTGGAAAGAATAGTAGAAAGAGAGAGAAGCAGCCGAAGAATCAAAGGACAATAGAGAAGACGTTTTAAGGATGGAAGACATTGGCATACTACGAAGTATTAGATATTTTAGGACGGAACTTAGTGTCAGAGAAATAAGTTTAGAGGAAATTGGGTTGGACTAATTTAGAAAGGAACTGCTATAATGAGAAATAAAAGTGAAGAAGAAAATGCAAAAAGAGTCATATCAAGATTATTTAGACAGGTTATCCATGCCGGATGCCCGTTAAATTAACAGCTGAAGAAGTTGAAAAACTGATAAAAGAGGGCGTATAAAAACCACTTTACGAAGTATAAAAGGGATTTGAACCGTGTATTGGTTTAAACTTTATATTTAAGTATTTCGATTATTCTTACCCCAAGGCAGTCCGGTTGTTTCGTTTGCTAAAAGTAGATTTTATTAAATGAGTTTAATAAGTGTATATCCTGTCATATGATAATAAATGCTATAGAAATGGAGATATGGTAGCGTAAGACCTGCAGATATGTTGGATAAAATACAAGCAAAGAATATGAAAATTTTTAATTTTTATATTAAGATAGATAATGCAATATTGACAATATATATATATATATATATATAATCGTTGCACAAAAGTTTTGAGAAGAGAGATATTGTACAGAGTCCTTTATATGTGAAAAGTTGGTATTGTGCAAAGTGAGGACAAAATAAAAGTTCAAAGTATATAATTGTATTCTATAGTTTTATAAACTATTAGAAAAATATATTTTTAGTTATATCCCTTTCTTTTTCGTAGATATCTCGTCAGCGGTTCATTACTGTTACCGGGTGAGATATAAGTATGGTTAAAGTAAGACAGGGTAGGGCTGAAAGGAGTATTTATGAAGAAACTATTTTTATTGACAGCAGCTTTTTCTACGCTTATGTGTTTTAATGCATTTGCTTTTACATCAGCAATCCTGATGTCACAATAAAAAGCGGAGATACAGGAAGGACTTACACTTGTTTCACTGCTTGGAACAGAGATAACTATGCCTGTTATCAAAAAGATGCTGTTCTAAGTATAAATGAAGGTGATTCGAAATATGTGGACACATATTTTTTATGATCCTTCAGGAGCAATTAATAAGCAAAAACAACGTTGGTATGTTTAACTACAAAGATTCGGCTTTTTGCAGCTCCTACATTGAATTTGGAAAGGTCAACGGAGTATACACCACTTACAATAAGCAGTTATAATGTTGGTGATCCGGTGTTAAGTGGAAGAACACATAAAGCGTATACCGGGCAGGATGTTATAATATCTTTTTCTAAGAATACAGGTAGTAACTTTGCACTCCCATATGATTTTGAGGGAAGCTACTTCAATGAAAAAAATGCAAATAGAGTAGGTTACTTTTATGTAGATATGGGCTCATCTGCAAATACATCATCTCAGGTTGGGAAAACACTGATAGAGGATGGAAGTATAAAGAGTCTAACGAAGTTATGTAACCAATACATGGAAGCAGGTTGACGGATATGGTATTTTTGACTGAGAGGATATAGCTGCAAGCTGGAGACAGATAAACGGAGTATGGTACTTCTTTAATGCAAGCGGAGCAATGGTTACAGGATGGGTACAGTCAGGAAATGACTGGTATTATATGAATCAGTCAGGTGCTATGGCTACAGGATGGGTACAGTCGGGAAATGATTGGTACTACATGAGTCCGTCAGGAGCAATGTTAAGCAATACAACTACTGCAGACGGCTACAGACTGGACGCTTCAGGAAGATGGGTAAATAATTGGATATTGTATATATTGAGGCATAATATAAATTTATTAGGAGCAGAGGAATGAAAGTTACCCTGCTCCTTCTATATTTAAGTATTACGATTATTCTTCCCCAAGGCAGTCTTGTCGTGCCATCTATTATCTTGTCAAAGAAGCTGTTCACATATTCCCTTGCGTTTTCCCAAGTCGGTGTTTTCCAGAATCCTGTCTACAAAAACTGTTGAATTTATCCGCATTCTTATTTACATCAGTGGCATATTCAAAAACTTGTTCTGATACAGTTCCAGTTGAGTATATCATGCTGTAAAGAAAAGCAATATTGTCCGCTTACAACCTTTTATATTCTTTGTATTGTTAAAAATCATACCTACCACACAAAATTCGGGAACTATCTTGATTATTTTATCTTTTGATAGATATCTATTATATCAGTATTTATCACCTCATCACAGAGGTCGAGGCCGTCGTTATTATAGATTGCAGTGATTCTGTCTTTGAAATATTTCATCACACATTGCACAGGAATATATTGCAAGATTGCCTCCTTACCGTGCCTCTCCCACTATGAAGTCAGTATTCGGGTGGTGTGAAATAACCTTCTTTAGAAAATCAAGTGCAAATTTCTGAGCCGGAATAACTGAAAAACTCATCATAAAGTCCTCTTTCCAAGCTACAACACTGTCATCGGTTCCTCTGAATGCAATATACATCAGGCTGTCGCCACATAAAATCCCTGTTGAAGAAAAATTGGTATTTTTCTCATGGTAGAGGTCTATATAATCAGGATCATAACTCACTAAAATCTTTGTGAATGACAAGCGAGTTTAAAAAGTCGAGTAGTCAGGTCACCCATATAACCGCAATGATAGCCGTGATCACAGGTATTTGCAGGCATCGAAATAGTAATACCTGTTGAATTTATCTTGCTCTGCAAGTCTTTTAAGTCAAGATAGGAGAATAAAGAAAAAACCGCATTATCAAGTTCATTAAAAGGAGAGATATCAAAAGACAAATCCCCGCGCCATTTAATATAGTCAATTATATTTGCCATTATAACCTCCTGTCGTCGTTATGCAATGGAAATCATATATAAGGACACAATAATATAAAAATATATGATTAGTAAACACATATAGTATAAGTGTTAAAGAAAGATAAATCCATTTTCATAAAATTGTGGTATACTGGTTTTATAGGACACATTGATTACATATTTTGGGTAAAAAGCTATTATATATCCAAAATAAAAATTGAGTTAAAAAGTTATTGTATAGATAAATAATAATAAAGTTAGAATATTATAACCTGAGATTATAGTTGTTATAAATAATTTTTAGAGTATAATAAAAAGACTATTGACTATCTGAAAACTTTTATACGCTGGAAATAAGGGATTATATGACTGATGACGAGAGAGTTCCACCTATATAAATATAAATGTACTGTTGAGAGGGTCTCATCTAGTATCTACGGTATTTTACGATTTTAGTATCAATCTACAACGGGAGGATATAAACAGATATACTTTTAGGTAGTGTCCATATCCTGTGCGCTTAGCTGCTGGCTGCACAAAAAGAGTCTGTGAAAATATAGTACATTTCAGAGTGATGTTCGGCTGGAGGTGTTTCGCATACTGTATCTTCTATATTCTAAGCGGCGGTTCAACAGCCCGTATCTGACAGGAGGTAAACTGCATACTTTTGCTTGTAGCCTTGACAAAAACTTAGTTATAACATTTATAGCCTGTATGTGGTGTTGGATCTGTGCCTTTGGAGGAAAGAGTATAGAAAATTCTGCATATCAGGAGATCAACATTGTTGTGGGAGTGATGATGTTGATGTGAGTTTTGATATTGTGCGAATTTATATAAAATGTATTGACGAGCAGAAGGAAAAGTCGGAAAGGGCTCAATATAGAGCTGCAAAAAGAAAAAGAACTAAGTAACTATGCATTTACCATGTTGTCTGAGTTAAGTGAGAGCTTCGGACTTTTTGCAATGACGGATCCTAAAAAGATTATGGAAAAGCTTTCTCTGACATTAAAAAAGAATAAGATGTATTCGGAGTTTATGCTCATAAAGTTTGAGCGTGACGATGTGCCTGAAATTATAGAAAGCAACGGTATGGATGAAAGGACATATGATGACATTTTAGTTAAGATAAGAGATTGGAATGAAAAAGTAAGCAAGCCGGTAAGTGAAGACAGCAAAGATATATTCTATATGGATTCGGGAGGAGACAGCTATGAGGTGACTGTCTTCGGCGAGAGTGCATATATAAGCGGTGTACTGGTGAGAAGAGTGGCGGATACGTCAGGGGAAGTAAAAGACTTTTATTTACATCTTATAAAGACCGTTTTCAACAACTTGGATATGTATTCTCAGATAGAGAGATTCGTTTCGGTAGAGGAACAGAATCGTATTGCAAATGAGATTCATGATACCGTAATACAGAAGCTCTTCGGAATTGCCTGTAGAATGCTTTTATTGGAAGGTAAGATAAAAAACAGAGAAAATTATGTAGAAGAAATAAACATACTCAGGACTTCCATAGAGAGTACTATGACTGAGTTGCGTGAAAGTATCTACGGCAAAAGGTTCAAAGACAATCTGAATACTTTCATTCACTACCACATATGCATATATGGAGGAAGCGAGAGATTAAATGAGTAAATATAGATATTGACTTTGATGAGCAGGGTGATATATAGCTATTGCGCTGAAGATCAAATTCTTATAGAGTGATATGTGAGGCGGTCAATACGCTATAAAACACGCAGGCAAAGAATCATAGATGTTGGTTAAAAGTTAACCGACACTCACAGAACTGACGGTTGAAGACGACGGATCGGGCTTTTCCGAGGATGATCAAAAGATTTCCATGAAGGCACGGATTGAGAAATATGAGAAGCATAGCTGTTTTGCTTAAAGGATGAGTATAGTACAGCGTGACAAAAAGGGAGTTAGAGTAAGACGAAGCCATTGGAGATAAGGAGAATATGGTACTTGTGGATGACCATCCCCATTGCAAGACAGGGATTGAATTGTGATAAACCACAGACCGGATGAAGAGATCTGCGTCGTCACGGTAAAAAGAGGCTATTGATTTGACTAAGGAAAATCAATAGACAGTGTGTTTGTGGATTTGAATTTACACAATGAAAGCGATTTACTTTGGAGTGGGATACAGAGTCAGAACATATAAAACCTTTTGTTATAACATCATCCTCAAGTGAGAGCGATTGTAAAAGCAAGAATATGGGCATAGATGCATTAGATACTTTAAGGACGCTTATAGATGATATCATGTACAGCTTAAGAGTGGTGTGACAGAGGAGGAAAATTTTATTCATCAGATTTGATGGCAAATGTCGGAAACATTTCTGAAGACAGATAAAAAGAATTGATACATTGACAAGAAGAGAACTTGAAGTGGTGCATTAGCTTTTGGCATGAGGATATTCCACTGCAAAGATTGCAAACAATTTGTCGATATCGGGTAATGGTACGGTAAAGAAGCACACTTTCAAATATATTCAGCAAGTTGGAGATAATATAACAGAACTGCAGTTTTGGTATTTCGTTGAAAAACATATGCGAAAGATTTCAAACGATATTAAACTCTTAAGTGATAAACTTGAGGATTTTAAAATATATTTTAGAGCGAAGAGTGGATATGCATAAGAAATTTTCGTAAAAGTCGCATTTTCGCTTTCATTTCATCGGATTGGCGGTGCAGTTATGCTGCGCAAGTTGGAACGCTATCAGTGCGCAGGTTAATCTTACAAGCGGTACTATGGACGATGAATCTGGTAAGAGCATGAGAAGTACTCTGACGAGCATTAGCAGATGCAACGGCAATGTGGAAACACCTGTTTTGGCGCGCAGTTTAGTCCCACAGATAAGTGAACTTGAAACCTTTTGACGAAGGGTTGCCTGTCAATGCGCTACTTGAGGGCAAGCTTTTGAGACCGATTTTCAACAACACCCGCACAGGAAGCAGTGTAAATAAATTAAATTATACAAAGCTTGATTTATCAAAGACGGGAGAAAGTGGAGCTGCAGGCGGACAGTGCCGCTTTTATATATAACGGAGTCAGCTATGTACCCTGGAGAAAAATGAATGCTATACACAGCCGCTTAAGTTTGAGGTTTATAAGACTTTGAGTAAGGAAGATATGATGAGAGTATAGGTCAGATTTATTTAAAGCTTTAGTGATGAAAGTGCAAATATGATCAAAGATTTGCCGACAAAGCTCGATATAGATGCTGCTAATCTTGAAGAGCTAGATGATACCTTAGGTGTACAAAACGGTGGTGGTTAAGCACTCACTTGAAATTCCCTGTGATGTATTTCAGCAGGTTCAAAAGTAACAGAGTGTAAAATAGGAGGCAATATGAAAAACGCATTAGCTGTCATTGGTAGCGGTTATGGCAATGTCATCAGAATAACGAAGTTTGCATACTGGAAATCAGAGCTTACGTAAAGGCAAATATTCCGTTGTATACGATGTGGATAGAGATGAGCTGATGATGAAGGGTCAGAAAAGGTTGATCGGCTGATAAAGGAGATATCACTATAAGACCGGATCAGGGCAAAATCATCTTCAGAAAGTGTACAGGAAGAATCGACTCAAAATACTGAGAGTGACTACAAAAGAAAAGTTATACAAAATAAGCCAGCTATTGAAGAGACAAAAGAAAGTATAACAAAGACAGAGAATAATACTGAAAGCAAGGCGGAAGCGGACACAAACACGAGGAATAAGCTGCTGAAAACAGATGATGCAATATATGCAAGTCTGCTTTAATATGAGTTATAATACCGCTTTGCCGTATATTAAAGGAAGACTCGGCTCTATGCCTTTAGCCTTGTCACTGTATTGTGTGTACTTACAGGTATCATATTTTTATATTGCCGCGTCTTTATATTATACATAAAGGAGATAAGGACCTGATAGGGTACGGGATTATGGCGGAATAATATTTATATAGCCAATTTGGTGCCTGCGTATTTATGAAAAACTCGCACTCAAGTCCGTATGCATATATCGGTATTTGGAATACTTTTTAATATGATTACAGTATTACCGCAGATTGCGGCAAGAGATGATAAGGCAATATCTTTTGCCGCGGCATATAAGACTCTGCAAATATAAAAAGAGCTGGTAATTACATATAACGGCTATATTTTGTTTGACAGAAATAAACTTATGGTTTAACTGGCTGTAAAGAGTACAAAAGATATTTTTATATACGGTAGCAGAGACGATACTTGATAATAACAAAGAATGTCCTGGTATCTTTACTTGTACTTTTACGGAGGAGTATTACCCGTGTAATATATTTGACATACAGATTTTTCTCAGAGGTGTTTTCCGTGTTACCTGAACTCCTTGGCTTTTTGAAGGGTCTATCGGTATTGCATTTCCGATAATATAATTCAATGTTTGTAGTGGACCAGCGTATTTTCAAGAGACAGGTATGAGAGCACAGGAAAGCGATATAAAAAGGTTTGGTATCACTTTTGTTTGCCACATTATTTTGTGTGGTTTTGTGGGTGTATTCTATCTATCCCAAAGCTATACTTGATAGGAAGTATGCGGAGCCGCTTATAATGCCCGGAGATATGGCACTGATAAAAGAGAGACAGAAGAAGAGATAAATGCGCTTAGTGAAGGTGAGATTATCTGCTTTAAAAGAGATGATATAACTATAGTTCATGGATAGAAAAGTCTTTACAGGATAAGGCGGCAATATAAGCTTTAGACTAAAAGGAGACAACAATAATGCAGTTGATGAGAGAAAGGTGGAGCCTAACGATGTCAGAGGTATCGTTATAAAGGTGATTCCGAAGGTGGCTTACCGGGCTGTTTTAAGAGTACAGATTCTGAAGGAGCTTGTGACAAATAATGAAGGTTGAAGGCAAAAGCAGCTTGACACTGAAAATAAACAATGTATTAAACTGACAAAAGAGGGCAAGGATATTTTTATATGCGATCGGGTTTGATACTTTTGGCAGTATAGCTGCACTGTTTATAAAGCCTCAGACCGCACACACACGGGAGTAAAAGAGACGAGTGTAAACGTTATAACATTACCAACTGCAGCATCCTACAAGGCATCTGCAGAACGATATCTCTGACGGAGATGGAAGAGGGCAGAGTCTATCCGAGCGATCGCTACAGATACTGTAAGTATTGATTTTAATTCTGAAATTATCTTGACAAATGCCGTCAATTTATCCGAGACTACACTATAAGTGCGGTATTACAGGGCTACTGGTGGGCAGAGGGCGATGAAAGAGTATAATATATGAAAAGGTATATCCTCTGCAGACGGTAAAGATAGATGAGAATGTACCGACGATGGAAGATAGATAAGACTTTCTGATATAGACAGAATGACTTGCAGAAAAACTATGCACAGGAGATAGAGGGCAAAACTTGAGGAAACCGACAAGGACTTTTATGTACTATTTAGTGGTAAAGTAATAGATAGGATGCAGGAAAAGGAATTTTCTCCTATATGAGATATTCCTATTTCAAAATGATAAGTTCTATCAGATAGGATGATGGGTGTTGATAAAGTAAGCGATATAACGGAAACGACTACAGTAAAAGTTCAAAAGGTGGGATTGAGAGAGTGTCGGTATATGTATTCTCGTCTATCATATCGGCTGCAATATTGGTGTTTGTGAGATTTTTCAGTGTCGAGGCTGTCGAGAAGAGCTAAAGATTAAAAACTAAGCAGTTTATGAGAAAATACGGCAGCAGGATGATATGTATTGATACTTACCTGCATTTGAAGAAAAGACCGTTTATAAAAATAAAGAGTATGGTAGATATATTGGAGCTTTCAGATGAGATAAGAGAAACTGATATTTTATGTTGAAGGAGAAAATAATCTGCCTAAGGACGGTAAAATATATATTTACAAAGCAGTATGTATATATTTTTGAAATGAAGGTAATCGAGGTAGTATCCGACTACTACTTTAGTGGTAGCTTGATTTTATAACCGGTATGTTTTAATTATTTATTAAATAGAGATAGAATAATCTCATGAAGGAAAAACTAAGATTAGTTTTAAAGTTGAATATCATGATTAACAACGTCATATAATTTTATAATTCAGAGGAAGGTAAGTGAAGCGTTCAAGAAGAAATACTTTGAGCTGGTGGAATAGTATGCGTTGGGATTGGTTTCGGCAGGACAGGATATTTATTGGACCGATTCACGGTTGCAACAACATGACTATGGAATGTAGACTTCGAGACGGGATTTAGGATTATACGGACAGTACGCAGATGAGACGCAGGAACGCGCAGGCTGGCTCATAGTACGGCGTAGCATTTTAGCGAGGCGTATGACCGTTCTTCATCAGAGCGGACCAGGATCACAACGCTAGCAAAAGAAATGCGGCAGTGCTGGCGCAACAAGCGAAAGAGCAGGGCCACAACAACGTTGATTTCAATGCAGAGTTAAAGGATCAGGAGCAGCCGGCGAATATCGCAGATCTTACGTGGAAAGATCGTTGCAGATGCAAGGCGTGATTCAGATGCAGCGATAATGGAGGTATCCCGGATATGCGCAGGGTCTCCGTTCTGATATTGCTACGTGGTGGATGATAGCGCTGTTTCCGCGGGCTGTGGGTGGAGGCTGGCGGCCTTGATATGAGTGAGAGGACCGGTAATCACAAATCTCAAGTGATATGACTGTGTTATGCATATGTCCAGAGAGAGCAGCATCAGCCTCACAAAGCTGTGGTAATGAGGATGTATTCTGCTTGCAAAGGCTGTTGCAGCAAAATGCCTAATGACGACAGATTCTCTACAGCGGAGGTGTGCACTTTCGCAAGATTGTCTGTACTCTGAGGATCAGGAAGGAAGGCTGCACTGAGAAAACAACAAGTGATCAATGCACAAAGTGCCCTTTCTAGACTGATCAGAGACGGATATCTTCGTAGGTCTGGCCATGGATCCGTGGACGCAGGAGTGAGACCGCCAAACAGGTACAGCTGAGAATAGAACAGAATCAATGACGATAAGTTGCCGCAAGCGGGCGTTCAGCTTTCACTGGATCTCTCGATCAGTTCAACGCAGCAAGGACGCAGGAACAAATATTTTGACAAGCAGAACACAGGCTGCAAGGCACACATGATGAAAGACAGGCAGAGTGCGTTATCTGACTCGCCCTTTTTATTCATATATCTTTTATTTATTGGAAACTAGATTATGCATTATAATACATTTCATATGTACTAAATTAAAATATAAAATTGACCCAGATTTATATAAGGTGATTAAAATTATTGCTCAAAGTAATCGTGAAAGGAACATACAGAGAGATATAACAACGAGTAGACGATTTTTATTTATTCTGTGTGTGGCCTTTATCATGATGGTGGTAGGTGCTTGAAATCTCTCATCGCAGAAAGGTGACTGTAACTGGCACCTCGCAGCGGCTGTATGATGGGCATGAATGCTAAATCCTCGGGGCTTGTTATAGTGCCGCTTATATTTTCTTTGATATGGTTGTTTATCGCCGAACTTGGCTCCAAGATAGCAATGGTACTGAGCGTCATCTTCATAACAGCAAGTCTTATTCAAGTCAACGAGATTTTATACGCGGTACTTGGTCATCTGCTGATCGTAGTGATGCTTGTACTTATATTTGGCAGGTATGGCATTATCGCAGCAGCCTGTTAATGAAAATGATGTAGGGCCATGTATTATGTTTGATAAACATGGCAGCTACCGCACAGTGACCGCCATTTTATTTTCTTTTAAAATTATTCTTCAACAATCTTTGCCGCCTTTATGTCCTGCACACCACAGCATGTACCCGTACAAATAAACGACACAACGAGTCCTGGCCTACAGCCACAGCTGCCCCAAAATAAATGCTTTTCTTTAACATATTTTACCCTGACGAACCCAAACGCCGTCTGCGTGTCTATTGCATCCGTCAACTGTTGTATTTGTAACCTGCTTCAACCGTTGGCATCAAGATAGCACCAAAGTCTCGACTTCTGTACCGGCCCTTCTTTGCAGAAGTCCGGCTTTCCAAAGTAGTACCACTTGTTGATTGATAAGTGCCCAGCCCACAGTGCATATCTCCGTTTGGCTGATTTAAGTAGTATCTGAATCCCTCGAATCTGTAATCCGATCCCGTTCAGCACAACACCGTTGCGCCGTCATACCAATGACCGACCGGTTTACCATGAAACCAGCTTTCAGCGTGTGTACCGTCAGGTTTTCAGAGTACCGCGAGTTGTTTGACTGATACCAACCACCGTTGTTTGTTGAATTGTTGGTATTTGTGCGTATTTAGTTGACGGGTTAAGCGATGTGTATTGCTTCTGTTCTTCTTATACCGGCAACTGTATCAGCATCAAAAATCTCAGCCTCAGACTGAATACTCATACAGAGCCGCCTTAGCGGATATACCTTGAATGAATAGCTCCCTGCGCCGTTGTCGATAATAAGTTTTGTGAAATCATACTTGTAGCACTGTTGTGTTGTTGGAGCCAATCTTTTATTGCCTTGAAAAGCTGTACTTGTACTTGGTCTTATCTCAGCCCTCGTCCCACTGTTGCATGGCCCTGCTTCCATCGTCCCATGATGCACCACCTATAGAATAGTCGCTCGCCGCAAAAACAGACATACCTCATAAAAGAGTGAAAAACCATGGATAACATTAAAATCAGTTTTTTCATAAATATCCTTTCTTTTATAAGTTCTATTTGTCTCAAAAGACACACTCATAAGTCCTATTCTAGCATATAAAGGCAATACTTATATTAAATTTGATTAAATATATTTTACCTCTTCTAAACTTTGTGTTTTCGTTCTTTACTGTACAAAGATATCTGTACATACTTGCCGGAGAACATGAGAGTCTGTGACCTACAGTTTTTATAGCGCCCTTCATGGAAAAAATCCCTTTTTGATAAAGCTGCTTTATTATATCAAGTTTTTCGATATGGCTAAGTTTATTAAAGGAAGTTTACGTCGATACGAAACAGTATCTCATCATCAGCATTTGAAATACTCGTCTGAGAAGATTTCCGTTCACAGTTTCCCTTTATCTCAATAGATATATTTTTGCTTACATAGTTGTCCGGATGACATAGTGAGAATACCAGATTTGAAAGCTCTTTATACCTGTTGTCGTCAAAACTTATATTTAATGCACCTATAAGACTATCAGCATTATCCCTTATATAAAAAGTGGAACATCTAAAATCTACCGTTACCTGACAGTGCAGTAGTTTGAAAGTCACTTTTCATTAGATGAAGTACTTTTATTAAGTGATGGTTTTCATAGTCGGACTTATAGTATCACCTGATTTTCTCCCCGCTGATCCTCCGTTTACTATGTGCAATATATGCTTCAGATCATATACTATAACTCTCATAGTCAGGACCGAGCAGTGTACTGAAAAAGTTTGAAATATCATGTACCTGCCTATATTAAATTCATTCATTTCACCCCGATATATTTGTTAAGGTCAGCAAAAATATAAATTGCAAACTGAAACGCTCTATATTTATTATATCAAACTTGAAAGAATATAATAGAAAAATGAAAATTATACAAAATTAGCTAAAATAAGAGAGAGAAATTCAGCGCAAAAATCGAGTGCTCAAAAATTCTCAAAGAAAAATTCTCAAAGGAGAGTTTGAAAGTAAAATAAGTCGGTTTTTACTGCAAAGATACAGATAATAATATTTCAAAAAATATCAGCAGGAAGTTTTTGCTTTTGTTGAGAAAATTTAGAAAATCATATTTTAATGATATTGCACAGAAAATATACTGAAAAATATTTTAGAGGAGACTTTTTATTAAACAATATTGACAATAATTAAAATTAGTGATAAATTATTCTCATAAAGATATTTAGATAATAAAACCTTAAAAATACAAATAAATTGTATAAAATGTACACACATGAAAAATACAATGAAGGAATAAGTGTTATCTCACTATATTATAGAAATTGCTACTGTCCGCCAGTCGTTTGTTACGATGACCGGGTATCAAATAATTATATTTGGAGGTATTAAATGGAGTATGAGAAAATGTTAGGTGTGGAGGCACCGAAGTCATGGACACAGTAAGAGAGAGGTTCCCACAGTTACATGCGGAGCAAAGAAGAAAGGCGCTTGAGATGACTCATTACAATGAGTTTGCATTCCCGCAGGTCTTTTTATATATTGACTGCCTTTCAGACTCAGGTACCCAGCATCAATGACGGATACACAGTGGTCGGCTATGTTCCTGCCGATGAATCATATGGTAGAAACAAGGATACTATGTTTTACTTGATGCATTCAGAGACGTTTGGGAGAGAGGTGATGACCCAGAAGAGACCCATCAACTACATCAAAGAGTGGCATTGACAAAAGATGATGTAGAGAAGATGATGAACGAGGTGTATCTGGTTGACTACGAGGGTGGATTTATCAACGGCGGTAAATACCAGCTTCCAGACCGAATGACATTTATTGTTCCGCAGGGACGTTGTGCGGAGGCGCTTTTTATTTGACGTATTAAAAGCCTTTTATTTGCAAGAAGATGGCCGGGTAGGTATTTACCATTCCGTCAAATGCACACTTTGATACAACAGAGGGCAATATCAAGCAGATGGGAAATATTCCAAGAAATCTTTTCCATAAGGAAGTTTTGTTTGAAGTACCTGAGAGCGGAAAGTATGAGAAGAATCCTTTCAAGGGAGATATGGATATTGATAAACTGAATCAGCTTATAGAAGCGTATGTTGAGAATGTTCCTCTATATATTCAACAGTAAATCAACAACTCAGTATGCGACAGGCTGCACCTATGGGCAATGTCGAGAGGTTTCGAAAGATCGCTCATAAGCAATATACCATTTGTTATGGACGGCAAGATGGGTTGAAACTGCTACTTTATCAAGATGAATGAAGAGGGCTAGAGATAGCATCAATATGTGAGATTGCAAAAGAGATGTTCTCTTACTTTGATGTTGTTTCGGCTTCACTTAAGAAAAACGGACATGCAAATATGGGCGGAGTTTTGGCTTTCCGTGACAAGGGTCTGTTCTGGCAGAAGTTCTCCGAGTTCAATGAGGACGGTAGTAAAGACTGATATCGACATCTTTTGAAGGTTCGCAGATATCGGCTTACGGTAATGATTTCACGGGCGGTGGCGTGTGTGACATGACATCGGCGCTTTGCCAGGGAAATGTAAGGAAGAGGCCAGATTTGATTATCAGGATGAGAGAGTAGACAGTGCCAGTATTTGGCGGACGGACTTACAGCTAACGGTAACGGTAGTACAGCCGGCGCGGACATGGGAGTCTATATTGATGTTGATAAGTTTTGGCTAGCAGAGAGGACATGAAAGCTTTGCAGGTCAGGCACTCCCACTCTGAGATGATCCATCGTTACGGTATGGCACGTTGTGTAGAGCTTGGAGATTTTCTCAATGGAGTATGATCTTAAGTCTCCCGAGCAGCAAAAAGAGAGTATGTAATGTTGTTCGTTTGGCTATCAACAGTAGCCAGTTCAGCAAACACAGTATGGACTATATAATTGCAGCATTGACACAGCTTGGCGGGCGATAGAGACACTATCCTGAATTCTTAAGATTACATTCGGTCGCACATTGCCGATGAGACATTTCATCGCTTGGCAGAGACCTTATGTCTGACCAAGGAAGAGATGGTGACGAGGAAAAACCACAAATATTGGGAAAATAACAGATATATAAGCGGTCCGGATGCGGTCGGCTGCTATCCAATAAGGGGGACTTGTTTTAACAAGATGGAGGAAGTTTTATGGGTTTGATAATACACTGCAAAGCAGGATGGTTTTAACTCACAAATAGGGTTTATTATAGCATGTGTAGGCTCTGGTTGTAGGTATGGGAAAATCTGTGAGATTTCCGTGCTGGTGTCACTGGGGGATGACTTTTTCGATTCTCTTACTCATATTTGTTATACTGATAGGAAGTACTGGTGTGTTGAGGAAATCGCGCTAGAAGGAGCACAGTGAAGTGTCCCGATAGGAGCCTTCTGCAGCTATGGCACATGCAGTAAGAGGAGAAAAGTAGGTGAGAGCATCGGCATCATACCTACTATAGGTTCTTTTGCACTTGTATCGGATATTCATGCGTAGTCGGATGGATATTTAAATATGTTGCAAATGGCATTACAGGCAAGGTGTTTGCAATGGGTACAAAGTATGGACCTTATAGGCACCTACCTCTCGGTACAATCCGCAGTGCCTTCGGCAATAATATGTGGATAGTCACTGCGCTTATTGTCAACTTTTGCAATTATGGCATTCGGAGTTGCGGATGGTATTGAGAAAGCAAAATGTCTGCGATGCCTCTGCTGTAATGATGATAGTCTGGCCGTTTATACAGGTATACAGCCGAGCGGTTGACGGATCAGTAAGCATATATTTACTGTAAATCCTGAAGGATTAGGACATCAGGACTTTGGATATTTGCGATTCGACAGGCATTCTTCTCATTGTCTATAGCCGCAACGGTACTCGTTATTTTACGGTTCTTACTAAGTAAGAAAGAGGATATACCGTTTCCTCAGCAATGAATATAGCTATATTTGATACCTGTGCGGCTCTCGGCAGCACGTTATTATACCGCTATGGCTACATCAGGTGCGGAGCTAGCGAAGGCGGTCCGGGACTTATGTTTATCTACCTTTGTAAACATCATGAATCAGATGCCGGCGGAATGATAGTCGGAATAGTATTTCTTTGTATGTGTTACATTTGCGGGACTCCAGTTCTTTGGTCAACTTATATGAGGCACCTGTAGCTACCTTTTGCAGCAGCAGGCTTGCTGGCAGATTGCAGTCTGTGGACTATAGAGTAATCGGAGTTGTCGTTGCAATACTTATACAGGGAATCGTTTCAAACTGGATGTGATGCGGTATCAATATATATCTGCCCGATAGGCGGTACTGCTTCCGTTATGTTGTTCTTATTCGGTAGTAAAAGCATACACGGAAGCTGAAAATACCGGCAGCAGCGAAGGGAGATATGGTTCTTCCTGGAAAGTGCATGTATATACGGACTTGCATTACTGGCACTTATAGCCGCGCATTCTATGGCGGAATCGGTTGATTTTTACTATATTTTATAAAACTCTCAACGTAGTTGGGAGTTGTGCATGAAAAAGTTGTTGACAACTTATATAGAATATAGTAGCTAATAGAGATTAGCACTCTACATAAGTGAGTGCTAACAAATAAAGAAGGGAGGAGCGAATGGATTCAGATGACAGGAAAGCGATTATTTTAAAAGCTATCATAAAGAACTATATGGAAACCGGGGAGCCGGTTTGGTTCAAGAACTATTTCAAAGCTCCTGAATTAAACTTGTTCCGCTACTATAAGAAATGAGATGAGCGACCTTGAAGAGATGGGTTACATTTTGCAGCCGCATACTGGCAGGACGACACCTTCTAGATAGGGATACAGATTTTATGTAGATGAGATCTTGAGAGAAAGGAGATAGAGACTGAGTGAGTTCAAGGATCTGATGTTCAAGAAAGGGGACAGATTGGAAAACGTCTTAAAGCAGTTGGCAAAGATAATTGCAAGAGATACCAATTATGCCGCAATGATTTCAGGACCTGCTATCCACTCAAATAAGGTAAAGTTTTTGCAGCTCTCAAAGATGGACAGATTTAAGCTCCTGCTGTTGACGGTAGCTGAAGGAAATATTATAAAACAATAAGATAATAGATATCGACAGTGAAACATCTGAAAGCGAGATTTTTAAATTTGAAATCTCTTATAAATATTTCTAAACGGACTCACTGTAGAAGAGATAGTTTTTAAGCATTATGAACAAGTTACGAACAGATGCCGGAGTTTACGATATAGTTGATAAGGTTTTGCGAGAAGTTGGTGGCGGTGTTTGGAAAGTGCTACCGACAATCTGGAGATATATGCTAAGCGGTACGACAAATATTTTCAAGTATCCTGAAATATCGACAGAGAAAAGGCAAGTCAGCTTGTGGATGCTCTTTGAGGAGAAGGATAAGCTGAAGGAGATGCTTTGCAAAGGTTTGTGACGATGACAAGGACGGTATCAAAGTTTATATAGGAAATGAGGTAAACTGCTCAGATATGAGAGATCTTTCGGTAGTTACAGCCACCATGAAATAGGCGAAGACTTAGAGTGTACTATCGGTATAGTAGGACCCGGAAGAGAATGGACTATGAAAAAGGTACTCAAAAGACTGTAAAGACTGTAATGGCATCTTTGGATGAGCAGTTTAAAATGATGAATAAGTGAGAGGTCAGTGGAAGAAAAAGATTTTAAAAGAGAACAGGAAGAAAAACAACAAGTTTTTAGAAGGCGAAGAAGCAAGGCAGTTGATACAGAGGCCGAGGAAACTCCTGAGGAAGCGGCAAAGGCAGGAGTTATAGAAGCTGAAGCTCAGAGGCTTTCAGCGATGAAAATCTTGAAGAAAAGTAAGATAAAAAGATATTGCCATTGCGGATTTGACGGAGACTCAAAAGAAGTATGGCGAGTTTGATAATTTCAGAAAGCGAAGCGAGAAGGAAAAGCGACAATCATGATATGGGTGCAAGAAGCAGCAGGAAAAGATTTTGCCGGAAGTTGATAATTTCGAACGTAGCAAGGTGGCGGCAATCACATGAAGAGAAGGTAGGTTTCGCTGACGGAATTACGAAATGGATATACAATCAGCTAGACCTGAGGATTTGGGGAGTAAATCGTTGATTGTGTAGGACAGGTATTCGACCCGAACTTTCACAATGCGGTGATGCATAGTGAAGATGAAAGTCTGGTGAGAATGTGGTTGCTGAGGAACTTTTAAAGGATAGTGGCATGATTTGCGTTCTAGACACAGGATGGTAAAGGTTGCCAACTGGTGACAAACATTTTACACTGTAAAAGGTGTCAAATATTTTTATAGATTAAATATTTTATTATTGGATGGAAATTATAATGAGCAAGATTATCGGTATAGATTTAGTACAACAAAACAGCTGTAGAGAAGTTGGCGGAGGGTGGAAAGCCTGTAGTTATTCCAAACTCTGAAGGTTCAAGAACAACACCTTCAGTTGTAGCATTTACAAAGACAGGTGAGAGACTTATAGGTGAGCCTGCAAAGCGTCAGGCGGTTACAAATGCCGACAGAACAATCTCTTCAATCAAGAGACATATGGGTACAGATTATAAGGCAACTATCGACGGTAAGTCATATTATCACCACAGGAGATTTCAGCAATGATTCTTTCACAAAGCTGAAAGCTGATGCTGAAAGCTACTTGGGTGAGAAGGTTACAGAGGCTGTTATCACAGTTCGCATACTTCAACGATGCACAGCGTCAGGCAACAAAAGATGCAGGTAAGATTGCAGGTCTTGATGAAAGAGAATTATCAACGAGCTTTACAGCTGCAGCACTTGCATACGGTCTTGACAACGATGCCGAGCAAAAGATTATGGTATACGACCTTGGTGGCGGTACATTCGATGTTTCAATCATTGAGATCGGTGACGGTGTTATAGAAGTTTTGGCTACAAACGGTGATACACATCTCTGGGCGGTGACGACTTTGATAACAAGATTACAGATTGGCTTGTAGCACTTTGGCAAGCTGAGGGTGTAGACCTTTCAACAGATAAGATGGCACTTCAGAGATTGAAAGAAGCCGCAGAGAAGGCTAAGAAGGAGCTTTCAACATCAACAACCAACATCAACCTGCCTTTCATACACAGCAACTGCTGAGGGACCAAAGCACCTTGATATGACTCTACAAGAGCTAAGTTTGATGAGCTTACTCATGACTCTATCGAAAGAACCGTGTTCCGCACAGAACGCACTAGGCGACGCAGGTATCACAGCAAGCGAGCTTGGTAAAGTCATTGCTTGTAGGCGGTTCTACAAGAATGATCAATGCACAGGAGTAAGGTAAAGAGCTTACAGGTAAGGAGCTCTACAGCATCAACCCTGATGAGGGTGTGTAATCGGTGCAAGTATCTGCGGCGGTAAGCTTTTCAGGTGAGTCAGGTGCAGGAGATGTATATTTGATGTTACCCGCTTTCACTTTCAATCTGAGACAATGGGCGGTAGAGCTACAAAAGCTTATCGAGAGAAATACCACACTACCTACAAAGAAGAGTCGATATTCTCACAGTGCAGACAATCAGGAAGCTGTTGATATCCACGTAGTACAGGGTGAGAGACAGTTTTGTCAAAGAGACAACAAGACTTTCGGCCAGTTCAGACTTGACGGAATCCTTCCTGCAAAAGAGAGGTTCCGCAGATCGAAGTTACATTTGATATAGATGCAAACGGTATCGTTATCTGTTTCAGCTAAGGACCTGGAACAGGTGGGCGAGCAGCATATCACAATCACATCAGGTTCAAATATGTCTGAGAGCGATATAGATAAGGCTGTAAAGCGAAGCTGCAGAGTTTGAGGCTCAGGATAAGAAGAGAAAAAGAAGGTATCGATGCAAGAAACGAAGCGACTCAATGGTATTCCAGACGAGAGAATGCACTTAAGCGAAGTAGGGGACAGCTGGATGCCAGTGATAAGGCTGCAGTTGAGGCCGATCTCAACACACTTATGAAGCTATAAACAGAGCACCTATCGATGCAATGACTGAAGATCAGGTAAATGATATCAAGGCAGGCAAGGAAAAGCTTATGGAAAGCGCTCAGAAGTTGTTTGCAAAGGTATATGAGAAGTCGGGAGCACAGGGAGCAACAGGTGCCGAGGGTGCTACACAGGCAGGCGGCGAGGCAACAGGCTCATCAAGTGATGACGACGTTATAGATGCTGATTACAAAGAGGTATATTAAGGAGAGCAAAGGATGGCAGAGAGTAAAGAGATTACTATGAAGTACTTGGCGTTGATAAAAACGCCGATGACTCTGCGATAAAAAGGCATATAGAGCGCTGGCAAGTAGTATCATCCGGATGCAAACCCGGACAATCCTGAAGCTGAGAAAAGTTCAAGGAAGCCGGTGAAGCGTTGCCGTACTAAGCGATCCTGAAAAAGAGAAGACAGTATGACCAATTCGGTCATGCTGCCTTGATGGTGGAGCAGGTGCGGGAGCCGGCGGCTTTGGCGGATTCGGAGGCTTCTCAGGCTTTGACTTCAGCGGTGACGATATCTTTGGAGACATCTTCGGAGGAATGTTCTGAGGCGGCGGTGCAGGCAGAGCCACAAGAAACGGTCCCGATGAAAGGGTGCCAATGTCAAAGTTGCGGTAAGGCTTTACATTTGAAGAGGCTGTTTTCGGACGTAAGAGAGATGTTACCGTCAACTACAAGGGAGCGAGTGCGCTACCCTGTCACGGAAGCGGTGCCAAAGGCAGGGTACTTCACCCACCACATGTCCGAAGTGTAACGGTAAAGGGACAGATAAGATATTCGCAGCAGACAATATTCGGAACCATGCAGAATGGGAAGACCTGTCCGGACTGCGGCGGCAGCGGAAAGATTATAAAGGATAAATGTCCTGACTGTCACGGAAACGGATATATTCAGACAAAGAAGAAAGTTTGAGGTAAATATACCTGCAGGTATTGACAACGGTATGTCTGTAAAGAGTTGCAGGCGGAGGTGAGCCGGGAGTAAACGGCGGACCCTAGAGGAGATTTCGGTCAGAGAGGTGATTGTAAGTCCCTCATCCCATATTCAGCGTCAGGATACAAATATATATTCCACAGTGCCGATTAGTTTTTGCAAAGGCTGCACTTGGCGGCAGTATCAGAGCAAAGACTGTTGACGGTGATGTGACGTATCTATTAAAAGCAGGTACACAGACAGACAGCAGAGTCAGATTAAAGCAAGGGTGTTCCTTCTCTAGAAATAAGAATGTAAGAGGTGACCACTATATTACATTGGTAGGTGTCGGCACTCACACAAACTTACAAAAGAGCAGCAGAAGGCCGCACTTGAGGCTTTTTGATGCTACAATGAATAAATAATATTTTTATAAAACATTTATTGTTTGGATGATTCGAAAGTCACGGGATTATAACTGTGGCTTTCTTTTACGTTCCGTATTTGACGTATATACAGCTGTGAAGCATAATCAAGGTCAGAATAAAGCTAATAACGAGGTGTATTTATGGGAAAGATCAAAAGCTGAAAGATGTGACATAGAAGGCTCTGCGTGATAACTCCTACAGTGTTTAAGGATGACAGAGGTTACTTTGTAGAGACATATAATAAAAATGATTTTACTAGAGGCCGGTCTTGACATGGAGTTTGTACAGGACAATCAGTCAAAGTCATCAAAGGGAGTACTCAGAGGGTTACATTTTCAAAAGGAACATCCGCAGGGTAAACTTGTAAGAGTTCTAAGCGGCGAGGTATGTCGATGTGGCTGTGGACTTAAGAAAGACTCAAAGACATACGGAAAAATATTTCGGTGTGGTACTTTCAGACGAGAACAAGAAGTAGCTTTTTATATACCGGAGGGATTTGCACACGGATTTGTAGTACTTTCAGATGAGGCGGTATTTGCATATAAGGTACCGATTCTTCTACCATCCTGAACGATGAGGGCGGACTTAAGCATGACGACCCCTGATATAGGTATAGATTGGCCGATAGAAGGACTGGGTCTGATGATGTTCTGAGAAGGATACAGCGTGAAGGGACTGAAGGAGACATTCAAGTTCTAATAAAATAACGAATGGAAACGGATATGAATATAGTACGCTTTATACGAGAAATATTAAAATCAAGAAATATCATATGGGATTTGGCAAAGGCTGATTTTTAGGAAGCGCTTTGTCGGGTCCCTATTTTGGCGTGGCATGGATGTTTGTAGCAGCCGGTAGTAACGGTACTTATATACTTTTGATTTTCCAAATGGGATTTAAAAGTGTACCGCCCAGCCGGAGTGCTCTTTATGTAGTATGGCTTGTACCGGAATCGTACTCTGGTTTTTCTTTGTGAGTCCCTTAATTTGGAGTACTTCGGTACTTTTCGAATACAATTATCTGGTAAAAAGGTAGTATTTAATGTGCCGATACTTTCCTGTAATCAAGGTGATTTCATGTCTGATAGCACATGGAATCTTCGTGGTACTAATGCTTGTGATGACATTGGCATTCGGCAGACTCGCCCATGGCAAGCTGGATAGGAATAATATACTACAGCTTTCTGCCTTCGGTATTTGCACTCTGCAATTATATATATAACCTGTGCAATCAATGTATTCTTTAGGATATGGCGCAGATAGTGGCATCGCATTGCAGTTCGGGAATGTGATGACGCCGATTAGTGGGATCCCTACAATGTTCAGTTATTTTTCCTGCAAAAAGTGGAGATGATAATGAAGCTGAATCCTGGTACTATGTGGTAGTGGGGTACAGAGACAGTATCCCTAAGAGGCAAACTACTTTTTGAAAGACCCGGACTTACACTATATTTTTGGTGGTCACCTAGTATTTTTATTTATCGGACTTAGACTCTTTCAATAAGTTAAGACCGCATTTTTTCAGATGTATTATAAGGGAGAAGTATGCAGAGCAACTTAGCACAAATGTCTGTGATGTAACAAAGATTTACAGACTGTATGATAAGCCTATAGACAGGTTAAAGGAAAGTATTTCCTTACATATATATCATAAGGAATTTTTTGCCCGGATAAAAATATCCTTTTGCGTGGAGAAGGGTTCTACGGTGGGCATTATCGGAACAAACGGTTCGGGAAAGTCCACCATACTGAAGATAATAACAGGTGTATTAAATCCCACCACAGGAAGCGTGGAAGTGGATCGGAAATATATCCGCACTTCTTTGAGCTCGGCAGGTTTTAAGATGGACTATACAGGTATTGAAAATATCTACATGAACGGAACTATGATGGGATTTTCAAAGGCGCAGATGGATGAAAAGCTTGATGAGATACTCGAGTTTGCGGATATAGGCGATTTTGTATATCAGCCTGTAAAGACCTATTCATCAGGTATGTTTGAGCGACTTGCCTTTGCACTGCAATCACGTGGAACCCTGAAATATTGATATGTGGATGAGGCGCTCTGTAGAGACGTTTTTTCCGGTGCCAAGTGTTACAGGAGAATGGAAGAGATAAGAAAGACCGTACCACCTATACTTATGGTAACCCATGATATGGGAAGTGTAATAAAATACTGTGACAAGGTAATACTTCTTAATAAGGGAAAATTCCTTGCGGAAGGACCTGCCGGAGAGATGGTGGATTTGTACAAGAAGATACTGGCAGGAAGAATGGATGACCTTGAAGAGGATCTGGCAAAGAGGCTTGACAGTAATTTTGCGGATATGATGGAACTTAACAATGACATCAACAAGACACATGTAAAAGAACGATGACGGACTTATGAAGGAAAAGATGTCGATCAATCTGAATAAGACAGAGTACGGTGACGGCAGGGCGGAAATTTACGACCTTGGAATATTGGACCAAAGGGTGAGCTGACCAACCCTTTTACTAAAAGGCGAGGAGTTTACAATCAGAGAGAAGATAAAATTTAATGCAAATATCGAGTCGCCTATATTCACATTTACCATCAAGGATAAAAAGGGTACCGAACTTACAGGAACCAATACCATGTTTGAAGGGGTGGAGGTAAAAGCCTGTAAAGCCGGGCGATGATGCGGTGGTGAGTTTAAGCAGAAGATGACCTTGCAGGGAGGTGAATATCTTCTAAGTATGAGCTGTACCGGATTTGAGAACGGTACACATGTGGTTTATCACAGATTATATGATGTGACATTCATTACAGTTATCTCAAACAAGAACACTGTAGGTGTATATGATATGGAGTCGAAAGTAAAGCTTACTCAAAATAGCAAATAACGGGAGAGAAAATGGGTCTTTTAGAACTTGCAAAAAAGTATGGAAAAGATGAATACGGGCTTTTGAAGGAAAATCCCGGTCTTTGTAACTTGTCGTTTTTCTCATCTTTGGCACTTGGGAATACCGAGTGGCTTAATATAAAGGGAAGAACATTGTTTCTGGGAAGTCAGGTAGCTCGTACTGGATGATTTGATAAAAATCAAAAAGTATACGTCTCATGAAGAAGAGCTTGAGAAACTTGAAAGTATAAAAGCTGTTTTTGAAAGCAATATAGAGTATATAAAAGCTTTTGAAAACATAGATTTTAATGAGTTTGATACTGTAATTGCCTACGGCAGTGATATGGTATCTAAGCTTATGAGCGTGAAAAAACCTGATAAAAAGATTGTGCTGATATTTGATAACAGATACGGATTTAATTACTTGAAGACGAGTTTGATGACAAGAATGCACTGAGTGTAAAAAGCTGTAAGAAATTGATAGGTAAGAGTGATACATATTATCCGTATCCCTAATTACAGATATGTATACAAGCTCTTTTTTCAGATAAGGAAATGCCGGGTGCAGGAGAACTCTCACAGATAAAGGCATATGATTATCCTAAGTTTGCACTTAAGGATATCGAGACAGATTTTGTGAAGCGGGCAAAGTCAAATGATTTTGACAGCTTGCAAAACTCATATGTCATAGTATCAGGCGGGAGATGAAGAGAGCATCTATATAAAATACAACAGAACCAGACTTTTGAAATATCAGATAAAGACTGAAATAAGGCGCAAAGATAACAAGAAGTATGTTGTAAAATCCGCGCTGAAAAAGGACGGTATTCCCGTATATCTTAGGTATGTATGACAAGTCAAAGCTTATCAAAAATGACAATGTAAAATGTACTTAAGGGAGTATTTAAAAATGCCGAGAGATAAACTTTGAGTTTATTGAGGGAAAGTCTTAAGTACCGTATGTGAAGAGTGTATAAAACTACAGCCTTGATAAAATTCATTGAAAAGCTTTGTGAGTAGTATTGATAAGATAATAGATAAGGATGCACTGAACCTTGATGCGATATTTGACAACTTTATCTTTGAAGGTGACAAACTGACCGCTATTGACTCGTGAGGGTGGTATGATAGTTCGATGGATTTTATAAATGACAGAAAGACCTTTATAAAAGTATCGTGCATTGCATAACTTCTATCAGAATAATGCAGGAAAGATTAAGGATAAGTTTACTTAAGTGAAGAACAATTCTCTTAAAGTTTGAAATAGATGATATGGACGGGCTTGACTTTGTCGAAAAGGCAGTTCCAAGAGTATATACATGGAGATTATCAGGAAGTTTACCTTTGACAACTACTTTGTAGAGACTGTAAGTCGTGATACCCTTGAATGAGGGACTTGAAGCTCTAAAGGAGTTGCCGGATGCAAAGAATAAGATAAGAGAGCTTGATATGATAAATCAGACAGAGAACTGGCTATAAAAGATATGACAAGGCTTAAAACTCTGACAGACAATCATGTCAATAACCTGGGTATAATCATAGACAACTTAAGGCATGAGAATGAAGAACTTGCAAAGACTCTGAATGTATATAACAGCAATCTGTCAATACCGTTCAGAATCAGAAGAAAAGCTTAGTACTATCTACAACAAAAAGTATCCTAAGGGAAGTGTTGAGAGAAAGAAGTTAAATTACAGGATAATGAGTATCACTCACCCTATAAAATATTTCAAGCTTACACATTCAAGTGAGGGCAAAAATCTTATTGAGGGTGAATTTAAGATAGGTGATATATACAGAGAAAAGGGCAAAGCTTTAAATTTCCATATGTGGAAAAACCCGAAGGTGAGTATTATCATACCTGTATACAATCAGATACATTATACCCTATGCCCTGTCTGGTATCACTGCTTGAAAATACCGATGAATACAGCTATGAAGTGATAATTGCGGATGATGTTTCAACCGATGCGACAAGTGAAATAGACAAGTTTGTATCGGGACTTAGTGATTGCAAGAAATGAAACCAATCAGGGCTTTTTGAAAAATTGCAACAATGCCGCAAAAAGGCAAGGGAGAGTACATCTTTTTCTTAAACAATGATACTACAGTGGAAAAAGAACTGGCCTCCTCTTATAAAGTTGCTTGAGTCTGATAAGAGTATAGGGTATGGTAGGTCCAAGCTTGTATACCCTGACGGCAGACTTCAGGAAGCGGGAGGCATCATATGGAGTGACGGCAGCGGATGGAACTACGGCAGATGTGACGACCCGAACAAGCCTGAGTACAACTATGTAAGAGACGTGGACTATATCTCAGGTGCCGCGATAATGCTTAGCAGAAAACTTTGGGAAGAGATAGGCGGATTTGATACAAGATATGCGCCTGCCTACTGTGAGGATTCGGACCTTGCCTTTGAGGTAAGAAAGAGAAACTTAAGAGTGGTATATCAGCCGCTCAGTGTAGTGGTTCACTTTGAGGGTGTATCAAACGGTACCGACGTCAACGGTACAGGGCTTAAGAGATATCAGGTGGAGAACAACAAAAAGCTTCAGGAAAAGTGGAGTGAGGAGTTCAAAAATCAGTATGACAATGTGGGAGTACCGAATGCCTTCAGAGCCAGAGAAAGAAGCAGGGGAAAAAAGGTTATTCTGTTTGTGGACCACTATGTACCTACATTTGATAAGGATGCAGGCTCAAAGACTACATTCCAGTATATAAAGATGTTTATTGAAAGAGGATATGGTTAAGTTTTCTGCCCTGACAATTTTGCAAGTCCGAGCCGTACACCACCATATTGGAGCAGATGGGAGTGGAGGTACTCTACGGTAATGAGATGAGAACAAATATCTTTGAGTGGATTGAAAACAATCAGTCAAATATTGACATTGCCTACCTCAACAGACCTCATATCTCTACAAAGTATATCGACTTTTATCAAGGGAAAAGACAAATATCAAAAGTTATATACTATGGACATGATTTGTATTTCTCTCGTGAGAGGCGTGAGTATGAGCTTTTACCGGGACGTGGAGAAGAAGAATGCAAGTACATACTGGAAGAGCATGGAACTTGATCTTATGAGAAAGGCAGTTACGCTACTATCCGTCAAAAGTGTGGAGGTGACTACATACATACTTTGATAAGAAGATAAACGCCAAGGCAATCACAGCTTACGTCTTTGATAAGTTTATGGATATAGATTACAATCCGGATATCAGAGAGGGAGTACTGTTTGTCGGAGGATTTTCACATCCGCCGAATGCCGATGCGCTGAAGCTACTTCCTTGATAGTATGTGATGAAATATACACACAGATAAAAGCACCGTTTTATATAGTCGGATCCAATGCTACAGATGAGATCAAAGGCAATGCACAATGAGGCAAAGGGTCATCATCTTCAAAGGCTTTGTCAGTGAAGAGGAGTTAAAAGAGCTGTACACCAAGGTAAGACTTGTGGTGGTACCTCTAAGGTACGGAGCGGGAGTCAAGGGTAAGGTAATAGAGGCTTTTCACTACGGCGATCCGGTGATCACAACAAGTGTAGAGCGGAGGGCATAGACAACTCATATAATCAGATGCTTATAGCGGATGAGCTCTGCTGAGTTTATAACAAAATGTGTCGCGCTCTATACCGATAAGGAAGCTTAAAGAATATGCACCTGGAAGCGACAGAGTATGTAAAGAACAGACACAGTATAGATGCGGTGTGGAAGATAATTAAAGAGGATTTTTAGGGAAACAAGATTTGGGCTGTTGTATGCAACGGCCCTTTTTAATTCCATTTTGAATATACAGGTTAGAAGATTTATATAAGTATTTTTGAATTGCATATAATACTCAGATAATTAAAAATAATATATACAATTAAGACAGATATAAAATATAAAAATTAAGAAAAATAAATAAAATAAAAATGTTGTTCTAATATAAAAATTTTTAAAAATACTATTGACAAGAATAAAAAAATCTGATATACTGTAGACATAAAACAAAAGAGAATATATTCTTAGAAAAGTTTGATGAACGCATCCACGAGGAGAAAGCAAACAGCAGATTTAGCTAAGTGGAAATTAAAAATATAAAAAGGAGGTACGGTCCAAAGAAAAACATAAGTAATGATTAGACTTTGATCTAATCCGAACCTATAAGAAGATTAATTAGATAATATATTATTGAAAACTTTAAAAGTTACTATCTGAAGAATCGGTTAGGATAGTATTCGTATAAGTCTTATGACGAGAAAGTGGGATTCGTACGAGAGGTAGACTGTAGATAGATTGATAACAACCATGTATTAGAAGTGAAAGGAAGCTTATAGGAGGATAAATTAAAAACTGAATAGCAATAACTATACAGGATGTCTATAATTTTTAAAAGGCATCAGATATAGAAATCCCGGTTTATTTAGAAAGAGAGGATTAACTGTTGGAGCTAGGAATATGTTGGAAGAGAGCATTGATGTGAAAGGTCGTGCGTTTTCTCTTAATGTGTATAAAAGAGTTTATAAGCATTAATGTTCACAAAGAAAATTGTAGAAAGTCGTTTGTATAATCAGAGAGTTAGTATTTACTAACCAAAATCTATTTTTGCATAATTTAACCATCGATATATTGTATATGTTTTTATAATTGAATTTTTAAATAAACTATAAAATTAGACTCTGATAAGATTTAATACAAATATTTTATGTAATTTATGCTTGTATAAAATTTATAAAGATTATGAATATATAAAAAATACAAAATAAATACTTTATATTTTGGATTTATTCTGATAAAAATATGTACAGATAAAGCGGTTATGTATATTAGCATACTGTCTTATATCAAATAGATTAGCAGGGAGAATATAATGAAGAAGCAGACAAAGCTGGCATTACTGTAGGTGTTAGCGAGTGTTGCAGGTGCGATGACATCTTTTGCCGCAACAGGTTGGCAAACAGGAGAACGGTACTTGGGTATACTATGACAAAAACGAGGAGAAAGTATCACGAAGTGGCAAAAATCAGGGGACTATTGGTATTATTTGGATGATTTGGGAGATATGGCAAAAGATTCTCTTATTGATGACGGGAACGCTACATACTATGTGGATGCAAACGGCGTGATGGTAAGAAATCAGTGGGTTGCGGTGCCGAATACAAACGATTACGACAAGGATGAGCCTGATCAGTGGTGGTACTATTTCGGTGACAACGGAAAAGAGCATGAAGAGAAATGAATCATCTTCAAGTGATGTTTCTCAAAGACCATCAACGGAAAGAAGTATGCTTTTGATGTTGACGGAAAAGATGCTTTCGGATGGGTATACAGGGCGAGACTTACAGACCAGGATGCATGGAAGAATGCAGTATTACTCGGTGATGCAAATGACGGTGCAATGACCACAGGTTGGAGAGAGATTATGGTTCATGATGACAATGCAAGAACCATGGAAGAACAACCGAATATTGATTACTGGGATACCGATCAGGTAAGATGGTTCTATTTCAATGCTTCAGGTAAGAAAGAGGTAAAGAGTCTCGGAAAAACCATCAACGGAAAGAAGTATGGATTTGATGAAGACGGTAGAATGATTGCAAGCTGGTATACTGAGGCTACTCCTTCTACAGCAGTTCCGAAATCACAGAGAGCGGAGTACAGTGAGAGTTTTATGTACTTCTCTACACCTGAAGACGGTGCAAAGTCTACCAGGGGATGGTTCAAGGTTATTCCGGGATATTTCCTTAACAAGGGTAAATGGGAAGAGGACGGAAGTGCATGGTACTATGCAGATGGTAAAGGTCATTTGATTGCAAATGAGATAAAGACAATAAACGGAAAGAAGTATGCTTTTGACGATAAGGGCGGAATGATGTCAGGTCTTGTATTACTTGAGATGAAGCAGCTGCCAAGCGGTAAGTATTCTACTACAGAGTTTGTAGATAACCTCGGAAAGAGCAGTAAGAAGATTCCGTATGAGACTCAGGAGAATATCGAAGAGTCTATCGGTAAGATCCACTACAGTGAGTTTTTGTCAGGCAAGTATCGTATGATGTACTTCGGAGACGGCAAGGACGGTTCTCAAAAGTACGGCAAACAGAGTATTAAGCTTGACGATGAGAACAGAACATTCTATTTCAAAGAGGCGGGATCCAACAGAGGTGCCGGATTTAACGGAATAAGAGATGATAAACTCTATATCGGAGGTCTTAATATAAAGGCCGATCAGTATGACAAGTATGAAGTAGTTGTAGTTGACAAGAGTAACGACAATCAGCTTGTATTTAAAGGGAACAGTTGGAGAACTGCTTAATATGTCGGGATATGTATCTTCTGTAGAAGAGACTGAGAAGAAGACTACATGGCATATCACAACACCGAATTCAAAACTATCAGGTGAAGTTGTTAAAGTAATGCCGGAGTTGTTCTAAAGAGCGAACAAAGAGAGACGGTGAGGACTACAAGATCAGAGTAAACAACAAGGTGGTTACAACTGTTACACTTGAATAGAGAAAATTATAAAGTGAATCATTTTTGAAATCTTATATAAAGGGGCTCACAAAGCGTGTAGCCCTTTTTATTATGCTCCCATTATTTCTTTGGTCTCTATTTCAAAGTTGCCGTCATCGTCTACATTCATCACCATGTATGTAGGTATATGGACCTGCCTGTCTCGGATAGCCGAGTGAACCCGGATTTAGTACGGTCACCCCGTCTATAGTCTTTCAGGTAAGGCCTGTGTGTGTCCGTACATTGCAAAAGTCACAACCTCTGGCGATGGCCTCGTCTTTTGAGTATTGAGATGTCCATGCTTACACCGTACTGGTGTCCGTGCACAAGGAGTGCCTTGTGATTTTTTATATTGATTTCTTTTTCGGCAGGAAGCTGTGAAAAGAAATCATTGTTTCCCTGTACCATAAGGCATGCGCATGTAGGGTCAAGCATAAGGCTTATCTTGGTCTCGCTGCCTTCGCCGTCACCGAGATGGATGAACATGTCGAAAGGTTTTTCTATTGATATTACTTTTTTTAAAATGTCGTCAACTCTGTGTGTGTCACTAACAATCAATATTTTCATAAATTTCCCCCAGCTTTTGTTTCATTGCTGTAAGTGCCTTACCTCTGTGGCTTATCTTGTTCTTTTCCTCAGGGCTTATCTCGGCACTTGTTTTTTGATATTCAGGTAGGTAAAGTATAGGGTCATAGCCGAAGCCGTTAGATCCCGGAAGTTGTGTGGCAATCAGACCTTCCATACTGCCTTCGCAAAATAATGTGGTACCGTCTTCAGTATAGCACAAATACAGGCTTTAAAACCTTGCACTTTTTCATTTCCCGAGGCATTTTTTTAATCTGTCTATTATATTTTGATTTTTTTATAGTGTAGGAGGTATCCCTCACCCATATATCTGGATGAGTATACTCCGGGCTCGCCGCCGATATAATCCACTTCAAGTCCGAGTCGTCGGACATTACTATACCGCCTGTAATGTCCCAAATGGCTTTTTGCCTTTTATATAGCGTTTTCCTTAAATGTCGTTCCGTCCCTTCAATATCAGCGATACTCGCTTCTTTTTGGCGGAGATTATATCAAAGCCGGGATAAAATAGCTCTGATTTCTTCAAGTTTATGCTGATTTCGCTGCAAAAATAATCTTTTTCATATGCATTAAAAACCTTTATTTTGGTCTTCTTAGGCGGTCTTGGTCCCATATATTGATAAAATCTGGTCTGCAACATGCCGTTGTAAATCTTGCGATTTTTATCAGGCTCTCTGCCGATATACTTACAAGCATCGTCATATGAGGTTATAAGGTAAAGTGACCAGGAGTCAAGGTTTGCATACCCTCTCCAAGTGCCTTGTATATAGCAGGCAGATTTTCCTTTTCTTCAAGTCTTTTCACCGTAAGGAGGATTTGTAATGATAAAACCGTATTTTTTTCGGGTGGAGAGACTTTGCAACGTCTCTGCACTGAAGGTGGAGCATATCTATGACTCCGCTCTTGTGGCATTGCTTCTGCAGCCTCTACAATGCTTTTTATCAATATCATAGCCTTGAATATCAACATTTGGTGTCGATATCCACCATTTCACGGGCTTCCTCATAAGTATTATCCCAAACTTCCTTTGGAATAAGGTTTGACCACTTACAACTTAAGAAATCCTCTTTTCAGCCCCCGGTGCAATATTTGCAGCCATCATAGCGGCTTCTATAACAAATGTACCGCTTCCGCAGAACGGGTCTATTAGTATTCTGTCTTTTTTTCCACGGTGTCAGCATAATGAGTGCGGCTGCAAGAGTCTCTGTGATAGGAGCTTTTGCAGTCATGGTTCTGTAGCCTCTTTTGTGAAGTGACACCCCTGTGGTATCAAGTCCCGACAGTAACAATATCTTTGTTTATAGAAACACGAAGCGGATATTCGGCTCCTGTCTCTTCAAACCAATCTTTTTTGTAGATACGTTTCAGCCTTTCGACTATAGCTTTCTTTACGATGGACTGGATATCTGAAGGTGAGAAGAGTTTGCTTTTGACTGAGGTGGCTTTGCTGACCCAGAACTTCCCGTCGACAGGAATATATTCTTCCCAAAGGGATATCAGCGACCGAGTCGAACAGCTCGCTAAAAGAGGTCGCCCTAAACTGTGCAACATTTATCATTACTCTTTTCGGTAGTTCTAAGCCACATATTGGCTCTTGCAACAGCTTCGTCATCTCCTTCAGTACACCCTTCCGTCCTCGACCTTTGTGATGTCATAGCCTATATCTATGATTTCCTTTTTCAGTACGGCTTCAAGTCCGAAGTGGCAGGGCGCGTACAACTCAAATATTTTTCTCAAGCTTTATCTCCTTTAATACATTGCCGTCAAAGTCATATATGGTAAAAATATCATCATCAAGTATTGCATAGGAGTTGGGATTTTGTTCCTTAGGCAGTGATGCGGATCCGGATTTAATATAAATATCTCCGAATTTTTTTGCTATCGGAAGATGTACATGTCCGTATATGAATGCGCTTCCTTTGGCAAGCTTTGGCAGATGATCCTCACCGTATATATGTCCGTGTGTTATGAAGAAATAGATATCATTAAATACACCTATACAGTAGTCGGATTGCATTGGAAAATCCAAGACCATCTGGTCAACTTCAGAATCACAGTTTCCTCTGACTGCGATGATATCATCTTTATATTCATTCAGCATTGCAAAAGACTTCCCTAGGACAGTAATCTTTAGGCAAGTCATTTCTCGGGCCGTGGTACAATAAGTCTCCAAGCAGTACCAGTTTTGAGGCGTTGCTTTTTTATATTTCTCAATAATTTTTCTTTGTGTAGAATGATGAGCCGTGAATATCGGATGCAAAAATATTTCATATTAGGATTCCTGTGCTCTGAACTCTATACTTTGTGTAGCGGCATCCATTGAATCTATTATTGCAAGTGATTCCAAATGGAAACCTAAGTTTCTGATGGCACGACCGCCGCTTTGGAAACCTTTTTCAATGGCAATACCGATGCCTTCCACACTTGCACCTGATTCATTGACAATTGAAATAAGTCCCTGCAGTGCACAGCCGTTTGCAAGGAAATCGTCAATGATAAGTACCCTGTCTTCAGGACCTAAAAACTTCTTTGAAACGATAACCTGATTCTTGCACTTATGTGTGAAGCTTTCTACCTCTGCTGTATACATATCTCCGTCAATATTTATGGACTTTGACTTTTTGGCAAATACTACAGGTACGCCGAATTCAAGCGCGACTATGGCTGCGATGCCTATACCTGAGGACTCTATTGTCAAAATCTTGTTTATATTGTGTGACGCAAACTTTGACTTGAATTCCTTTGCCATCTCTAAAAAGAGTTGTACATCCATCTGATGGTTTAAAAAAGAATCCACTTTTACAACATTACCTTCCTTGATAACACCATCTTTTTTGATACGCTCTTCTAACAGTTTCATGAAAAATCCTCTCCTTTTGAAAACACATAAGTGTTTATCGTGTAAGCATCAGCATCTCAAGTGCCAGCTTATCATTAATATTACCTTGTTTTATAGCTTCTTCCAACTCGATTGCATTTTTTACATAGGACAAAAGCATAGCCATATCAAAACCTCTTGCTTGACGCATAAGATTTTTGACCACATATGGATTTAATTTCATATTTGAGATTATATCCTTTTCATTAAAACCGGCTGCTATCAATTCCTTGATTTGCAAAAGTTGGTTAAACTGTCTTGTGATGAGAATCATTATTTTCAGCGGAGGTTCCTTTAAAGCTACCAAATCTTCATATATATCCAATGCATCCTGTATCTTATTATTGGTAATGGATTTTACCAATTCAAAGATTTTGTTTGTCAGACTTATGCTTGTTATAGCTTTTATATCTTCCTCTTCTATAATATCTTTGTCAAGAGTAAAGGAGATAAGCTTGTCCAACTCGCTTTTCAGTCTTTCCATATCATTTCCCACTCTGGCAATGAACAGGTTCATATTTGAAACTGTAATTTTCTTGCCGGATTTATTTATGATATTTCCGGCCCAGTTTATCAGTTCATCATTGGTAGGATGATTCAGTTCTGCAATGTATCCAAGCTCTTTTATCTTTTTGTAAAGCTTGGAACGTTTATCTAAGTCATTCTCCACAAAAATGATTTTCGTGCTATCGGGCTTGTCTGATATGTAGTTTAAAAACTTATCGTTGCCGGATTTGAACCACTGACTTCCTTCTATAAGGATACATCTGTATTGTGAAAAAAACGGAAGTGTATTTGCAAATTCGATAACGGCATCTGCATCTGTTCCTTTTCCTTCAAAATAAGCAAAGTTCATTTGGTCTTCACCTACGATAGCTGCTTTAAGTCTTTTTTTGTAGCTGTTCTTTAAAAATTCATCATCACCTGATAGTACATAAATGCCTTTGAATGTGGAAGTTTTCAAATCATTATTTAATACTTTCATGTGCAAGATTATAACATGAAAGGATGAAAGCCTCCAGTATAAATAGGGAGTATTTCAGGAAAAAAATATAGTTTGGAATCTGTCATATAAAAAAAGTTGTGTCAAGCATAAATGATTATGTCCTAAAATAATTATTTTTATAAGCCCCACAAAAAGGGGCTTTTTTATCATGCACTTTTTAAATCTTGTTCAATTCTGTGTGGTTGTGAGTGGACAAATTTTTTAAAGGCACTTCTTCTCCAAGGATGATTCATTGGTGGAATATAAGGTTTTCTAGGTTTTTGGATTTTTGTAATCAGCGTCCAGGTCTTTAGACTTACGCTCATGTGTTGGTATTTCCTCCAGCACATGAATATCTTTTGTCATTAACGCACGCAAACAAAGACCTATCAAAAGCCTTGATAAGCATAACTTTTGTTCCTTTTTCGATAATGGATCTGCACTCCCTTATGATTCTATCATCTTATAAAAACTTTTTCTCAAATTGAATCGCATGTCCTGCATCAACAGTTCTTTTCTGTCAGAACCGCTAAAGTAAGATTTATTTTTTTCCTTAGACGGTTGCGTTTCAAATACAGATTTGATACCATAAAGTGGAAGTGCAAACTTCTCATTGAATTCTTTTTATGTAGGAGTGAAGGAATTCATTGGCTTTTATTGATATCGGTTACGCCTGCGATTCTGAATTCAACCGCAGGCGTGACTGTAAGGTTTGATTCAAACGTTCTATGCGTCCTTTAGCTTGAGGTACACTACTTGATTCAAGTTCCACACCAAGCTGCTTGCAGGCATAAGCGAACTGTGTATAGGTGTCTTTATCATCAGATGAGGCACCTTTTTTTCTTGTAAGTAAATACAGTTCTTCTATCTGTAAGAAACTTATAAGGAATACCGTAATCAGTAAGTATCTGATTGAATACATGGTAGTAGCCGTTAAGAGTTTCCTGAGTGTCAAACCAGGCACCTGTAACAACACCTGAAGCATCATCAATAGCCAAATGTAGATGCCATATTTGTCCCGTACCCATTCATATGGGGTTGCATCCATTTGTTGTAGTTCACCGAAATAAGCACATCTTGGACGACGGCTGTGGGCATCATCGATGGCTACCAGGTTGGCCTGTATAGATGCCAGCTCCTTCTTTGTCTTTGCTGTTTCTTTTTTTAGCTTTCAGCTTTTTGCTTAATACGTCTACGTTTAGCTTTGGTGGCCTTTTGGAGAAAGAATATATTCAGACTCCAAGATATTCATTACAGATGAATGTGAGATACATATGCCCTCATTCTTTTTCAGAAGCTCTGTATAGTGCTCAAAGTTTGCATCATAGTATTTAGTTCTGTAAAGGTCTATGACTTGTCTACGAATATCATGGGAGATTGTAGTGGCGGCTTTTTGCCTTTGTTACCGTGTAGAAAGAACTTTCTTGCCACTTTTTATATATCCCTGTAACATACGATTTATATGCCTCCTGGTGCATCCCAGTACCATAGCGGCTCTGTTCTTGTTAGCGGTATCAGGGTGGTCAGCCAACCCTTTGATAACTTCGTATTTCTTTTTGCTCATTCATTGATAAAAACTACCTTTCTGATAAGTCTGTTCCTCCTGTTTAATAAAATGTATAAAAGCACTATTCTATCATAAACAGGACATTTTTCGTTTGGGGTATATTAGGACTTTATCATATACGGCTTATACTGTCAAAAAAATATAAAAAAAGTTGTTGACATAGAGTGGAATTAAGTGTATATTATACCCACTGCCTCTGAGGCAGACAAATTTTTAAAAACGAAAAACAAAGACTTTTGAAATATATAATTAAAAAGGTTGTTGACAAAAGTTTTAAAGAGTTTGGTAATATATAAAAGTTGCTTATGAAAAGCAAAAACTTGAAACTTGAGTTGATGTCAAAGACAGCTAAGTGAAATGAGTTTTATGCTTTTGCAACAATGAACCATGATAATTTAAGATTAAACAGTACACACAACCCTGAAAAATTCACATATTTTTTTCTTTGATGAGAACGAGCGAAAGCGAAAAGTTCGAGCTTTAGAAAAATAGTGCACCTCGTCGAGCGAAGCGAGACGATGGTGTTACATATGATATGTAATGAGATTTCAGAAAAACAACGTTTAGATTCGAACAGAATTTAAAACCTTTAAAAAAACAGTAGATCTGTGAAAACAGATGCAAGCTAGCGAGAAGGCTAGATTAAACTTTTATATGAGAGTTTGATCCTGGCTCAGGATGAACGCTGGCGGCGTGCTTAACACATGCAAGTCGAACGAAGCTGCTAAAAAGGAAGTCTTCGGACGGGAATTTTAGTAGACTTAGTGGCGGACGGGTGAGTAACGCGTGGATAACCTGCCTTATACAGGGGGATAACGGAGAGAAATTTCCGCTAAGACCGCATAAGACCACAGCACCGCATGGTGCAGGGGTAAAAATATTTATAGGTATAAGATGGATCCGCGTCCGATTAGCTAGTTGGTGAGGTAGAGGCTCACCAAGGCGACGATCGGTAGCCGGCCTGAGAGGGTGAACGGCCACATTGGGACTGAGACACGGCCCAAAACTCCTACGGGAGGCAGCAGTGGGGAATATTGGACAATGGGGAAACCCTGATCCAGCGACGCCGCGTGAGTGAAGAAGTATTTCGGTATGTAAAGCTCTATCAGCAGGGAAGAAAATGACGGTACCTGACTAGAAGCCCCGGCTAACTACGTGCCAGCAGCCGCGGTAATACGTAGGGGGCAAGCGTTATCCGGATTTACTGGGTGTAAAGGGAGCGCAGACGGCGAAGCAAGTCTGAAGTGAAATGCATGGGCTCAACCCATGAATTGCTTTTGGAAACTGTTTGGCTTGAGTGTCGGAGGGGTAAGCGGAATTCCTAGTGTAGCGGTGAAATGCGTAGATATTAGGAGGAACACCGGAGGCGAAGGCGGCTTACTGGACGACAACTGACGTTGAGGCTCGAAGGCGTGGGGAGCAAACAGGATTAGATACCCTGGTAGTCCACGCAGTAAACGATGAATACTTGGTGTCGGGGAGGTAAACTCTTCGGTGCCGCAAGCAAACGCATTAAGTATTCCACCTGGGGAGTACGTTCGCAAGAATGAAACTCAAAGGAATTGACGGGGACCCGCACAAGCGGTGGAGCATGTGGTTTAATTCGAAGCAACGCGAAGAACCTTACCAAATCTTGACATACTCTTGAATAGTTTTGTAATGAAGCTAGTCCTTCGGGACAAGGGATACAGGTGGTGCATGGTTGTCGTCAGCTCGTGTCGTGAGATGTTGGGTTAAGTCCCGCAACGAGCGCAACCCTTGTCGTCAGTAGCCAGCAGTAAGATGGGCACTCTGACGAGACAGCCGGAGATAATCCGGAGGAAGGTGGGGATGACGTCAAATCATCATGCCCCTTATGATTTGGGCTACACACGTGCTACAATGGCGTAAACAAAGTGAAGCAAAGCCGCGAGGCCAAGCAAATCACAAAAATAACGTCTCAGTTCGGATTGTAGTCTGCAACTCGACTATATGAAGCTGGAATCGCTAGTAATCGCAGATCAGAATGCTGCGGTGAATACGTTCCCGGGTCTTGTACACACCGCCCGTCACACCATGGGAGTCATCAATGCCCGAAGTCAGTGACCTAACCGTAAGGAAGGAGCTGCCGAAGGCAGGGAGGATAACTGGGGTGAAGTCGTAACAAGGTAGCCGTATCGGAAGGTGCGGCTGGATCACCTCCTTTCTAAGGAAAAAGTAGGGTTGTGAGTACTGTTTAGTACTAAATTAGATTGGTACTGCTAAAACTTAGCGGTGTCGATGCGCCCGGGGGACACACCCGTTCCCATTCCGAACACGATGGTTAAGACCCGGTCGGCCGATGGTACTATACTGGAGACGGTATGGGAGAGTAGGTGGATGCCGCTGCATTTTTCACTTGATGAAAGCGAGCGAAGCGAAGCTTGAATCTTAGTAAAAAAGTACACCTTGCGTAGCGTAGCGAAGCAATGGTGTTACTATAAAAACACTTAATGAGAACGAGCAAAGCGAAGTTCGAATTTAGAAAAATAGCACACCTCATCGAGCGAAGCGAGATGATGGTGTTACCAAAACTTAATAATAAGGGCTTATAGCTCAGCCGGTTAGAGCGCACGCCTGATAAGCGTGAGGTCGGTGGTTCGAGTCCACTTAAGCCCAGCATAGAGATAACATCAGCATATTCCTTTGGAGAGGATGAAAGATGTTGGAGTTCGAATCTTCAAATCTCACTGTTGAGGCAAAAAGCTTTAACAACGATGTACCTTGAAAACTGCATACCAAACGAGAAATTATATAAATATTTTATAATTAGACATCCGAGGATATTAATCGTATAAGTGATTAATATTTTTAAATAACAAAAAAAATAAATTTTTTTAAACATAGTGTATGATACACGCTAGTGTCATACATAAACACTAAATCTAAAAGATTTAAGAGGTTAAACATAAAGAGCGTAGGGTGGATGCCTAGGCACTGACAGCCGAAGAAAGACGTGACAAGCTGCGAAAAGCTGCGGGGAGAAGCACATATTCAGTGATCCGCAGATGTCTGAATGGGGAAACCCACTTGGAAGAACTCCAAGTATCTGTACGCCAATACATAACGTACAGAGGGGAACCCGTGAACTGAAACATCTAAGTAGCCGGAGGAAAAGAAAACAACAGTGATTGCGAAAGTAGCGGCGAGCGAAATCGTAAGAGCCCAAACCGTGGTGCGTGCACTGCGGGGTAGAGGACTGCAATACGAGTAAGATATATTACCTGAACCGTTTTGGAAAAGCGGGCCAAAGAGCGTGAGAGCCGTGTAAGGGAAAATATATTGAATCCAGCAGTATCCGGAGTACCACGAGACACGAGAAACCTTGTGGGAAGCAGGGGGGACCACCCCCCAAGGCTAAATACTAGTCAGTGACCGATAGCGTATAGTACTGTGAAGGAAAGGTGAAAAAGAACCCCGGAGGGGAGTGAAAAAGAACCTGAAACCCTATGTTTACAAACTGTGGAACACCGAAAGGTGAACCGCGTACTTTTTGTAGAACGGTCCGGCGAGTTACATGTACAGGCGAGGTTAAGTATTAAAGATACGGAGCCGAAGGGAAACCAAGTCTTAATAGGGCGATTAAGTCAGTATGTGTAGACCCGAAACCGGGTGATCTATCCATGTCCAGGTTGAAGTTCGCGTAAAAAGTGAATGGAGGACCGAACGCACATCCGTTGAAAAAGGGTGGCGATGAGGTGTGGATAGGGGAGAAATTCCAATCGAACCCGGAGATAGCTGGTTCTCCTCGAAATAGTTTTAGGACTAGCCTCGTTATTAGTCTCACCGGAGGTAGAGCACTGAATTTTTGCGGGGGCGTCAAAGCCTACCAAGAGATATCAAACTCCGAATGCCGGCTAGATGATTGACGGGAGTCAGACTACACGAGATAAGTTGGGTAGTCAAAGGAAAGAGCCCAGACCTACGGCTAAGGTCCCAAAGTGTGTGTTAAGTGGAAAAGGATGTGGGATTTCGAAGACAGCTAGGATGTTGGCTTAGAAGCAGCCATACATTAAAAGAGTGCGTAACAGCTCACTAGTCGAGAGGTCCTGCGCCGAAAATGTCCGGGGCTAAACACAACACCGAAGCCTAGGGAATGTAGTAATACATTGGTAGAGGAGCATTCTTAGAGGCGTAGAAGCCATACCGGAAGGAATGGTGGAGTAATAAGAAGAGAGAATGCCGGAATGAGTAGCGAGAAAGAGGTGAGAATCCTCTTGGCCGAATATCTAAGGTTTCCTGAGTAAAGCTGATCTACTCAGGGTAAGTCGGGGCCTAAGGCAAGGTCGAAAGACGTAGTCGATGGATAACAGGTACAGATTCCTGTACTACATATAATCAGAACTGTGGGGACACGGAGACTAAAACCGAACCCGGGAGGACAAAAACCGGGGCAAGCGAAGTACCTGTATGGGAGGAAAAATCCACCATGCAAAGGGAAAACGTGATGCGTACCGAAAATTAGTAGGGAAGTCGGTTAGGGAGCCGTCAAGAAAAGCCGCTATTGTGTTATATGTACCCGTACCGCAAACCGACACAGGTAGATGAGGAGAGAATCCTAAGGCCGGCGGGAGAAGCATTGTTAAGGAACTCGGCAAAATGACCCCGTAACTTCGGGAGAAGGGGTGCCACTTTAAAAGAGTGGTCGCAGAAAAAAAGGCTCAAGCAACTGTTTAGCAAAAAAACACAGGTCTATGCGAAACCGCAAGGTGAAGTATATGGGCTGACGCCCTGCCCGTGCCGGAAGGTTAAGAGGAGAAGTCAGGAAACGAAGCTTTTGAATTGAAGCCCCGGTAAACGGCGGCCGTAACTATAACGGTCCTAAGGTAGCGAAATTCCTTGTCGGGTAAGTTCCGACCCGCACGAAAGGCGTAATGATTTGAGCGCTGTCTCAACAATGCACCCGGTGAAATTGAAGTACCAGTGAAGATGCTGGTTACCCGCGCCAGGACGGAAAGACCCCATGGAGCTTTACTCCAGTTTGGTACTGGGATTCGGTAATACTCGTACAGGATAGGTGGGAGACGTAGAAGCATGGACGCCAGTTTATGCAGAGTCGCCGTTGGGATACCACCCCTGTATTGCTGGATTTCTAACCTGCATCCGTGATCCGGATGGGGGACAATGCCAGACGGGGAGTTTGACTGGGGCGGTCGCCTCCGAAAGAGTATCGGAGGCGCTCGAAGGTTCCCTCAGAATGGTCGGAAACCATTCAAAGAGTGCAAAGGCAGAAGGGAGCTTGACTGCGACACCGACGGGTGGAGCAGGTACGAAAGTAGGACTTAGTGATCCGGTGGCATAAAGTGGGATTGCCATCGCTCAACGGATAAAAGCTACCCTGGGGATAACAGGCTTATCACTCCCAAGAGTTCACATCGACGGAGTGGTTTGGCACCTCGATGTCGGCTCATCGCATCCTGGGGCTGTAGCAGGTCCCAAGGGTTGGGCTGTTCGCCCATTAAAGCGGTACGCGAGCTGGGTTCAGAACGTCGTGAGACAGTTCGGTCCCTATCCGGCGTGGGCGTAAGATATTTGAGAGGAGCCGTCCTTAGTACGAGAGGACCGGGACGGACTGACCGCTGGTGTACCTGTTGGAGAGTAACTCCATGGCAGGGTAGCTATGTCGGGAAGGGATAAACGCTGAAGGCATCTAAGCGTGAAGCCCCCCTCAAGATGGGATATCTCATGTGAAAACAGTAAGACCCCTTGAAGACTACGAGGTAGATAGGGCCAAGATGTAAGTACAGTAATGTACTGAGTTGATGGTTACTAATAGGTCGAGGGTTTAACCAAAAGATAGGAAAAAATTTATGTATATAATCGGAAACACCATCAAATCCGCAAGCGAATTTGAGGTGTACTTTCTCACTAAAGCTCAAACAAAGTTTTCGCTAAGTGAGAAAAGTAGTTTGGTAGGCAGTTTTGAAGACACATCTTTACAAGTATTTATTGTATTGATATAATAGTTGTATGCGCGAGTGGCTCAGTTGGTGGAGTACGACCTTGCCAAGGTCGGGGTCGCGGGTTCGAGTCCCGTCTCGCGCTCTTTTTTTATTTTAGAAGTCTTGTTTTTACAAGGCTTTTTTTAGTGAATGAATACATATTATAATCCTGAAAATAAAAGATGTCGGCCAATTTTTACAAGCCGACATCTAACAGTTGATATCATTTTAATAACCTCTCAGTACAGTATAATCCAGATTATATTTTTTTGAGCTATTTTTTTCCACTGCATTTTTTTATTTTTTTCATAATCTACAGTGTTTGGGAAATAGATATAGCCTAAATTTTTAAGTGATTTATAAGCATTAAGAAAGCTCTCTTTGTTTTCGTAATCATCCTTGCTTTCAAGATTATCCATATATGGAATTATAACGGTGGAATAGCTGTCACAATGTGAAAATTCATCAAGGACCAAGTCCTTATCATAAAAACCGACCACCTTGCCGTTAAATCTTTCTCCTGAATATCTTATAGGAATTGTATCGCCGATATTATAATATTTTTTAAAGCCGTAGCCAAGCACCATGGGAAACTCACCGTTATATATAAAATCCTGATCCGATAAATAATCCAGTCCCAGTTTTTGCATTGTTTTTTGATTTAGAATAAATGCATCTACCGGAGTTATATACTCAAGCTTTTCATTGACAAGCATCTTTTTATCTGTTAAATCCGGTTTTTCTTTATAACCATATGTCAAATCTTCCGGCTTATTCCACTTACCTATAAAATCTACATACGCATGTTTCATATTATAAAAATCCACAGTATCCGTTGAATTCAGTTCCGCATTAAATTTCTGCAAATTATCAATAAATAAAGGGTTTTCTCTACGTTCTGCAAGTTCATCCAAAGTATATTTACCTGTAGAATAAGAAGCATCTGAAACCTGATAAAAAAACTTTTCCCCCTGCATATCTGAAGCAGTAACTTTATTTCCTGAACATCCTTGTAAGGACAGTAATAAAACTGAAAGCAGTAACGGGTATCTTTTTTAGTTTATACATATATTCCTCCCAAAAATATTAAAAAAATAATATTGCAAATATATTTGTTGAATATGATTTTATCACAAATAAAGAATAGGTCAATTACCAAACATAATATTAGTAAGTGTAAATAAAAGATATACCGATTTAATTAAATAATATTTATGTACGAAGAAAAAAACAATTTTTATAACCTCTTGTATGGGTGAAAATAATAAAAAAATTCAAAAAAATTTAACGGTTTAAAGATATAAAGTAAAAGGCGAATCGGCAAATTATAAAGATATGATTCTTTACAATTCTTATAAATTTATTGAGTTTTCCATAAAATAGAAGTATGATATAACCTAAGTTAGTAAGAACTAACATAATCAGATTATATATATTTTTATACCGCAGATATAGCGGTAAATGGAGGCTTTTATGAAGATAAAACTTGAAGGTGTTATGGAGACTATGCTTATAACTTTGGATGCAAGGGCAAGGGATTACAGATCTGAAAAATCTATATTAAAGGATAAAAAGTCGGCTGAAATGGTGGATATGATTGACTATGATTTTGGCTCTTTCAGTAATGAAAAAGTGAATCTTTTAGGTATTATTGCGAGAGCTAAGGTTATGGATGATGAAGTGAAAAAGTTTATAGACAAATACCCTGATTGTCATATAGTTTCACTTGGTTCAGGGCTGGATACAAGATTTTTCCGCGTAGATAACGGTAGAATACATTGGTATGATATAGATTTTCCGGAGATAATAAGTTTAAGAAAAAAATTCTTTGAGGAAAATGACAGAGTAAAAAATATCGAAAAATCAGCCCTTGATAAGTCATGGACAAAGGAGATAGATACAAAGGGAGAGAAGCTTTTGATTATTTCAGAGGGATGATTATGTATTTTTTTATCCTAAGCAGGTGAAGGAGTTTTTTTAAATATACTTACAGATAATTTTTGAACATTTTGTACTTCATCTGGACTGTCTTTCCAAAAAGACTTGTGAATAAGGCAAAAACGAACAAGGCTGTAAAACGAACCAAAGTCCGAGTATCATTTTTGGAGTTACAAACGGCAAAGAGATTATAGAACTTAATCCTAAAACTGAAGCAAATCGGATTTATAAACTTTACAAAACAAATAGCAAAAGCAGATGAAAATGGTATGGCAAAAATCTTTCTTCCAATCATATATCTTATGAATGACAGGCTTGTAATATGCAAATATGATACAAAATAACAACTGTTTGTAATGATTTATTGCGGTATGCTGAGATTATTGTTAGAATATACTGTAATGAAATACTAACAATATAAATAATAACAGGAGGATAAAATGGGTAGACCGACAAGTCATGACAGAGATGTCAGAGGACCGGGGAACAGCGTATTCAGAAGAGAAGTCGCAGGTACAGGTTCTGTAGGAGACAGCGGCAGATTTTCAGGGCCGAGGAGATCGGGAGGTGGCGGAGGAAGATCGCCGCTCAGCTTTTTGGTTGTTATAATAATAGCTGTTATAAGCCTGGTATCAGGCAACAAAACAGGATTGTTGAATACGATACTCGGAACATTTACAGGAGGTTCATATTCATCAGGCGGTGCAAATTCACCGCAAATCAATTTACCTTCATTAAGTTCCACACTTGGGAATACGGTAGCTTCAAGTATAAGCGGTGTAAGCGCCGGCTGGAGCGGAGTGGCCGATAACAGAGGGAAGCTGAATAAGGCGGTAAATGAGAATGCAAGGGAAAAGTTTTACAGACCTACAGGCGGAGACAGCGTAACCGTAATGGTATATATGTGCGGTACGGACCTTGAGTCAAAATACGGGATGGCGACCAATGATCTTATAGAGATGACCAAGGCGAAGCTGTCGGACAATGTGAACTTAATAGTATATACAGGAGGTGCCAAAGCTTGGAAAAATTCTATAGTATCAGCATCCACCAATCAGATATATCAGATAAAAGACGGTAAGTTAAGAAAACTTGCAGATGACAACGGGCAGCCTTCTATGACGGATCCGAACACATTGGTCAGATTTATAGAATACTGTAAGCAAAATTTCCCGGCAAACAGAAATCAGCTTATATTCTGGGATCACGGCGGCGGTTCTGTAACAGGCTACGGATATGATGAGAATAATCAAATGCAGGTTCAATGAACCTCTCAAAGATAAAATCGGCAATAGCCGCAACAAATATAAAGTATGATTTTATAGGCTTTGACGCCTGTCTGATGGCAACCACAGAGAACGCACTGGCTCTTTCAGACTATGCGGATTATCTGATAGCCTCTGAAGAAACAGAGCCGGGAACAGGCTGGTATTATACAAACTGGCTTACAGATTTGAGTAATAATACGGCAATATCGACTTTGGATTTGGGAAAGAGGATAGTGGACGACTTCATTGATGAGAGCAATAGAAGTGCAAGAGGACAGTCCACCACACTTTCGTTTAGTGGATTTGGCGGAACTTAAAGCTACTATGCCTGCAGGTTTATCAAGCTTTGCAAAGGATACTGCAAGCTATATAAAAAATAAGGAATACAATAAAGTATCAACCGCCAGAACCGCAAGCAGAGAATTTGCAAAGTCGTCAAATATCGACCAGGTAGACTTGGTAAATCTTGTATACAATCTTGAGCAGAATGAATCAAATGCTACAGTACAATCGGTGCTTGGTGCGGTAAAGTATAACAGAACATCATCAAATATGGCAAACTCATATGGGCTTTCAATATATTTTCCCATATAAGAAGCTTTCAAAGGTGGACAGAATGGTTCAGACCTATGGCGATATAGGTATGGACAGCGATTATACTAAGGTAATACAGCAGTTTGCATCGTTTGCAGGCGAGCGGACAGATAGCAGGCGGCGGAGAGAGTTCACCGATGTCTACACTTAGCGGTAGTAATTCAAATACAACCGGTTCACTTTCAAGCGGAGACCTAAGTGCAATGATACAGAGTCTTTTATCAGGAAGTATTTCATCCGACAGTTTGGCAGCTATCGGTCTTGACCTTTCAAGTATAAACTTCTTACAAAACAGAGATATGTCTGATGATGATATAAAGGACTATGTGCTTTCAAACAGACTTGATTCATCAAAACTTCAGTGGAGTGACAGTGACTCTACACCTAAGATACATCTGTCTAAAGATGAATGGAATATGGTATCGGGCATATATGAAAATATGCTTATTGACGACGGACAAGGCTATATTGATATGGGACTTGACAAATTCTTTAAGTTTGATGAGAACGGAGATATGCTTGCAGACAAAGAAAGAGCATGGATATCAATAGACGGCAATCCTGTAGCTTACTATCATTTGGCCACTACAAAGGATGATAAAGGAGATACTACTATCGGTTATGTACCTGTACTTTTAAACGGAGAGAGGGCAAACTTAATTATAGTATTTGACTCCGATCATCCTAAGGGATATCTTGCAGGTGCAAACTTTGACTATACAGGCACAGATGTAGACACTGTTGCAAAGAATATAACAGAGATAAAGAACGGTGATAAGATAGACTTTTTGGCAAATTATTATAGCTATGACGGAACTCTTGAAAATGATTATAAGATAGGCTATCAATATACTGTAAGCAAGCAGCCTGAAGTATACTATGTAAATGTTCAGGATGACAATGAGATCACATATAAGTTTACAGATATTTACAATAACAGCTACTGGACGCCGGTTCTAAAGAGCAAATAAAAAATTTATGTAATTAGACTATAATTTGTAAAAACTATGTAAGACATAAAATTAAAATATAGTTTATAATGTAATCAAACAGTGAATCTGTTATGACATGAGTGAGTGGGAGAAAAGGAGGAATGATGAAAAAAGGTTTAATCAAATCAGTGGCAGTCTTGTTTGCGGCGTTCAGTCTAGGTGGTGTTGTAGTTCCCCCGTTGACAGCACATGCAGAAGTTTTGGAGCGTATGCAAGGTGACAGAGGAGAATGGCGTAGAGACGAGCATGGTTGGTACTTTATGTTGACAGGAACTACAAAATATGTAGCGGATAACTGGTTATATGACAATCAGAAGTGGTATTATTTTGATCACTGGGGTTATATGTACAGAAACGCTTGGATTAACTATAAAGGCGATTCATACTATGTAGGCGCTGACGGAAAAATGTGGACCAATGCCAAAACTCCTGACGGATACTGGGTAGATGGTAACGGTAAGTGGATAAGATAATCCATGTTTATAAAGTAAGACCTCAAGGTATACCTTGGGGTTTTATTAGCATATAGATATATTTTATGATATACTATAGGTGTTACTTGTAGTATTGTCTTTCTAAGAATCATTAGCGTAGAGGGTTAATGTTAAAAGAGGAGGAAATATGTTATATTGGGGAATTTTATTTGCTATATTTGCTATAGGTGAGATTATCATCCCCGGTTTGGTTTCGATATGGCTGGCGCTTGCTGCACTTATTATGGTTGTGCTGTCTCCGTTTATAGATTCGATACAGATACAGCTGGCTATATTCTGCATACTTTCGCTTATCTTTATCATATTCTTCAGAAAAATATTCAAGAGATATATGAAGGTTAAGGACAAGCTTGATGTGGAGAGGGTAAAGATAGTAAAGCTTACAGCACAGGAAGGCGGTAAATATGTCTATGATGCAAGGTTTAAAGGCGGCATATGGACAGCTGTTTCAAATGTCAAGCTGAACGAAGGTGATATTGCCGATATAGGCAGATTTGAGGGAAATAAGATAATAATCGGGGAGAAATAAAAGGAGATATAACTATGAACGTGATAGGTTATGTTATTGCGATTGTAATTCTGGCAATTATAGTTGTGTTTACAGCCAAGGGAATAAAGATAGTACCTGAGTCCAGAGTATATGTGATTGAGAGACTTGGAAAGTATTCACAGGGACTTCAGTCAGGTTTGAACTTTTATCAATCCGTTTTTTGACAGAGTGGCTAAAGTGATTTCACTTAAGGAGCAGGTGGTAGATTTTCCGCCACAGCCTGTAATCACTAAGGATAATGCAACAATGCAGATAGATACTATAGTATACTTTCAGATAACGGATCCTAAGCTCTATACTTACGGTGTTGAAAGACCTCTGGCAGCTATAGAGAATCTTACAGCCACCACACTTAGAAATATCATAGGTGATATGACCGTAGACCAGACTCTTACATCAAGAGACACTATCAATACGGCAATGAGAGCGGAACTTGATGAAGCTACAGATCCTTGGGGTATCAAGGTAAACCGTGTGGAGCTTAAGAGTATCTTGCCTCCTGAAGATATCAGAGTTGCGATGGAGAAGGAGATGAAGGCCGAGCGTGAAAAGAGAGCCAACATCCTTGAGGCACAGGCAAAGAAAGAAAGTGCTATCCTTGTAGCCGAGGGTAATAAGCAGGCGGCAATACTTAATGCGGAAGCCGAGAAAGAGACTGCAATAAAGAGAGCCGAAGGACAGGCACAGGCTATACTTGCAATACAAAAAGCACAGGCCGAGTCTTTAAGAGTGCTATCAGAAGCGGATCCGAGCCAGAAGGTACTTACACTCAAAGGCCTTGAGGCGTTCCAGAAGGTGGCTGACGGTAAGGCTACAAAGATTATTATTCCTACCGAGTTAAGCGGTCTGGCTTCACTTGCTACAAGCTTTGCGGAGCTGAATCAAAAAGTAGAAATAAAAAAAGAATAGAATAAAAGAACAAAACAAAAAGGGTACTCCCAAAAACGGAGTACCTTTTTTTAAAAACTTATATTTCCTTACTTATAGGCAGTGAGAAGATAAATTCGGTTCCTATTCCCACAGTACTTATAACATCTATATTCTCACCATGTGTTTGAAGTATCTCTTTTACAATGGCAAGTCCAAGCCCTGTACCCTTTTTATCCTTACCTCTTGAAAGGTCTGATTTATAAAATCTGTCAAAGACTTTGGACTGTTCGTTCTTTGCGAT